>JACCDR011324836.1_pt1 | contig 58635 bp, 98 predicted proteins | sample 7446431 | NCBI WGS metagenome assembly JACCDR01 (sample SAMN15323443, study PRJNA562643) | freshwater metagenome | isolation source: river surface water | place: USA:Blue River Watershed | collected 2017-08-17 | reverse complement strand
TTTTCTGAAAAGTATATGTTAGGAAAATTCCTAATAGATAGAAACAAACACGAAAACGGATTAGGCATTTCCAATTTGCAGCCAAACGAATTAGATGCAAACGAAATTGCAAAGAAGTTGTACGCCTTTATGAATAACGCGCCTTTTGAACAGTTAGCAGACTTTAACGCAAAAAATATAACGTTAGGCATTATAGCATTAGAATCTGTTAAAATGACTAAAAAGACTATTATATTGAATAAGTTCCTATCTGTAAACACGCATAGGAATAATGCTTATTTTGAACCTCAATCAAATTTCCATTACTTCCTACGGGCGTTAATGCTTTTTTATGAGTTCAAAGGTAGTATGACTGAAATAGAGTACAATCATTTCAATACAAACGGCAAATTTGTTGAATTGTTGGGCGGCACGTATTACTTAAATTTAAACCTCAATAATAATGGAACTTTGCCGCAATTTGAGATAGAAATTTATTACAACCGTTTAGGAACGTGTACGTTTGAGTTTAAGATTGCAGACGTAATGCAGGAATTTTTAAATTTTCTTAAAAATAATTGATTGATTTTGAGTAAATTACAAACTATTTTAAAATTATTTGAAAAATAGTTTGTAATTTATTTGCATTTGATAAATAAACTTCTTACCTTTGTAACACAATCAAAGCAAATCAATTCACAATCAAATTATTATCAATTATGATTCCTACATATACAAACAAAAACGGTCTTTCAAGATTGGAAGTTGCAAAATCATTAGGCAAACTAAAAAGTGAAGCAAGTTTAAAAGTGAACTTTCTTAAAAGCCTAAACTATAAAACAGTTGTAAAAACCTTAGAAGGTTTGGGCGTGGAGATTTCAGTAAAAGAACATCAAAGCGTTATTGAAACAGGTAAAAGCGCGGCAGGTAATCCATTCAAAAGAACGGTTAAAAACGGTTTTGAGATTGAATTTAACTTAGGTGGCAATCGTTTTTGGGGATTAACTACAAATCAATATTTTTCTTATTCACTCACATCTTTTATTTCCACTCTTAATGTTTTAGAGTGTGCAAAGGAACTAACAAAATAAATCAAATGAATACATTAACGCAATCTCAAACAGCTAAATTAGCCCAAATCACAAAGGAATTTAACAAAGAAATTCCTACTTTTTCTGAAAAGTGCGAAAACGCAGAATCATTCGCAAAGGATTTCTACATTGCCAAAAAGTCAAAATTGATTCTTTCAGACTATATTACGCAGCTAGAAAAGCGTAAAACGAATGAAGGATTTGACAAAGTTTTTACGCTCATTAAAGCAGAATTGATAGATGAGATGTTCACACATCAAATCAATAAAACGCAAGATATTTGGCATTTTGAGGTCTTGAAAAATATATACAGAATCTTGACAAATTCGTTTTAGTAATCAAAAAAACACGCGCTAAACCTCAAATTTAGCGCGTGTTTTGCGTTTAGTTAATCTCTAAGCAGTATGTTTCGTATTGGCTTAAAATGTGCATTAGCGCGTCTTCATTTCCTTCAAACAACTGATTAGTTTTTACCCGTTTAAGCATTTCTGTTGCTATTGCATAGTTTTCTTCGCTTAGGGCAAATTTGAGCGTTTTACCCTCCTTAGATTCTCTTTCTTTGGGCGGTTCACTTGTTTCTTCTATTTCGTTTGCAGCCGCTAATTCAAAGCCCTGCGGCAAAGATAAGGATTGAAAACTTTCCATTATTTCATTAGGCACTTCTATTGGTATATTGGCACGCTCGCAAGCAATCATTTCTAAAAAGTCTGTACCTACTCCAAATTGCGCGTTAAAGCCTTCCAAACCTTTTTCAGTTATTTTGCCGTAATCGCTATTAATAATTAGAATCTTTTCGGCTAAATCTTTTTCATTTTCAGCATTTATAAAAGTGCATGGAATACATTCGCTTTTCGTATTATCGCTTTTATTTACCATTGTCAAAATACCTTCCTCCACTAACTCAAAAAGCAAGTGTAATATGCCCGTTGTTTGATGTCCATCTGCTAAAATGTATTCATTGCCTTTTTTCCAAATTTTACGCACATCAAAAATTCCTTTGGTAAGGATTGAAGTAATCAATTTGCGTGTATTGATTTCGGTACGCTCCTTTAATTTGCCCTGAAATGGTTTTAGTTTCTTGAAATTGATATACGTAGCACCTTGCATATTGTTATCAATCCTAATCACATTACCATACTTTTCAATAAGTTCTAATATTTCTTTTCTTTCCATTTTTTGAGTAATAAAAAAACCGTAACGCTTTTTGCATTACGGTTCAAATATACGATTTTTGCGGCAAATATTAAAGATTGGCTAGATAATCTTTCAATGCTTTTCTTTTTGCTTCCTTTGCGGCAAAAAGTGCATTTAATTCACTTGCAAGCTCGCGGCTTGCATCATTGTACATTGGACTTTCTGCAATATCACATAAGCAACTGTAATCATTAACACTCACATCTAACTTTGTGCAAGTTTTAGGGAAAACTAAATACTTTCCTTCACTATCTTTTACCCCCTCATTCATATTCTTTGCAGACGTTTCACTCATTGGCTTTAACGCACTTTTTCCATTTGCCCCGTTTACAAAATAAAGGGCTTGTTTGCCGCTTGTAATATTGTCGAAAATTTCCTTTACTATTTCAGTATTCATAAGAAAAAAATAAAATTGTGATTAATTATTTATTGATACGATTGTAAATAAAAAAGGTTTTACTTTAAAATAATAAATCCTTTGTCGCCCTCCTTAGATATTACATTCTCACTATTACCGTTATAGTATTTGTCAAATTTTAAGCTCACTACACGCTCAAAATTCGCATTAGAGTACATTACGAATTTCATTCTATAATTATCGTTTAAATTGACTGTATAGCGAAATTTGTATAATTCCTTTGCCCTAACATCAAAATCCTTTGCAGCCTTAAAAGTATCTAACTGTACCTTACTTTTGACTGAAAAAGGCGTAAATTGAGTATAAGGCGAATTGTGCTTAAAATCGCTATTCGTTTGTGGAATTTGTTCGTTGCCACACGAATTAAGCAGAATCATTGCCAAAATAAGAAAGATTGTGTTTTTCATAATAATTTCAGTTTGTTTGCGTATTCAATCGCTAATTCAAAGTCATTTGTCTTTAAATCCTTAATGCCTTTATATGCGTAGTTTTTACCGTATGCTACATTTAATTTATTATAGCACCCAAAACTATCTAAAAATATAATTGGCAACCTAAGCAGCCTATTGTACTTTTTTCGCACCTTCAAAGAAAGGAAACGTAAAACATTTTTTACATTTTGCATTACACTTTTTGTCCCTTTGGATTTTACCCAAATAACGCCTTTTTTTATTCCATACTCATAATTGCCGCGTTCTGCAAATAGAGTGAATTGTTTGGGCGCGTTTATTTGTGCTATGTTTATTTCTTTTCTACACGTTGCGCCCATTCCTACGTCCCTACTCAATTTGTCAATTAAAACACGCTTGCATCTTTTGCAGCGTACCTCCACCGTTATTTCGCTCATAAGCTAAAAATATCTATTTTACCGTTATCTAACTTGTTTAATTTGAAGTTCTTATCAGGCTGTGGAAATTCTATGCCGTTGTCGGCAAAGAAAGCAGTCCAAATGTCAATAGCCTGTTGCAATTTTTCATTCGTTCCTACGGATTTGGAAAAAGAAAGTTCTTCTATTGGCACGCTAAACTCAATTCCTAGCACGTTTAATTTTTGCATTTCTTGTTTTAGGATTTGCATTAAGAACGCCCTCCCTAATGTTTTCTTTGAAACGTTAGGAATAAAGCCTAAATTTTCAATGATTAGGTTTGCAGCCCACTCAAAAACGTAACCAAAAAAGAACCCCCTTTGAGCGTTTGAAACATTTGTACTACTTACGCTTATTCCCTCAAAAAAGGGAAATTTCCCTTTGTCGAACTCACTTATTATCATTTGCACCTCATAAGGTTGCAAATCTAAGGAAATACTGTTTTCTATTCGAGTGAATAAGATTTTGCGTTCTATTAATTTCTTTGGCATACTACAAAAATTTAGCCCTAAATTTACGCATTTTTACGTAATTTTAGGGCTAAAAGTTGCAAAAAGTTTTAGTTGATTAAAAAGAATTAAATACATAATTCCCAGTCTGTATAAGAACCCTTTTTCAGTCTTATTGCGCCTTTTTCAGCAAGAGAATCAAACGTTTTAGCGTTTATTTTCGTACTTTCTTCGCCTTCATGTAAGTACATTTCATTCAAAAAACGTCTTACTTTTGCGCCTTTTTTCATTTTAGAGATTAAGGCATTTTGATTTTTAGTAAATGGTTGCATAATTGATAAGTCTTTAAATTGTGATTGCTTATTGATTTCGTTACAAAGGTAGGGACTTTATTTTTAACTTCCAAATAAAATACAAATTATTTTTCAAATAAATATGTAATTTATTGATTATGAGTAAGAAAAAAATAAACAAGCCCTAAAATTGTAATGATTTTAGGGCTAAAAGTTGTGAGGAAGTAAAGATTAAATTAATATAATTTCAATTCCTTTTCAATTTGCGCATTTATCTCCCAGCATCTTTGTACTGCTTTTTCAGATTCTTTAAGCATTTCTTTATACTTATGAATAAGTGCGTAATCTCTCTTTATTTGCTCGGCTGCAAATTCTTTCCATAGTTTAATCCTAAATTCGCGCTCCTTTGCGGCAACAGCATTATGGATTACTTTTGCAATAAAGGAATCTGATAATGAGATTCTTTGAATAGTGATTTTGTTTGCTTGACTATGTGGCATAATTGATAACTGATTAAATTGTGAATACTTATTGATTGTTTGATAAAGATAGGGACTTTATTTTTATCAAACCAAATTTTTTATAAAATATTTTTTTAATAAAAATAACCCTAAAATTATTACAATTTTAGGGCTTAATTGTGTAAATCATTTGAAATTTTCTAAGATTGCGTTTAATCCTAAAAAGTCAATTTCAAACAACCAATTAAATCCTAGCAATACCGAAACGATAATAGCAATTACAAGCGCAATAAAAGAAGGAATAGCGAATAGCATAAATATTCCTATAAAAAAATCTTCCCAAGTATCTTTGCCTTTATTGTTTACATTTGGATTAATGCTAAATCTTCCGTTTTTATTGTCGTAAAAAACCATAGTATTTTTTTGTTAAATTGTGAATACTTATTATTACGATAAGCGAAAACAAAGGTTCTGCTTAATCCTTAATATTCTCAAAAAAATCAATTTCAGAAAAAGGATAAGCGCGTGTATAAATTCCTTTTTGCCCTTCAAAGTAACACCTCAAAAAGCGTGTATCATTTACGCTCACAACCTCACTATAAAGGCAGTTAAATTCAAAACCGTTTTTAAGTTTTACTTTACCCGTTCCTAGTGAGTGTTCTGTTTTGGGCAAAGATTTTGAAAGATTCTGGACAATAGTATCACTTTGCGCAAAAACTAAGGAAGTCGAAAAGGCAAATAAAAGCATTAATTTTTTCATAGTAAAAAATAATTATTTGGTAAATATATTTCTATTTACGATTAATGCTAAAATAAGTTATTTTTATCTATGTAAGAAAAAGCAAAAAGAGTAACTAATTTGATTAGCTACTCTTTTTGTCCTACATTCCTTCTAACTTCTTAATCGCTTGCACTTTTTCATATAACTTCATAATCGCTTTTTCGTAATTGTGGCAAATCATAGAATCATTGTAACTAACATTCGCTTTTTGTTTGCCCGTTTTAGTGAGTTTTATTGAGTTAATGTATTTTTGTCTGCTATTCTGCTCACTTTCCAAAATCTCAATTAATCCACTTGCACCTCCCTTTGTTTCTTTTTCGTACTCATAAAGGAATGTTTTCAATGTTTCAAAATCGCTTATTTCTAAGTTTCTTTCCTTTAAAACAGCATAAATATCTTTTGCGTAAAACGTGCAAGTAAAGCCCTGATAATATCCTATTTTTGCGGCAAATGAAATTTCAAAATCATAATCAAACTTTTCTTTTTCAATCCAAAGTAAGACCTTATTTAAAGTTTCTATTCTTTCTTCATTCAAGCCCCCAAATGCGAGTTTTTTCTCAATTCCTACATTACCCCCGTAATACAATGCAAGTGCCTTAAAGTATTCATTATCGCTTATTTTTGGGGCGTTTATTTTGATAACGCGCTTATGTTCTTTCTTTGCCGCAATTATCATTTTATCCAACGGCTTTAAATCTAGTTTGCCGTACTTATCATTACAGATTGTAACAGTGTAAGAATCTGTAATATTTTGAAAGTAGAATGTACATTGCGAAATAGCTTTTTCAAACTTAAACGGGCAGTCTTTTTCACTATTATTTGGACTGCTTAGGTAGGATTTAAGCAACTCTAATTGAGTTATAAACCATTCATTTTTACTCATAAAATTTGTGATTAGTAATTGATTGTTAGTATTGACACGTGTTTTTACTAATCAAAGTTTCAATAAATAGCACATAAAAAAGCATAACTACGCAAATAGTTATGCTTTTTTATGTGAGTATGAAATTAGGATTAACGCCCTAACGATTTTGCGTGCAAAATTTTCCCTTCCGCATCTCTTACAACTTCCGCAGGCACTAACAAATCTTTGCGGTTTGGAAGTGCGTTTTTGATAAGTTGCGAAACGATTAAAAACGTTCCTTCTTTTTCGTTTGGAAGGTCTTGCGGTTCTCCAAAAACTGTTACGCTTGTGGGAATATTACCAATAGGTTCGGCTGCAACTGTTTTCACAGACAAACGGGCTGGGAAAATTACTTCTTTGTCGCCTTCTTTCTTTGTACGCGGCTTAATATCCTGAATTTGCCCATTTTCTAAAAGAACATTGATAACGTGCGGTGTTAAATTTAAGATAGTCATAATAAATATTAGTTATATTGTGATTAATTACTTATTTATACTGCAAAACTAAAACAAAGGTTACATAAAACCAAATAAAATATTAAATATTTTTAAAATAAAATTCAAAAAGTACCTATTCGCATTGAATAAGCACTTTTTGAGTTAAAAAAAATATCAATCGTTTGCCCTACTCTTATGTTTTAACGGGCGTTTTCTTATTTTTGAGTTAATAATTTTCGCAACTTTGGGCAAAATTGCAAGCTGCAAATCGTAAGGATTTTTGAAGTAATAAGGGAATGTTCCTACATTATGAGATTCCCACTTGCAAAAACGATTATAGGTTATCTTAAATTCACTTCCTTTTAGTGAGTAGAAAATAGAAACGCAAATATCGTTTGAATATTCGTTTTTTCTGCTCACTTCTACTCTTAATTTCCCTTCTATTTGCGCTTGTTCTATAATCTTTGCCGCGTTGTCGGGCGCAATATTGCGCTTAATTAACCATTTATCGTATTTGCTTTGTGGTTGTGTTTGGCTGCTCATTTTCTAAGGTTGTTTTAAACTGTTCTAACGATTTGTGAATATTTTCGAGTAAAGGCATTTTGTTCTTATAGTTTGCTGCAAAATAAGCATCAAAAATATTCATGTCAAGTTTGATAAATTGGCACTCAATTAGCTTTTTTACCGTTCTGTAAAACTCAATATTTCTGCTCACATTCCTATATTCACTCAATATGCTTGCACTTTCTATGTAATATTGCGTTCCTTTGAAGTCTTTTAAGGTGGTTGCATTAAGCGAGTAACCACAAACCAAAGTAATTATATTCATATCCTTTAAGTGAGAATAGATATAATTTATTTCGAGTTGTCTTATTGTAAGATTATCGCTTAATTTTAACATTGAATAGCAATACAGAATATCATTTTCATTTGTCATCTTTCAAATGTTTTTTCAAATTTTACCCAACTTTCTAGTAACTCATTAAACATTGGCATATCCTTTTTGTAGTTACCCAAAAAGTACGATTGGAATTTAGAGAAAAATATTGCAGAATAAAAGCCCAAATTATGTAAACTATGAACCCTATTATATATTTCAAAATTCCTGTTTATGGTATTAAATTCCCTTTTTATTTCGCTATTAAAGTCCGCAAAATAATACTGTTTTCCACTGCTACTTTTTTGCGTAACAAAGTCTATTTCTTGTGCATTGTCCAAAAGTAAGACATGGTCTGAAATTTTGACTACCTTATTTTGAATGATAATATCAATAGAGATGCCACCACCTAACGATAACTTTTCGTAATGGTATAATTCGTTGTTAATTTTCATAGTAATATTGATTTTATAAACGTTCCAAGATTTATTCCTTCATTTTTGTAATTGTCTGCAAAATAACGCTCAAATTTTCGCATATATATTTCGCGCCCAAAACCTAAAATATTACACATTTTGTTGTAAAATTTGAGGTTATTTTGAATGGTTGCGTATTCGTTTGCTTTTTCGCTTGCATTGTAATATTGGTTATTCATTACGTCTTTAAGCGTGAATTTGCTAACATACAAGCCGTTATCCAAAAGTAGTGAGTTATCCAAAATACATTCTACTTTATCCTTAAACAGAACCTCAATTCCAATTCCTTTGCCTATTATCAACCTTTGATAGTGAAATAATTCGTTTTCCATTATGGTATAATTTTTTGTAATAATTTTTCAAGTTTGCCAGCAATTGACTTTTCAAATAGTTGGTTGTTAAAGTCTGCTACAAATGATAAGGCGTTTTCGAGTGTATTAAATTCATGGATATTCTGCTCATTATGCTTTTTATCAAAGTAAACGATTATTTTAATATCAATCGCATAAATGATTCTGCACGCCCCAAAAACATATATTTCGTAAATGTCTTGAAAAGCCCTATTACCTACCATTAAATCACAAGAGTAGAAAGAATCTCTATTTTTAAAGCCCCAAAATTGTAACTTATAACGCTTTACAACGGGCGCAAATAGAATTAATTCGTTTGTACTCATTTTGTTAAATTTAAGAACACAATCACATAATTCTTTCAAATTATCCTTATCCTTAAATTCACTTTTCCTAGAATTGGCAATTTGTATAATATTAGGTAATTTCATATTTTAAGCGTGTAAGATTGTGAAACTAAAACGCATATCTTTTGCCGCGTTTTTGGTTATTATTTGGCTAGAAATATGCGTTATTGTTAATTTAAAAGGGTAAGATTACATTTTTCTTTTGCGGTTTTGCATAAACTCACGAAAAGAATCATTACGCCTTTTGTTTGCGATAAAAGCAATTATGCAAAGTGCCACAATTGCGCCCAAAATTAAAACAGTTGCAACCATAATTATAGATATTCCTTAAATTCACGTTCTATAAAATCTTTCATTTCTTGCACCTTATCAATAAGGTTTTGTTTGCCACTTGAAATAATTGTGCAAGCGGTGTTATTTTGCCACTTACCAAAATAGAAAAACCTAAAAAGCTCAACTACTTTCGTTAATCGCACACATTCTTTTTCGAGTTCCTTTGTGTGTAGCATAAATCCACTTTCTTTTAAGAGTTCTATTTTTACGGGCTTTGCTATGGTTTTGAATTTTACCATTTTGGGCGTAACTTTCTCAACTTCTAATAGTTCTAACATAGGCAACTTATTAGCAAGCCCTATTTCATATATTACTTTTCTGTAATAACTATTCCCTACTTTAATTTCACTCATAATTTTTGAATATATTTAAGATTGTTTGAATATCTGTATTACTCATTCTTTCTAATTTTTCATAGAAAGTCGCACTACTTACCCCTATATTGCGAATTTCAGTTAATAGCTCATTTTTCTTTGCCCAAATATCATATTCGCCTTTACTGAAAAAGTAGTGATAATGATTGTCGGATTTCGCGCCCGTTAAAGGATATGCGTAACTCACTTTATCATAAACGCCCAAATTTGTAGTAAAATACTTTGTCCCTACACTATGAATTATAGTGCATTTCATTTCAGAATAACCTTCGCCGCGTGTATATTTTACGTAGTAAATAGGATTACCTACTTTTAATTTTGCCATAAATTTAGCGTTTGTATTGAGAATGTTAATACGGTTTTTAGTAAATAAAGTTTCGATAAATGCAACTATTTGTAAGTGTATGCGTAATAACGGTAAATTCAAATCAATATGAAAAATAATCAAACGGCTAAAAAGCCACAATTATTAACCGTAACAATGGAAGGCGAAAACACGCGCCCCGTATTTTTCCCCGTTTTTACGCTCAAAAATAAGCGTATTATTTTTGAAAATAACGATAATGTAGAAACAATTTTAGGCAATGTTTTTGCATTTTGGAATAAATACGGTGGCGACAATAGTATTGGTAATATGCCATTTGAAACGCGAATTAATCCAGTATTCACAAATTGCAAAGTAGCGAATGATTTTTACAATGAATACGGTGCAGACGTAACGGCAAATGAGATTTTATTTGCAGCATATTTGATTGCAAGTTTGGATATTGGGGTTTGCTTACAAGAAACAATAGAAACGGATTTGATTTATATTGACAATAACGGGGTAATGTATGAAATTACGGGCGGGCTAAAAGATATTGGAGAAATTGCAAGAGATTATTATATTCATTTTAGCGACAATGTAAAGCCCTTTGAAGCCGAAAAAATTATACAAGATAAGCGAAATTACACTTTTGAAAGTAAATTGCAAGCCGCTAAAAATATTGAATTGTATTTTAGCTTATTTGGCAATTTGAGTATTTTGCAATTAATGAAATTTGCAGCTTTGGAAGTTAAAATAAAAAAAGACTAACGCGCCCAAATAATGAGTAAGACTAAAAAATGCGAAGGCTGCAATAGCACACATACAACTACTAAAAACGGCAAAATTATTTGCGCAAATTGCGGTAATGAATTGAGTGCAGCGCAAAGTAAGGAGAAAGAACAAAGTAAGTTAGATTTTATGTTAAGCAATATAAGCAAGCATTACGATTATTACTCACTTTAAAACGAAAACGGCAAACTAATCGCTTAGTTTGCCGTTTTTTATTTACTCATTAAAATTGTTATCATTCCATTTTACACGCGATTTTCCTTCACTATCTTTGTCTGCACTCATTAACATTTCGGTTATTAAATCCACATCAACATCTAAATTTTCTGCTAACACTTCACTATTATCAAAACTTAGAGTACGTGTAAACTCATTAACAAGTTCCTTATTAAAGAGTAGCATTAGCATATTCATTTCTATTGTATTGCGGTACGAAAACAGAAAAACGTTTGTATGTTCTTTACTGTTAAACCTTATCGCTCTAAAAACAAATTGCATAATCTTAGGTAGATTCCATAACTTAGATTCTACGAAAACCAAATTACACATAGCAATATTCACACTTTCACTTAAACTTTGCATAGTACAAAGTAAAATACCATTACTATCACTTTTGAACGCATCTATGACTTTCTTACGTCCATTTTGGGTAATTAAGCCCGTTACTACGTATAAGTTCCTATCTGAAAACCTAGCTTTAATTTCGCGCTCATAATAACCAACTGCCGCGTGTGTAGCACACCCTATCATAATACGCTCATTACTTTCTTGCATTTTCTCAAAAATACCACTTGCTTTATTTGGGCAAAAATCGCTTTTAGCTTGCACCCCTTCTATTAAGTGTGGTACGCTTGTCGCCTTAATGAGTAGTTCCATTTGCCGCAAAATCTGTAACATTGCATCTTTGCGATAATTTACTTTTGATTCTTTTGCTATGAAATTTGCCTTAATCATTTGGCTTGTTTCAAGTATGATTTTTCGGTACACGTTGCGCTCAAAATCGTTTTGATTAACAAAGGTATTATGAATTGTATATTTGTCGCCACAAACTTCTTTGAACCTTCTTACAACTGCCGTTTTTGCGATAAGCTCCTTAATTGCATTTTGGTTGTAAACGCTTTGATTGGAACGTTTTGCGCCCATTAAGGTAGTTTTCTCTGGATTAAAACACTCATTAAACATACTTGCACCATGTTTTGCAGAAAACGGCAAACCGTAATACTTGTTTTCATGTTTCACTAAAACATTATCTTTGTTATAGCGATAAATGAAGGGGCAATCACAAATCATATTTACGCTATTATTGTAAAGCAAACGCATTTGTGAATATAATTCGTTAATTCTGTTTAATATACTTGTCCCCGTTGCAATTAGTTTTACCCTTACCCTAGAAAACACATCTATTGTTGCCTTTGTGCGTTTTGAATTGGCATTAGCTAGATTATGCGATTCATCAAATAAAAGCCCTACACGCTCATTATTTAGCTTTATGTAGCGTTTTATTTGCCGCTTATACTTCCTTAGCATCTCAATTGTAATGAGCGCGTAATAACCGTTTTTAAGCCCTTCCAAATCCTTCAAAGAAGTGATTAGTACATAGTTTTCCTTTTGCAGTTCCATAAATTCTAACCATGTTTGATGTATAGAAATTGCACTTGAAACAACGAAAACATTTCTTAAATTACGCTCATTTGTTTTGTACTTCATTATCGCATAGCTTAGTGCAGTCTTACCCGTTCCTTGTTCATAATTCAAACTTGCATAGTCTTTTTGTGCTATTACATTTGCATCAAACGCTTGTATTTTTGAAAAATAATAAGCGTTAATTTCGTTTTCATTTTCTCCAAAACCATTAAAAGTAAAGCCCTCAAAAAAGCCCTTTGATGTTTCTTTTGGCTGCATTTCAGAAAAAGGAACGCTACATACATTATACTGCTTAATCTTTCTTCTAAGTGCTTTATTCAAAGGAACGGGCGCAATTTCTTTGCCTAGTACAATATCATTGTAAGAAATGTACGTTCTCCCTACATTCGCATCTTTTTTGCCTTTTAGCTTAAAACCGTATTTTGTACTTACCCAGCCCTTTGTATTTTTTTTAGGACTTTGATTAGCTACGATTTTCTTCAAATAGGCTAATACTTTATTTTCAGTAATGCGTACCTTTGCCCACTCTTTTTCACGCTCATTAAAATCATAGATACTTGCAATATATAAAGGCATTACTTGTGTTTTCAAACTTTGTGCGTAATTGTACGCTTTTTCGTAATGTTTTTTTAGCGCGGGTTGCGTTTTGATTTCATACAAATACTTTTTCAATTTGTATTCAAAACCTTCTACATTTGATAAAATGTTTTCCTTCTTTTCAATATAAGCGTTTTGCTTTTTTAATTGGAGAAATTGCGCTATTATTTCGCTTGCTTTTTCGTAACTCACAAACTCATTTGAGTAAGGATTTGCGGCAAACGTTTTTTCATTGTCTTTGCTTACACGTCTGAAAAAGAAACAAACTTTCATTGAAAAATCAGTTGTTTCAAACGCGCCTTTTTGCAGCTCATATTGGCATAAGAAGCTATAATTTTCATTCATTGCTTCTATGGAACTCTTATTACTAAATTCGTCTTTTAGCCAATTCAAAGGCATAACGGCTGCAAACAAGCCTAATTTTTTCAGATACTTTGCGGTAAAATTGCAATAATAATCTTGACTACTTAAATAAGAACCGTTGCCAAAATCCAAATTAAAAGGCGGATTACCTATTACATAATCAAACATTACATTAGGTTGGTAACTTCTAATATCTATGTTTGTGAGTTTGGCATTAGGATATAAGAAATTTGCAACGGTGCAAGCATTTTTATCAATTTCGCAACCATAAACATTATTTTCATTTGGAATGAAGTTTATAAAACGCCCTATTCCAAAACAGGGTTCTAAAATATAATGCTTATCGCTAATTTGTAATAGGTTCACAATACGCTCACATACTTTGTGTGGCGTAAAAAATTGTCCTTTTTCATAATCCTTCTTTGCTTGTGAGTATGCGTATTCGTTTGGAAAGTCTGCACGTTTTAATCCATGCGTTCCTGCTTTGTCGCTGTAAATGCTATACACGTTTTGCGCTGTAACATCTTGCATTTTGGATAAGTCGCCTTTACTTGCGGTAATGAGATGTATAAGCAAGCTATTTATTTCTAGCTTTTCTACTACACTCATTTTGTCTATTTGTTCTAATTGATATTTTGGCATAAAAATATTGTGATTAAGTTGCTTGTTTATACGCATTTAAGCTGTAAAAGTTTATATTTTAAAAATATTTCATAACTTTTTGTAACTATTTTATTTTGTTTTGCGTAATAACTACACAAATAATAATCAAATGAAAAAACTAATTTTAATCACACTTTTTGTAGCGTTTTTTTCTGCTACATTCGCGCAAAATGCAAGCGAAAACGTTCAAACATCAAAAATGGAATTGCCTATTAAAAGCGCAATTTTGCAGCGCGAAATTGATGGGCAAAAGATTTTCAGTACATTTTATTATTCCAAATTTCACGAAATAGAAGGATACTTTTATTTCGTGAATGAGATGCAAGACGAAAAAGGGGTGCGCTATGAAAATGTAAAGAAAGTGCCAAAAGAAAACGTTTACATGATTAATGAGTAAACGGGCGGTAAATTGAAAAAGGTGTTACGATTTTCGTAACGCCTTTTTTATTTGGGGTAAATTTGGGTGCAAAAAAATATAGGCAACACTTCCCAGCGTTGCCTATTAATTTCCATTTTTACCTTTTAATATTATGAAGAAAACCAAATCAATTATTTATCTTATCTCTCATTAGTTGAACGGCACGCCTTACTCTTGTTTTTGCCGTATTTTCATTTATGCCTAATTCAACTGCGATTTCTCTATATTTTTTTTCTTGAAAATAAAACAAGTCTATTGCTTCTTTATACATTTGCGGCAAAGATTCAATGCCTTTATGTAGAAATTCTAAATAGTCTGTTTTATAGGCAACCTCCACACTTTGTAAAGGGACTTGCATTGAAACGCTTCTTTTATTTTTTTTAATTGTGGTAATGCTTATGTTTCTTGCAATGATAAAAAGCAAGTTTGATAGTTGCTTAACTTCGCTTACATCGGGGTAATTTACAAGAATCTTACAAATTGATTCTTGCATAATATCCTCAATATCAAGTGTGCTAAGAACTTTGAAGTTATTTTTTATAGAACTTCTTACCCTTAGAATTATATTTTTATCTATTGTTTGCGGTTGCTGCGTATTTACCATTTTTTTAATTTTATTACGATTGTTAAAATAAATCCTATTGCAATACTTACAACGACTGCCGCAGGGTACATTTGAACTGCCTTAATCATTGTGGATTCTGCTAATAATTGTGAAAATTCCATTACCTTAATTGTTTTGATTGTGAATATTTATTTTTGTCATTGCAAAATAAGGCAATAGTTTTTTAATATCCAAATGTTTTGCAAATAATTTATAAATTATTTTTTAAAATGCGTAACGTTTGGGCGGTAAATGCGTAATAAGTGTTAATAAATAACATTTTTTATGACAATATTTTATTTGATTTTTGCGATTATCATATTAGTTCACAATAGTTTTACTTGTGGACATAGGTTATTTTTGGGCGGTAGGTACGTAAAAAAATACGATATGACAATTTTTCTTATTGAATGGGCTGCAATTCTCATTCTTATTTTTCTAATCATTAAAACAACTTCTTAAAATGGCAAATGAAAACATTCCAATTAGCGCGGCTAAATTCGCAATGGATTTGAAGCAATTTATTCAAGAAAATGAAATTGAATATAATAGGGTAAGCGAAAACGAAATATTGATTTTCATTAGTAATTTTGACTTGGGCGCACTTTATAACTTGCTATTGAAAGATGTTTACGATTTTTCAGAAAGCGGATTAAATGTGATTTGGAAGGGCGATTATTTCGCGGTGGAAATAACGCAAATTCTCAATTATGTAGGTGCAAGCGAATTGGTAGATTCCATTTTTCCTACTCAAAATTTCTAAAAAGAAAAAGGCGTGTAGTTAATCCTACACGCCTTTTTCTATTGTGCTAAATAATTTAAAAGTAAAGTTACAATGTAAACAAAAACGCAAAATCTTACAAACATTAGCGTATTGAGTACGCAAATTAAACCATAAACAGTAAGTATGCCAATATTGAAAAATTCTGTATAACCACTTACATTTTTGTCCATACGGGCGTTTTTATGCCTAAAATAAGCGTGTAGAAACTGTTCCATATTATAAGCAAGAAAGAATTTACCCTCCCAAAATACGCTCACATCTTTATTTTTCAAAGTTGCTTTTATTTCTTCACATCTTTCATTTGCGGTTTTACCCGTTATGCCAATCTTATACAGTATTTCGCGTTTAGACTGCCTATATTGCAATATATACAACGTTCTTATTAATTTCATTACTTACTGTTTAATGCGTTCAAATCGCAAATATAAGGCTTTTCAAGAAACTAAGGAATAAAGCCCGTTTTCTTCTTTTTTGATAATATTTTCACTCATTAGTGTTTTTAGTGCGTCTTGAAATAGTTTGTCGCCCAAATCAAAGGCATTTGAATATTTGTACAACTGCAAATAGGTTGCTATATTTTCAGACTTCAAATAGTTACTTATTCTTAGTAATATTTCGCACCTTTGCGATAAGTTGTAAACTTCATATTTCGGTTCTCCAAAGGAACTATCAATTAAGGCTGCACAAAGGTCTGTACTATTGCCAAATTCTACCTTTTTGTAATGACTTATATATTGCTTTTCTCCAAAGATAAATGAGATTCCATTTTCTAGCAACTTCAAAATATCATTGAATAAATCGTAATTGCCACAACCGTAATGGTAAATCATTGCGTTCTCAATTATTCCATGTGGATATTCTCTACAATAAGAAGTAACGGATAAATCGTTAGGAATGTTTGTTTTGATGTTTTGCTTTGTGAGTTCTTTAATTTGTTCTATTTTGTCCCAATCTATCTCATTTGGATTGTCGGGTTTAAAAAGATGTACATGAATTACTTCAAATAATTCAAGAAAATCGTAAAACGATAATCGCTTATTGTAACGCCCGCCACTTTTAATATAAGCGCAAATAACCTTATCCACAAAGCTAAATAATAGTTTTTCATGTTTCTTAGGTTCTAAGATTTTGGGCGTAAAGCCTTCTATAATTCCTTTTAGTTTTTCCATTTATGGAATATTATTAAACAAGTGAAACGCGCCCGTTATGAGCGCGTTATATTAAAATTTGTGTAAAAATTCCAAACCCTCGCTACTATTGTAAATACTCTTAGAAAGTACGATTAGCCAAAATTCTCCAAAGCCCATAAACGTAGGATTGCCACAAAGGGACTGCAAAATATTTTCTTGCTTTTCAGTTAGCTTTTTACCCCTGATAAAAACACCTTCATTTGTAATTTGGCAATAAATAAAGGTAGGATTTTTTACTAAAAAAGCATCATTTCCATTTCTGAAAACGATTTGGTTGAAATGATTTGGCACGTTTATTTTTGTGATAAATAACTTTTGCGTGCCGTTTACAATTTGTCGAAACATTGGCTTATTAATGCCAATACGAAATGAAATACTTTGATTTTGAACTGTTAATTTTTTCATAAAAAATAAGTTAGTGAGCGTTTTGAATACTCACTAACTATTACGTTAAACCTACACAAAAGGTTTTATCTTTTTTCCTTTACAAGCGAATAATAGGTGTTATTCTTATTCACTTTCTTTTCTTCTACAAGCCGTTCCAAATCGCTTTTAAACGCTTGTGGATTAGAATAGAAGGTAGCGCAATTCAATTCAATTTGTATGTAAGATGCAGCACTTACTGTTTTGAGATAATCAATAATCTTATTCATAATTTAGCAATATTTGACTTATAAATCTGTAAATGTCATTTGGAATAGGCTTATTTCGCCTTATTAAATCTATGTAATTATCTATATTGTCAATAGTTAAGCAACATTCATCTCTTAATTTTACTCTTTTTTTGAACTTCAAAGCCCTATACCTTTGGTTTAGTATTTGAGATTCTTCAATTGTGCAATAGTCTGTATTTTGTATATCATTCTCAATATTTTTATTTACGGACTTTATTGCATTTAGGATAAGTGTAAGGTCTTTTTCACTTACATTCTTACGTGTTTTTAGCCCTATTACAAGTGAACGCATATAAGCATCTGAAAGATTAGCGACTGCCTTACATTCCTTCCTTACCTTTGCACGTTCTCCTTGCGATAAGCTCCAATACGTATCAATTACATTTTCAAGTTTTACCGTTTGTTCCATTTTGAGTAGTTTTATTTTTTAGAAAGTTTTTTACACGCTCATAACCGTTTGTATTGGCTACCTTTGTCGATAAATCAAAAATGCTAAAAGGTAAAATAAGTTTCATTTTTTTATCAAAATTATCATAAATTCCCGTTTTATTTATTACAAGCTGCAAATTTTCGCTTGTAAAAATACATTCGCGCTCCCTATTTTTAATGTGTTCCAACTTTTCATTACCCGCGAAATGCGAAAAAGCACTACCTAAAATTTCTATTCCATTGTGCATCTTATTAGATTTGGTAATTTTGGACTTTATTTTTTCGCCACTTCTTAAATCGTAAGTAGCTTTTTCGCATTGAAACTTCCCAAATCGCAAAGCAGCTAAATTAAATAATGGTTGCCTTAATTTGTCATAGAAATAGTTATACGTTATTTCTGCAACTATGTAACTTTGCGCCCTATCAATTTGTATGATTTGGCAAACGATTTTATTTTTCCCTATGTGCGCCATTAGTTCCAATGCGTTACATATTGCGGCAAAAACATTGTACTTGACAATGTCATTTCCAATAGGAATACAATCGTTACTTACTACCTTACAAACCCTTAAAATATACATAGTTGCAAATATTTCAACAAAAGTACAAAAAAAGTGAGAAATAACAAAGTTGCTATTTCTCACTTGCAAAACCTATTCAATGACTTTGCTAGAAATTAGGTAGGTTTTGCCGTTTTCAGTATAAAACAACCCTTTTTCGTTTTCATTGTATTGCCTTACTTTGCAGTTACACGCCTTACCAACTTGCACCTTATTAGAATCTATAATGCCAAACAAAGTGCCGTTACTTATTTCTACCTTATCAAATCTTTGCTTTTTTTCTCCTTTGCAGCGCACAAATGCGAATGATTGATAAGTGCGTACATTTTCGTTTAAATCGCTTGCACACCCTAAAATAAGGCTAAATAAGCAAGTTATAAAAAATACTCTAATCATTGTTGAACTCTTTTAAAAAGTCAAGTGCGTAATTAGATATAATCATTAGTGCAGTCGAAATTGATTCAACTGCCAAATAAAAATAAGATTCTGTTTTAAAAGCAAATATTACAAACGTTAAAATTAACGAAATAAATACGTTACTAAACACACTTGAAAGACCTTCATATTTGAAAATAAAAGCCGAAATAATTGCGGCAAATAAAACAAAACAAATATCATGTACCGTTACATCTCTATTGTATTGAGGTGCAAGTATGTAACGCATATAAGCGTTGTAAATGATAAAATTTAGAATAAATTTTGATAAATATTTCATAAAAAATAGTTTTTGTGTTATACGCTCCCTACTTACTAATGGTTACGTCTTTTAATAGAAAGATTCTATAACTTGTTTTAGACTATCTAAATACTCTTTGAAGTTATAACCTTCAAATGAGCATACCATTTTGTCAAACTCAATATCTTTTTTTAGTTTTTCTAACATTTGTAATCTTGCTTTACTATTTAAGGCAATAGGATTGATTAACGGCTTATTCTCTTTTTTCTGCACATAAGTATTTATAGACAAATTGTAATCATTGCTAACTATTTCTTGCAAATTTACAATCCTAGATATTTCTAACTCATTGTCTATAAATTCAATATCTGTACTAATTTTATTTTTCCTTAAAATTAGCACGCACGTTGCAATAGATGTATCAATAAACTGTTTATTTGGTATGTGAATAACTTTGTCAATATAGTTATTTTCAATAAACCATTTTCTTATTGCGCCCTCACTATTGCCCCTATATAGAATACCAGGAAAGTTTAGGACAATCGCAATTCCATTTTCAGCAAGCATATAAATTATGTGTAATAGGAACGCATAGTCGGCTTTACTTTTTGGCGGTAAGATTGGTACGTTTGAAAATCTTTCATCTTTAAATAAGCCCGTTGGCGGCAACCAACTTATTGAAAAAGGTGGATTAGCAATAATACACGAAAATTTCTTATCTAAAAATGCAGGGCTTTTCAATGTATCAGCGCAAACGCCCGTAAAATTACTTAGATTCTCTTTTGCTACAAGTAATTGACTTTCATTTATTTCTTGTCCAAATTTAGGTAAATCCTTATTAAAACAACTCAATAGGCTACCATCGCCACACGTAGGGTCATACACGTCTGTAATCTCAATATCAATTAGAGATTTCATATATTCTGCTAACTTAGGTTGCGTGTAGAATATACCTTTTTCTTTGAACTCATTACGAATATTTTTAATATTATATGACATAAGTATTTTATTTATTTAACTAAATACGCTCCCTACTCACTAATAGTTACATCTTTTTCATAAAAGCTCACTATATTTCTATGTAATCCAAAAACATTCAATCCTAGACCATTCACTTTAAAATCATATTTTGCGCCTTTTTCTAAGTGAAGGAAAATATCGCTATTTGGGTACTCATTCCCGAAAACACGCATAGAAGTTTTAAACGTTTCTTTTTCGCAAATAACGAAATAAGTAACGTTTTGCCCATTGTACTCACTTTGCAAGTCAATTACCCGACAATCGCTTATATTTTCAGTTCTTTGTGAGAAAACGAAAAAAGCGATTGCAGCCAAAAATAAAACAGTAAAGATGCTGTATAAATAATCTCTATTCATAATAAAATAAAACATAAAATATAAACTGCCTATAATAGTTTCAAATTGGCTAAAATAAGCTAGTATTTATAAATCGTATATTTGCGCTATAAAACTATGAATATGATTGAATACACACAAATTAAAGTTGAAAAAATCATTCCTTTTGCAGCCAATTATGGAATGAGTAACGGCAAAGTAAGCATTATTGCAAGCGGTGGGAAGCAACCTTATAGGGTAAGTATTGATGGCGGTTTGACTTTTGCAGACTTCCAAAAGGAACAAAATATAGAGTTTTTAGGCATAGAAGGCGGCACTTACTACCTAGTCATTAAAGATATGAGTGGACAAGAAACGGAAGTGCAAGACTTTGAAGTAAGCCGTATCATGTCTGAAATGCAAGTTGAATACATAGCGAATATTTCTGCTATGTATGGAAATAAATCGCAAGCGGTAAGTAGGACAAATGACTATATTTCTAAGAATAATTTAGGCGAATACATTACCCTAACAGATGTTTTGCGGTGGGAACGCGACAATGATTTTGCAGAAATTTTGAGTGAAGCAATGAATGTAGGTGCTTGTAAAGAAGGAGATATATTGAGTAGTGTAGCATTAAATTTAGCGTTGGGCGGTTTGCCTATTTGGGGTTTTGTCCCAGTATTAAACAAAGAAACGGGCGCGTTTGAAACATTTGTAAATAAAAACAATGAAGTCGAAATAAAGACAATGCGTGTAAAAAAAGGCGAAACGCTCCCTAATGATAAGGCGTTATTATTTATTTTGGAACGTAAGCACCCTGCTACATACGGAAAAAAAGATGAAAACGGTGGTAATGTGAACGTGCAGACTGTATTTAGTATTAGTGCGCCCGATGACTATTTGCCAAAAAGTGAAGGGTAAAATGTAACGGGCTGCAAAAATAAGTTACCTTTGCAGCCCGTTGTTTACTTCTTTTTAGTGTTTTCGCAAAAAGCATAAAAGCTATTTTTGATAAGTTCTAAGCTAATTGAAAATTCCTTTGTAAATTCTTTACCCCTCATTTCTAATGCACTTTGCCTATCTAAAAGTAAAGTAGAATTGAATATGCTTTTATCAAACAAAATCATAGATTCTAAATTGATAAGCCTAATTTGCAGTTCCTTAGCTTCTTTTAATATCTCTAAATCTGTAAATTTAGATAGGGCAAATTCTACCTTTTCTCGAATACTTATTAATTCTAGCAACTCACTATTGAAATTAGGTGCAAGTAGGTTGTAAGGAATTTCTAAATTTGGGTAATTTCGCACAATGTAAAGTAATTCGTTAGATATAATTGATACTTTGGAATACTCAATTACAGTTTCGATTTTGGCTTTACTATTTAACTCACTTTCTTTTTGCCTTACAATCATTCGTAAGTGAGAATCGTTACATTTTAGTAGTAATTCTATTGCTTCTTTTACCCTCAAAAGGATTAGCAATAATTCTATGTGATGCTTTTTTAGTTGCATAATTCGCATTTATTAAGTTTGCTGTTATTGTATTTTTCTGCTCAAAGTATGAATTAACGGGCTGCAAATATGTAACTTGCAGCCTTATTGAGTGGTCTGTCGGTTTTTCCGACATACCACATTAAAACCAATTTATAGCGCGTTGCTTTCTTCTAAAAGCTCTTTTGCTAAACTACTTCGCAAATATAAACACCCGTATTATTTCTAAATGCGATTGGCTTAACAGTATATAATTGTCTAACACTTGCAACGTATCTTTGAATTTTAAAGTGCATTGCTAGTTCTTCATTATGAGTTAGTGCCGTTTCTCCTAAGAAAGATAATACTTTGTAGGTTTTGCCTTTTTGCGTGAAAGTTTCGCCTTTTAACAAAGTTACATCTTTCATTTTGTTTGCTGCGTAAACTTCTTTAACTGTATTTGAAATATTGCTAGTATTTGAACGTGCCATTGTCTTGTTTGATTAAATTGTGAATAATTGATTTGATTAATAAAGCGATTTGCTTTAATTGTGATACAAAGGTAAGGCGTTTATTTTTACAATCCAAATTATTTACAAATTATTTTTTAAATATTTTTAAAATAATTCATAATATATTGATTATCAATTAGGAAAACTTTAATAAAAGTGTGTGTTATTTATAGCGTTATCTTTGCGACTACACACAAATATTGAAAATATGCTATTTGAGATTAACGAAAATGTATATAACCCTGCTTACAAACCATTTTTTAATACAAGAAAAAGATTTGTGAATTTAATGGGCGGTGCAGGTAGCGGCAAAAGTACGGTACAAAAACAAGACGTAGTAGGGAATAAATTTCTTGCTACAAAATCTTATAGACAATGGTATGAAGCGCGTTTATGTAAATACTCTAAAAGAGATTTGGAATTATTCTGCAAAGTGAATAAGCTACCTACTTATAGCGAAATTGATTATGTGGATAAAAACCCAAATTTGCCGCGTATTAGGGCGGTTTTAGATAGGCTAAATATACGTTTTTGGAATGAGAAAATAGTATTGGCACGCTCACAACAAAATTTAGTGAGATACTCACAATTTGCAGAAATAAAGACGTACATAAGAGATAATAACCTTAGTCAATTTGTCAAAATAAACGAATCAAATTTGACTATGCAAGCATTAGGGCGTTATATAACGGGGCGTAATGGAAGGCGTGAGTGGGTTTTAGAACCTAATGGTAATGAAATTATGTGCGCGGGATTAAGGTCGGGCGGTGCAGACCGTTTGAAATCCGTTGTAGGAATTACCCGTTTTTGGATTGAGGAAGCAACAGACGGTGGTATCTCAAAAGAAGACATAGAACAGCTTAATTTGCGCTTACGTGTAAACGGTTGCAATGATATGCAAATAGTAATGACTTACAACCCTGTACACGCGGAACATTGGCTTAACCAACATTTTTGGTTACTCAAAAAAGTAGGGACAAACGATAAATTAAGCGAGGACGTTGCAAAGGAATTAGAAGAAAATACATTTAAGCTCAAAACTACCTATAAAGACAATCGTTTCTTACCTTATTCTTACCTTAGAAACATAGAACTACTAAAAGAAACAAACCCAAAAATGTATAATATTTACGCTTTGGGCGAATGGGGCGGCAGTTCCGAAGGTTGCGTAATTAAGAAATGGACAAAAGTAAATGAATTTCCAGAGGAAGTAGATAATTGCGTGTATGGTATTGACTTTGGACAATCGCACGCATATACGATTGTGAAGGTGGGTTTTCTCGAAAAAGACATAGTAAAAGGCACTTACATTGACAATAATGGAATCATTACTAAGGAAGTGTTAAAAAAGGGAATATACGTGCAAGAAATAGCGTATGAGCGCGAAATGATAACACAAGATTTGATAGACAAATATAGGCACTTATTACCCGAAAATGCGAAATACTACATAGATAGTGCCGCAAAAGAAGCTAAAACCGTTTGGAGAAATAACGGTTATGACGTAATGAACTCAAATAAAAGAGTAGAAGGTGGTATAGCTTTTTTGCAGTCAAACATGATACACGTTGTTTGCAGCAAAGATTTTCCTTCTATCAATTACATTAATGAGTTAATGAATTACAAATATCAATCAAACAAAATTACGGGCGGCTTTAAAGACGTTGTAGTGAAGGAATATGACGATTTAATAGATGCAACTAGATACGCGGCTTATACAGAGTGGGGGCAAAAAGGAACGTTTGACATGAAAGAGTTTTTAGGGCTAAAAGGCGAATAATCAAAACGGGCTGCAAAGTTTTAAGTTTGCAGCCCGTTTTACTTAATCTATTTTTAATAATTCCATGTTTTCTTTTGAGTAGTAGTATAACTTGTATGCAAAACTGTAAATTATTGCATCTGATATTTCTTCATAAATTTCATAATTCATTGGTAAGAATATATCGTTAAGCATATCTATTTCGCACTTTTTGTCAAAATGTAAAAGTTGAAGTTCTCTATATTTCCTTTCAGATTTGTAGCTTTTACTTTCTTTGTCCATTCCTTCTATTTTTGCTAAGGATAAAGTAAAGCTATTAATATTCTCACTTACTTTTTTCATTCTTTTCTTTATTGCCTTTTCTTCTGCTATTGCATCTTTCACTTCTGAAACGCTCATTCTTAAAGCATTAGCAGCGCAAACAACCCCAAAATGGAATACTTCTTTTTTCTCATTCACTAATTCGACTGTACCCTTTGGACATTCCCTGCCGCAACACTTACATTCTGTTATTTGAGAAAATTGGCTAAAAAGATAATACTGCTCTTTTTCTAACGATAAGATTTTTTTATTGATAGTGTAATTGAAAATACTCATAATTGATTTGATTAAATTGTGATTGCTTATTGATTGTTTGACAAAGGTAGGAAGTTTATTTGTAACGTGCAAATATTTTACAAATTATTTTTAAAATAAATTAACGGGCTGCAAAGTATTGTACTTTGCAGCCCGTTTTGCCTTACCATTCCAAAATGTTAGGCACTTGCATTTCATTTCTCGAAACTTGCAAATTTGCCTTATCAATTACGTTTTCAATCTCTTTTTCATAAGAAACTAATCTTAGGTATTTTAAGCCTAACGATTCTCTAATTTCCCTTACCCCTCCGACTTCTTTAAGGATAAAATCAAAAAGAAACTCATTAACGATTAGCACGTTTGTTTCTTTTATCGTTTGCAAATTTCTTATCAAAACTTGCTTTTTCTGCTTTGCTGTTACTAAAAAATGCCCTATCAATAGCATTTCTTCATTTGCATATTGCACTTTTTCTATTTTAGGATAACGCCACTTATGACCTTTTCTTACCCTATCAAAAACGATTTGATTACACTCTAAATTAGGGTGAATTTCATCTTTTGCGCCCTTCCAACCACTTTCTAAAACAATAGAATCTAAGATGTTTTCGGTGCTATTGTCATTAGGAATAGAAACAAATTGCTTTTCATTTCCATACGTGCCTAAAAAATACTCTTTTTCCCATTGTACGATTCTGTTAAAATCTGTACGTAGGATAAATATGCTATTCCCTATGCGATTAGGGTTCTTTTTGATTGAAATAGGATTTTCTTGCATTTGATTGTAATTGAATTGTGAATTAATTATTGATACGGCAAAACTAAAATAAAGTTTTCATAATTGCAAGTAATTTACAAATTATTTTTCAAATAAATACATAACTACTTAACTATCAATTACAAATATTTCCCAAAAACGGCTAAAAGTACCTATACAGATTATTAAGCTATATTTGCGGATAAAATACGGTAAAAATGGCAAATACTTTTGATAATATATTGAGTAAGTTAAGTTTGCAAAGGATTAGTGAGAATGAAAAACAGATAGAAGTACGCAAATTTATTCAAAATGGAAATAGTGTACAGAACTTTATTACGGGCGGTTACGGCGGTATTACAAACGAAATATCAAACGTAATTCATAACTCACAATTCCTATTTACAAATAGAAATCCTTTTGCTTATGTGCCTTATAGTGAGTTAATGAGTATGATTTTTACGCCTTACAAAAAGGCAATAGAAACACGCGCCACATTTTTAGGAACGGTAAAAGTTGAAAATAAAAAAAACAATCCAAAATTAAAACAGATTATTGACTTCCTAGAATTGCGTATTCCTATTTACGGTGCAGAATCTATTTTGCCGCAATCCTACGGGCTTAACTCACTACTCAATTATATAAGCATAGAATCTGATACACGCGGTATGTGCTTTGCGTACTTAGAAAGAGATGCCAAAACAATGAATGTTTTAGCGATTAGACTTTTTCGTACAACTGATTTTATTTTTACATTTGATGAATACGGCAAAAAACAACTGTATTTTACGCAAACAGGAAAAGTAGTAAATTTGGCTAATGTGTATGTTTTTGCTTACAAATACGAAAACGGTTATGACTGGGGTTGCCCTTTGATTTACGGGGGTAAATTTATGGGCGACATTATGATTAAGCTCCTTAATGCACAAGCAAATGGATTAATGCGTAACATGAACCCTTTTGAAATGACAATTATTAGTACAGACGTGGAAAAAATCAAAGATGCTGGGGGTAAGGAGAGTATGGCGGCAGTTCAAAGTTCCGTTGAATCGCTAAGGGAAAATATTAAAAATGCAAGTAGTGAATCGCTAAAAGGTAAGTCTGTACACTTAATTCAAAACGTGCCAAACATTACAAATTTTATCCACACAAAGGCTGCAAGTGATATAAAATTTATGGATAACGAAACATTTGATATTCTGTTACAACTTGCAACTGCTCCTTATGACGTGCCTTATCCTATGTTAATGGCAAAGTCGGGCGCAATGAATACAGACCAATCCAAAATGGCAGTTATCCAAATGGAAACAAAGGCGGCACAATTTCTAAGACCTCAAATTTTGCCCATTATAGACAATATGACAATGGAAATTTGCAGAAGCAACGGTTACAACGTTTATTCAGAAGATTTGAGTGTGGTGTTTAATCCTAGCATTATGTACACAAGCACATTAGACCAAAAAACAACGGTAATTCCAACGGTGCAGCCAATATAAAAAAAGCTACTAAGTTTTACCTTAGTAGCTTTTTGCTTTTTTTCTTTTTTACCTTTTTACTTTTTCTTGAAAACCTTTTTTATCGCTTTTTCTGATAACTTTGGAATGAATTTGCTATAAGCAAACGCGCCCAAAAACATTACAACTAAAAAACCTAATTCATATAAGAATTGAGGATTTGTGATAAACTTTATCATAACTTTTGTTTTTTTTAAAGAACCCTAAAATATATCTTCATAAACTTTTTCAGATGCTATGTAGGTAATTGCAGCGATTGCAGATGTAACCAACATGAAAAGCACTTTTGGCATTAGCTCATATCTTAATGGATTAACAAACCCACAAAATATAGAGAATGTTAAATATGCAAAACATTCAATCGTTGTAAAAACTGCAATCGCAGATGCTAAAAACCATAATTTTCTCATGTATCTTTATTCGTAATTGACTTGTAAAAGGTTACGAATAAAGTGTATTTTTTGAAAATATTTTTTACATTTTACGCTTGCACGTATTTTTGCCCTAATTGCGTTGCGTAAATAGTTACGGTGCAGCCGTTAAAAACCTTTTTGCCTAAAACGCTTGCATTTGGATAATCCCTATTAAATCTATTTTCAAGTGCTTTATTATCGCTACTTTCATACGTTTTTGTAAAAGTCTTACCTTCTTTTTCAAAGATAAAAATTACAAACTCTTGCGCACGCGCTGTTTTTTCAGATTTAATTTTGTTGTAAATAGTAACAGTTGCCATAATTGATAGAAGTTTGATAGTGAATAATTGATTTGAGTTATTAAAGCGATTGCCTTAATTGTTTGACAAAGGTAGGGACTTTATTTGTAACGTGCAAATATTTTACAAACTATTTTTAAAGTATTTTTTATTGAATAAAAATAAGGCTGCAAATTGTGAGTTTGCAGCCTTATTGAGTGGTTTTTTATTTTTAGATTGGCATATAAGAACCAATTTATTGCGCGTTTCTTTCTTCTAATAGTTCCTTTGCTTCCTCCAAAGAATCCGCGTAATCCACAATATCTCCCCAAATATTGCCACATTTGCCGCGAATTTCATTGTTACCCAAGTTCCAAAAATAAACCCAAGTTCCATGTGAATCTGTTGTTTCAATTCCTTCTATCTCAATATCAATATTTTCAAAAGATTGCGCGTAAAACTCAATTAGCTTTTCTTCTAAGTCTTCATACTCATTTCTTTCGCGTGCATATTCTACCATGCAATCAATAGTTGCTTCGGCAACCGTAAGACCACAATACTCCAAATTCAAATCTTCTTCACTGTAATTCAAGTCATTGTATTTGATAGACTTCAAAGGAAACAAGTGTCCCGTTTCTTGCAAATCTGTATTTCCTATTGCGGCAAATACAAATAATTCGCCATTTGTAAGGTCTAAATAAGCGTCTGCACGTCCGCCAGCTACGGAAGGTACATTTTCGTATAACGCTTTGCAAATGTCTTGCAAAGAAATATTTTCTAATGCGATTTTCGCATCTGAAAGAGAAATGATTTCTTTTTCATACTCATTTCCAAAAACATTATTGAAAGATACGGTGTAAGTTGCTAATGATTCCATTTTGATTAATATTTAATTGTGATTTGATTAATAAAGCGACTTGCTTTAATTGTGATACAAAGATAAGTGCTTTATTTATAACTTCCAAATTATTTGCAAACTATTTTTTAAATATTTTTAAAATAATTCATAATGTATTGATTATCAATGAGAAAAATTTTACCAAAATTTCAAATTTCCTTGCAAGTAGGGAATAGCGTAACCATTTTTTAGGATTAATTCATTTAGGCAAACTTCCAACCCCCCACTATTTACAAAGAAAATTATCCCTAACCACCTTCCAAATTTTTCAGGGTTTTTGAGCGTAATAATTCTTATCTTAGTTCCAACGGGACAAAGTGAGCTAACATATTCCTTAGAATCAATTCCTTTTTCATTTACGGATTTTTCTACTCTCAATTCAGGCGTATTAAGCCCCCACAAGCGAATGTGCATATTACTGTACATTTGTCCATTTTCTATATAATCTCTAAATCCTAAGTCTGTATTAGGTACATTTAAGAATGGTAAGTTACGTTTTATTCGCACTTTGCAAGTGTCGCCATCGTGCCAATCCAAAATAACGGCTTCATGTTCGATAATAGTAGGTTCTTTCATTATACTGTAAATTAAGTAAGTAAGTAAGCGTAAATATAGCTAATTACTTACCTACTCTAATAATAGTTACATTTGTGGAATAAAGCTGCGAATAATGTAAGCGCGTTCTTAATCCCTCACATTAATCAATAGGATTTTAACGTAACTCGCTTACTTACTTTGCGGCTTTTTCGTTTGCCTAAAAATTACCAAAATTACACATACACTATAAATGCTTACATTTGCGCTTAATTTATTCGTAATTCGTAAATTTACAATATGAAACAATTTATATTAAAAGATAGTCAAGGCGGTACGCAATTAGTTTTGAAGCAATCCCATTTTAGCAAAAATGAATTAACTGATAATGACGTTAGTTTTATTGCTAAGAAATTGGAAAGTTCTCGAAATGGTGGCATACGTGCCGAGCGTACCTTTACTCTTGCAACTGAAAAGGCATACGTACCTAGTCAAGACCATATCGCAATGTTAGCGACTGTTTTGGAGAAAACGGAAGCAGAAATAACAGATAAGTATATGTTATTGAAAATGATTGCAAGTGATACAACCATTGATAGAAGTAGGGACAAATTTACAAAGTTTGTCCTAGATGAATTAGGGGCTGATTATAGTGAAGGTTGGGCAAACGGTGTATCAGGCGGTAGAAGTTTGTGCATTATGCACAATCGCAATAAAATCGTAGGGCAAACATACGCTTACGAAATACGCGATAAAAAAGATGCAATGGGCGCAGTTGTAAAAGATGAAAATAATGTAGTAGTAAGTGAGCTTATTGTCTATGCTTACCTACGTAAGTCTGCAATGTGGGAAGGCGAACCCGTTATTGATTACATTGAAAGTGGCAGTTTGGTTAAGGTAAGTATTGCAGCGTGGATTGGCGGTTATACTTACGTAAGTGAGAGTGAATCTAATTACAAAGTTAATGGTATGCCAATGTCTTACTTTGTTTTTGGAGAAAATTCGACTGTTGAAGCGATTGAATTATCGTTAGTGGACATGGGTGCAAATGCAAATGCAACCCTTACAAAAAGCTACAATGTAGAAATTACTATCAATGTAGGTTGTGAAGAAGAAGAATATGAAGGTGGAGATGAAGGGTGTGAAATGGAAAACGGTTGCGGTACGGGCGGTAAAAAGCCAATGCGAAAAGAAGTAACAGAAAACGCAATTGAAAAGGCAGTTGAATTAGAAGTTGAAACTGAAAAAGCAGTTAAAACAGATAACGAAATAGACGTTGAAAAAGCAGTTGAAAAAAGTGCAGAGCTTATTGAAGCTGAAAAAGCCCTTACATTTTGGAACGGTTTGCCTAATTTCGTTAAATCCTTAGCACCTTCAAGTTGGAAAACTTACAAGCCTAAAAACTTTAACGGTGGAGAGGAAATAACTGCACCTGATTATTGTATTACCCTTTTTATTTCAAATGATAGAACGATTGCAAAACTTAAAAGTCAATTAAGTGAATTGGAAGGTAAGGAAAAAGCGGCAAACGTAAATGCAAACGCTTTGACTGAAAAGCAGAATATGCTAAATGAAGAAATTAGCAATTTGCAAAAAAGTGAACTTGAATTGAGTGAAAAATTAGCGCAAGCTAATGCGATTCTCGAAAAAGAAAAAGCGTACTACGTGGAATCTTATGTAGCATTGAAAACAAAGGTACATAAGGCGTTTACATCTGAAAACAGAAATGCGTTTGCAGCAGAATGTGAAGGTCTTTCTTTTGAAAGTTTGCGCGAAAAAATCGCAAATATGAAGAAGGTAGAAGAAATGAATTATGCGGAACTGATTAATTCTACTACTACTAAGAAAGAAGTTACGAATAATTCGGATAAATGGGCGTAAAAGAGTAAAAACGCGCTATAATTTGCCCTAAAATGCCTTTTATAGCGCGTTATTCTGCTCAAAAACGCACATACTACATAATTTCATACATTTGCATTGAATTTACAATCTCATATATAATTTATTAGAATATGTCAAATCTAACAAACGCACGCATAGGTACGTTCTACTCAAAATATCCTTCTTATCAATCCGTTGCTAATTTTCCTTTATTTGGGACAAAAAAGCCACTTGAATTAAATGTAGGTAAAGTAGAAGAACAGCGTCCTCGCAAATATTCAAATATAGGCGGCAAAGTTGCCGTAGGTAGTACATTGAAAATCGTTAAGGCTTCTACTACTCCTCACTTAGGCGTACTTAATGCTGATACTGCCTTAAACACAAAAGGTAACTACGATACTGATTTAGAACTTTGGTTGCCTTTACACTTGACTTGTACAATTAGCGAAAATGATTCTTTCCTTTGGGAAGGTGCAGTTGCTTATTTGGTTATTGATGGTGCAGATTGGGGTGTTACAGACGTAGTAGGGCAAGGACAAACTGCAATTGTGATTGGAGAATTTGCAAAGGCGGGTTGGCATATCCAACCAAATGGTATTCAATGTGGCGGTAAATACGCATTTGTGCGTGTGAATGAAAGTGTAAAATCTCAAAATTCGCCCGTTGTAGTTGAATACGTGCCAATGATTGATGCTTGCGATTTTTGCGATTGCGAACCTTTGGTATTCCCTATTTATCGTACTTACCCTAATCGTACAGTGGATATTGACTTACGTGCGGTAAGCGGTAATCCTAAGCACGTAGTTGATGTGATTGAATATACTTACGTAATTAATAACGTAACGTATATTGAAACAGAACCTAAAATTAGCATACAATTCCCAGCCGATGGCGATTACGATATTGACTACAAAGTAAGAGTTGCAGATGCTAATGATAATTGCGGTTGTGCGTGTGAAGGTTCTACAACAGAATGTTGTGCAGAAGGAACGATTACAGTAACAGTTGCCGCAGGTTCTACTTTACTTTGCCCTAGTCCACTTGTTAAGCGTACTTATAGCAAGTTCTATTCTTACGTTAATGCGGTGGTTGCAACGGTGGATTACTTCAAATCTTTTGTAACTAGCAACGGTACAACAGATGTAACTGCACCAATCGCACTTACGAATACAAGCGCAATTCAAACGGCAATTGAAGAAATTTTAGATACGGAAGGATTTGTTTATGAAGCGGTGCAAGTGAATTATTCTGCGGCAGTTGGTAACAATGATAACGCTGTATTTTCAGTTGTTATTTTGAACGCTAAAAATACTGCAACTGTAAACGGATTTGTGCTTACTATTGATACGGTAGATACTTCGGTTTCTTTCTAAGCAACTTATTATTAGCTAGTTGCTATCCTAAAATAGCATAGCAACTAGCTATTTTATCACTCATAACTTTCAAAAATTATATGAATAACCAATATACATTAACGGTTGAATATCTAAATAGCGTTAAAAAAATGAACGCGGTGGTTGGTAATATCTTACAAATGCCAACTGTAACAACTGACGAGGAAGCGCAAGCATTGTTTAAGTCTTTTAAAACTCAATTGTCTGAAAGCGATAAAGAGCAGCTTGCACAAAAACACTTGCGGGGGAATATTGAGTATTTTACAAAGGCAAATTGGGAAGGCAAAGAAAGAAATGCAAGCGATTTCTATTTGCCTTTGATGTCAAAAGCACTAAATGCTCCCTTAGATGCAATCCTTAACAGACAAAATACAAACCACCTTATTGCAAAAAACTTTGTAGTTGATGCAACGGGTATGCTTAATACGGGCGCGGCTGTTATCATGGTTAATCAATCAATGGGCAACTTAGTTGATATGAGTTGGTTGCCTATGTTTAATGCAAGCAATGATTTGATTAACAGTACAACGGGTTATATTATCAATTTTCTAGCAGGATTAGAAGCGCGTGTAGTTAAGCATGGCGAATTGGCAGTTGCAACGGGCTTATTTGGTGTTTCAGATGCAGAACAAACGGAAATGATTCGCATGAATATTTCTAAAAGCTATGACCCAAAAGACAAATCCTACGGGGTAATGTTACAACAAGCAAGCGGTGTAAATCAACTTATTGCGGCTGTAAGAAGTGCATTTTCAATCCTACGTGCTAGAATTGCTTATCAAAAACTTACACAAAAACCAACCGATGCACGTTATACATACGTAGCAAAAGAATTGCCTTCAAAACCTGATTCTTTCCTTTTACATAGCGATAAAAGCGCGTATTTGGAAGATAGAGCTATGCAAGCGATTATGTTAGGTTATGAAAAATTTGTACGCTTGCTTAATGGTATTCCTGATGACTTGAATAACCATAACCAACGTTCTATTGATACCTACGTAGGTGGGGTAGCTACAAATCCAACTGTATATTTGGTTTACAATCCTATTGGAGATACTGCGGGTATCATGGGACGTATTGCTACACGTTTGCAGAATGGAAGTGGATTAGCTTCACTTTCTAACATTATCTTTGTACCTTCTATGTTAGCCCCTAAGTGTGGCGCGTGGGTAGAAGACAAAGATACGGAAGGTACTGTAAAAGTAAACCCTTCTACTAACTTACCTTTAATGCGTGAAGCTGCAAGCGAAGGCGAATTTGGATTTATGCTTGTTTTGGGCGGTGTGAATAATGTTTACGGTACTAACTTTGATTCAACTATGCAAACAGTTGAAGACCCTCAAAGACAAGGCATTATTAGTATGTACGCATACCAATACGAAACAATCCACGTTTCTAAGAAACAAAAAATGTGGGTAAAAGGCGCGTTAAGTGTTGCAGAAACTTCTACACAAGACGTTGCGGGTGTTTAATATGTGTGTGTGAAATTGGTTTAAATAGTGGTGTGTGGGGGTAAAATCTCACACACTTTTTTTGAAAAATAAAGAAGCGTAAAAATGGCATATCAAATAACACAAGCGGCAAACGGTACGCAAATTATAGCAGTTGCAGGATTACCCGATTTTACGGCAGGCGGTCTAACTTCGGGTGATATTGATAATATGATTGCACACGCAATTAACAATAATATTCCTTCAAATGAAAAGATTTGCAGGGACGTGTTTAATAAGTGGTTAATTGAATGTGATGTAAATGGAATAAGCCAAGATGAAATAGATTTGGCTAATACGTGTTTCCTTTGGTTATGCTATTACTCGTTTGCGAAAATTGGCTTTTTGCAACTAAGTATGACGGGGCGATGTGATTGCGATTGCACTAAAAGGAATGACGAATACATGGGAAGGCTTGCTAATGGGCAAATTTGCCGTATTTACGGGGCTTTAAGCGCGTGTATGCTAAGTAAGTGGAAAACATGGTTACATAAGATTTGCGACAATGAAAGTGATATTAGTGGTATGTACGGCTCTGATATGATTGTAAAAGAAGAACCTTTGCCGTTACCATTAGGATTTATGCTATTTGGTTATGGAAGTAGCTTTATTGTAAATGACTTAAATGGACAAAGTGGAGGTTGCGTAAATTGCGGTGCTTAATTGCGCTCATTTGCGGTCTGTTTTTGCACTCAAAAAAAGTCAATACATAAAACTAATAACGGTCTGTACTTAGAGTATAGACCGTTATTTTTCGCGCTCAAATTTGCACTATTTCGGGCGCAAAACCAAACTCATTTTTAAACTCATTTGCGCAACCCCCTAAAATTGCTATTTCTCCTTTTTTAATGAGATTGCGACAATTTCTTGCTAGTAATTGTGCGTTTCTTGCTTGCACAATCGTTACGTTTGGATATATTGCCTTAATTTGTGCAATTTGCGCGTCTGTAAGCGCGTTTCCTGTTAAATTTGCTACTTTCATATTCATAATGTTACGATTAATTTACAAGTTTGATAAAATAAAATTCCTACACTTTTCCAAAATTTAGGAAATTTGCTTTTTCTTTCAATTTCATACAATTTATGTCCAAATCCACAAAGAACACCTAATTTATTATTCACTTCTTTTAATTGTGGAATATCCAATTTATCCTTTGCAGCCAAACAATAAGGCAAATGTAATTGCAATTCACAATTTACCCCTTCAAAATCAATAGTCAAACAAATATCACTATAACCTTTGCTTAATCTGTTTTTTACGCTCACTACTTGTAAGCTATTATCGTTCAAAAATGATAACATTTCTTCTTTTGTATCAAACAATAAAGAAGCGCGTAAAATATCTTTGCATTTTAAGAAATTACCGTTATAGTCATTTGCCGCTTTTTCTGCATAAAGGCTAAATGATTTCGCGGGCGGCACAATAGAAACTGCACCCGTTTCAATTTGCAACTTAGAAATATAAGCGGCAAAACTTGCTTGCTCTAAATTCATTATAATAATTCGTTAGGAATTTTAGGCAATTCGTGATAGAATTGTGTAGTAAAACCTTCTATATTTTCAAATGTAATCCAATTGCTATTATTTAGCCAAATTGTACCGTCCCATGCGTAAAAATCACCGTAATTGTGGTAATTTTCCATAAACTCACAAAATTCAGCATCTGTAAAACCTACTCTTAAAGTAAATCGCTTACTTACGTGCTTATTATTTTCAACTTTAAAAAGCGTAATATCCAAACATTTGATATTCTTTTTTTCGCAGTCGAAATATTCAATAGCTAATTGTTTTGCCCTATCTAAATCCATAAGTTAAATATTATAGTGTACTTGTTTACTACCTCCCTTTATACGCACATTAAAGCTCAAAAGTTCCAAATTTCCTTTTAATTCACTCAAAACTTTTTCATTTACACCCGTAAATCCTACCTTTAATTCATATCTTTTTAATTTATATGCCAATTTTGCCGCAAATAAATGAGAAATATACTCTATTCCTTCAAAACTCAAATAAGGCAATCTATTCTCAATTACGGTGCAATTCATTATTTCAGATATAATTTCACTCACAAAATAATCACTAATAAGTTGCGAATATTTCGTAATGTCATTAACTTTTATTTCCCTAATTTTGGCATACTCATAAAACGTACAATCATACTCATTCTTTCCTTCTTTTGGCATAAACTCACTTTCTACAATATGCCAATTTTCGCTGTTTAAGCGTGGCATTTGGCAGTCGCCCATAATATTAGCGTGTATTAGTGTTTCGTGTACATAATCAATCAAATCATTCTTAAACGCATATTCAAATAATTGCGCCCCACCTATGATAAAAACTTGTTTTTCATTTGCGCAAAGTTCAAATGCACTTTCTAATGAGTTAGTCGTTTGCACCCCTTCGAATTTAGCGTTTTCTTTGCGTGTAATTACAATGTGTTTTCTATTAGGCAAAAGGCGCGGCAAAGATTCAAACGTATTCCTTCCCATAATAATAACGCTATTTTCGGTTAATCCTTTGAAGCGTTGTAAGTCTATTGGCATTTTCCAACAAAGTCTGTTTTCATTGCCAATAGTGCCGTTTTCTGCTATTGCGTAAATTGCTATTCTTATCATAAATTTCAGTTGTTTATTGAGGTTGTTTTACGTAAAAAAAGGCAAATAGTTTTTAGTCTATTTGCCTTTTTTTGTTTCAAAATATTACTAGCTATTATTTAGCTTCCGTTTCTTGTTTGGGCGGTTGCGTAATGGTAACTTCTGTTTTACCCGCTTGTGCTTTTATTACTTCTTTTCCCACATCTTGCAAGTTTGCATTTTTGTACAGATTGTAAGCACTAATAGCATCTAACGCTTGTTCGGTTTGTTGCTTAAAATCCACATCAATAGAAATTCCACTCATTAAAATTCCCCGTTCTTGTAATACTTTATTTATTTTAGGCGTTAAGTCGGATTCTATCCGACCTTCATCAATATCAATAGGGTTAATCGTAGGAATGTATTCCCTTACAATGTCTTTTGCAATCTTATCAATTACGCTATTTTCCGCTTTTTCCAATGTATTCATATCTACATTACCCTCCGCGTCTGTTTGTGAACTTGTTATGAATTTTGCAGCCCCGACAAACATAATAGGGTCTTTAATTTCGTACTGATAATCAATTTTGATTTCTCCTTTTACGTCCCCCATAAAACGCGCACTTACTACAACTTCCCCGTCCATGTTGTAAGCGGGTAATATAATTTTCCTATCACAAGGTGTCATTAAACGCGGTGGTACAGAACCCGCTTTAATAACGCTCATAGTATTCCAGCAATTAGCTGTTACTACTACATACTGATTAGGCATTACAGAAGGCGTACAAGACTGCAATAGTGCCAAAATTCCAAATAAGGCAAAAAATAATTTTTTCATTTTAAAGTAATTAGTAATTAATAATTGAATTACAAGTATTATTACGCAATAAAAGGCAAATAGTTTCAACTATTTGCCTTTTATTTAACACTCAACATCAATAGGTTTTCTTTTGGGCGGGGGTAAATCGCTTTTATCTAGCAAAGGGTTTTTAATTTCTTGTAAAGTCTTAAAACCTTCATTCTTTTCTTCAAAATTTCCCGTTGCATATTCTCGAAAAAAGCGATTTTGTTCTTCTATATCCAAATATTTATTTCCCTTAAAATTGTGTTCGTTCTCGCTTTTTCCTTCCAAAAAACTTTCCAAATAAAAAAACGCCTTATCTAATGCGTTATCTATTGAGAATCTCAAATACTCATTATTATTCCAAAAACGTAATGCGAATATCTGTAATAGTTCCTTATAGCTCACAATAAGGTCGCGCCTTTCGCTATTGTCTAGCCAATTTGTAGTAGGTGGCGTGTACTCTTTTTTGATTTCAAATTTTTCTACACGCTGCAAAAATTTCATAGCAACCCAAATTTCATTCGCGGCTTGTTTAAGCCTTAAACTTGTAAGAAACAAGCGCGGCAAAGTCAAATACATATCATTTAACGCGCTGCACATTTGTTCAAATTCTACTTTTTCGTTTTCATTCATTTGTAATGTTTTCGTTAATGGTTTTTGGAATTGAAAAGCGGTTGTAAGCGATTGTACTTTTCTCGCTTAAAATGGTTACATTCTCGCATTTGTCCATAAATTTACGGTTTGTTTTTGCCACAATAATTGGCAAAATAATAAATTCATTTTCTACGTGCGTTCTAATACACATAGCAAATTTGCCGCAAATTTCTACATAAGCGGTACTTAACAAGCGCGTTCCTTCTAATGAGTAATGCACTTTTATTTCAATCTCTTTGCCCTTTATTTTGGAAATTACAGTATTAAAAGGATTTCCTTCTTTATTCTTAAAATAGCGTTCTAATACGTTTTTATTTGCGCTCATATAACTTTGTGTTAAGTTGGTTTAATTTCGGTTTTAGGCTGCAAAATAGGTAGCTTATATTTGAGTTCAAATTTACCCCTTTTACAATAAAAACCAAACATTCCACAAATTTAACATTTTTTACAATGCAAGCCAATTTATTAGCATTGTTGCATTTATGAGTGCTTATATCCAAAGTGTAGAAATAGCAGTTAGCTTTTATGCTACTCAAATATGCGTATCTTATAGATACTACTTTACATTTGCAGCCTATTTTTTTGAGCGTGAATACAATTGCTTTATAGTTCCTTTGTGGAATTTTGATTATCATAGAATTAACATTTATTGCGTTTTACGTAAAACCTTTGCTTTTGTTTTGCGTAATGATATTTATTCACATTCTAATCATTAAATTTTATGGAACTTTTCGCACAATGGTTTATATTGATTATGCAAGTTTTTCTTATTTTTGCTTCACTTTTTCTTTTTAATAGAAAATTTATATCCGAAACAAAGCCTATTCATTTTATTGGACTTGTTTTATCGCTGTTTGTTATTTATTTGGGCGGTTTTTTCGACAAAGAAATTGAGTTGCCGCAATATGCGATAATAGGCATATACTCAATTAGGCTTATCCTAATAGCATTGAAAATAAATACGGGAGAAAAAGAAGTAACATTTTCGCCTTTAATTATAGTTCCAAATGTTTTGATTTTGATTATATTAGGTTTTAATCACTTCTTTTCTTTTATTGGCTAATCCCAGCCCAAACGAAAAAAACGCACACTTTTTAAAGGTGTGCGTTTTTTTTATGCCTTAATTGAATATTCTGCTAATATCCTTTGAATTGATTCCATTTGCCGCTTATAGTGAGCGCAATTTTCGTACAATTCCATTTCTTCATTTTGCGCCCGTAACTCATTAAAATAATCGTACAATTCCATGACTGTATTTTGCCCAAATTGCTTTATCATTTTGATATAATCGCAGTTTTCAAATAGGATTTGAAACGAATAATCATAGAAGTATTTAGTCAAGTAAGCGTAAAACTTTTCAGTCTTGTGCATTTTGTAGTTATTTTTTCTTATTGAAAGAATTTCTACAAATTTAGCCAAAACAAATGCACCATAAAGACCAGCGCGTTCCGTTTTATATGAGATATTGAAATTACTCAATTTGTCCAATATAAAACGTTCCCTATCTAAATAAACGTCTGTACCGTTCAAATTGAGTGAATTAATATCATTTGAAGCAATGTTATTTGAGATTATTCCATTACCCAAAACACCTATCAAATCAAATCTATTTGAAGTGAGATTATCAAAGTAAATTTGCAGCTTGTTTTTATCTGTTACGAATTTACTAAGGTAATCAAAACACCATTTGCCGCAATCGCTTTTTTTACCTGTAATTGAGTAAGAAATGGTATCTCTATTTATTACCAATTCGCTATTCTCGACAAATTGGCAGTTTATAGAAATGATAACCTTACCCGTTTGTGTAACGGAAAAAAGCCCAAAATCATTACCCTTTAAATATGCGAATACATTCATTTCTTTGCGTTATTATTTATTTTGACTAATAACTCACTATGATAAAAAGAAGTTATTAGCGCGTTTAATTTGCAGCTATTTTCAGTTAATAAACCTTTGTAATCGCTATTAGTTTCAATTAATGTTTTTACATTTGGGGTAAGCGTATTTTCTTTTACACTCAATTTGTTATTTCTTGTGAGCGTGGCAACCCTTACTATTTCTGCTCGAATATCTAAAAAGTTAAGCGGCTGCAAATAGTCAAATATTTTTACCATTTCCTTATACTCAATATTTTGACTATCAAATACAAGTTGCGTGTTTTCTGCAAAGGTGGGAATCGTTTCTAAACTGCACTCAAATAGTTTGCCGTTTGAAAACATTCCTACGTTTTGCCTATCTTTTGAAAAGTAAATGTAAATATTCATAATGCAAATATAAGCAAAATTCAAGTAAACGTTTTGCGCTCACTTGAATTTTTAATTTGTGGTTGTTTTTAAGGTTGTGTAAATTCTAAGTATTCTTTTTCAAAACGTGCATTATCGCGTAATCTAATGAGTTTGCCCATTTTGTAGTTATCATAATACCATTGTAAGGTATTTTTCACTACGTATCCTTTTTTGCGTGTTTTGCGGTCTAAAAGGTAATAAAAATCGCTTATATCTAAACTTGCATAGAACATATTTAAGTGTTCTTCAAAAGCTAATTTAGTCATTATCTTTTTGGAAAGTCTGCTAATATTCATAAATATTATTTTAATTTTGATTTGTATATTTTACCATTACGCTCATTTATTCAAAATAGTTACAACTTAGCTCACTTTTTTTGAAACGAAAATTGAATAAAAGTGTTTTATGTGAAAATTTTATCTATGAAAAAATTATTTGTAAGGCTTGTAAATCGCCTTATCATTACATTCAAAATTGAAGCGTCTGAAATTTCAGATAGTTACCATTCGTTTAATGAGTTATATGACATTAGGACTGCTTTATGTGCCAATCTCTTTAATGAGTGGCATAAAAAAGGCATTTACAATGTCCATAAGTCGAAATTTCATAATGACATGACTTTGCCGTTTGGAAGGAATGACTATTTTATTGTTTGTGCAGAAATACCATTTGGGCAAATCTCATTTCATTACCCTATGACATTGTGGCATACTTTCCAAATAGCAGAAACTGAAAAGGCACTTATTCCTTTTGACAATCACACCACAAAAGACGTAATTACAAGATTAACCAAAAACGCAATTTTCAACTAATGGAAAGTCAATATTTAGATTTATTAAGAGATATTCTCAAAAACGGTACAGACTGTATAGACCGTACAAAGGTAGGAACACGCAAAGTATTTGGGCGACAAATGCGTTTTGATTTAAGCAAAGGTTTTCCCTTACTTACTACAAAAAGATTGCATTTTAAAAGCATAGTGTATGAGTTATTGTGGTTTTTGAAGGGAGAAACGAATATCAAATACTTGACTGATAACGGTGTTTCAATTTGGAATGAATGGGCTAACGAAAACGGGGATTTAGGGCGCGTTTACGGGGCGCAATGGAGAACGTGGAAAGATAGTAAAGGGAATGAGATAGACCAAATTAGGGACGTTATAGAACAAATAAAGACTAATCCTAATTCACGTAGGTTAATTGTGAGCGCGTGGAATGTCGGAGAAATTAATGAAATGGCTTTGCCGCCTTGTCATTTGCTTTTTCAGTTCTTTGTGGCAAATGGAAAACTTTCATGTATGCTAACACAAAGAAGCGGGGACATATTTTTAGGAATTTGTTACAATGTTGCATCTTACGCGTTACTCATTCATATAATCGCTAATATTTGTGATTTGGAAGTCGGGGAATTTATCCATACAATAGGGGACGCACACATTTACAACAACCATTTTGAGCAAGTGAAATTGCAGCTCACAAGAAAACCAAAAGACTTTCCTACACTCACAATTAAGGAAAAGATAAGCGATTTGGATAAGTTCTTAGAAACTGCTACACTTGAAAGTTTTGAACTCTTAGGATATAAACCACACTCAAAAATTAACGCGCCCGTTGCGGTTTAATTATGGATTTACAAAAATCGTTAGGACTTACTGAAAAGTTTTTAGAAGAAACGCCCAAAGAAAAACTAAATGCCTTATTTGAGAAATATAATAGTTTTGAGAATTGCGGCAAACTTAGTGAGATTGTAACACTTGAAATAGCAAAAGAGATTGTAGGTATTTTGTTTGAACCTATAAGTAATTCCATTGAAATAATAAGTCTTTCTAATTTAGAACATGAAAAGAATGGAATAGGTATCAATTTTACAGATAATTGCTTTTTAGAGATAAGCATTTATGAAAATGATATTTGCATTGTTTGCAATTTTGGAAATTGCCTTTACAATTTGGGCAAATTTACTGATTACATGAAAAGTATTCTTTCTTAATGGAAAAAGCGTGTAAGGTTTTTACCCTACACGCTTTTTTCTTACAACAAATACTGATACGCCTTATCCCTACTTTCATTGTGTTCTTTTTCGCTCACAAGTTCCCAAATGCCTTTATCCTTGATTTCGCTATTTTCGGTTAAGACTTTGCTTAAATCTAACCATAATTGAAAAGAATTACCTTCTAAAATTACGTCCTCACTTTTACCCAAAGTAAACATAAGCGCGTGTAACTTGCACATATTATCTAAACATTCTAAAATCAATTCAAATTCACTTTTAGAAATGCCTGTCAATTCCTTTTGCCCTTTGCTTAGATAAGAGTGCCAAAACCCACCTTCTTTTATTGCACTTTCTCCTTTGCCGTATTGCGATAAGGCTGCACTAATTATCTCAATTTCATTTTCTGAAAATGCAATAGCATTGACTATGATTAATTGCGTTTTAGATTTCATTTTCTTGACTATTTACAATGTTTTCAGACTTTAATAAATTTTCCTTAACGGCTGCAACTTTTCCAATAAATTCCCTAACATAGTTTTCAGTAAAAAAGGCGCGGCACTCATTACTTTGATTTGCCGTTGCATCTTTTTTTGCTTGCAATAAAAACGCGCTCAAATCGCTTTTAACTGTTTGCAATAAATTTTGCGATTCTATTTCTTGAATAGTTAAGTGTAGGTAATTTTCGCTATTTTCGGTTACGTAAGTTCTCGACAAAATAAGCTGCAATATAGCGTTAAACATGACTTTTGGCAAACCTATTACAATGTCTTGAATAATGCCAAAAGAAAAAGATAACCTAGCTAAATTGTTGTAATTATCTCTTATGTAATTTGGATTTCCTTTAATTGCACTTAAAGGAAATGTATCGCATTGTATTTCTGTAACGGTCTGCAAAAGAGAAATATCATAAATCGTAACAGATTCAAATTTCTCATTCAATAAAACTACTTGCATATAATTGTTGGTTTTTATGAAAATAAGTGAACGCCCAAATTAAATAAATATTCAAATCCACTTACCCAAACCCTATTTTTCAAATCTAAAACAGATTCTACTCTATTGATTGTTTGGATATTATGCGTAATACAAATTATATCAAATTTGTATTTTTCAATAAGCAAGTTTAAAAAACCAAACGCCTTTTTTTGATTAGGAATATCAAAACCTTTATCAAATTCATCTAAGATTAGCAGAATCTTTGCATTTGGGTTTTTCTCCCTATATTGGACTGCCTTATTGATTTTAAGACTAAAATAAGTCATAGACTTTTGCCCATGCGATTTATCTTTTACATCTATTGCGTTATGTTGAATAAATTCGTAAGCATCGTAACAGTTATTCATGTGGTAAGCATCATCATTTATTGAATCTACGTAAAATATCTTATCGTAATCACTTTCAATATTTGCAGACTTTGAAAGTTTTTCATAATCGCTTTTATTTACGTCTGATTCCTTCCCCTCTAAATATTTGCCCCTAATGACTTGCAATAGCGTACTTTTGCCGCAACCATTTTCGCCCACAATAACGCTTAAAGGATTGTCGAATGTAAATGTTTCGCCCGTTTTAAACGTTCTTAAATCGCTTGTAAACTCAATTTTTAGCATTTTCTTTGTACTTATTAATCATTTTGGTTACTTCCTTCAAACGTGCTAAACCTTCCTTAATTTCGGTTAAATCCGTATGTTTCACTTGTGGGAAAAATTCAATTTCCACAAACTCATAAATCGTTGCAGTCGCAATGTAAGACCTTTGAAACGTACTATTGTAACTTTCAAAAATATAAACCTTATCTTGCAATAATAGCTTAGTTGCTTTTCTTGCAAAGTGTGGATAAAGTACAATACTAAATAGCAAATAGTAGTTGAATAAAGCAAATAAACACGCGCTAACTGCAAATAAAATAAACTCATTTGCGCCCAAATTAAGTAAGGCAATTTGCCTAAATAAAGGCGCAAGTAATAGGCACGTTATCGCAGTTGCTAAGATTTTACCCTTAGCACTTAACTTTGCCCTAATGTCAATTCCTAGATAAAATCTATTGTCTATCATTGTCTAAAATTTGTTTAGTTTTTTCAGTTAGTCCGTAAATATTCAATTCGCTTATTTCCTTCACGCCTTTTTTAAGGATTTCCCTTTGCGCTTGTGTAGTATCGTTACGAGCGTATAATTCACTAAAAATAGCAACCATTTTTTGATATTTTGCGGCTAATTCTGCACACCTACTAATAGGGCTTGTTTCTTTGCCGTTACCATCTAATACACACGCCCAAAGCTGCACTAACGTCCCATCTACGTTGCCTTTAATTTCAGTCATAGTAGGATTTTTAGATTCTGCTACACTTACCATTAATGCAATCATTAAATCATAGATTGGCTCAAATTCTAATCTTTTGTTATTGTCCATAATTTTCAGTCTTATCTGTTATTTCAAAACTTTTTGCTTCTTTATTGTGAATCCAAACCTTTATATAAGGCGCGAATTTTGGGCTTACAAGTCGCCAAATTCCACCTTTTAAGAATCTATATAGCCTAAAATCGCATAATTGAATGGGAATTAAGCAATAGATAATTCGCCTAGCAATTCAAAATATTCTTTCATGTTTAATATTCTAAAATTTCAGTTTTTGTACGTTTGTCAAATGTAGGGGTAAAGTGTATTCCTTCCAAATTAATCCTATCAAATGCTTGTTTCACTTCCTTATCTGTACCGTAATACTCGAAAATAAGCAAGTAGTAATTCAAGACTTGTCTATACGCATTTACGGTTTTGAGAATCGCAGTTATAGCAAATTTGGTAAACACTACCTACTTTTATTTGCGATTTAGTTACTTTACTATTTGCATTAAAAACCGAAAATATAAAGGCGCAAAATACTACTAATGTTGCACCAACGGCAAAATGCCTAAGTTTTTCCATGTAATCCATAAAATTGTGATAATAAAAAAAGGCTTGCAATTTTTTCATATTACAAGCCTTTTTGAGTGAATAAATTAAGCTAATTGAGATTCTAAACTTGCAAGTATTTCATTTGCGCTTGCACTTCCAAAACGTGAAGGGACAAATGTATCAATACGCCCACACGCAAATTCAATAGCTAAACTTGCGCCCTTTTCGCCTTTAAATTCCTGTTCAAATGGTTTTGTACCGTTTGCAAAAAGCCCGTAACGCTTAATGTAGTTCTTTTCGGTTTTAACACCTAAGAACTCAATAAATGTAGGTTTTTCGCTTGCTTTTTCCAAAGGTGGCGTAATTGTGATATTTGGAAAAGATTCTGCTTTTTCGCTTTTAGCAAGCATAAAGTTTTCAATCTCACTTACAATCGTTTCATAAGTTGCAGCATCTAATTTTACCACCTCATTAATGCTACTACCTTTTAGCTTGTATGAAAAGCTCAAATCGTTATCATTTCGTTTAAGTTGCGAAATTTCGTTTAAGTCAATCGTTAGCCCATTAATTTTCTTACACATATAAAATCTAAGTTAAAGTTTGTGATAAATTCGCGCTGCAATATTCAACGGGAAATTGCATTGCACCATACTCAAATGCAAGCCCTTCATTTTTGCAGAAAATAAGTTTGCCGCCTTCAAAAACGGGTTTTTCATTTTCCATTTGAACCTCCACTTTTGCCAAATCAAAGGCATTTGAAACTTCCTTTACTAGCTCATTTTGAGCGTTTTCATTCGTTTTAGCTTGCACATTTAGCGCGGCTAAATTAGAATTTTGATTGATATAATCTAAGATATTTTGCATTTTAAAATATAAATTTCAGATAATTGAATGATTCTGCTTATTCCATTTTTGCCGCGTGTAGAAATGACTGCAATACTGTTAATATCATTGAAATTAAGATTGCTTATTGCGTTAATCGTTATTTGCGTTTGGTATAGTTTGCCATCAAAATAAAACGAATAAACGCTTTCAGATGTATCAAAAACGCCCGTTTCTTCATTAAACTTAAATGCGTACTTAATCGCAATGTTTTTGCAAAGGTCTAAGATTCTGCTTAACTTAGGTACTTCTTTTACGCCTTTTTCGCAAAATCCAAACTCATAAAATAGGTTTGCAAAGTTAGTAGGAATGTGAATATAACACTCACTTAGATTAACTTTTAACCTACCTATTTTTGCGCCCGTAACAATCGCATAGAACGCGCCCTTAAAATAAACGATTCCCACATTCTTAATTGGTTGCCCTTTGTAGAACGCGCTAAATGAACGCAAATATACGTTTAAATCGCATAAGTCTAATTCCCTTACGTTGTTACGTTCTGCACTTGCAAACTCATTACGTAAGCCCAAAATGTCAATAAACTGCAATAGGTTAATCATACTTCCAAAATAAACGTATTTTCGTTTTGAGTACCGAAAAACTTAATACCTTCTTTTGTCGCCTTTGCCTTTTTGAAGGTAATTCTATTTGTTTGGAATTTCTGCACAATCGTATGATTATTTGATATACTCACATACTCAAATTTAGGCTCTACAATGTCGGATAAGACCATTTCGCTACCTAACAAATTAACCGTTGCGTTGTACATTTCCTTAATCGTAGGATTGTCGCCCAAAGATTCCATAAAACTCTCAAATTTAGGATTACCTAAACGCAATCTTAGGTAGTTTTGCATAGATGTTATATTTTGCTTTAATCTTACCTCCTTAAAGCGTTTTACCCCTAATTTTGTAATCACTTCTTGCTTAATAAGCTCAAAAGCCTTATCACATTCCTTTTCATTTGTATCAAAAAGAATGTTGTTTTCTATTGTTTCGTGTGCGATTTGCGCCACAATTTTAATCCCGTAACTTTGCATATTTTACTTGTAAATTATAGCTTATATAAACGAAAACTAGCTATTTTAGTTTCAATATTCGCTATTTTATTTTATTGTGTATATTTGCAGCAAATTATATAGAAATGGAAATTAACAACTATCACGAAAATTTACGCCCTTACTATTTCGTTTGTGCAAGCGAAAAACTAATTTACCATTCAATTCCTGATTTTGAGTGCAAAACTGAAATTTCAGAAATGAAAAAAAACGGCACTTATTCTAAGAAAGAAGCAAAGATATTGCTAAGGAAAAAGGAACAAATGTATTTTAGATTAGGCATTTCGCATAACGAAAAATGGAAAAAAGTAAGTCAAGAAACGGCACTTAGATTGGCATTTTCGACAAAAGAGTCGCCTTTTTTTAGGGTTTGCACTACAAAGCAATACAACATCAAAGATTGTCCAGAGTTGGAAAAATTGCAAAAGTTAGCTAGTTTGGAAGGTCATTTGATAGACCATAAACCTACTAATGCCAAAAGAAAGTTAAACCTTTAATCGTTACGCACGTTTAAAAACGCAATAAATATGCGTAATTATGAATTTATTTGAAGAAACAAAACCTAAGAAAGTAACGCCCGTTACAGACAAATTGCAGCAAAAGAAAAAAGAACCTTTGCTGCAAAAAGTTGAACCTACAAAGGAAAAGCCCAAAAAGGAAGTGCAAAGCGAAAAAGATTTGATTCTCGAAAAGTTAAAACATATAGAATCAATTCGCAATGAAAATTCCTTAGTATTGGCAGTTGCAGCCAAACGCAAAGGAAATGAAATTGAGTTTGAAAAGCATTATGCTACTTATTTAGAGAAAAAAAGCTATACTATTCATATCATTGAAAGTTTATGCCAATCCTACACTAAATTAAGTGGAATAAATTGCTTTTACAATAGAGTTACAGAAAAATTGCATTTCCTAAAATAATTTTAGTAAAAATAAATTATTTTAATAATATTTTGTAACTTTATTGTTTTGTTTTCGTAAAAATAGGTAATTAACATTCAAACAATCAATTACTTATCTTTTATGAAAAATCAATTTATTTACTACTTGAATTTACTAATTAGCTTAGGCGCGGAAAGAAAAGAACTTTTTGCTAATGCGTGGAAATTAGCTAAATTAGTCGGCAAAACTGAAATTCTTTTTGAGCGTGTTAAGGAAAAAGAAAATGAGTGGGTAACGGAACGTGAAGTAACCAACGGTACATTTTACCCCTACGTTTCAAAACAGAAAAACATTGTGGTAAGATTTACAAGCGCAACAGACCACAATAAAATAAGGTCTTTTAGATTGGAAAATTTGATAGAAGCGAAATAAGAAAAAGCTAAACATTACAATCCTAAGTAATGTTTAGCTTTTTTAATTTACTCAATGACTTATGATTTACATTCAAATAATATGCTACATAGATTGTGTTTTTGTAGGTGCATTTCTGCTTATTTGGGCTTTTTCTGAAAAAGAGAATATGGTTACTCAAATGAAGAAATAAGGGAATATAATAAAAAGCAAGCGCAAATTAGGGCTGCAAAGGAATTTGAAGCGCGAATAAATGAGATAGGTAAGGAATGAAAAAATATTGCCAATAACGTAACCTTTGCCTATTTCAAGCGTAAACATACAAACAAATTATTACTTATTACAAAAATGGAAGTAACAGGAAAATTACACGTTAAATTTGATACACAAGACGTATCAGCATCTTTTAAAAAGAGAGATTTTGTATTAATGATTGCAGACAATCCGCAATATCCACAATATGTATCTTTGCAGTTAAATCAAGAAAAATGTAGCTTTTTGGATTTAATGCCCGTTGGTAGCGATATTACAGTTTCTTTCAATTTGCGTGGTCGTTCATGGACAAGTCCGCAAGGAGAAACAAAATACTTCAATACCTTAGAAGCGTGGCGTATTTTACCAGCGCAAGGCGGTGTAACTCAAACGCAAGAAATGAATGTAGGTAGTTCGGGCGTTGCAAAAATTGACGTTCCAACTGCGCCCGTTACAGATATTTCAGATTTGAACGATTCAGACGATTTGCCGTTCTAAAATTGATTTTCATTTGTCATATATTAGAGGAGTTTAACTGTTAAGACGTGAGTTTTGGCAGTTTTTTTATGCCTAAAAACAAAAAAGGAATGAGTTTTTACGCTCATTCCTTCTTTTTATTTGCGGTCTAATTCGTATAATTTTAGCACCTTCTTTTTATTTGCGGTCTAATTCGTATAATTTTAGCACCTTCTTTTCACTATATTTGCCCTTATCCGTATCACATAAAACGCGCCCGTTACCATTAAGCAATAAAACATGAGATTCTACAAATAACAGTAAATATGGGCTTGTAGTAGGGTTTTGCTTGTAATATGCGATAATCTCACTAATTGTAGGAACGCGGCTAAAACGGGCTTTATATGCGTTATATTCCTTCTTTACAGCGCGTAAAACATCATTTTGCGTATGCAAGTATTTTACCCTATTAGCAACCCCTAAATACGTAGTTACTTTGTGAGCGCAAATGTTTTTATTTGGGTTTGCCGCGTTATTGCTACACATTACCATTCTTTGCCGTTGTTTCTTTGCGTTATCATTCCTACGTAATTTTTCAAATCCTTTGTAAATATCATATCCAAAGTAAACAGCGATTAAGCCAATATCTATTTTGCCGTTACTCACTATCTTTGAAAAAACGCTATTGTCGGACTTCCAAACAAAACCACAAAATAAGAAAATCGCATATAGGTTATTTGCGTGCATATTTTCGCCTTCAAAGATATTACACTCACAATAACTATTCAAGCAAGAAAACATATAAGGCATATCCTTATCGCTTAAATATTCGCTATTGTTACTTAGGAATAGAACGCACTTTTCCAAATTGACTATTTCCTTTTGCTTTTCCATTTTACGCCAGCATTACGAAATTTTCAGTTTTCAACTTTCCTTCACTTACTAATTCGCTTACAGCACTTTTGATTAGCGCGGTTTTATCCTTTGAAGTCATATAGTTGAAATTATGCACTTCTAATCTTACTTTTGGGTGCTTGTTTGCGTTGTGAAAAAATTCAACTTCATAAGCATCACATTCTAAAATTGCGTGTACATTGTCGCAAAGGTCTAACTCATGCCAAAGCGGCAAATTTTGTTCTTTTCTTAATGCCAAAAGGAAAATAATAAACTCTTTCATAAATTTGCTTGTTTTGATTGTGGAATATTGTCTATTGCGATTTTTGCCCTACCTCCACACTTGAATAGAGATAATGCAAAGTTTCTTGAATTGATATTATTGATTAGCGCGGTTAATTCGCTTGCATTTGCATTTTGGCATACTGTTTTAGCTTTGTCGCCCAAAACAACGGTAAAAACTACATTATAAACTTTGCCGTTTTGCGTTTGAATTGAGATGCTTGCAAATGAATTTTTCTTATCTGAAAAAGCAATTAAATAGTCATTGCTTAGAACGTGGATAACGTACTTCTTTTTCGCTAAATTCTTAATTATTGTGTTTGGAATATAATTTGTCATTTTTTATTTTTATGCTTTATATAGGCTTTAACGTGCATTTTTAAGCAAAGTTACGATTCTTTGAAAATAGTATAGTTTTTATTCTTAAAATATTATTAAAATGTAATTTATATTCAAAAACAAACAAGCCTAAATTTTACCTAAGTTTGCATTTGAAATTCTATTTATTAATTTTGAAAAACTATGATTTATGCAAATAAATTACTTCCTTATTACGCTCTCATTTGTAGTACCAATCATAAAGATACTATTCGAGTTGAAAGATGCAAAGAAAGTAGCGGTTAAGCCTATACTTATCAGTTGGATTGCAAGCGGTCTGTTAGGCTCACTTGTACAGTTTGTGGCGCACAATAGCGCGTTTGTCGAGCGCAACGTTTACTTAATCATTATTATAGTAGGGTTTGCAGCAGAAAAGATAGTTGAATTTGTGGACAAAAATATTAACAAAGTCTTAAAAACGTTAGTTGAAACGCTAATTGAGAATATCAAAAACGTATTTAAGACAAAATCAAATAACAAAAATGAATGATATTAATTCTTTGATTATAGGGCTTTTATGCCTAATTTCAGTTGCAAGTTCTTTATTTGCACTTTGCAAAAATGGAGAAGAAAAACCAATAGGTTACGTAGTGCTTGTTTTTCTTTTATGTACGGGCGCGGTTGTAGCAGGGTTGCACCGTTTGGAACATTACTTTTATGGACAAAATACTATCCAAAAGAACTATTTTATGGCTTTTTTGGATAGTTTCTACCCCTTCAATGACTGTTTTCTCTTTGTCGCTTGTTTTCTCTTATCCTACATTTCGCTTAATACGCATATTTGGCATAAGGAACATGAAATTACAGAATAAGAAAGACGTATTTATTAAGAGTTGCAAAAGTTTTTGCAACTTTTTTTTATTTGATAATCAGTTAGTTGTGAATTATTTTTAATTTATTTAAAAAATATTTTGTAAAATACTTGCATAATAAAAATAAAGCCCTTATCTTTGTATCACAATTAAGGCAATCGCTTTACAAATCAATTATTCACAATTATTTTTTAAGTCATGGAATTTATAGTAAAAGGAACAACAGATTCAGTTTTAACTTGTGAGTGCTGCGGCAGACAAGATTTAAAAAAAACAGTAATATTGAACTATGATTGTTTAGACCTTTATTATGGTGTGGTGTGCGCTGCAAGAGTTTTGGGCGTTTCAAAGAAAGAAGTTACATTGAAACTAAAAGATATTGATACACAATCCAAAAAAGATGCTAAGAAAAAAGAATTTTTAGCTAAATTAGCACCTCACGTAGAAGAAATGAGAAAAATTCATACTGAAATGATGCAATATGTTGATTCTCTTTGGGCTATTAGATGCGGCTTTAATGAATTTACTTATAGTGAAATAACCAACATTTTACGTTATGAAATTAGAATAAATACCATAAGTAGGTGGGAAATAAAAGAGCCTATTAATGAGTTGGGTAAAAAATTTGAAATATTAGGAATTGATTTATTGAAGGATATATTTTTAGGGCTTAAAGTGCCGCCTTATTTTTCTTGCAAATATCCTTCCGAAAATGAAAGTGACATATATGTTAGTTTTCAATTAGGTAGCGAAGTGAAAACATATAAGAAAAAAGAGATAGGTTATTAATAAATAAATTAGGCTGCAAAAAAAACTTTGCAGCCTAATTTGTTTATTATTAAGTATTTGTATATTTTATGCAATTTTATTTAAAAAATATTTTGTAAAATACTTGCATAATAAAAATAAAGTCCCTACCTTTGTCAAACAATCAATAAGCAATAATAATCAATTACTAAGGATATGAATAGCAAATCAATTACAATGAAAAAAGTACACGCGGCTGCACGCTTATTAAAAGCGCAAAAAGGTTGCGATTACAAAACAGCATTTAAGATTGCAAGTAACGATATTTGGGAAATTTATCGTTTGCACAAAAAAGCAAATGCGATTACTGAAAATGTAAAAGCATTGTTTGATTTGTCTGCAAAACAAACTAATAATTGTGTGGACTTGAAAGTCGCAAGCACATTAATCAATTTCAAAAAAGATTTGAAAAAAGAAGTAATTCGTGTAGGAATTGAATTAGGTACGCTTGCAAATGAAAACACAAATCAATTTGCAGAATTAAGCACAGCGTTTAATATTGCACTGCAAATCAAATCAAACATTTTCAATGTATTTAATCCTAAGCAGTTTTTTGTATTGGCTCAAACTGCGATTAAATACAATGTACCTTTTAATTTCAACTTTGCGCTATAAATTGCAACCAAGTGAGATGTAAACCGTAAAACAAGCTCACTATTAAAGAGTAAAAAAATGGAACAGTTGAAAAGTACAGATTTAGCAAAGTTACTTGCAAGTGATTTTGAAATTGAAACAAGCGTTATTGTAAAAGGTAAATTAAAGCTACCTAAGAGTTATAAAAACATAAAGCAGTTTGTTAATGGAATTGCAAAATATGTGATTATAGTGGACAAAAACGGCAAAGAAAGACCGTTTTTAAATGGAACGGAACGGGCGCAATTAAATGAGAATGATTCTCACTTAAAATATGAGATTTTAGGGCAAAAGTCATTTAGTCAAGTAATAAGTGAAGCGTTAAGTAAAGGCGCAAAGATTAAAATTACAGATTGCAATATTTGTGAGGGCGGTGGTTGGTATAGTAAAGGGAATCGCTACGAATACAAAGGTTTTTATGCAGAATTGTAAGGGAAATAAATAACTCAATTAAAAGCCGCAAAGCATAACAGTTTTGCGGCTTTTTTTGCCCTATATTGAAACTATTTCCTATCTCACATATCTTTACTATAAAAAAAGAATATGCTAGATACACGAAAACTAAGGGTAATTACGGGCTTAACGCAAAAAGAAGTTGCGGCAAATGCTGGATTAAATGAAAAACAAGTTTGTCAAATTGAAAACGGGCTAAAAAGCTCATTAGAACAGCGTATAAGAGTTGCAAATGCAACTGGCGCAAAAGTACACGTATTTGTAGAAGAACCCACAAACAAGCTATTTAATGCCTATACAAGCAAATTGCCAAATGAAAAGTATATTGAGTTAATGGGATATATTCGCAAAATCGCAAAGAATGAAAATACAATAGGGTTGCCAATTGAGCAGCGTATTTTTTTATCGAATTACATTAATGCGAATATTCAAGTAAAGCGCGAAGGCGGCAAACGCTTTTCATTAGTCTTTTTGTTGGAAAATAAAAAAGAATCTTTTCAAACTTTGTAAATTTTTCTCATTCATTTTCAATTGGTTATGAATTATTTTTAATTTATTTGAAAAATAATTTGTAAAACGCTTGCGTATTAAAAATAAAGTTCCTACCTTGTGTATCACAATCAAACAAACAATTATTCACAATCGAATTTTACGAATTATGAACACATATCAAATTACATTCATTACCTTAGATGGAAATAAGCAAGACGTTTTTATTGAGGGACGTAGCGAAACAAATGCAGAAATGGAATTTTCAAGACAATATGAGTATGACGAAATTCTTTCTTGTGAGTGCGTAAGCGATAATGAAGAAAGTGAAAACGATTACGAATTAGAATCATTTGAAGAAAGTAGCGAATTAACTTTGAATGATTTACTAAATCCACAACCTTTGATTAACGAGGTTTATCCACCTCAAAACGCGGCAAAAACTGAAAAAGGTTTAGTTATTGCTATTTCAGTTGAAAACAGCATCAAAGAATTGAATTTAGGTAAAAATGTATTGGTTATTGAGTGGTGCAGTTTTCCTTTGTATGATTTGAAGCAAATAAGCAAAGATGTTTATGTGGACTTTACAACCGTAAAAGAGTACACAAAAGAGATTAGCGAAATGTACGTAAAATGTAGCAACAAAAACATTAACGTTTATTGCGTTTTCAAATACGAAACGATTAACGAATATAAGTGTTTTCCTTTGCTGCAAACGGGCTTTTTCTCCGATATTATCGCACATTTTGACAAAAACACAAACTCATTTGAGATTGTGGAAAACAAAACGATTCTAAGTGAAAAGCCCTTAAATGAGATTCTGAAAAATTTGGACTTAAAACCAAAAGGCGATTTAATCGCAATTTCTGTACAAAACACTTTTGAAGAACTCATAATCAAAACAGAAAACGCGCAAATTGTGAACGCTGCAAATATGAGCGCAAAGGATTTTAAAGGGCTGCAAAATGAGATAGGTAAAAAAGAAATCTATATTGATTTTACGGGCGCAACTCAAAAGTATTTAGATGCCTTACTTTCAAACATGGATTTACGCTTTTCTTTGCTGCACTTAGTTCAAAACGGTACAAACGTTTACTTAGTTTTCAAACGTCCTTACGTGCCTATTGGTAACATGATTTTCCCAAATGTGAATATATTACGTTTGGTTGCGATTGCCAAACATTTGAGTAAAGATAGAACGGGCTTTATTACCGAAAAGAACATTTACGAAAAGATAGAAAAAGAAATTTACAAGAAAAAGTAAGTTACTCATTAACCTAAAAACGGGCTGCAATTAAGTTTGCAGCCCGTTTTTATATGCCAAAAAAGCACATATTCAAAGAATAGCTATATTTGCGGCTCATATAGTAGTTCTATGAAATTTACGCTTAAACTAGATACAACCAACTTAGAAAAGCGATTACGCAAAAATCAAAATGAGTATATGATACTTCTTTTGAGAGATGCTATTGATTATCTATGCGATAAAATCAAAAGTGAAGTATTGTCGGGGCAATATGTAGGGGTAAGAACGGGTAATTTAAGGGCTAATACGCACGTAGTAAAAGAGAATGAGTATATTCGCATTAAGTCGGATATGTTCTATACTACACACGTAATACAATGGTCTAAAAAGCGTTACGGGCGTTCCTACGTAGAAGTTGTTTTGGATTTATACGGTGCAAGCGTAAAAGATACGATTGCAAAAGAAGCTAAGAAATTTTATCGTAGGAACTATGTGTACAAAAATCCATTTGCTTAACTAACTAATAATGATTAATAGGATTAGTGTAGGTGCAGACCTTTTAGAAATATGTAACTCAATGCTTAATAGCGATTTTATTAATCCTATTGCAAGCGGTTATGCTAATTTGCCAAATCCTAAGAGGTTATTTGAGGTTGTAAAAGGGCGCGACATTGTCGAATGTAAAGATAAAGGAATGGTAATGCTATTTTGCTATTTAGATAATACTAGGACTTTACAGCAAGAAACAACGGCAAATGTGATTGAATGTGATATGATTGTTGGTAGTATTAGACATAGCGATGCGCAATCACATTTGGAAGGTTTTACGCTACTTAATTCTGTTATTAGTGCATTGTTTGATGAATACGGTTTGCGGCAAAAATACGCTAAATTAAGCGATTTAACGGGCGTTAAAGAGAATGTATATTTAGCAGATTTAGGTGTGGCAAATATGCAATATAGGGGTTTTACGTCTTATAGTAGCGATTGTGGCATTTACAAGACAAAGCATTTAGTAAGATTTTCAATAACAGCTAAAAGGGACTTTATAAATTTAGATTAATACGAATATGGCACTAAATAACACATATTATTCAGGAATGGGCAACGGTGCACCTAATACTGAAAATGCAAAGGTAGATAATAAAGTTACGTTTTCGAGAACCGTTGTAATGTTTGCAAAATACGGTGGTATGGCATTAAAACGCCACCCCGACAAATTGCACGTTATTCACGTAATGGAGAATATTACAACCGAAGCAAATGTAACGGGCGCGGCAATAGATGAAACCGAAGTAAAAACAGCAGGATTCCAACCTACTAAGATTGATTTTGGGCAAACTAATACCTATGAATTTACCAACTTAGGACACGATTTAAGCGGTTTTGCAGCTTTATTTGGTAATGATACAAGTAATGTAGCAGATGACGCTTATGGTGTTTTAAGGCGTTCAACAGGTATTAGCATTGATGGCGACAAAGGTATTTTAGGCTCACTTATTTTCTTGTACTTAGATTCTAAGAACCGTATTATGGGAAGTCAAGTATATACGCAAGGGCGTTTGACTATTCGTGATGGCATTGGAACGGGAAAAGATTCTAAGGTAATGTTTGAAAGTAACCCAAACGGGGAATCGTTTAAAGGCGAATTTGGCACTCAATTCGTATGTGAAGTTTTTCGTGCAGAACAATTAAGTAATATTAATAACGGTTTTGCGCCCGATGGAATTACAACAGCATTTAAGGTAGGTAACGGTAATCAATCGTTGCAATTTGCTACTTTGCCTATTGATGAAGGTTTACCTATTATGCCATGTAACAGATATAATGCACCTTTGGGAATTGCAGAACAAACAATTAAAGACCCTTACTATTGGTTTGCAGAAATTTTACTTGATGGGCGTATAGTAGGGCGAGATGAATTAGATTATTTTGATAGGGTAGAAGGAATGTTATACTTCAAAACGCCCCCACCTATTGATTCTGTACTTACCATAACTTACTCACTTGCAACGGGTTTTCCTATCTTTGATGTTGAACGTAAATACGTTCAATATGATAGAGTGAAATACAATGAGTTGAATTACGAATGTACAAATCCATTAGGAACGGGAACGGGCGCGTTTGTTACGGGCGACTGGACTTTGATACCTACTTCTACTTCACACGTAGGTAGCGAGTGGCGACCACACGTAGGGGGTAAATCCAACTACAAAAATACGGCTTATCCTACAAATATGTTCCATACTTGGAGCGAAGTAAATATGCTTTAATTCTTTGATGCTTGCACTTGCTAAACAAGTGAGTGCAAGCATTTTTACTATTTTCCACAAACACACAAACTATGCAATTTATTGAAAATTTTAACGGTTACGATTTAGTTCCTATTGAAACTAGAAAAGATTTGGGCTTGTATATGCCTATTTTGAATGAGTTCGAAATTCAAGACCTTCTTATTGGATTAGATTCTAAGTGTATTAGAATCGCAAAATCTAAGTATGAATCTGAAAAAGAAGAAAATTCAAAGGTAGAAATAGAACCCGATAAAAAGAACGAGTTGAAATATATGCGTTTGAACGCTTGGGGTGTTAGGGCATTACCTAAGAATTTGTACGAATACGAAATAATGATGTACGCGGAAGGAATTTATAATACCTTCTTTGCTACCTTATTTCTTTGCGATAAGGAGGGAAATTTGAAAGTGCCTTTTGAAAAAGATTTAACGCTCAATAGAAAACGCGTTTTACTTGTAAAAGACGTAACAGATGACATTATTGCGGCTGCGCAAGTGAGAAATGTTTTAAGGTGTGCAGATGTAAATGAAGGAATAGAAGAAATTAGGGCAAAGTTAGATGCAAACGGCAAACCTATTGTAGCAGAAGAAATTGAAACTGAAAAAAAGTAATAGACCCGTTTAAAGTTCAAAGTGAGTTAAGCGAATATAGGGAAAATCTATATATTCAATACGCTCACTTAGCACGTTTTACTAATCATTCCATTTTCGACAAAGAATTTCAAATTGCAATGTCGGGGGAACGCGGTAAAACGATAAAACGGGCGTGGGAGCGTGAAGAAGAACAAAAAAGGGAAATTGAGATTAGGCATATAGATTATGCTATGTGGCAAATACAATTACTTTCCATTATTGCGCAAAATCTTTACGTTGCAAACGGGGGCAAAGAAAAAATTGATTTTTTTGAATATACGCGCCCTGATAGGCAAAAGGATAAAATCGTTCAAACTGATAACGATTTTGATATACAGTTAGATTAAGTGAGTGTGGTGTAGTTTTATTGCTACACTACACTTTTTCTTATATTCACATTTTAA
>JACCDR012034393.1_pt1 | contig 58669 bp, 42 predicted proteins | sample 7446431 | NCBI WGS metagenome assembly JACCDR01 (sample SAMN15323443, study PRJNA562643) | freshwater metagenome | isolation source: river surface water | place: USA:Blue River Watershed | collected 2017-08-17 | reverse complement strand
CCTGCAGCCCGCGCCGCAAGCAGCGCGCAGCCAAAGCACCAGTAGGGTGCGGCGAAGGGTGGAAACTTGCCGTATCTATTCGGCAAAATACGGAATCGCGGCCCAAGAGCCAGGCCAGCCCTTTAACCTCTGAGCTGCTCGCGCAGCAGGATTAACACTAGGTGTTGAAGGGTTTCCAGTTCATTGTGGTTAAGCGGGTTATCGGCATAGCGGTAGCGGTTAAACAGGCTGGTTAAGGTGAGCTGTTGTGAGGGAGTCAGTTGGCGGCTCTTGAGGTGATCGAGTAGCGACTCGATCGTTAAGCCTGCGGCCAGCGGTTTGCCTTGGCGCTCGCGCGCCAGTTTTATGAAAGCCATTCCTTGCGCCACGCTGATGCTGTTGTGGTGCTTTAGCCGGTAGGCCATCCAGCGGTTTAACACTTGCCCGGTATAACGTGACCCAAAGACCCCATAGGCCAGTGCCAGCAGGCATACCGGCAGCCAAAGCCAAATGCCCTTAACCAATACTGCGCCCAAAGCGCCTAGGGCGCTGCTCAATAACCAAGCCAGCGCCCAGGGAATATCTAGCCAGGCTTGCCACCAGGGCATAGCCGACGGATTCCAGTCGGCTTCTTGGCGCCACTGCGCTAAATAATCACGCAGCTGGCTAACGCCGGTACTCAGGCCCGTGGCGCCCTCGGTTTGGGGGGCAAAGCTGGGTGTGGGTTCCAGTTGGACCCAGCCGCGATCATCGACATAGGCCTCGACCCAGGCATGGCCATCCAAACTGTGGATTTCGTAAAAACCGGTGAAAGGGTTGCGTTTTTGTGCCAAAAAGCCGGTCGCGAGCCGCGCCGGTATGCCTTGGGTGCGCAGCAAAATAGCGAGTGCCGAGGCAAAATATTCACAGTGGCCAAGGCGTGAATCAAACAAAAAGGGCGCCAGAGGCGTTTGGCCTTGTGAGTTAAAAACGGAGGCCGGGTCGTAGGTGTAGTTATCGCGCAAAAATGTTTCCAGAATCAGCGCGGTGGCGAGTTCAGGGGCTTCCTGGCTCAGGCGGGCCCAGCGCTTTTGGGTTTTGGTGGCCAGCACTTCGGCGGTGGCCAGTGCCGGGATGCGGCTGTCAAGATCGGCGGGCAGTTGTAAATAGTGGCTGAGTGCGGCGAGCCGCTCAGCGCGGGCCTTGTCTTCTGTTTCGGTGAGGAGTCGGGCCGACTCATCGCTAGCCGCCTGGACGCCGGTGATATGGGGCCTGACGCCGGTGAAGTGTCGCGAATGCCATGTCAGCTGGCTAAAGCGTGCGCTGTAAACCGTCCCCGCTGCGAGAGTGCGGGGCGCATACCACAGGCCTTGGCGATCCTGCGCCAACACGGTTGCGGGGAAGTGCAATTGCACGGGGCTGTCGGCCAATGGAATGCTGTTGCTGATCGGTGATACCAGCGACACCTGGTAAGACCCTGTCTGCTCCTGAAACCCCGGCGGCAAGCTCTGGGGCTGAGCCAGCTGTAGCTGGCCGCGCTCCAGTCGAATTTTCGCCAGGCTGCCCGGGCTTTGGGTCCAGTGGACGCCGTCAAATTCGTCATAGAGCCGCGTCTTTAAATAGAGCGGCTGGTCGGCCCTAACTCGCGCTATCAAGCCGAGGCGGCGGCTGCTCTGCGCATCCTGGATGTTAAAGCGAGACGCCAAACCATGGTAGAGACCATTGGGCGGCGGCGAGTCGGGTGGGGGTTCTGTCGCTGCATCGGCACTGAGCTCCTCTACATGCGACTGGGCTTGCTGCTCCCACTGGTTGTCTGAGTAGACGGTATCGCTGGTGGCGATACCGGCGCCGAGATCCCCGGCGGGGAAGCGTGGCATGACCAGGTAGATGACAGCGCCGAGTGCCAGTACTTGCAGGGCCGGCTTGACCTCACGCCATAACCACTGGACGGTCACAGCCTCTTGCGCGGCAGCCGCGTCTTGGGCGCTCGCGTCAGGGGCCTGCGCATCAGTCTCTCGGTGAGGCTCAGTCTTTCGGAGATCATCGGGCGCTCGGTGAAGCTGGCCCAGCAAACTGACAGCCGCGAGGCTAAAAAGCGCTAAGCCAAACAGCAGAGCGCCGGTTTGCGCCGCGACGCAGGCGGTGACCAGGGCGATAAACGTGATGGCGAGCCCCCAATAGAATCGCTGTACTGTCTGGCTTTGTCGGCAGAGGGCGAGGAAAGCAAATACCAGTAAACCGAGCAGGGCCGTTTGCAGGCCCTGGGTCACAAACAGAACAACGGCACTGCCGAGCCCTGCAACGGCCAAGAGGTCACTTTCGCGCTTGCCGCTTTGACGGGATAAGGGCTTCACCACCAGGGCGGCGAGTGTGGCCAATCCACACACGAGTCCAATCCCAAAACCGGCGATTGCGCCGAGCGCAACCGAGGCCGCAGTCCCAAAACCCAGCGCGCTCAAAAGCGCCATAGTGAGGGCCAGGCGATTGGCTAGCAGCGTGTTCAAATCCATCACCTGATGACCTCTAGCGGACTGCTGTTGTTAGTGGGATACGGTTGTTAGTGGGATGCGATTGTTAGTCGGATACGATTGTTAGTGGAATACAGTTGTTAGCGGGATGCCGTCGTGTGTGGGCGGCTGTCGCTCTGCAGTGTTTGAAAAACCTGCGACAACACACTGCTGGCGCCAATGGGTATCCAAATGCAGTGGCCTTGGCGCTCTGGTTTGGGTTGTGCCAATCGCTTCAGGGGGAAGCGGTAGCTGTCCATTAAAAACACGACCCGCCAATGGCAGGCGGCGCCGCTGAGTGGCGCTAGCGGTTGAGTATCGGCTTCAAACGTGACCTGAATGCGTTTGGTGCCCGGTAGGGGCTCGGGGTGTTCCGTGCCGCCAGCGGGCGGGTCTATAGGGTCAAGCTCGGCCAGCCGGTCAGACAGCATCGACAGCTGCGTCATCTGGGTCAGCTCCAAGCGGCAGGCTCCGGCAAGGCTCACCGGCCACCCAAGGCCCAGTGCCCAGCTGGCCAGCGCCTGCACCAACATCAGCTGTTGTTCAAACGCATTTTTGTCGCCTTCACCGACATCGAGTGCCTTGTGGGTGTTGACCCAGAGCGCGAGGCTCGGCATTTCTTCGCGCGCCCAGTCGCGCACTATGGGCTCTTGTCGCCTAGCCGTAGTGCGCCAGTCGATATGACGCAGATTATCGCCGGGGACAAAGGCCCGCAGCCCCATCAGTAAACCGGTGCCCCCCGCTTCCTGGCGAGGCTGTAGCGCCTCCTGCTGGTGCCCGCTCCACCACTGGGGCGAGGGCGGGGCCAGATCGAGCGACTGAGGGCCTAAGTGGCAAAAAGCGGTTTCGAGTGCAGGGGGCTGAAACCGCTTGCGTAGCGGCCAGACGCCGATGGGCGCGGCGGTTTTGAGGTCAACAGCTTCCAGCTGCCACAGGCCTCGGCTGAGCTTGCCGTCGAGGGTCACCCAGTGAGTGCCATTCTCGAAGACCCTTGCCGAAAGCGTTTGCCGATTGTCAGTGGGGCTGTCGCTGGTCGGGGGCTGGTCGAGCGCCTGCCGGCGTATGCGCCGCCAGCTCACAAGGGCTTGAGCGCCGCGCAAGGCTTGGTCGGAGTCGATAATGAGCGCAAAGGCGATGGGCTCCCCCACCCGGCCTGACAGGGCTCGGTGGCCCGGCTGTAACCGCACCTGGCGCAAAAGTGCCCAAGGCCAATAAGCTCCGAGCACACAAAGGGCGATCAGCAGTGCCACCAAGCCGTAGAGCAGGGCTAAACCGCGATTCCAGGCCACAAACGCCATGACTAACGTCAAGGCCATAAGGAAGTGTCCCAGCGCGACATGGTTATGCCACCAGGCCCGCCACTCAGGGGGCCATTGCAGCGCGTCTTTCATGAGGGCGTCTCGCTATTCATCATTCATCGGCGTGCCCAGCTATTGCGCCGAGGCTTGGGCGGCGTCTGCTGCCGGCGCCGACAGCGCGGCGCTTTGCGGTTTGGTGCCGGTTGCATGGCGTTTTGGCGCAGGGGTTTGCGCCTCAACCTGAGACGATGATGGCTGCACACCCGGTACCGGCGTGTTGGCAATTAACTGGTCGATCACGGCGGCTGCACGGGCGGCATCTTGGCTGCTACGGAGTATCAGGCGGTGCCCCCAAACGGCTTTCACCATCGATTGCACCTGCGCCGGCGTCGCAAAATGCTGGCCATCCAAGTAGGCTTTGGCGCGCGCCGCCTGCATCAACGCAATGGTGGCGCGCGGGCTGGCGCCTAACCGCAGGTCGCGGTGCTCGCGGCTGGCGTGGGCCAAGGCGACTATATATTCTTGGGTTTCATCGTTGACCAACACGCGCTTCATGGCGGTTTGCCATTGCAGCAGCTGTTCGCGCGTCACTTGCGGTTGCAGCTGCGTCACAGGCTCCACTAAACGATGGCTTTTTAGCAGGGCCAAACTTTGAGCAGGCGAGGGGTAGCCGAGGTGTAGCCGCATAAAAAAGCGGTCAAGCTGTGCTTCTGGTAGGGCAAAGGTGCCGGCAAATTCGATGGGATTTTGTGTGGCAATCAGCCAAAAGGGCTGGGGGAGCTGAGCCGTTTTACGGTCTATGGTCACAGTGCCTTCGGCCATGGCCTCTAAAAACGCCGATTGGGTGCGGGGGGAAGCGCGGTTAATTTCGTCGACCAAAACGAGGTTGGCAAAGAGCGGCCCCGGAATAAACTTAAAATCTTGCTGTTGTGGCTGGTAAATGTGCCCCCCAGTGACATCGGCGGGCATCAGGTCGGGGGTGCATTGCACGCGCTTGAAGCTGAGGCTCACACTCTTCGCAAGCGCCTTGGCGAGTGTCGTTTTCCCCAGGCCCGGAACATCCTCCAGCAGGACGTGTCCACTGCACAGCAAGGCGACCAGCAAGTCATCAATTAACCGGGGGTCGCCCAGGTACACTTGCCCGAGTGCGCGTTTGAGGTTTGCCAGTGAGGCGGGCAGGCTCTGAGTCATGACACTCTCCAAGGCTTAAAACGTCCGAAGACAAGGCGGCGCGAGCTTAACTGCTTTGCGGGCAGCTGTCACCGCCGGGGCGCCAGCGGGCAGGTGCTCCAGCCAGTTTGCTGGCCTCGCAGGTGGCGCAGGGCTTATGCCCCCTGTACGGCCGCCTAAAATGAAGAATAATCCCCATCCTGGCTCGATTGAGCGGGCCATTTTGAGCGCAGTCGATTGCGCAACCGTTTTTGTTTGAGGTGTTTATGAGTGTTAAAACCGCGCATTGCTTGCCCTGGCTATGCCTTCTGCCTTGGCTGCACAAGCTGTCCTGGTTGCACAAACTGGCCGGGCCACACCGCCAAGCCGGTCTCGGGCGCTTGTTGGCTCGGCGCTGGGTGTCTTGCTGGCTCGGTTGCTGTCTGGTAGCGCTTGCGCTGGCAGGCGCCAAAGCCCAGGCCCAATCCCCGTTTGGGGAACAAACCTTTTTAAAAATGGAAGAGGCCTACAAGCCGGTCGTGTTTGTTCAAAACAATCACTTGGTGATCGACTGGCAAATTGCAGAAGGTTATTTCCTCTACCGTGACAAATTCCAGCCGACGGCGGCAACGGCTGACGCCACCTACGACTGGGTGCCGAGATTTGAGCCGGGCGAGATGAAGTTCGACCCCTATTTCAACAAAGACTTGGAGGTCTACCACAACCACACGCGCATTCAGGTGCCGCTTGAGGGGGTTCCGCCACAGTTTGAGTTGAAGCTGAAATCGCAAGGTTGCGCCGAGGCGGGCCTCTGTTACCCTCCGCGCACCCAATACTTTAGCGTCAACAGCCTAACGGGTGAGGTGGTCGAATCCGCCAAAAGTACACTGGCCGCCACGGCGGCGTCTGTCGCGCCAACGGGCGTTGCAGCGGCCGGTCAAACAGGCCAGGCAGGCGCGGCTGAGGGGGCCACAGGATCCACAACCTCATTCAGCTTGGCCACGGCACTGCTGTTTGCGCTCTTGGGGGGAATGCTGCTGAACCTGATGCCCTGTGTGTTTCCGGTGTTGTCCTTGAAGGCGTTTAGTTTTGCGCAACAGCCTTCGGCAGGGGCAAGCCATGCCGCTCAAGGCTGGGCTTATACCCTGGGTGTGGTCTTGTCGTTTGCGGTGGTGGCGGCGATCCTGCTGGGGCTTCGCCAAGCCGGGAACTCGGCCGGTTGGGGCTTTCAATTGCAGTCGCCGATTTTTGTGGCAGCCATGCTTTATCTCTTTTTGGTGATGGGCTTGAGCCTGTCGGGCGTTGTGGCCTTCGGCACCCGTTTTATGGGGTTGGGCCAAGGCTTGACGCAGGGCCCCGGATTAAAGAGCGCCTTTTTTACCGGTGTGTTAGCGGCTGTCGTGGCAAGTCCCTGCACTGGCCCTTTGATGGCGCCGGCGCTCGGTTTTGCCCTGACGCAGTCTGCGCCTGTGGCGCTGCTGGTTTTTGTGGCGCTGGGATTGGGGTTGGCACTGCCGTTTTTGGCCTTGAGCCTAAGCCCTGCTTTGGCAAAAGCCCTGCCAGCACCTGGGCACTGGATGACCGTTCTAAAACAGTTTCTCGCGTTCCCGATGTACATTTCAGTGGTTTGGCTGCTCTATGTGCTGGGTAATCAGGTGTCTATGACGGGCGTCTTTTTTGTGGGGCTGGGGGCTGTGGCCTTAGTATTTGCCCTCTGGTTGATGCAGAATCAACCAGAGCGCCCCTTGGGACTTTTACTGGTGCGAGCCTGTGCCGCGCTGGCGCTGGGTGCCGCGATTTGGGCCGCTGTGGCAGCTCCTGGGCTTGCAAAGTCGGAGGGCTGGCAGGTTTACAGTCCTGAGCGGGTTCAAACTTTGCGCGAGCAGGGTCAGCCCGTTTTTGTGGATTTTACGGCTGACTGGTGCATTACCTGCAAAGTGAATGAGGCTACGGCCATCAACCGCGCCGATTTTGCCGAAACCGCATCCCGCCTAGGCTATGCCCTGGTCAAGGGCGACTACACCCAAGAAAACGCGCTGATTACACAAGCGTTGCAAACCTACGGTCGCTCGGGCGTGCCTTTGTACCTTGTCTTCCCGGCGGACATCACCCGGCCACCTGAAATCTTGCCGCAAGTGCTGACGCTGGACTTGGTGCTGGCAGCGCTCGAGCGCCAAGCTCAGCCAGCCCCGAAACCCTAAGGCGCGATCAGCCCCTTTGCGTATTGCCATCTTGGCGACATCGGCAAGGGGGTGTTACATTTGCCGCCGTTTTTGCTGGCGGGGCCGGCATTTCTGAGTCAGCCGACGGAAGGGCAGTAATAGCGAGCCAACACAGTGACCAAAATTCTGGTAGCGGATGATCACGACCTTGTGCGCATGGGTATTATTCGCATGCTGTCTGATGTGGAGGGTTTCACCGTCGTGGGCGAGGCGAAAACCGGTGAAGAGGCGGTCAGCAAGGCCCGGCTCTTGCCGATTGACATTATTTTGATGGATGTGCGCATGCCGGGTTTTGGTGGCTTGGAGGCGACCCGCAAAATTTTGGCGCATAACCCGCATATCAAAATTATTGCTGTTTCCTCGTTAAACGACGATGTCTTTCCTGAGCGCTTGATGAAAGCCGGCGCCAGTGGTTACGTCACCAAGGACGCTAAATTTGATGAAATTGTTGATGCCATAAAGCGTGTGATGCGTGGCCAGCTGTATATGGCGGCTGAGCTGGCACAGCAGTTGGCCCTGCGCAACTTTGCCGGCGGTAGCCAGTCGCCTTTTGAACAGTTATCTGAGCGCGAGCTGCAAACAGCCATTATGATCGCCAATGGTCACAAGGTGCAGGCGATAGCCGATAGCTTTTGTGTCAGCCCCAAAACCATCAATAGCTACCGTTATCGCATTTTTGAAAAGCTGAATATCCACAGCGATGTGGAATTGACGCTCTTGGCCGTCAAGCACCGAATTCTTGAAGTCAGCACCCTCGGTGAAGAATCCTAGGCGTCTTCATGAACGAGGCTGGGGCGATTGAGCCATTTGATGCTAAACGTTTTCTGAAAACCTTGCCGCTGTCGCCCGGTGTTTATCAAATGTATGACGCTGCGGGCGGCATTTTGTATGTCGGCAAAGCGAAGCAGCTCAAAAATCGGGTATCCAGCTATTTTCATAAGGCCGATCACAGCGCCAAAACCCAGGCACTCGTCAAGCGTATTGCGCGCATAGACGTTACGGTGACACCCAGCGAGGCCGAGGCCCTGGTGCTGGAGCAGAACCTGATCAAAGCCGAGCGCCCGCCCTTTAATATTTTGATGCGGGATGACAAGTCCTATCCCTACATTCTTTTGACGGATGCCGAGCCTTTCCCCCGCCTGGCCTTGCACCGGGGCACTAAAAAGTTCCGAGGGCGCTATTTTGGCCCTTTCCCCAATAGCCAGGCCGTGCGAGAAAGTCTGGCTTTTCTGCAAAAAACCTTTGGTGTGCGCCAGTGTGAAGACAGTGTGTTTCGCAACCGCAGCCGCCCGTGTTTGCAGCATCAGATCGGGCGCTGCCCAGCGCCCTGCGTGGGCTTGGTCAGCCAGGATGATTACGCCCAGGCTGTTCGCCATACCCAACTGTTTTTAGAAGGTCGCAATGCCGAGCTGCAAGCGAGTCTCGCTGAAGAGATGACGCGTGAGTCGGCCGCATTGCGCTTCGAAGTGGCGGCGCAGTTGCGCGATCAAATTGCCGCCCTGTCGGCGGTGCAGGCGCAAGCGACCGTCGAGGCCGGTTCCGGCGATTGCGACATTCTGGCCGCGCGGATTGAATCCGGCAAAGCGGCCGTGCACGTGTTGTTTGTGCGTGATGGCCGCATGCAAGGCAGCAAACACTACCCGGTTAAAAATCCGCTGGAGACAGACCCTGCCGATTTGTTGACGGCATTTTTGCCCCAGCTTTATGCCAGCAGTCGCCAGCACGATATTCCACCAGAGCTGGTGGTCAGCCACAGCCTGTCGGATCAGGTCTTGCTGGAGCGTTTTCTCTCGGACCTCGCGGGGCGTAAGGTTCAGCTCAACGATGCCGTGCGAACCCATCGCGCACGCTGGTTGGCGATGGCGATCGAGGCAGTTACGCAAAATTTACAGGCTGTATTGGCGCAAGACAGTGCGCAACAAGCGCGCCTCTCGGATTTGGCTCAGGTACTGGGGTTGGAGTCGGTGCCCGAGTGGATAGAGTGTTTTGATATCAGCCATAGCAGCGGTGAAGCCACCAAGGCCAGTTGTGTGGTGTTCAACCAGGATGGCCCTGTTAAGAGTCGTTATCGGCAGTACAACATCGAAGGCGTAAAGGCCGGCGATGATTACGCCGCCATGCACCAGGTTCTGTCGCGTCGATACAGCCGCTTGCAACGCGAAAGTAGCGGTTTTCCCGATTTGATACTAATTGATGGCGGCAAAGGGCAGTTGCGACAGGCGCTGAGCGTGCTCGCGGATTTGGGCTTGAGTAGCTTGATGGCGGTGGGTATTGCAAAAGGCACGACCCGCAAGCCCGGATTTGAGACGCTGATTCGTCCGGATTTCAGCGAGCTGGTATTGCAAAATGACAGCCCAGCGCTGCATGTGTTGCAGCGCATTCGCGACGAAGCGCACCGATTTGCCATAACCGGCCACCGGGCAGCGCGCGATAAAAAGCGCAAGCAATCAAGCCTGGACGCCATACCCGGCATAGGCCCCAGTCGGCGCCGGCAGTTGTTACAGCATTTTGGCGGCTTGGCAGCGGTGAAAGCGGCGAGCCTGGAGGATTTGATGCGCGTTTCGGGCATTAGTCGCGCTTTGGCAGAGACAATCTACGGTTTTTTTAACGAAGGATTTGTCGCAAATCCCGATTCGGCTCCCTAAAAATCCGCTGAAGTCTGGCGAATATGCCACTGTCAAAAGCCCCGTGGCTGAACCATACTGGGGACTGGCTCCCGCTGTGTACGGCATGTGTTGCAGCCCGTTCGGGGTAGCGTTAATCGGGTGGTAAAGAGGATTTTTTATGGTTTTTTGTGGCGACATGATCACTGTATCCGAAGTTGAGGCCGGGTTATTGGTGCTCACCTGGGATGCGAAGCAAGAGTCCGTGAATAAGTTTGATCGCAAGACAGTCGCTGAATTTCGCGCGGCCCTTGGCGCAATTCAACAGGTGCCGAATGTGCGGGCCTTGGTTGCTGTGAGTGCTAAGACGGGTTTTATTGTGGGCGCCGACGTCACAGAATTTACGCCGGCTTTCCGGCAAGGCGCCCAGGCAATCCGCGAGTTGGTGGTCTCGACGCGCGATTTGTTTAATGAATGGGAAGATTTGCCCTTTCCAACGGTGGTGGCGATCAACGGTTATGCCCTGGGCGGCGGCTGTGAGTTTTGTTTGGCTTGCGATTATCGTCTAATGAGCCAAACCGCCAAAATGGGGTTGCCTGAAACCAAATTGGGTATTTTGCCCGGCTGGGGCGGGACTGTGCGGCTGCCGAGGATAGTGGGTGTCGATACCGCTATTGAGTGGATTGCCAGCGGCCAGGAAAACTCGGCTGATGAGGCGCTGAAGGCCGGCGCTGTCGATGCCGTTTTGGCGCCTGATGCCCTGTATGACGCCGCATTGGCCACGGCCCGTCGTTTGGCGGCATCGGAGTTGGATTATCACGAGCGGCGCGCGCAAAAAAAAGCGCCCCTCGCCATGAACGATATGGAGTCGTTATTGGCATTTGAATCGGCTAAGGCGTTTGTCGCCGGTAAGGCGGGTCGCAATTATCCGGCGCCGGTCAAATCGATTAAAACGATGCAAGAGGCCGCAAAGCTGGAGAGGGCGGCTGCATTGGAAGTTGAAACAGCGGCGTTTTGTAAACTGGCTGAAACGGCTGTGGCCAGAGCCTTGGTCGGTCTCTTTTTGAGTGATCAATACATCGGTAAAAAAGCCAAGCAGCTCGCCCAAGCCGCTGAAGCGCCTCTCGCGCGCGCGGCGGTTTTAGGCGCGGGCATTATGGGTGGTGGCATTGCCTATCAGTCCGCGCAAAAAGGCATTCCCATCACCATGAAGGATATCGCGCAAGCGGGCTTGGATCTGGGTTTGCAGGAGGCTGCCAAATTATTGGGTAGCCGCGTTGAGCGCGGCAAGATGACAGCCGCCGAGATGGCGGAAGTCTTGAATCGCATTGACCCGGCGCTCAGCTTTGACGGGTTTGATCAAGCTGACGTTGTGGTAGAGGCCGTGGTTGAAAATCCCAAGGTGAAAAAAAGCGTCTTGGCCGAGGCGGAAACTCACCTTAAAGCAGGCGCTGTGCTGGCCTCGAATACGTCGACCATCTCGATCGATTATTTGGCCGCAGCGCTCAAAAGTCCTGACCGATTTTGTGGTATGCATTTTTTTAACCCGGTGCATGCCATGCCACTGGTTGAAGTGATTCGCGGCCAGCATACATCCGATGCCACAGTTGCCAAGGTGGTGTCTTATGCCTTGGCAATGGGTAAAAAGGCCATAGTCGTGCGCGATTGTCCGGGCTTTTTAGTCAATCGTGTCTTGTTTCCTTACTTTGCCGGTTTTGCCATGTTGCTGCGCGATGGTGCTCGCTTCGAGCAAATTGACGCGGTGATGGAGCAGTGGGGCTGGCCAATGGGGCCTGCCTATTTATTGGACGTCGTGGGCATTGATACGGGTGTTCACGCAGAGACTGTCATGGCACAAGGCTTCCCGGATCGGCTGAGTCAGTCGTTTAAAGCCTGCACGCAAATTCTGTTTGAGGCCGGCCGGCTGGGGCAGAAAAATGGCCGAGGTTTTTACAACTACGCGCCAGACAAAAAAGGCAAACCGCAAAAGGTCGCAGCGCCAGAGGTTGCCCCCCTTTTGGCACCCCATTGCGCCCCACTGCGCGAGGTCTCTGAAGCCGAGATCATTGCCCGTATGATGATTCCAATGGTCACGGAACTCTGTCGCTGTTTGGACGAAGGCATAGTCGATTCGGCTATGGAGGCTGATATGGCATTGGTGTATGGCCTCGGTTTTCCACCCTTCCGCGGGGGCTTGTTGCGCTGGTTGGACGAAATCGGGCTCGCAGCTTTTGTCGACATGGCAAAGCCCTGGTCGGCGCTTGGGCCCTTGTATCAAGTGCCCGACTCATTGCTCGCCCTGGCGCAGTCTGCCGGGCAGTTTTATCCCAAGGTTTAAGGAGTGGTATTCATGACATTACGTGACAACGATGCTGTGATTGTCGATTACGCCCGGACGCCAATGGGGCGATCCAAAAATGGCTGTTTTCGTTTTTTGCGCGCCGATGATATGAGTGCACAGCTGATGCGTTTTATTCTCGATCGCAATCCGCAGTTGGCGCCTGAAACCCTCGATGACGTGATTTGGGGTTGTGTGATGCAGCGCGGCGAGCAAGGCTTTAACGTTGCCCGCAATAGCTGGTTGCGGGCAGGTTTGCCACATTCAGTGCCTGCGCAGACGGTCAACCGTTTGTGTGGTTCTTCCATGTCAGCCATACACACGGCGCTTGCGAATATTGGTGCTGGGCTTGGTGATGCTTACCTAGTGGGCGGCGTTGAACATATGGGGCACCTCGATATGAACGAGGCGATGGACCCCAATCCGCGCATGGGTTTGACGGTCGCAAAAGCGGCCGGCTCCATGGGGTTGACGGCAGAATACCTCTCGCTGCTGCACGGCATTACCCGCGAACAAATGGATGCCTTTGGTGCAAGATCGCATCAGTTAGCGGCTAAAGCGACGGCAAATGGGCTTTTTTCACGCGAAATTATGCCAATGGATGGGCATGATGCGAGCGGCGCGCCTGTGCGGGTTGTTGCGGACGAAACCATCCGTCCGGACACCACCATTGAAGTACTTGCAACGCTCAAGCCGGTATTTAATCCTAAAGGGGGCACTGTCACGGCGGGTACCTCGTCGCAGGTGACGGACGGTGCTTCGGCCATGTTGATACTGTCTTACGCGCGGGCCAAGCAGCTTGGCATAGTGCCTTTGGCGGTTATTCGCGGGGCGAGTCTGGCGGGGGTGGATCCGTCTGTTATGGGTTATGGCCCGGTGCCTGCTTCACAAAAGCTGTTAACCCGTTTGGGTTTGACGGTGAAAGATATTGATGCGGTCGAGCTCAATGAGGCTTTTGCAGCTCAGGCTTTGCCCGTCCTGAAAGATCTGCAGTTGCTCGATGACATGGATGCCAAAGTCAATCTTTATGGCGGCGCCATTGCGCTCGGCCACCCCTTTGGGTGCTCCGGTGTGCGCATTACCGGAACACTGCTGTCGGTCCTGCGCAACCAGGACAAGCAGCTGGGCCTTGCCACTATGTGTATTGGGTTGGGGCAGGGTATCAGCACCCTGATAGAACGCCTCTGATCACAGCTTTTTAAAGAAAGCTTGAAGCCTATCCAAAAGCTGTGGCAATATTTGCACCCCTCGTACGAGGGGTAAGACCGCTGAGCGCTGTTTGTTGAATATAATCAAATAGTTAGCTTCTTAGCGGCCGCTTGGCATCATCGCTCAAGCGGCTTTCTGTATGCTGTGAACGTCTGCGGACGTGGCGAAATTGGTAGACGCACTGGGTTTAGGTTCCAGCGCCGCAAGGTGTGAGAGTTCGAGTCTCTCCGTCCGCACCATGTTCACAGTCACTTCTCGATTGTCATAATTCCGCATTTACTACGTTTTGGTATTTCAAGAGGCACATCATGCAAGTTTCTGTTGAGGCTACATCAGGGTTGGAGCGCCGTGTGACAGTAGGTATTCCTGCTGCGCAAGTGGACCAAGAGGTTCAAAAACGCCTGCAGCAGGCAGCCAAAACCGTCCGTATCAATGGTTTTCGTCACGGCAAAGTGCCTCTTGGTGTGGTGCAAAAGCGTTTTGGTGAAGGTGTTCGCCAGGAAGTGTTAGGCGATACGATTAACCGTGCATTCTACGATGCCATTTCTCAAGAAAAGCTGCGCCCAGCTGGCCAGCCTAGCATTGAGCCCAAACAGATGGACTCTGGTAAAGATCTCGAATTTACCGCAGTGTTTGAGGTGTATCCTGAGGTTCAGCTGCAATCGATTGACGGTGTTGCCATCGCTAAATGGTCGTCCGAGATTGCCGATGCAGATGTCGATGAAATGATCGAAACCCTCCGCAAAAGCCAAGCTAAATGGAATCAAGTGGATGGACACATTGCCCAGAACGGCGACCGTGTCCTCATCGACTTTAAAGGCACACGCAATGGCGAGGCCTTTGCAGGTGGAACCGCAGAGAACCAACGCCTGGTTTTAGGTTCCGGCCATATGATCGACGGTTTTGAGGCGGGCTTGGTTGGCACTAAAGCGGGTGATGTGAAAGCCTTGTCGCTGACTTTCCCAGCTGATTACCATGTTGAAGAGCTTAAAGCCCAGGCAGTCGCGTTTGAGGTCACTGTCAAGGGTGTTGAAGTGCAGGAACTTCCAGAGGTCAACGCTGAGTTCTTCAAATTGTTTGGCGTGGAAGAAGGGGATTTGAACGGTTTCCGCGCTGAAGTTAAAGACAATATGGAGAACGAAAAAGAAAAAGCCGCTAAAAATTTACTGAAAACACAAATTTTTGACGCGTTGATTGCGGCTAATCCGATAGAAGTCCCTAAGGCTTTAGTAGCCAATGAAATTGACGCACTCCGCAATCAGACAGCGCAGCAGTACGGTCGCCTGAGTAATAAGATTGACCTGAAAACCATTTTTCCTGATGCCATGTTTGAAGAGCAAGCTCAAAAACGTACCCGTTTAGGCCTGTTGGTCTCTGAAGTTGTCAATCAGGCAAATCTCAAAGCCGACAAAGATCGTGTCAAGGCGATGATCGAGAGCTTGGCCGCAACTTACGAAGACCCTCAAAGTGTCGTTAACTACTATTTTAGCAACGAGCAATTATTAGCCGGTGTTGAGGCAGCTGTTCTGGAAGAGCAAGTGGTTGAGGTATTGGTGGCAAAAGCGGCGGTGACAGAATCGGTCATTCCTTATAAAGAATTGATCGCTAAGCAAGCCAACAATTGATAGTGTTTTGCAGAAAGAACCCCGCCAAGCCTAGCTTAGCGGGGTTCTTTCTTTTCTGGCGTAACAGAAGGGTTCGGGTTAAGCTTCTTTAGCTGGTTTAGTTTAGTTTCCCGATCTTTATTCAGTCATTTAGCGCTAAGGAATCCTTTTTTATGTCGATTATTGATACCCGTGCCTCTTTCCTGCCCGCCCCCGCTGCGGCACTCGTACCCATAGTGGTGGAGCAGACCGCGCGAGGTGAGCGCTCCTATGACATTTACTCGCGGTTATTAAAAGAAAGGGTCATCTTTTTGGTTGGGCAGGTCGAAGACCACATGGCCAATTTGGTTGTTGCCCAGCTGCTCTTTTTGGAAGCCGAAAATCCCGACAAAGACATTCATTTGTACATCAATTCGCCTGGAGGCTCGGTGACAGCAGGGCTTTCAATTTATGACACTATGCAATTTATCAAGCCGGATGTCAGTACCATGTGTATTGGTCAAGCCTGTAGCATGGGTGCCTTTTTGTTGGCGGCTGGAGCCAAAGGCAAGCGCTTTTGTTTGCCCAATTCACGCGTGATGATTCACCAACCCTCGGGTGGTGCTCAAGGGCAAGCGACAGATATCCATATCCAAGCGCAAGAGATTTTGAAAATCCGTGATCAATTGAACCGGCTTATGGCGCAGCACACCGGTAAGACGATCGAGCAAATTGCCTTGGATACCGAACGGGATAATTTTATGAGCGCAGAAGAGTCTAAAACCTATGGTCTGATTGACCAGGTATTGGCGCAACGCTTGGTGCCGCCCGGCAAGTAGTCTGCCCTGATCTGGTTGGCCGGACGGCTATGCGCTATTGTTGAAGCGATTGCGTAACTGTCGGCTGTCGTGAGCGCCTGCGTGATGGGTGAGTGATGTTAGGTTCTGTATTATTTAATTTGGCGGAGAGGTTTGATGACCGACCATACCAAAGACCATGACGATAATGGCAAGCTGCTTTACTGCTCCTTTTGTGGAAAAAGCCAGCATGAGGTGAGAAAACTGATTGCGGGGCCATCTGTCTTCATTTGTGACGAGTGTGTTGATCTCTGTAATGACATTATCCGGGAAGAAGTTCAAGAGGCTGATACGGAGAGTGGTTCTGATAAGCTGCCCACACCCAAAGAAATCGCAGCCACCCTGGATGATTATGTTATCGGCCAGCCTCAGGCCAAAAAAGTCCTGGCAGTCGCGGTATATAACCATTACAAGCGTCTTCGTAAAGGCGGTAAAAAGAAAGACGACGTAGAGCTTGGGAAAAGTAATATTTTGTTGGTGGGACCTACTGGAAGCGGCAAAACTTTGCTGGCCGAGACATTGGCACGCCTGCTGAATGTCCCTTTCACTATTGCTGATGCCACAACCCTCACGGAAGCCGGTTATGTCGGGGAGGATGTTGAAAATATCATTCAAAAGCTGCTACAAAAATGTGACTACGACGTCGACAAAGCCCAGCAAGGCATCGTTTACATTGATGAAATTGATAAAATTTCACGCAAATCGGACAACCCCTCCATCACGCGAGATGTGTCCGGTGAGGGCGTTCAGCAGGCACTTTTGAAGTTGATCGAGGGCACTGTGGCCTCCGTCCCGCCTCAGGGTGGTAGAAAGCATCCGCAGCAGGAGTTCTTGCAAGTCGACACCTCAAATATTCTGTTTATCTGTGGCGGGGCTTTTGCCGGTATTGATCGCATTATTCGCGACAGATCGGAAAAGGGCGGAATTGGCTTTTCCGCCGAGGTCAAAAGCAAAGACGGCAAAACCAATGTCGGCGAGTCCTTGAAGTCGCTGGAAACAGAAGACTTGGTGAAGTTTGGTTTGATTCCAGAATTTGTCGGTCGCTTGCCAGTGGTAGCGACTCTCGAAGAGTTGGATGCGGCTGCTCTGATGGCGATTTTGTCGGAGCCAAAAAACGCCTTAGTTAAACAGTATGCCAAGCTTTTTGAGATGGAAGGCGTCGAAATTGACTTTCGTGCAGAGGCCTTAAAAGCGGTTGCGGATAAAGCACTGGCCCGTAAAACCGGCGCGCGTGGCTTGAGATCCATCATGGAGGCGGTACTGCTTGAAACCATGTACCGTTTGCCCTCTGAAAAAGGCGTTTCGAAAGTGGTAGTTGACGAATCGGTTATTCGTGGCGAATCAGAACCCTTGATTGTTTACGAAACCAAAGAGCCCGTATCCAAGGCCGTTCCAGAGTAGTTTTGGCCTCAAGCATAAAAAAAGCCTCGGTTGAGGCTTTTTTTATGCTTGAAAAATGGCAAGTCACTACAATTAATAGATGCTGACACGTAATAGACGCTGACACGATACGGCACAGATGCTTTCCGATAAGCGATCCTGCCTCGAACACCAGAGGAGTCCCTATGGACGTCATACCCGCTGTTGGGAATGAGAAACACATTTTGCCCTTGCTGCCCTTGCGCGATGTTGTCGTGTACCCGCACATGGTGATTCCGCTCTTTGTTGGGCGACAAAAATCCATCGCTGCGCTTGAGCAAGCGATGGAGCATGACAAAAACATCCTGCTGATTGCGCAACGCCAGTCCAGTGTTGATGATCCGGGGGTGGATGACCTTTACCGTGTCGGGACAGTGTCGCGTATTTTGCAGATGCTGCGTTTGCCGGATGGCACGGTTAAGGTGTTGGTTGAAGGTCGCAAGCGTGCAGAAGTCACCGAAATCCGCTCTGAGGGGCACTATTTCAGTGGTGAGGTCATCTCGGCACCGCAAGATGATTTTGATTCCCGCGAAGCCAAGATGTTTGCCGATTCTCTGCTGAAACGGTTTGACGAATATGTTTCGATCAGCAAAAAAGTCCCGCCAGAAGTGGCTGCGGCGCTCAACGGTATCGATGAGCCAGGGCGATTGGCCGATACCATAGCAGCGCACATGGCGCTCGACTTGGCGCAAAAACAAAACATCCTAGAAATGTTCAGTGTGATTGCGAGACTTGATCATCTGATTGGCTTGATGGATGCCGAAGCGGATCTGTTTCAGATTGAAAAGCGCATCCGCGGTCGCGTCAAAAAACAAATGGAAAAAAGCCAGCGCGAGTATTACCTGAACGAACAAATGAAAGCCATTCAGCGCGAGCTGGGCGACAATCAGGATGAACCGTCTGAATTAGAAGAGTTGGAACGCAAAATTCAAGCGGCGGCTATGCCGCAAGAAGCAGAGAAAAAAGCCCGTGCCGAGCTTAATAAACTCAAAATGATGTCGCCCATGTCGGCTGAAGCCTCAGTTGTGCGCTCTTATATCGATTGGATGGTGTCCGTACCTTGGTCCAAGTCCAGTAAAATCAAGCAAGACCTCGCCTTTGCGAAAGCGGTGTTGGAGGAAGAGCACTTTGGTTTGGACGAAGTGAAAGAACGCATTTTGGAATATCTCGCCGTTCAGAAACGCGTTAAAAAAATGAAAGGACCTATCTTGTGTTTGGTGGGGCCTCCGGGTGTGGGGAAAACCTCCTTGGGCCAATCCATCGCCCGCGCGACCAACCGCAAGTTTGTGCGTATGGCCTTGGGTGGCGTGCGCGATGAAGCGGAAATTCGTGGCCATAGGCGCACTTATATTGGGTCTTTGCCGGGTAAGCTCGTGCAAAAAATGACCAAAGCCGAAGTCAAAAACCCACTCTTTTTGTTAGATGAAATTGACAAAATGGGTATGGATCACCGGGGCGATCCGGCTAGTGCTCTGCTTGAAGTGCTAGATCCTGAGCAAAACAGCACCTTTAACGATCATTATCTCGAAGTGGATTACGATTTATCAGATGTCATGTTTGTGTGTACCGCCAATAGCATGAATATTCCGGGGCCTCTGCTGGACCGCATGGAGATCATTCGAATCCCCGGTTATACCGAAGATGAAAAGCTCAATATTGCCAAGCGTTACCTGCTGCCAAGGCAAATGAAAGCCAACGGGCTCAAGGCAGGTGAGCTGCATGTGAGTGATGAGGGCTTGCGAGACATTATCCGTTACTACACCCGTGAGGCGGGTGTGCGCAATCTTGATCGCGAAATTGCCAAATTGTGTCGAAAGGTGGTTACCCGCCATGTTAACTCGGGGATTAAGGGGCAAAGCAGTTCAATTGGTGCGGAGAGTTTGCTCGAACTTCTGGGTGTGAAGAAAACGGATTTTGGTCGTGCCGCTGTTGCCAATGCGATAGGGCAGGTGACGGGCCTCGCCTGGACGCAAGTGGGCGGTGAGTTGCTGACGATCGAGGCTTCGGCCGTGCGCGGTAAAGGTCGACTGGTTAAGACGGGCTCGTTGGGTGATGTGATGCAGGAGTCCATTCAGGCGGCTATGACGGTTGTGCGGTCCCGTTCTCGACACCTGGGTTTGGCGCCCGATATTTACGATAAACAGGATTTGCACATTCATGTGCCCGAAGGGGCGACGCCCAAAGATGGCCCTTCTGCTGGCATCGCCATGTGTACAGCGCTGGTATCGGTTTACACCAAGATCCCTGTGCGCAGTGATGTGGCTATGACAGGTGAAATTACATTGCGTGGAGAAGTGCTCAAAATTGGTGGTTTGAAAGAAAAACTGCTGGCAGCGCACCGAGGGGGTATCAAGCGTATCGTGATCCCCTGTGACAATGAACCGGATTTGCGTGAAATTCCTGACAACATCAAAGCCGATCTTGAGATTCATCCGGTTAAATGGATTGACGAGGTTCTGAGCCTCGCCTTAGAGCGAGAGCCTATAGCTCTCAGCGATGAGGAATATGCCGCCTTGGAATCGGCGGCGTTTGATGAATCGGCAAAGTCTGTCGCCACCCCATTGAGCCATCACTGACTCTGCATGGACCAGTGCGCCGAGCGCTTTGTTGCCCTCTAGCCTGTTGAAACGCAGACCTTTCTTGACCGGCTAGGGGTCCCTTGGTATAAATCGCAGTCCGTTGCGCATGCTAGGCTGGAAGATGACACAGTCAGGTAAGCCTAGCGCTTTCATACACATCACTTGCATCGAATAATAAGAGGGTTTCCTTGTGAATAAATCAGAATTGGTAGACGCCATTGCGGCATCGGCAGACATTTCCAAAGCGGCTGCTGGCCGAGCTTTGGATGCCGTAACAGACGCCATCACAGCGGCCTTGAAAGAAGGTGACCAGGTTGCTTTGGTTGGCTTTGGCACGTTTCTTGTGAAAGAGCGCGCAGCACGTACGGGGCGAAACCCTCAAACTGGCAGCCCGATTGAAATAGCGGCCGCAAAGCTGCCCAGCTTCAAGCCGGGAAAAGCGTTGAAAGACGCCGTTAACTGAAATTCCCTGTTTGGATAAACGCAGTCAGCGCTCGGTTGTGCCTGCTGCGATCCTCAAGGCGCTTACTGGCGCCTTTTTACTATTAAGGCCTGCGGAGTATTTGATTGGATTCCGCTAGAGGAGTGAAAGATGCTGCAAAGCATGCGAGAAAATTTACAGGGGCCAGTTGCCAAAGTGGTTGTTGGTTTGGCCATTGCGGCAATGGTGCTGTTTGGTGTGGAAACCTTGTTCGTCAATTCTGTAACCGGAAGCGGTGCGGCAAGTGTCAATGGTGAGTCCATTGAGCAAGTGGAGCTGGCTCGCGCCATTGAGCAGCAAAAACAGCGGCTAAAGCAGCAGTTACAGTTGGAAGATGACAGTCCCATGTTGCAAGACGACCAGTTGCGCCAACCGGCGCTCATGACACTGATTCGTCAAAAAGCCCTGCACCAATCAGCGAATGCAGCCGGTATGGCTGTCGCTGATGACATCATTAAAAAAGAGCTGGCTAAAGCCTTTACGCGTGATGGAAAGTTCGATGCTGCCATTATGAATAATTACATCAGAGCCTATGGTTACACGCCAGCAACGCTCAATGCATCCGAAGCTAACGCCTATGTGTTGCGGCAGCTATTTGGCGGCTTGAATGGCACGGAGTTTTTGACCTCCGCTGAGCTGGATACTGTTGCGAAGCTGGTTTCTCAGAAGCGCAATGTCGAAATTATTCAAATACCCCGCGCTCAGGTTGAGGCTAGCGCCAGCGTGACCGCAGATGAAATCAAAGCTTACTATGACGCAAACGCGCCGGAATTTACCGAGCCTGAAAAAATTGCGTTGGAATATCTTGAAGTCAATGCCGCCACGTTTGCGGACGCACAGACAGTTTCGGAAGACGACGTGCGTGCAGAGTATGAGCGCGAGAAAAGCGAATTTTCTGCCAGCACTGAATACAGTGTGTCTCATATTTTGTTGGATGCGACTCGCGACACCGCGCGAGTGGATGAGGTGCAATCGGCGCTGGCGGCTGCTGACGTAAACTTTGCGGAGCTGGCTAAAAAATACTCGGATGATTTGGGCTCAAAAGAGCTGGGCGGCAGTTTGGGTCAGCTGGTGGATGGCGCCTTTCCCCGCGAATTTGAAGACGCCGTGAAATCGCTAACCGAAGGTGCTATTTCCGGCCCTGTCAAAACGGACGCCGGTACACATTTTATTCGTTTGGATAAAAAGACCACACCACAAATGCCTGACTTTGACGCGCGCCGCGATAGCCTGACGAAAGCGCTCAAAGAGCAAAAGGCGGTCGATGTTTACCTCGCACAGGTCCGCAAACTCGAGGAGTTGACTTTTGGTGCAACAGATTTATCCGCGCCAGCCAGTCAGTTGGGATTGCCCGTCTTAAAAACACCCCTGTTTACCCGTGCCGACCCGCAAGGTATTGCGACCTCACCAGAGGTGGCGAAGGCCATTTTTGAAGAGGGTGTTTATGTGTCGGGTCAGGCGAGCGGGGTGATTGAATTGGATGCCAATCGATCATTGGTCGTTCGAATTACAGAGAAGGTTGCGCCTAAGTTAAAACCGTTGGAACAGGTTCAATCGGCTATCGAGCAGCAATTGAAAAATACGCAAATCGCCAATGCATTGCAGAATCAGGCGGCTGAGTTGGTCATCGCGATTAATCAAGGTAAAAAAGTACAAGACTATGCTGCTGCCAAATCATTCACTTATGCAGCTGTACCGCAATTGGAGCGCACGTCTACGGACGTCGATTTTGCCGTGACCCGCGAAGCCTTTGCGATGGCGCGCCCGAATGGCAGCATTCCCGTTACCTCAACAGTTCCCGTCGAGTCGGGTTTGGCTGTAATCGTTTTACATGCTGTTGAAGACGGGAAGCCCGACGCAATGCCAAAAGAACAGCGAGAATCCATGGCGACGCAGCTGCGTAACCAGTTGGCATCCAGTGCTGTCGAGTCTTTCGAGAATAGTGTGCTGGAGCAGGCCGATTACAAAATTAAGTAACGGCCTTTTTGAGCGGCATCACCCAGCTTAGGCTGGGTGATTTTTTTTGGGTATTCTCTGGCGCAAGGGGTAATTCCGTCGCGCTCTATTTTGGCGGGTCTTAATCCGCCAAATGCCTGATGTACCACCCCATAACGATCTTTATGTGAAACAGGTTTTTTTATGCCCGTAATTACTCTGCCGGATGGAAGTCGTCGCCAGTATGACAACCCCGTGTCTGTTTTACAGGTGGCCGCTGATATTGGCCCCGGTTTAGCTAAAGCAACCCTCGCAGGCCGTGTGAATGGCCAGCGAGTGGATGCCTGCGACCTCATCTCCCAGGATTCCGACCTCGTTATTTTTACGACGCGAGATGACGATGGCTTGGAAATTATTCGCCATTCTTGCGCGCATCTATTGGGTCATGCGATTAAACAATTGTGGCCTCAAGTCAAAATGGCGATTGGCCCGACTATCGAAAATGGCTTTTATTACGATGTGGATTTAGATGTTGCGCTCACCGAAGAGGATTTACAGGCCTTAGAGCATCGCATGTTGGCCTTGGCGCAAACGCAGTATCCCGTTGTTAAAAACAAAGTTGATTGGCAAACGGCTCGAGATACTTTCGCGGAGCGCGGCGAGCACTACAAAATTGAAATTCTCGACAACGACATCAGTCGCGATGATAAGCCGGGTTTATATCACCACCAAGAATACGTAGATATGTGTCGCGGCCCTCATGTGCCCCACATGGGATTCTGCCAGCACTTTAAACTGACGCGTGTATCGGGCGCTTATTGGCGTGGTGATTCCAATAATAAAATGCTGCAACGCATTTATGGCGTTGCCTTCGCAGATAAAAAGTCACTGGCTGCGCACTTGTTGTTTTTGGAGGAGGCCGCTAAACGCGATCATCGAAAAATTGGAAAGCGTTTGGATCTATTTCACCTGCAGGAAGAGGCGCCGGGAATGGTTTTCTGGCACCCTAAAGGCTGGGCAATTTACAGCGAAATTGAAAAGTACATGCGCGAAGTGCAGCGCAGAAATGGGTACAAAGAAATTAAGACCCCGCAAGTCGTCGAGCGCACTCTCTGGGAAAAGTCAGGGCATTGGGATAAATTTCGTGACAACATGTTTACGGTGCGATCGGAAGAGCGCGATTTTGCGATCAAGCCTATGAACTGTCCTTGCCATGTGCAAGTGTTTAATCAAGGCCTAAAAAGCTATCGCGATTTACCCTTGCGTTTAGCCGAATTTGGCTCCTGTCATCGCAACGAAGCCTCTGGCAGCCTACAGGGGATTATGCGGGTTCGCGGCTTTGTTCAAGATGACGCCCATATTTTTTGCGCAGAAGAATCCATACAAAACGAAGTATCGATTTTTACCGACCTCCTTTACAGCGTTTATGCGGATTTTGGCTTCAGTGACGTCATTATTCGGCTATCTACCCGCCCAGAGCAGCGGGTGGGCTCCGATGAGGTTTGGGACAAGGCTGAGACCGCCTTGGCAGATGCCTTGATTGCCAAGGGATTGCCCTTTACCTATTTGCCCGGTGAGGGCGCATTTTATGGACCTAAAATTGAATTTTCATTAAAAGACTGTTTGGGTCGTGTGTGGCAATGCGGCACCATTCAGGTAGATTTTTCGATGCCAGGTCGCCTTGGCGCTCAGTATGTTGCTGAGGATGGCAGTCGCAGGGCGCCTGTTATGCTGCACCGAGCCATACTCGGTTCATTTGAGCGGTTTATCGGCATACTGATCGAAAACTACGAGGGCGCCTTTCCGCCTTGGCTGGCACCTGAACAGGTGGTTGTGATGAACATTACTGATCGCCAAGCCACAGAAGTCACCAAAATCACAGATATTTTGCAAGAAAAGGGCTTTAGAGCCGTTGCAGACTTGAGAAATGAGAAGATCGGCTTTAAAATTCGGGAGCACACGCTCTCGCGTATCCCTTTCCTGCTGGTGGTGGGTGACCAAGAAGTCGCAGATGGCACCGTATCAGTACGTACCTGGCGGGGTCATGACTTAGGTCGCCTTTCTCTTGATGCCTTTGTTGCAACGCTGGTTGAAGCAGTTGCTCGCCGGGGACGGGTGGCACTCGAGGCATCACCCTTGTCTAGTCAGAATTAGCGAGTTTTGTTTTGGAGATAAAGACTATTAATACCCGTACCACACCCTTGAGTAAACCGGCAGCTGCCCCGACTCCCCCTAAAAGCGCCCCCGAGGCAAGCGATAAGAAAAGTAAAAAGGCCGCTATCAATGATCAGATTGACGCGAAAGAAGTGCGGCTGATTAACGAGAATGGCGATCAGGTTGGTATTGTTAGCCTCACGCAGGCATTAGAAATGGCGCGTGCTGTGAGCTTGGATCTTGTGGCAATCGCCACCGAAGCTAAGCCGATTGTTTGTAAAATCATGGACTATGGCAAGCATCTGTTTGAACTCAAAAAACAGAAAGCTGCTGCCAAGAAAAAACAGCGGCAACAACAAATCAAAGAAATGAAATTTCGCCCGGGTACAGAAGACGGCGATTATCAAGTCAAACTGCGTGCGTTAGTGCGCTTTTTGGAGCACGGGGATAAGGCCAAGGTAACTTTGCGTTACCGTGGCCGAGAGCTCGCTCACCAGGAACTCGGTATGGAGATGATGCTTCGCATCGCCAAAGACCTGGAGACAGTCGGCACCGTCGAGCAACAGGCCAAGATGGAAGGTCGCCAGCTCACGATGGTGATAGCCCCGAAAAAGAAAAAGTAATTGGGCTTTTTAGCTGCCTTATTACTTTCTTAAAAACAGGTATTGGAGATATTAATTATGCCAAAAGCTAAAGTGCACAGCGGCGCATCTAAGCGCTTCAAAAAAACGGCTGCAGGCTGGAAACACAAGCACGCTAACAAAAGCCACATCCTCACCAAGATGACCACCAAGCGTAAGCGTCAGTTACGCGGGACTAATATCCTGTGTAAATCCGATGCTCCCTTAGTTGATCGTTTATTTCGTTCTTGTTAATTCAAGTCGTTGAGAGGATAGAGTTATGGCGCGTGTAAAACGTGGTGTTCAGGCGAGTCGTCGACACAAGAAAATTCTGAAAGCGGCTAAAGGCTATTACGGTGCACGTTCGCGCGTGTTCCGTGTTGCCAAGCAAGCTGTTATTAAAGCAGGTCAATATGCCTATCGCGATCGTCGTGCTAAAAAGCGCAATTTCCGTGCGCTCTGGATCACACGTATCAATGCACAATCACGTGCTGAGGGCATTAGCTACAGCCGTTTGATTGCCGGCCTTAAAAAAGCGGACATCGCTTTGGATCGCCGCGTGTTGGCGGATCTTGCCGTGCATGACAAAGCGGCATTTGCTGCGATAGCGGCGAAAGCCAAGCAGGCGTTGGCGGCGTAAAGACCGTTAACTCCTTAAAAAGGGCGCAATAGCGCCCTTTTTATTTTTCAGCCATAAGGATGTGTTTCGTCTCCATGCCGTATTAACTACGCACTTGATACACCAATGCTAGTCCTGTTACTACCGCCGCAGTCGTCGAGTGGTGCGAATTCCTTCTGATAAAAAATCCGTATCAGCCACCGCGCTGGGTTCTTATGACGTGTTTGTGACCCTTTTGGAATTTTGTGCAGAGAGTGGAGCAAGCCCACTGTGCTTTTCTGGCTGCTGAGCGCAGTATCAGCTTTTGTATGCGGGCATAGCCGCTGCATGACGCATCCCTTTTAGTAGAGAGGTGGTCCTTTAAATGAAAATCTATCTGTTGGCTTTACCGATCGCACTCGCTGTGCTCGCAGGTTGCGGAGGTCGTGCGACTAGTTCTAGCGGCTTACCGGTGTCTTCTTCAGCGAGTACTGCTTCTGCACCCCTAATCGCAAGTAGTCTGGCGACGCGTTCAAGTTTTTCGCCAGCCAATTCTGTCAGTAGTAACCGTGCGGTATCGAGCATCACCGTCAGTTCGGCGATGTCGAGCGCTGATTCGGCCACCGGAGACCGATTTAACTTGTCAGCGGCTGAGGTGGAGCGCTCAGTGATCTGCCCCAAAAGTGCGGTGCCCGACCTGATGACAGCGGTTTGGCCGAGCCGCACAGCTATCGACGAGACAATTCGCGCCGCGCTTGCGAAGGGTGGCCTGCAAGGTTCAGTACATGGATTGGTCAAAAAGGATCATAAATATGTGTTTTTACTGAGACCGATAGGGGATAGCTCCGGCCTCTTCAATGAGCGCATGAGCGTGTTCAGCCGCGACCCGGCGATAGTGGCACAACTGGCCACCTTAAAGCGTAACGACAGCGTTGAGGTCCAGGGCGAGTGGGTCACCACCGCATCACCTCAACCGCATATTCATATCACCCAGTTAACGGTGACCCGGCGTGTGGATCGACTGGGCGGTGATTATCTCCATCAAAATGGTGATGCCATTTTTGCGGGTCTTAGTCGCGCAAAACTGCTCGGCACTGTGCACACGGTTCTCAACGGTGGCGAGGCCATTGTGATGAATTTTGAGGATATGGTGTTGCCCATTATGGTGGATGAGCCTTGGCGGAAAATCGCGGCCAGCTTGTGGCGGGCTGACCGCATTCAGGTGGATGTGAGTATTCAGCAGGTGCCGGGCCGAACGACGCACTTCTACACACGAGTCGATTCACCAGAAGCCATTAAAATTGTTGACCGCATGGCCAATTGCCATAACAAACGAATGACACTGGAGGGCGAGCTGGGTCGACTAGACAGCGAAAACTTTTTGCTGATCAAAACCACCGACGCCAATAATGTACCGATGATATTTCTCATGTTACCCGGCAGCGCCGGTGAGCTGGCGCTGCGCGATCTGTGGGGTGATGCAGCCTTTAATCCGCAAACTGATCAGGTTGGCCGTAATCATTTTTATCGCAGTGGGATTAAAGTGCGCGTCACAGGCCAAGTTTTGGTTTTGGCGCCGGGTGTTGCCCATCCGCAAATGCGGGTGTTAGACGCTGCGGATGTGCAAGTGATTTCGCGCGAATAGAGCCTTTCCGAACTGTGCAGGCTTCAGCCGGTTGGCGAAATGCCTTGCATCATGGTCTCGCGCAGCTGGTAGTGATTTAAATCGCCATGCTGCATAGGCCTGGGTGTGGCTTGCGGCAGCCACGCCTGCGGGACTGTGTCCAGCGGTGGTAGGCTGTTACCTTGGTGCAGTAACTGCTCAAGTTGGGTTAAGACGGCAGGCGGTTGAGTATCGGTTGGGGTGATAAAAAAACCGCCGGTTTTAGTGCGGTGACCGAGATTCAGGCTGCTGGAATAGCGGACCAACCAAGGCGATAACACCAAGCCCAATACCACCGGGGCCACCCAAATGAAAAAAGCCGGCGCATAGTACCAGACCATACCTCCCCAGACGGCCGCGCCGAGAGCAATAGTGCGTGTGCGGGCGATCACTTCGCGCCAGGGTAACAGGCGCCCTTCCCGAGCTTGCGCATCCCAGCTGACTTTAAAGCCAAGGAACACGGACACCACAAAAAACGCATGAAAACACATCATGATGGGCGCTATCACAATGGCGACCAGTGCTTCGAGCAGGGCGCCTTTGAGTAGGCGAAAGCTGCCGCCAAACTCTCGGTTGTAGCGACAGAGTGCCACAACCAACCCCATCATTTTAGGGCCAAGTAATAGGGTGAGGGTGAGGGCGATCATGCTCATAATGAGCCCAGTTTTGGCGATGGGCCAATCGGGGAACAGCTGGTACTGATTCGTGAAATAGACATTCGCATTCAACGCCCGTATCACGGCATCACAGGTGCTTAAGCTCAGCATCGCGAGCCATACCAATGACGAGATATACGCCAGGGCGCCCGATATAAAGTGCACCCGGCTGACGGGGTGCAAGTCTTTGAGCCCCAAAAGGCCCAGGTGTTGAATATTGCCTTGAACCCAGCGACGATCGCGTTTGGCAAAGTCGATAATATTGCAGGGCACTTCTTCGTAACTGCCAGCCAGATCCGGCAGCAATAACACATCCCAGCCGGCACGCCGCAGTAACGCAGCCTCGACAAAATCGTGGCTGAGTATATCGCCGCCAAAAGGCGCTTTGCCCGGCAGGCTGGGCAGGCCACAGTGATCCATAAAGGCCTGTAACCGAATCATGGCATTGTGCCCCCAATAGTTACAGGCATCCGTTTGCCAAAACGTAATGCCGGTGGCGAGCATGGGGCTATAAAGTGCTGCCGCATACTGCACAAAACGGCCAAAAAAGGTGGTTTGACGAACGGGTATCGGCACGGTTTGAATCAGTCCGGCTTTGGGGTTGGCCTCCAAGCTGAGTGCGAGCGTCATGATGCAGTCACCCGTCATGACGCTGTCGGCATCGAGAACAACCATGCCATGGTATTGGCTGCCAAAGTTCTCGCAAAAATCGGCAAGATTGCCGACTTTGCGGCCGGTATTTTTGTCGCGACGGCGGTAAAACGTGTGTTCAGCAAGGGGCCCCAGGCGGCTACGCAGCGCGGCAAAGGCTTGGCGCTCGCGCCCGGCTATGCTGAGGTCTGTGGTGTCACTCAGAATAAAAAAATCCCATTGCGGCCCTTGTGGCAGCGCCATCAGAGACCGAAAGGTGGCTTCAAAGCCCGCGATAATGCGCTGGGTATCTTCGTTGTAAATGGGCATGATCACCGCGTAACGGTGCGCTAAGGGCCGGTCGCTCGGCAGCGGTTGACGGCGTTTGAAGCTGATCGGATCCCGCTTTGCAAGCTGCAGTACAAAGCCAAAAAACGCACTCCAAAACGCCATGCTGATCCAGCCAAAACTGACGGCAAAAAATACCAGTATCACTGCCTCCAGCGGTTTTAGGTCGTTTGCACTCAGAATCTGGTACATCAAATAGACGCCAAAACCTGTCGTCAGCAAGCTCAGCAAGGCAAAAACAACCAAGCGCATTCGCTGTGCACCGGGCGTTACAGTAAAGGGATTTGACATGAGTTTCTCAGCGTATGCGTAACCTAAAGGGCCGACAGGCTATAGGCGGGCCTGAGGTGGCGGCCCGCCACAGTGGTATTAAAGACTTACTCTAAGGCATCGGCATACCAAACATAGCTCCACACCTCGGAGATACGCCTGTCACCCAGGCGCAAAAATAGCCGCATATCTGCGGGCTGGTTGGCTTCTGGGCTCAAGGTGAAGGTCACGCGCCAGGTTTTGCCATCGGGTAGGCGCTGGACTTGTGTATCGCGCAGGCTGCCGCCGATGATTTGCAGCTCGGGAATCACCGCCGCGTCTGCGCCCAGCTGCTCGAGGCCGCCACCTTGAAAGTCGACCACAAAACGGCGGTGATCTTTTGGCGGGGGATTGGGTTGGGCTGGATTGCCGCCCCAGCCGATATGGGTGCGCAGTACATGGGCATGAGGCGTGTTGGGCAAAAAGGCGTCAAACGTGCGCAGGTTGTATTGGAAGCTGCGCGATTCTCCGGCTTTAAGCCGGGTTTCGGGCACCCAGTAGGCGACAATGTTGTCGTTGGTTTCGCTGTCGCTTGGGATTTCAACCAGTTCAACCCGCCCCTTGCCCCAGTTATTTAAGGGGGTTATCCAGAGGCTGGGCCTTTGTTCGTAGCGCGATTCCATATCCAGGTAATGGTCAAAGTTACGGTCCCGCTGGACCAAACCAAAACCTTTGGGGTTGCTGTCCATCAGGCTCGAGACATGCAGGTGACGGTGGTTGCTGAGTGGGCGCCAGATCCACTCGCCGTTTGAGGCAGCCATCAGCAGGCCGTCGTTGTCGTGTACTTCCGGGCGAAAGTCATCGTAGAAGCGGGTGCGGTTTTCGCCCCACATAAACATACTCGTCAAGGGCGCGACCCCCAGCTTGCCAACATCGGTGCGCGCAAATACCTCTGCCCAGACATCCATCTCAGTGGGAATGCCGGGGCGCACCACAAACCGATAAGCGCCTGTGATGCTCTGGCTGTCGAGCAGAGCGTAAATGATCAACTCATGGGAGTCGGCGGCGGGTTTTTCGAGCCAAAATTCGCGAAAAATCGGGAATTCTTCGCCTTTGGCCTCGGCGGTATCGAGTGCCAAGCCACGTGCTGACAGGCCATAGGCGTGACCAGGGCCGACCAGGCGGAAGTAGGATGCGCCCTGAAAGACGAGAAACTCGTCTTTGTAGGTTTTGTTATTGAGCGGGTAATGCACACGAAAGCCTGCAAAGCCGGTTTCCACCGGAACCTTGCCGGTGATGTGCGCGGCAGGGCCTTCGTAATTAAAAAAGTCGGGCCGAAACGCCAAGGGGCTGACACGATTCTCCATGACTTCGTGAATCGCGACGGGCTCTTGGAACAAAAACCCTGGGTGAAACAGTTGAATTTCAAACGCGCCTTGATCTTTCCAAACAGCGTTTTGTGGCTGAAAACGAATAGAGCGGTACTGGTCGTAATCGAGATGTTTCAGCACGTCCGGCAGATTTTGCTCGGGTTTTTGATAGGGAGTAGCGGCCAGCTTGCGCGCCTTGGCGATTACCTCGCCATAGAGCCCGACTTTCAAGAGTTCCGGGCTAAACAAGGGGACGCCGTCTTGCGTCGTCTCTGCGGTGACAGTGGGGCAGGTTACAAACAGGCTTATCGAAGACAGACACAGGATGGCATTTAGCCAGGGGCGCAAAGAACGCACAGGTGCAAACATCTGGGGCACACTCCGCAAAGTCAAAAAAGGGGACATTCACTGCCGCCGGATCATCCGGGCAATGGACGCGCATTCTACTGGGAGCGGTTAAAAAGAGAATGGGTTTCCCCCACTTTATTTAGCTCGCTGCCATGACAAAACTTCCAGGTGGCGCCCGCGTGTTTGCCAGAGCGCCGGACAACAAAAAAAACCCCAGAAAACTGGGGTTTTAACGGCTCAGCAATGGGGCTTCGGTCGATTTAGTGGTCGCGACCGGCGCTGTCGCGTTTTTTGTACTTGGATTTTTTTGGGGCTTCGCCTGTTGCTGGCCCACTCAGCCGTTCGATGAGTAACGGCTTCTGGCAAACCCAGACTTTTTGCAGTTTTTTCAACAAGGCGGGCGGCATGCCCACCGGCAGCTCAACGGTAGTGTAATCGTCGTGAATGCGGATGTTTTGGATAAATTGACTGCTGATATCGCCTTCATTGGCAATAGCGCCCACGATATTGCCGGGTTTGACCCCGTCGTGGCGGCCGACTGCCAGGCGGAAGAGTTCCATATCGACCGGTTCCGCATTGTCATCACGCTCGCGGCGGCGTGGCCGCTCGTCATCGCGGCTGCTGGTCTCGCGACTTGGGCGCTCCTCGCGGCGAGGCCGATCGCCTCGTTGACGGTCATCCCGTTGTGGACGCTCGTCGCGACGGGGGCGGCGCTCGTCAAAATCCATTTCCTGCGGCAGGTCTTTTTCATCCAAAAACAGCGACTGCTCACCCTGTAATAGGCGGGCCAGGGCCGCCGCAATGCTGAGGGCAGGCAGCTGGTGCTCGGCTTGTAAGTCATTGAGCAGGGCTTCGTAGGTGCTGAGGTTTTCGCCTTCGATGGTGCTCAAAATTTGCTGTTTGAAGCGCTGTTCGCGCTGCTCATTGATATCGGCCGCTGAGGGCAGTTTCATGGGCTCTATGTCTTTACCCGTCGCGCGCTCGATGGTGCGCAGCATGCGCATTTCGCGTTTGGCGACAAACAAGATGGCATCGCCGGTGCGGCCAGCGCGGCCGGTACGACCAATGCGGTGCACATAGGCTTCAGTATCGTAGGGGATGTCGTAGTTGATCACATGGCTGATGCGCTCGACGTCCAGCCCGCGCGCAGCCACATCGGTGGCGATCAAGACGTCCACTTTGCCATTTTTGAGGCGCTCAACCGTGCGTTCGCGCAGTGTTTGGGTGATGTCGCCATTGAGTGCGGCGGCGCTGTAGCCCCTGGCCTCCAGTTTTTCGGCGAGTTCCACTGTTGCGGTTTTGGTGCGCACAAAAATGATGACGGCGTCAAAATTCTCAGCTTCCAAAATGCGGGTCAGGGCGTCCAGTTTATGCAGCCCGGCAACCATCCAAAAGCGCTGGCGAATGGTAGTGGCGGTGGTCGTTTTAACGGCGATCTTGACTTGTACCGGGTCGCGTAGATAGGTGTTGGCGACGCGGGCAATTTCCGGCGGCATAGTGGCTGAGAACAAACAAATTTGGCGCTCTTTGGGCGCTTCGCTCAAAATCCACTCGACATCGTCAATGAAGCCCATGCGCAGCATTTCATCAGCTTCATCCAGTACCAGATGCTTTAAGCTGCTGAGGTTCAGGGTGCCTTTGCGCATATGGTCCATGACGCGACCTGGCGTACCCACAACCACCTGAGCGCCACGCTTCAGTGCGCGAATTTGCTGGTCATATCCTTGGCCACCGTAAATGGGCAGTACATGAAAGTCTTTAATGTCTTGTGCGTAGTGCTGGAAGGCCTCCGCTACCTGAATCGCCAGCTCGCGGGTTGGCGCCAGTACCAGCACTTGTGGCGCTTTGATTTTAACGCTGACTTGCTGCAGCAAGGGCAGTGCAAAGGCCGCTGTTTTGCCGGTGCCGGTCTGCGCTTGGCCGAGTATGTCGCAGCCTTTAAGAATCACCGGAATGGCTTGGGCTTGAATGGGAGAGGGGGTTTCATAGCCGATGGTGGCAATGGCTTTTAATAAAGAAGCGTTAAGCCCAAGGTCGGCAAAACTGGGAGAGGTTTCAGATGTCATGCGTATGTCCAAAAAAACGGCAAAAAGAGCAGCAAAAAGGGGCCACAAGCCACAATGACTTGTTCACAGTATTCGTAAGCCCGAAGCCAAAAGGCCTCTGTGGTGAGGTGCTGCCAAAGCCTCAACTCGATGCCGGCGAAACCCAGGGCATCAACGCCAGGACAGCAAATTGAGGTTACCGCGAAAGAAAGAGGTAGCGCGCAAGCTGCGCGGCAATTTACCGAATTGGCGCACAAATCGATGTGCAAATAGAGGGCCGAGACTATACAGGTTTTAGGGTCTCACGTCTAACACCATTCGGCAGATGGATCTGCGTGCAGCCGGCCGGTAAATTGCGTAAAGTGCCCGCGCATTCAGTAGGCTTTACACCATTATGTCGCTCACGATTGAACACCAAGTCGATTTACAACCCCTGCATACCTTGGCGATGCCCGCGCAGGCAGAGCACTATTGTCTTCTATCCTCGCCCAGCGCTCTGCCTGAATTGCGCCGCCAGGTGAGGGCCAACGGTTGGCGTCATGCGGTCTTGGCTGGAGGTAGTAACAGCCTGTGCGAGGCCTATGTGCCAGGCCTTGTTGTTCAACCCGCATTTTTGGGGCTTGAGGTGATTGCCGAGTCGGCCGAGTCGGTTCTGATTCGTGTGGGAGCGGGTGAAAATTGGCATCAGCTGGTAGTTTGGAGCCTGAAGCAGGGATTTTATGGCCTCGAAAACCTTGCGCTGATTCCCGGTTGGGTGGGGGCTGCGCCCATTCAAAACATTGGGGCCTATGGCGTGGAATTGGCGGATGTATTGGTGTCGGTAACGGCCTTTGCCTGGGAGTCGGGCAGCAGGCTGGAGTTGCCTGCGAGCGCCTGCGCCCTCGGTTATCGCGATAGCCGCTTTAAACAGGATGGCCCAGGACAATGGGTGATCACCGCCGTCACCTTGCGCTTGAGTCGGCACTTTGTGCCGCACAGTGATTATGCGCCCCTCGCAGCCTGGTTCGCCGATCGCCCCGTGACAGCTGAAGCGCTATTCGAACGTGTCTGCTTTGAGCGGCAACAAAAATTGCCCGATCCAAAAGACATTCCCAATTGTGGCAGCTTTTTTAAAAACCCGATGGTGAGCCGAGAGCAGGCCGAGGCCTTCAAGTGCCGCTGGCCCGCTATGCCACAGTTCCCTGCTGGTGCAGAGGTGAAAATCCCCGCAGCCTGGCTGATAGACCAGCTGGGTTTTAAAGGGCAAAGCCTGTCCGGGTTTCGCGTGCACGATAAACAAGCTCTGGTGCTCACCAACCCCGACCGTTGCGGTGCTGCGGCCCTGAGGCAGGCCACTGACCAACTCATTAACGCCGTGGCAGCCCGCTTTGATATCGCCTTGGAGCCAGAGCCCCAGTGGCTCGGCCAGGGGCCTGGGTCACGTTAAATTTGGGTGCGTGATATTCAGTCGCACAGCTAGATTCCAAACGGGTAGTTTTGTAAAACGGCTAAAAAATCGGCGCCGTATTTTTGGGCTTTGGCATCGCCGATGCCGTTGACGGTGAGCAGCTCGCCCAGCGTTTGAGGGCGATCGTCGACCAGTTGTTTTAAGGTGATGTCGTGAAAAATCACATAAGGTGGCACACCGTATTCTTCGGCCAGGCGCCTGCGGCATTGACGCAGAGCGTGCCAGAGCGGTAAATCGGCTGGGTGTATGTCGATGGCCTGTTTGCTGCTTTTTGATTTGCTGACTTTGGCCGCTTTGCGCAGCAATAATGTGGTGTCACCGCGTAGCAATGGCCGGCATAAATCATTGAGCCGCAAACTCCCAAACTCCGGGTCTACATCTAAAAAACCTAAGGCAATTAATTGCCGAAACACCACTTTCCATTCGGCCGCGCTAAATTCTCGCCCAAGGCCAAAGGTGCTGAGTTTGTCATGCCCGTGGTGGCGAATGCGGTCTGAATCCTGGCCAATAAGTATCTCCGTAACATATTCCACACCAAATTTTTGCCCGCTGCGGTAGACGCAGGACAAGGCTTTTTGCGCGGCTTCGGTGGCATTCCAGGTGCTGGGCGGGTTTAAACAGCTATCGCAATTGCCACAGGGCTGGGTGGCGCCATCATCAAAATACTGCAAGAGGGTTTGACGGCGGCAGCTGGCACCTTCACAGAGCGCGAGCATTGCATTTAGGCGCGATTTTTCTTGCTGTTTAAAAAATTCATTTCCCTCGCTGTTTTGAACCATTTGCTTGAGTTTTACCACATCCTCAAACCCGTACAGCAAAAGGGCGGTGGCCGCTAAACCATCGCGCCCGGCGCGCCCTGTTTCTTGGTAGTAGGCTTCGATACTTTTTGGCATATCGAGGTGGACTACAAAACGCACATCCGGTTTATCGATGCCCATTCCAAAGGCAATGGTGGCGACCATCACCACACTGTCGTCCCGTAAAAACCGGCGCTGGTGGCGGGTGCGAATATCGCTGGCAAGGCCTGCGTGGTAGGGCAGGGCGTCGAAGCCCTCTTCGCGCAGCCATGCTGCGGTTTTTTCGACTTTATCGCGCGAGAGGCAATAAATAATTCCGGCGTCGCCATCGTGCTCTTGCCGCAAAAAGCGCAGCAATTGCTGTTTGGGTTTTTCCTTGGGGTGAATGCGGTATTGAATATTGGGCCTGTCAAAGCCACCAATAAAATAACGCGCCTTTTCTAAATGCAGACGTTGAATAATTTCATCGCGTGTGCGTTTATCGGCGGTCGCGGTGAGTGCAATGCGCGGAACCTTGGGGAATTCCCGCGCCAGCACATCAAGTTTTAAATAATCGACTCGAAAATCATGCCCCCATTGCGCGACGCAGTGGGCTTCGTCTATGGCGAATAATGCGAGCCTAGTGTGTTGTAATAAATTGATGGTGCGCGCTTGCAGCAGGCGCTCGGGGGCGACATACAGCAGATCAAATTCGCCCGCTTGCAACGCTTGTTCAGTGGCGTAAATCGCCTCGGGGCTGAGAGTACTATTTAAAAATCCAGCGCGAATGCCAAGGCTGTGCAGCGCTTCCACCTGGTTTTCCATCAAGGCTATCAAGGGGGATATCACAATTCCGGTGCCGTCACGCACCAACGCCGGAATTTGGTAACACAGCGACTTGCCTCCGCCGGTCGGCATAATAACGAGCGCATCTTGCCCGGCAACGAGCGCATCAATAATCTCGGCTTGCTGGCCGCGAAAGGCTTTATAGCCAAAGGCATGTTCCAGCACATGCAGGGGATGGGGAGCGGGCATAGAGTCAATATTCAATAAAAAAGGCGGCCTGGGCCGCCTCTACAGGTTGCAGCGGTATTAGGCACCGTATACCGGGAAGCGCGCACAGAGCGCCAGCACTTGGTTTTTTACCTCGGCAATGACGGCTTCTGAGTTGCCCTTTTCAAGGCTGTCGAGTACATCAACCATCCAGTGTGCCAGCTGAATGCATTCGGCCTCTTTAAAGCCGCGTGTGGTAATGGCGGGCGTACCCACGCGCAAACCAGAGGTAATAAACGGTGAGCGAGGGTCATTGGGCACGGCATTTTTATTGACGGTGATATTGGCATCGCCGAGTGCGGCGTCGGCGTCTTTGCCGGTGTAACTTTTGCCAATTAAATCGAGCAGCATCAAATGATTTTCTGTACCGCCCGACACGATTTTAATGCCCCGCTCAATAAAGGTTGCCGCCATGGCTTGGGCGTTGCGCTTCACTTGCTGTTGATACGCTTTATAAGCCGGGCTCATGGCCTCTTTGAAGCTCACGGCTTTGGCGGCGATCACATGCATCAAGGGCCCACCTTGCCCGCCGGGGAAGACGGCCGAGTTGAGTTTTTTCTCGATTTCCTCATTGGCCCTCGCAAGAATAATACCCCCACGGGGGCCGCGCAGGGTTTTATGTGTGGTGGAAGTGGTCACGTCAGCAATTTTCACGGGGCTCGGGTATTCGCCGGCGGCAACCAAGCCTGCCACATGCGCCATATCCACCAGCAAGTAAGCGCCGACCGCATCTGCGATGGTGCGAAAACGCTGCCAGTCCACGACCTGTGAATAAGCCGAAAATCCCGCCACAATCATGCGCGGTTTATGCTCATGGGCGAGGCGTTCCACCTCGTCATAGTCGATCAGGCCGGTTTCGGGGTTTAATCCATACTGCACGGCGTTGTAATACTTGCCGGAAAAATTCACTTTGGCGCCGTGGGTTAAATGGCCGCCATGGGCCAAGCTCATGCCGAGAACGGTATCGCCCGGCGCGCAGAGCGCAGCGTAAACGGCGGCATTGGCTTGTGAGCCGGAATGGGGTTGAACGTTGGCATAATCGGCGCCAAACAGCGCTTTGGCGCGCTCAATCGCCAGGGCTTCAGAGCGGTCGACATACTCGCAGCCACCGTAATAGCGTTTGCCAGGATAGCCTTCGGCGTACTTGTTGGTGAGTTTGGTGCCTTGAGCGGCCATCACCAAGGGGCTGGTATAGTTTTCGCTCGCGATCAGTTCAATGTGCTCTTCCTGGCGGCGGCTCTCGTTTTGGATGGAGTCCCAAATTTCGGGGTCAAAATCAGCAAGGCGGGCGTTTGGCTCAAACATAGTGTCCTCAAAGCGGCAGGGCCGTATACAAATGAATAGCGGGTCTGGGGTCTTAAGTGGGGCGCGATTGTACACTATTTGGCGCCGACTGCGCGGGAGCGCCCCCTGTTGTATAGCCCTTTGAGTGTTCCGCGCTCCCTGTCGCGCCTAGTCAAGGGCTCTTGTTTTAACGTCAGCGCAGCCCCACCATGGCTCCATACGTAAGCAAACTGAAAAAATCGAAGGGGAACTTGCTATGAATACAACAAATTTACTAAACCAGCTGTTAAAAGCCGGTACGGATTTGCTCCAAAAGACGGGCGCTACGCAACAGTCAGGCGATTTGCAGCAATCAAATAATGCGCAACAGCCTGCCAACAAGCCTTCATTGGACAGCTTGACCGGGTTGTTATCCGGAAAAGGTGGCGCAGCGCTCGCAGGTGGCGCTTTAGGCCTATTGCTCGGCAGCAAAAATGGCCGGAATGCGGGAGGTAAAGTGCTGACCTACGGCGGCTTGGCGGCTCTCGGTGCCATAGCCTACAAAGCCTATGGTAATTGGCAGGCGCAACAGCAAACAACGACTGAGCAGGGCCCGCAGACACTTGATCGTATTCCGGCAATGCAAGCGGAAGAACATAGTCGGGCGATTCTTATCGCACTCATCGCCGCCGCCAAGGCAGATGGTCACGTGGATGAGCGTGAACGATTATTAATCGATGGCGAAATTGCCAAGTTGACACAAAACGCTGAGATGATCGCCTGGATTGATCAGGAGTTAAAAAAACCGCTTGATCCCGCCGCAATCGCTGCTGTAGCGACTACGCCTGAAATGGCAGCCGAAATGTATTTAATGAGTATGCTCGTCATTGATGAAGAAAACTTTATGGAGCGCGCTTATTTGCAAGAACTCGCTAAGCAGTTGCGCCTCGCCCCTGAGCTGCAAAACGAGTTATCTATCCAAGCAAAAAAGGCCATTCAGTTGGCTTAATCAATTGAAACGGAAAGTCCAATTCGCCTTGCGGTGTAAATTGAAAAGCGTCGCGTGACATGTGGGTGAAAATGCGACAAACCAAAAATAGCTGCAATGGAAGCTCGGATAGTTTGACCGGGATTTCGGTCGCAAATTAAATCAGCAGACAGGGTGAATTTCGTTCACCGCGCCCTTTCAATCGCAACTGATAGGCCAGTGTCACGTCAATTCAATTCATCCAGGCAAAAAAAAACCAACTGTAAGCAGTTGGTTTTTAAAATTTGGTGGAGCTAGGCGGGATCGAACCGCCGACCTCTACAATGCCATTGTAGCGCTCTCCCAGCTGAGCTATAACCCCAAAAATCAACTAACCGTGGCGCCAAAAGCGACTGAGTAACTGCTTTTTACCATTAAAATCAGTTAGTTGCTTGCATGTGCAGTCAGTGCTGCCCAAGCAAGTGCGCGCATCTTAATGACGTGACTAGGGGCTGTCAACCCTTGTGGTCGACAGCTGGGCGTGTTTTTAGCGATAGCATGGGCATCTGGGGGTTTTCTTGACAGCCCGCAGGTAGCTGCCTAGCATTCACGCCCATTTTGGATGGGGGTTTCCCCGGAGGCGCCATGCTGCCGTTTTTAACCCCTGTTGAGGCTGACTTTGCTGCAACCAATGCCTTGATTTTGCGGGAGTTGCATTCGGACGTCGGGCTGGTTGAGAACATTGGCCACTACATTGTGGAGTCGGGGGGCAAACGCTTGCGCCCGCTGTTGGTGTTGCTTTGTGCTAAGGCCCTAAGCCCTCTGCGCTTGGCCGAGCGGGATCAGCCGGTGCACAAGCTGGCTGCGATTATCGAATTTATCCATACTGCCACCCTTTTGCATGACGATGTGGTGGATGTATCGAGTTTGCGGCGCAACCGGCCGACCGCCAATGCCCAGTGGGGTAATGCCCCGGCGGTTTTAGTGGGCGATTTTTTGTATTCGCGCGCATTTCAGCTGATGGTTCAGCTTGGGAACTTGTCCATCATGCAGGTGCTGGCAGACACGACCAATTGCATCTCAGAAGGCGAAGTGCAGCAACTGGTCAATGCGCGCAACCCGGACCTAGACGAAGCCGGTTATCGCGCGGTGATCCACAAAAAAACCGGCGTCTTATTTGAAGCCGCCTGCGATACCGCCGCACGCTTGGTGGCGGCGACAGAGGCCGAGCGCCTTGCCGTCGTGCGCTACGGGCATCATTTGGGTATGGCGTTTCAGCTGATTGATGACGCCCTCGATTACGACGGTGACGCAGCCAATCTCGGCAAAAACTTGGGTGATGACTTGGCCGAAGGCAAAGCGACCTTGCCGTTGATTGTGGCGATGCGCAAGGGCCCGCCAGTGGCGCAGACGCTGCTGCGCCAGGCGATTTTGGACGCCGACGTCAAGGCGCTCGATGCTGTTTTGCATTGGGTCACGGTGACCGGGGCTGCTGACTACACCCGTGACCAGGCCCGCATTGAGGCCGATGCCGCTATCGCAGCGCTGGCCCCCTTGGCCGAGAGTGACGCCAAAACGGCCATGATTGCGCTTGCGCATTTTGCGGTAGCCCGCAACCACTAAGGCTGGCCTTAGCCTATGGAGCGTTTTAAAGGCCGATTGAAAACATAAAATAGAAAACACAAAAACGATGCAGTGAGACTGCACACTTGCTTCGCTCTTAGCGCGCCGTTTTGGCGTTTTGTTCACACACATTTAGGGGTACTCATGACCGCTTTAGCCAACACTTATACCAACTGGGGCAAGCTTTCCGACCTGAAATTGGCCCTGGAACAACGCCACCTGAAAACCCTGTTTGAAGAAGACTGCAATCGCGCGGCGCGTTTTTGCGTTTCAGCAGCGGGTTTGGAATTTGACTATTCAAAAAACCACATAACCCCGGATGTGCTGACGGAGCTGGTTCGCCTGGCCGAGCAAGCGGATTTGAAGGGCGCCATTGCACGTTTATTTAAGGGAGAGTCGGTCAATAACACCGAGGATCGTCCAGCCCTGCACAGCGCCTTACGCCACCAGGGCGAGGCGCAAACCGAGGAGCACAAGGCCGTTCAGGAGACGCTCGCACGCATGGGTCAGTTGATCGACAAAGTGCATAGCCAGGCCTGGCGTGGATTTACGGGCGAGGCGATCACCGATGTGGTGAATATCGGTATTGGCGGCTCGGATTTGGGGCCGCGCATGGTGACCAAAGCCTTGTCGCCCTTCCATACAGGCCATGTGCGTTTGCATTTTGTGGCCAACGTTGACGGCGCTGAGATCCACGATTTGTTTGCGCTGTTAAAACCGGCCAACACCCTGTTTATCGTGGCGTCCAAATCCTTTTCGACCCAAGAGACCCTCGAAAACGCCCTGACGGCACGTCGCTGGATGCTCAGCAATGGCTGTGGTGAGCACGAGCTCGCCAAGCACTTTGTCGCCATTTCATCCAAGGTGGATAAAGCAGTGAATTTTGGCATTGCCGCCGAGAACGTCTACCCCATTTGGGACTGGGTTGGGGGGCGTTATTCGTTGTGGTCGGCTATTGGCTTACCCATTGCCTTTGCCGTGGGTATGGACAATTTTAATGCCCTGCGCAAAGGGGCGTTTTTAATGGATAAACACTTTGCCGAAGCGCCACTGGAAAAAAATATTCCTGCGCTCATGGGTTTGATTGTGTTTTGGTACACCCAGTTTTTTGGTACCCGCGCCCAGGCGGTACTGCCCTATGCCTACCATTTGCAATTGCTGCCGGCTTATCTGCAGCAGCTGGAAATGGAAAGTAACGGCAAAAGCGTGACCCGCGAAGGCGTGCGCGTGGACTATGCAACCGGGTCGATTGTTTGGGGTACTGAAGGCACCAACGGCCAGCATTCGTTCCATCAGTTGTTGCACCAAGGCACCGTCTTAATGCCGATCGATTTTATCGCCACTTTAAAGGCCCATCACCCGATCGACCGCCAACACCGCTTGTTGTTTGCTAACTGCGTTGCTCAAAGTCAGGCGTTGCTGACAGGTCGTGATCTGGTCACAACGCAAGCCGAATTGCGTGCGGCGGGCACCAGTGAAGCGGAAATTGCCCGCCTCGCCGAGCATAAGGTTCACCCGGGCAGTCGCCCCAGTAATACGTTTGTGATGGAAAAACTGACGCCTGAAACCCTCGGCGCCTTGATTGCGGCCTATGAACACAAGGTCTATACCCTCGGCATCTTGTGCAATATCAACTCGTTTGATCAGTGGGGCGTTGAACTCGGTAAATTGCTCGGCAACCATGTCAATGATGCTATCGAGACGCACGATATCCCCGGTGAGTGGGACTCCTCTACCGCGGCGCTGGTGCAACGTTTTTGCGATAGCAACGCCTAGTTCAGCTCGCTTCTCGGTTGACGACAAAACCCGCGCAAGGCGGGTTTTTTTGGGCCTGCGGTTTGGAGCCTTGCACTTTTGGGGCTTGCGCTTAAGGCGCGAGCCTTGCTTCGGGTGGCGACACGCAGTCGCTGCAGCGGCCGTAGAGGATCAGTTCATGGTCGTCGACCCTGAAGCCAGACGGTGCCAGCCTATCGAGATTGCCGGGGCAGGCGTCCAGATCAAAAACACGCTCGCAGGCACGGCATTGAAAATGGTGGTGGTGAGCAAGGCTCGCCAGTTCATAACGCGGGTTTTGGCCGGGCAGCACCACGGCTTTGATAAGGCCCTCATCCTGTAACGACTTGAGCTGGCGGTAGACGGTTGCGACCGATAGCTGCGGTACCTGGGTCGATGCCAGCCCCCAAATTTCCTGCGCTAATAAGGGATGCTGGGCGCTGACCATAACCTCAAAGATCGCTTGATGTTGGCGGGTTTTGCGTTCCATAAAGTGGGCGTGTCTCGGACGTGTTGAGTGTGAAGACGCTCTGCGGCAGGGCGCATCATCGGGTAAATAGAATAGTGTTCCGCTTTTATTGATAATGCAATACTATTAGCAATCAGGAGTGCAGACAGCACCCCATTTCGTTGATAGAGGTAGCCTCATCATGACGCCTATTCCTGTTACCATCTTGACCGGTTTTCTCGGTAGCGGTAAAACCACCCTGCTCAACCGCATTTTACACGCGCGTCACGGCCATCGCATTGCGGTGATCGAGAACGAATTTGGCGAGGCGGGGATCGATAACGACTTGCTGGTACAAGACGGTCAAGAGCAGATTCTGGAGATGAACAACGGCTGCATCTGCTGCACTGTGCGCGGCGATTTGGTGCGAATTTTGGGCGAGTTATATGCCAAAAAAGCCGCCGGGGTCTTGCAGTTTGAGCGCGTCATTATCGAAACCACTGGCCTCGCTGACCCGGCTCCCGTTGCCCAGACGTTTTTTGTCGATGACACGATTGCCGGCCATTATTTGCTTGATGCCATAGTGACGCTGGTCGATGCCAAGCATGCCGAGGCGCAGCTGGATGAGCACCATGAAGCCCAAGAGCAGGTGGCCTTTGCTGATCGTATCCTCATGACCAAAACGGATCTCGTGAGCCCTGACGCAGTGGCCTGTCTGCGCGGTCGTTTGGCGCGGATCAACCCTCGCGCCAAAATCGGTGAAGCCCGGTATGGGCAAGCGACCTTGGAGGATCTGCTCGATATTCGCGGTTTCAGCCTCAATGCTATTTTGGAGCTGGAACCGGATTTTTTGAATGACCTTGCCCACACACATGACGACGACGTGAGTGCGTTTGTTTTCCGCGAGGATCGTCCGTTGAACTTGGTCGCGTTGAATGCCTTTTTGGGTGCCATCGTCGAGATTTATGGCCCACAACTGATGCGCTACAAGGGTGTACTCCATGTTGGCGGCGTTGATAGGCGTGTCATTTTTCAAGGTGTGCACATGCTAATGGGAACGGATCTCGGCGCGCTTTGGGCACCCCATGAGCCTCGATCCAGCAAACTCGTTTTTATCGGCCGCGATTTACCGAAAAGTGTCTTGCTCAAAGGTTTGGCCGACTGTGTCCTGACCGTTGAACCGCAAGCGTCATTGTTATGACACGCCATACACCCCTGCCGGGCATTCCCGTCACCTTGTTAACAGGTTTTTTGGGCTCGGGAAAAACAACCCTCCTTAATCACTTGGTGCGTCAGCCTGAAATGGCCGACGCCTTGGTGATTATCAATGAATTTGGCGAGGTGGCGCTTGATCACCTGCTGGTGGCCCACAGCACCGAAACTGTCGTGACCGAACTGGGTAATGGTTGTGTCTGCTGCAGTATTCGAGGCGACCTGGTCAAAACCTTGCGCGATATTACCTGGCGTTTTGCCCGCGACGGGCGGCGCCAATTTCAGCGGGTCTTGATCGAAACCACGGGCCTTGCTGACCCGGCTCCGATCATTCACACCTTGATGAGCCACCCACAGATCACACCCAAATACCGCTTCGACGGCATAGTGGTTACCCTCGATTTGGCGACCGGCATGAACACACTGGATGCTCACCCGGAAGCCATCAAACAAGCCGCTATGGCGGACCTGCTGGTGCTGACCAAGTCCGATCTCGTCGACGCCTCGCAGCGTCAGTCACTGCTGGAGAGACTGAGCGCTCTCAATCCCGGCGCTCTACGCCGGTTCGCGCACCCCGGCGAGCAAGGTGAGGTGGCGGCGCGCGACTTACTGAATCTCGGGCTCTACCAAGCGGATGGCAAAATCGCGGATGTGGCGCGCTGGCTGAAAGAAGAAGCCTATAGCCAGACGTTTGTACCGGTGCCGAAACCGAATGGGTCGCGCCCAAAAGCTTGGGCCCTTAAGCCAGCATTGGCGCAGGCGGCCCTGCAAAAGACGCCTCTAAGCGACAATCGTCGCCATCAGGACCCGATTCGCGCTTTTTGTTTTACCGTCGAGCAGCCGATTCCAGAGGTCAACTTCAGCTTCTGGCTCGAAGTGCTCAAAAATTTTCTCGGCAGCCATATTCTGCGCGTCAAAGGCATTGTGAATATCGAGGGCAATCCGCTGCCAGTCGTGGTGCAGGGGGTGCAGCATCTCTTTCACCCGCCTGTGACCTTGCCAGCCTGGCCCAGTGATGACCGTCGCTCGCGCTTTGTGTTTATTACCAACGCGGTCGATCGCGACATGATTGAAAAAACCTTTGCGCTGTTTCGCGAGTCGCCCCAAGCGATTGAACTCCCTGTTGCGGATTCCTTGCCGGGATAGGGGGTTTTGCGTCCCCTTCACCCAGGCGCAGTCCCCTTTCGACCCCATGTGTGAGGTTAGCCGGCTATGCCCCTTGTTGTTCAAATCCTTGTCGCGTGCCTCTTGGGCGGGCTGGTGAGCTTGCTGATTGCGGGCTTTATCCTGTTTGGGCTGTCTAAAAAGTGGCTGCCTTACGCCATCAGCTTTTCGACGGGCATACTGCTGGCGACAGCTTTTTTGCACCTGCTGCCGGAGGCGCTCGATGCCGGCCTCGCGCCCGATAGGGCTTTTGCCGTGTTGCTGGCCGGCATCATCGGCTTTTTTGTGATTGAAAAGGCGGTGCTCTGGCGCCATCTCGTGGTTGCGCCTGCCGATGCCGGGAGGCTAAGCGGAAAAAACAATCCGCTAGCCGAATCGGGCCTATTCGGTATTGTGATCGGCGATGCCTGTCATAACTTCACCGATGGGCTTTTAATCGCAGCCGCCTTCTTGACGGACCCGGCGCTGGGCTGGGCGACGACCTTGGCGGTGATCGCCCATGAGGTGCCCCAGGAGGCTGGCGATTTTGCCATTTTGCTGGCGGCGGGTTGGGCGCGTCGGCGGGCGGTCTTATGGAATGGCCTCTGCAGTTTGGCATCGGTTGCCGGTGGGCTTGTGGCCTATTTTGCGCTCGATTATGCCGAGTCCTGGACGCCCTATATCGTCATAGTGGCGGCCGCCAGTTTCCTTTATATTGCGATTGCCAATCTCTTACCCCGTTTGCGCGCCGAGTGGCAGGGTATGGGTTGGCACGGCATGCTGCTGGGGGCGGGTATCGCCCTCTCGTTTGTGTAATCAAGGGGTAGGTTGATGAACTGGTGGATGCAAAAACAGCTCCTGTGTTTGAGCCTGCTGCTCGCAAGCCCGATAGCCTGGAGTCAACACACCCATGTGCACGGCGAGGGACAGCTGGATCTCGCGATTGACGCGCATGCCGTGACGCTGGTGCTGACCTTGCCCGCCGAAGCGGTGTTAGGCTTTGAGCGCCCTCCGGCAACCGAGGCGGAACAGGCTCAGCTGGCGTTGGCCAAAACGCAGCTCGGCGATGCTGCGACGCTGTGGGTGTTCAGTGCCTTGGCCGAGTGTCAGGCGACCTCCACCGAGGTGACTCTGCCCGATTTTGCCCAAACCCATGCCGATTTTACCGCAACCTATGATTTTCACTGCCGTCAGCCGGCGGCGCTCACCTCGCTGGAAACGCGCCTCTTTCAGTCATTCAAACACCTGCGGCATCTCGCCGTGCAGCGCATAGGCCCCGAGGGCCAGGGCGCTGCACGGCTCAACCCCAAAACCCCGCGTATGCGCTGGTAATGCCGTCTGGATATCAAGGGTGACCTCAATGGCGATGCAAATGCCACCGGCCATAGCGCTCAATCAGGTGCAGTTTGCCTGGCCCCGGCAGCGACAGGCCTGTATCGATATCCCGGTGCTTGATGTGCAGCCAGGCGAGCGCGTTTTTTTGCAGGGCCCGTCCGGGGCGGGCAAGAGTACCTTGCTCGGCCTGTTGGGCGGCGTACTCAGTCCGCAACAGGGGTGCATCGGCCTGCTCGGTACCGATATCACCCGCCTGTCCTCAGGGGCGCGTAACCGCTTCCGCGCCGACCATATCGGGTTTATTTTCCAGCAGTGTAATTTGCTGCCTTGGTTGTCCACCTGGGATAACCTTTTGCTGGTGGCGACCTTTTCCCGTCGCCGCGCGGCGCGTGCAGGCGCACTCAAGGCTGAGGCGGAGCGGTTATTGATGGCGCTGGACCTGTCGCCCTCGCTCTGGCAAAGGCCCGCATCGCAGTTATCTGTTGGCCAGCAGCAGCGTGTGGCGGCCGCACGCGCTCTGATCGGGCGGCCAGAGATACTCATCGCAGATGAACCGACCTCAGCTTTAGATGCTCCGCGCCAGCAGGCGTTTATGGATTTGTTGCTGGCGGAGGCCCGTGCGGCCGAGGCGACGGTGTTATTTGTCAGCCATGATGAGCGCCTCGCCAGCTACTTTGACCGCTGTTTGGCGCTATCGGCGATCAACCGTTGTGTGGAGAGCCTGGCATGAGAGGCCTCTGGTTAGTCGCCGTCAAAAGTGCCTGGTCGCGGCGCCAGACGCTTGGCATCGTCGTCATGGCGCTTGTGATGGCGAGCGCGGTTTTGTTGGCCGTGGAGCGGCTGCGCCAAGATGTGCGCACCAGTTTTGCTCAGTCGGTTTCGGGTGTTGATTTGCTGGTCGGGGCTCGCTCCAGCCCCGTTCAATTGCTGCTGTATGCGGTTTTTCGTACCGGCAAGGCCACTCAAAATATGCGCATGGCCACGTTTGACACCTTGGCGGCGCACCCGGCCGTGGCTTTTGCCATTCCGCTGAGCCTCGGTGACTCGCACCGTGGCTTTCCGGTGCTTGGCACCGATGCGCGCTATTTTGCGCACTGGCGTTACGGGCGCCAGCAAGCGCTGACGTTCGATGAGGGTCGGCCCTTTGACGAAACCCCGGAGTCGGTCTTTGAGTTGGTGCTGGGGCATACAGTGGCCAAAAAACTGGGTTACACACTGGGTGATGCCTTGACCCTATCGCATGGCTTGGAGGCACTGGGGCCCACGCATGCCGATAAACCCTTCAAAGTGGTGGGAATTCTGGCGCCGACCGGCACGCCAGTTGACCGTAGCCTGCATGTTCGCTTAGAGGCAATCACCGCGATTCACTTGGATTGGACGGGTGGTGCACCCCTGCCGGGTTTGCAGATTGCCGCCGAGCAGGTGCGCAAGTTTGATCTGCGCCCCCGCGAGATCACCGCCATGCTGATTGGCCTTGAGCGTCGAATCGATGTCTTTAAATTGCAGCGTCATGTCAATACGCTCAGCGATGAAGCCGTGATGGCAGTGATGCCGGGGGTGGCCTTGGATGAACTCTGGCAAACCCTGAGCTTGCTCGAAAATGTCTTGTTGCTGGTGGCGGCCTTAGTGGTGATTGTCGGCGTCACGGGTCTGGCCGCAACGCTGCTGGCAGGCTTGAACGAGCGCCGCCGCGAACTGGCTGTGCTGCGCGCCTTGGGTGCCAGCCGAGGTCAAGTGTTTGGTTTATTGGTGGCGGAAGGGCTCTGCATCAATCTGGTGGGCCTCGTGTTAGGGTATGGCCTGCTGATGCTGGGTATCGTTTTGCTTGGGCCCTGGGCTCAGGCGCAGCTCGGCCTAGTGCTATCGCTGCGGCCACCCTCTGTCACTGAGTGGTACCTGGCGCTCGCCATTCTTGGCACTGGGCTGGTGGCGAGCCTGCTGCCCGGTTGGCGGGCTTGGCGTTTGTCGTTATCGGATGGGCTGACCCCGAGGTTTTAATATGCATGCCGTGCCATTGATGAGTCTGAACAGGCGGTGGGTGTTTGATCAAAACCCCCTGAGGTGCTTGCAGCGGCTGCTGGTGGGCCTGCTACTGTGCGCTTCCGGGTGCGCTGGTGCGGCCGCCGAGCCTTGGCCCGAACTCCAGTGGGAAGATATGATGCCAAAGGACTGGGACCCGGCCAAAGAATTTGCCGGTATGGACCTCGACGCGCTGGACGACAATGACCCGCGCGCCAATGCGGTGCTGGAAAAACTAAAACAGGCCTGGGATAAGGCCCCGGTAGAGCCCAGCCTCAAGGGCCGCAAGATACGTATTGCCGGTTATGTCTTGCTGCTCGAGGGCGATGAAAAAGCCGTGACGGAGTTTTTAATCGTCCCCTATTTTGGCGCCTGTATTCATACCCCGCCGCCGCCAGCGAATCAGATTATCCATGCGCAGTCGGCTAAACCCCTGACCGGTGTGCGCATGATGGAACCCATTTGGACCTATGGCACCCTGGATATAGCCCAGCATCAATCCGACTGGGGTGCGTCGGCTTACCGTCTGCAGGTGGACAAGGTAGCGCCTTACGAAGCGCCGCCCGGCACCGACTGATCGACGCTAGAACTCGGGCCTGGGTGTTCTCGCTTGCGCCCGGTTGGGCTGCCGCTAGAATAGGCGCCTTTTGCGCGCGCTGAGACGCAGCGCTCCACGCATTGCGCCCTTTGGAGGCCCCATGCAATTTCTTGGTTCCCATATTTTGTCGGTCAACCAGTTTGAGCGCGAGGACATAGACCGCGTCTTTGCCGTGGCCGATGCCATGCAACCCTATGCCAAACGCCAAAAGCTGACCCGCGTTTTAGAAGGCGCCATATTGGGCAATATGTTTTTTGAGCCGAGCACGCGCACCCGGGTGAGCTTTGGCTGCGCGTTTAACCTGCTGGGAGGCAGTGTGCGCGAAACCACCGGGTTTCAAAGCTCGGCGATTGCCAAGGGGGAGTCACTTTACGACACGGCGCGTGTGCTCTCGGGCTATAGCGACATCATCTGCATGCGTCACCCGGAGGCCGGCTCAGTGGCGGAATTTGCCGCCGCCAGCCGTGTGCCCGTCATCAATGGCGGCGATGGCGCCAACGAGCACCCAAGCCAAGCCTTGCTGGATTTGTATACCATCCGTAAAGAGTTGGCGGGGGTTGGGCGCGGGCTGGATGGGTTGCGCATCGCCATGATCGGCGATTTAAAGCATGGCCGCACTGTGCATTCGCTGTGTCAGCTACTGGCGCTCTACCGCAATTTACAGGTGGCGCTGGTATCGCCTGATGCACTGGCGATGCCTGAAGCCTACACCCATCTGCTGCGCGAAGCCGGCCACCAGGTGCAGGTGACGACCGACTTGCCAAGCGGCATAAAGGGGGTGGACATTGTCTATTCGACCCGCATTCAAGAAGAGCGCTTCAGCAGCCAAGCCGAGGCCGATGTGTATCGCGGGCGTTTTCGTCTCAATCAGGCCATTTACACCCAGCATTGTGAGCCTAACACTGTCATCATGCACCCCTTGCCGCGCGATTCGCGTGCCGATGCCAATGAGTTGGATAACGACCTGAATCAGAACCCCAATTTGGCCATCTTCCGCCAAGCCGACAACGGCGTATTGGTACGCATGGCGCTATTTGCGCTGATTTTAGGCGTTGAAAACACTGTCGAAAAACACGCGCGCCCCGTCAATTGGTTTCACCACGGGCGCGATCACCGCTAAAGTGCGATCACGTCTTCGCAGGGTGGCGCCTAATCCTGAATGATCTGGCCGCGATAAATGCGCGTTTTGCGCTGAATTTTAGCTGCGTCCGTTTCGGGCGCAGCGCGATTATCCGACTCAGGCGCGGCTGCGGTTTTCCCGTCCTCTTGCGCTACCCATTGCGTTTGACCGCGATAGACCAAGGCCTGTTGCGGCGCGGCTGCAACGTTGGCGTCGCCCGAGGCCAGCCAGCTATGCCAGGGGTCGCCTGCCAAATGAAATAACTCTTTGATCAAGGCTTTAGTGACGCTGGTGGCCTGGGATTGGTAGTAGTCATAAAGCTCATCAAACAGATCGGGATTGGCAAGCTTAATGGCGGGTTTTAACTCGGACGGCACCAGGCGGCGCAACTCGAACACCAATTCAATCATCGGTTTAGTAAATTGCATCGCAACCTCGGCTGATGGGGTAGGTGTGCGCCATTGTCCCACTCTTTGGCGCCTGACACCATAAGCCACTTGGTGTCGCCCTGTATTGCCTTTGGCCATTAAGCCTGAAGTCAAGCCCCCGCGAGCTCAACGGATTCTTGGGTCCTGGTCTGTCCTGCCGCTAGAATGACGCCCCCTTTGTTTCCGGTTTTGCCGGCGGAGTCCTTGCCCCATGTCCGCACCCTTTGTTCACCTGCGCCTCAGAACCGAGTTCTCGTTAGTCGATAGTATTCTGCGCATTAAACCCTTGCTGAAGGCCGTTGCGGCGGCGGCCATGCCGGCCTGTGGTATCACGGATTTGTCGAATTTTTTTGGTTTGGTCAAGTTTTACAAAGCCGCTGAAGCCGCTGGCATCAAACCCATTGGCGGGGTGGACCTGTGGGTGCGGGCCGAATCCGATGGGCCAGACAGTTTGATCACCCTCTATGCGCAGACGCCACGCGGCTATAAAAACCTGCTAAAGCTCATATCGCGGGCCTATCAGCAGGGCCAGCAGCAGGGTGTGGCGCGGGTGTCGCGCGAGTGGATTGCCGAGTACAGCGAGGATGTTTTGGCCTTATCAGGGGGGCGTTTTGGCGATATTGGCCAGGCGCTTTTGGGTGGCCGCGATGCCCAAGCCGAGGCCTTGGCTGCCTTTTGGCAGCGAATATTTCCAGAGCGTTTTTACATTGAATTACAGCGCACAGATCGCCCAGATGACGAGCGGTATGTGCAGGCGGCCCTGGTTTTTGCCGGGCGCAAGGGGCTGCCGGTGGTGGCGACTAACGATGTGCGGTTTTTATCGCCCGATGAATTTGATGCGCATGAAGCGCGCGTTTGCATTGGCGAGGGCCGCACCCTGGATGACCCAAGACGCGAGCGCCGCTACAGCCCGGAGCAATACCTGAAAACGCCCGAACAAATGGCTGCGCTCTTCAGCGACGTCCCGGAGGCCTTGGAAAACACCCTCGAAATTGCCAAGCGCTGCAATCTTACCCTGGATCTTGGCACCTATTTTTTACCGGCCTACCCGGTACCAGAGGGGCTGACGGAGGCGGATTTTTTTCGCGCCCTCTGCCGCGATGGCCTGGATAAACGTTTGCAAGCGCGCTTTGGCGATCAATGGCAAACGTCAGCCATTCGTAGCACTTATGACGCGCGTTTGATTTTTGAGCTGGATATTATTATTCAGATGGGGTTTTCCGGATATTTTTTAATTGTGATGGACTTTATTCGCTGGGCCAAGGAGAACGCCATTCCCGTGGGCCCAGGTCGTGGATCCGGTGCTGGGTCTTTGGTCGCCTATGTGCTGGATATTACCGACCTGGACCCGCTGCAGTACGATTTACTTTTCGAACGATTTTTAAATCCCGAGCGGGTCTCGATGCCCGACTTTGACGTGGATTTTTGCATGGATAATCGCGATAGGGTGATCGGTTATGTGGCCGACCGTTACGGGCGCGATGCGGTCAGCCAGATTATTACCTTTGGCACCATGGCGGCCAAAGCGGTGGTGCGCGATGTGGCGCGGGTGCAAGGCAAATCCTACGGGCTTGCCGATAAATTATCCAAATTAATTCCGCCCGACCCCGGCATGACGCTGGAGGTCGCGCTTGAGCAAGAAGAGCCACTGCGCGAATTTTTGCAGCAGGATGACGAAGCCCAGGAAATCTGGGATATGGCGCTGCAACTTGAGGGTATCACCCGCAATGTGGGCAAACACGCAGGCGGGGTGGTGATAGCGCCGACGGCACTCGTCGATTTTGCGCCCTTGTATTGTGATGATGAGGGCGGAGGTCTTGTTACCCAGTACGATAAAAATGACGTGGAGGAGGCGGGCCTCGTCAAGTTCGACTTTTTGGGTCTGCGCACCCTCACCATCATCGATTGGGCCAAACGCATGATTGATGTGCGCCTCGCTAAACAATCGCTGCCGCCGCTCGATGTCAGCGCGATTCCACTCGATGATGCCGCAACCTTTGCCTTGCTGAAACGCGCCGAAACCACAGCGGTCTTTCAGCTGGAATCGCGTGGCATGAAAGACCTGATCAAACGCCTGCAACCGGATAATTTAGAGGACATGATTGCCCTGGTGGCGCTCTTTCGGCCGGGGCCTTTGCAGTCGGGCATGGTCGACGATTTTATCAACCGCAAACACGGGCGTGCACCCGTGGCCTACCCGGATGCCAAATACCAGCACCCGAGCCTAAAACCCATTTTGGAACCCACCTATGGTGTGATCGTCTACCAAGAACAGGTGATGCAAATCGCGCAGGTGCTGGCGGGTTATTCGCTTGGCGGCGCCGATTTGTTGCGTCGCGCCATGGGTAAGAAAAAACCCGAAGAAATGGCCAAGCAGCGTAGCGCCTTTGAAGAGGGCGCTAAAAATAACGGGATTGATCCCGAATTAGCCATGAAGATTTTTGACCTGGTCGAAAAATTCGCAGGCTACGGATTTAATAAATCCCACTCGGCGGCTTATGCGCTCGTCAGTTATCAAACGGCCTGGCTCAAAGCCCATTATCCGGCCCAGTTTATGGCTGCGACTATGTCATCAGACATGGATAAAACCGACAAAGTCGTGACCTTTATTGAAGAGGTGCGCACGCGCGGTTTGACGCTATTACCTCCCGATGTCAATAAAGGCGCTTTTGCGTTTACGGTCGATGACAATGACCAGATTATTTATGGCTTGGGCGCGATTAAAGGTTTGGGCGAAGGTCCGGTGGAGGCGATTTTAGCGGCGCGTGCCAGCGGCCCTTTTTGCGATTTATTTGATTTTTGCCGCCGTGTCGATGGGCGCAAAATTAACAAGCGGGCGCTGGAGGCATTAATTCGATCTGGCGCCATGGACAGCCTCGGCCCGACTGCCATCAGCGGCGCACAGGGCGATGTGGATTTTGACCGTGCGGTTTTGTTGGAGTCCTTGGCTGAAGCGGTAAAAACGGCCGAACAAAGTGCGCACAACGCCAACGCCGGCATGATGGATTTATTTGGCGCAAGCCTGGCGCCAGTGCAAGATGATGTGTACGCGAACTTCACCAAGGTGCGCCGCCTGACTATGAAAGACCGGCTGGAAGGCGAAAAAGACACCCTCGGCTTGTATCTCACCGGCCACCCCATTGATGCCTATGATCAGGAATTGCAGCAGCTGGTTACCAGCCGAATCGGCTCGCTTGCCGCCGACAAAAATAAACAGACCCTCGCCGGCATGGTGGTGGCTTTTCGTTTAATGAAAACCAAAAAAGGCGACACCATGGCATTCGTCACGCTTGACGATCGCACTGGCCGGGTTGAGGTCGCCATTTTTACCGATACCTATCTCGAATTTCGCGATCTCATCGTGAAAGACGCCCTGCTCGTAATAGAGGGGCAGGTCAGCCATGACGATTACAGCGGTGGCTTAAAGATGCGCGCCGAGAGTTTAAAAACGCTCGATAGTGCGCGGGACGCGCGGCGAGTCGCCCTGGTGTTTGTGTTAAGCCCCGCTGACCTCGCGCTCTTGCCTGAACTGCGTGCCAGTCTCAAGGCGCTGGAGCCCGGCCAAAGCCCGGTGCGCGTCTGGCTCGAAACGCCCTATGCCAAGGTACGATTCAGCTTGCCGGATGCCATTCGCATCCAGGATTCGGCCGTGCATGATTGGCGCACGCTGCTCGGGCCTGGACGCGTTGTGTTGGACTATGCCGCGAACGCCAGAGGTGCTGTTACCTGAGGGGAATGTTACCTGAGAGGAGTGTTACCTGAGGAGGCTGTTATCGTTTGAGGGTGCTTTGGCCCTCTGAGTGTGACCTGCACCGAGCTTTGGTGAGAAAAAGTCCAGCGGTGTCTCGGTAACATTGAGCGACGTCTGTTAGGTTGCGTAAAATAGGTACCGATAGGCTGACTGGCCCTGAGCGCCTTTCTCACCATTTCAGGATTCAATCCGATCTACTCAATACAAGCTACTCAATACAACTTATTCAATACAAGCCAGCCTGCTGGCTACGAGGGGACTATGCACCATTTAAATAAGACGCTGTCGCTAAATAAGACGTTGTCGGGCTTGCTGTTGCGCCCAATCAGCCGTTACTTGCGCGGATCGGTTTTGGCGCTCGCCGCCTGCACCTTAGCGGCCTGTATCGGCAAAAACCCAGCCTCCAGCTCGTCGGAAGCCGTATCCTCGGCGGTGCCGCCCTCGTCAGCGGCGCCAAGCTCCGTAGCGCTGCCGTCGTCGGTGAGCTCGTCGGTCGAGGCATCGTCCAGCCTGCTGTCCTCCAGCCAGTCGTCTGTGCAGTCATCGGTAGTCGCGCCATCATCGGTTGCCTCCTCCAGCCTGCCCGATGTGGCAAGCTCCAGCGCAGCCGCCAAGTTTTGTGGTGGTGATGCGAGCAAGGGTGCTGCGGCTTATACCGCGAATAACTGCACCGCGTGCCATGGCGCTTTGCAAGCCGATGGCTCCGCATTCGGGACTGTGACCGCACCACGTGGCATTGACCCGGCTCTTGCGACCTATTTCCATAACGGTGTCGATACGGGCCTTGCACTGAACACCTACATTCAACAAAAAATGAATATCTTTGGCGGCTGTGATAAAGCCTGTGCCGACAACATCGCCACCCAGATTCACACACTCGCAGGCTTCTGCGGCGCGCCTGTGGCTTCTAGCAGCGTTCCGGCGTCTTCCAGCTCAGCGCCCTCATCGTCGAGTGTGACGTCGTCTGTGCCTTCGTCTAGCTCAGTCGTGTCGTCTTCAATTCGCTCATCGAGCTCGCTCGTTGTATCAAGCTCAAGCGTTGCACCCAGCTCAAGCAGTTCCGTCAGCAGTAGCTCCGCTGCCGCTGCCGATATCGCTTGTAATTTAACAGCCCGCGTTAACGGCGGTTTTTATTTTGATGCCAACCCAGTGCTCGTCATCAACAACGATCCGCGCGCCATCGCCGAATGGCAAGCCCGTTTGACCTTCCCCTTTGCGCCATCGGTTCCGGCTAACGTCGCCAATGGTCAAGTGGTTGGTTCAGTTGATGGCAATACCTTGATATTGGTCGGTAAAAATCTCACCGCCGGCAACATGATCCAATTTAACTTTGGATTTAATACCAATTACGGCAAAGATTACCCAGTGCCGAGCTGTGTTCTCTCCGCAACCTTTGAAGGCCAGCAAACTTCCAGTACCAGCGACGGAGGATCCGGTCAGAGCAGTTCGAGCGGCGGCGTGGTGATTTCACCGGCTGAGTTAGCCGCTTATTTTGATGAGCGCCCTTGTGGCGTGGGCTTTACGGCCATTGGCCTCGGTGGTTATAAAGCCTGTTACCGCACCGAGAATGGCGAAGCCGAGTGTATTTCCCCTGCGAGCCTCACACCAACCAAAGTCACCTGGCAGGGTGGCGGCGCTGTGACGGATGTTTTGGCGGTGAGTGCCGTCGGCGAAGGCGATGTTGCTGTTGTTAGCACGGCAGGCGCCGTTTACTCGGGGAATATTTCACAAATTTCCAAAACACCCGTCATTGCCAGTGATGCCATTAACGTAACGGGTGGCCGCAATACCAAGTGCGCACTGGTGCGCGCGGGTAGTAAAAAAGATGTTCGTTGCTTCAGTAAAGGCATGGCGGTTCGCCCTGCGTTACCGGCTGACTTCGATGCCGTTCAAGTCAGCGCCTCTTATGGCATCGGTTGTGCCTTGAACAAAAAAGGTGAAGCCTGGTGCTGGGATGAGGGCGGTAATGTCCCACCCTTCATTACGGCAACCCCCACTAAAATGGCGTTTACGGGCCCTTCTGTATTTGTGGCAGCCGGTCAAGACAGCGTTTGCGTGGTCAAGGCATCGGGCGGCTTGGATTGTTTGGCTAACTGGTATGCGAGCCCCTATTTGCCGGTTGTAGGCTCTGGCGGAAACTTCAAAATGGATCCAAATGCCTTCCCTAATGCTGTTGCCATGATGGCAGGCTATAAGCAGGGTGTTGTGATTACGCAGGATGGCAAAGCGACCTATTTGCCCGGTAACGGCGCGCCGGGACCTAACGCTGGCAAGGTGTTTGATAAGGGCAGCAATTTTATCGCGGCCAGTGGTGATCGCGATGTGAAGTGCGCGCTGACGGAAGGCGGCGATGTGTATTGTTTAGATGGCAGCGCCAAAGCTGGTAAGGTGAATACACAAAAAGCCGTTGCGGGTCAGTGCCCTAACTAAGACACTCGACCAACTCCCTAAACGCCTAAACGTGTTTGGGAGTTAAATAAGTGTTCAACCAACGCCCAGCTTGCTGGGCGTTGTTTTTTTTGGGGCGTGCACTTTGTAGTCGCAGTTAAAACGTACCTCCCCCAGCCTGAGGCAGCGCACGGGATTCGCATCATAAACCAGGTATTCCCCTCTCGCCCGACCCGGTAAAACCCTGGCAAGCCCTCGCCAACCCCACGCAAATCAACCGCTACGCCTACGCCAATAACGACCCGATTAATTATTTTGATCCGGATGGGCGCGTGGCGGAAACGCCTTGGGACATTGCGAATGTTGTCATGGGTGTGGCATCCTTCACAGCCAATGCGGCAGCAGGCAACTATGTCGCAGCGGCGGTGGATGCGGTGGGTGTTGGTTTAGACGTTGCCGCCGCCGTCACGCCCGTCGTCCCAGGCGGCGCATCAACTGCAATTAATGCCTACCGGGGTGGGGCAGCGGTTGGGGAGGTGGTTGCGAAGAGTGCAAGAACCCCTGTCGGTCGCTCTGGCCAGCAGAATAATTTTCCAAACCCTAATGCTCCGAAGCCAAGAAATGCCCCGGAAACTATTAATGGCCGTGATTACAGTGGTCATGCTATTGATAGGATGCAAGAGCGAGGTTATACCCCATCAGTAATTGAAAATGCTTTGCAAAATGGCACTCTCTCAGCCGGGAATAAGCCAAATACATCGCTTTATACTGATACGGTTAATAAATTAAGGGTTGTGACGAATTCTGAAACTGGAAACGTTATTACCGTGATTCCTGGGCTTAAATAATGGTTTCAAATATTGATTTAGATTTTTACAGCCTCGTGCGAGAGGCTGTTCATAAAAGATGGGACCCGATAGGATTTTGTTCGTATTCTGAAGAGATGGGTGAGTATGATGGGTACTTGCCTAATCTTTGCAAGCTCCTGAAAGAGGGGGGTTCAGAAGAACAAGTCTTTAATTTTTTATGGGTCGCTGAAACGGACTCCATGGGTTTAAGTGGTGATAAGCAAGCCACACGAGAATTCAGTAAATGGCTAATTGATTTAACGCACCAAAAAAGATTTTCATAATTATCAAGCCCGCATTCGCGGGCTTTTTAATGTGTGACTTGTTGAAACACTGTCCCTAACTCTCACTGACAAATTCCTGTTTAACCTTGGGCAACAAGGCGATCTGCTCAATCTGGCGTTGGAGCTTGGGCATGGGCCCTCGTTTAGTCGTCGTGCCCTTAAGCTCCGCCAACTCATCCGTGCGGGTGTCGTGCCCGCGCTTTTAGCCCATCCCTTAAGCCTGCTACACTAGCCCCATTGCCCCCCCAGCCGAGCCGAGCCATGCAAACGCGCAAATTGCCGATTGGTATTCAGTCTTTCCAAAAGCTCCGCGATGAAAATTGCTACTACGTGGACAAAACCCAGCTTATTCACAAGCTCATCGAGCAGGGTTCATACTACTTCCTCTCTCGCCCCCGCCGGTTTGGTAAGAGCCTGTTGCTGGATACCATCAAAGAATTATTCGAAGGCAATCGGGTTTTATTTTCTGATTTATACATTCACGATAAATGGGACTGGCAAAAAACACATCCTGTGATTCGGTTGAGTTTTGGTAGTGGCGCTTTGCAAACGCGAGCTGAGTTAAATAAGCGTATAGATTCGTTATTGCGTAGCAACTACGCTCGCCTAGCGCTACCGTTGGATGAGCGCGAAGATGCGGCGGGGCAATTTTCAGAGCTGATTCGCCTCGCCGCTCAAAAATATGCCGCTAAGGTGGTGTTGCTCATCGACGAATACGATAAACCCATTCTCGACAATATTGCCGACCCTGCCGCTGCCACTGTGATGCGTGAAGGCTTAAAAAACCTCTATAGTGTCGTAAAAGATGCCGACCCTTATATTCAATTTTGTTTGTTCACGGGTGTATCAAAGTTCAGTAAAGTGAGTTTGTTTTCGGGTTTAAATAATTTACGGGACATTACACTCAGCAAAGAATATTCTGCCATTTGCGGCTACACGGATAACGATATCGATACCGTATTTTCGTCTGAAATACGCGAGCTGGATCGAGATCTCATGCGCGAATGGTACAACGGCTATAACTGGATAGGCGAACCGGTTTACAATCCTTTTGATGTGTTATTGCTATTCAAAGAGCGCGAATTCAGAGCCTACTGGTTTGAAACAGGTACGCCCACGTTTTTAATTGAGTTGCTACGCAAGCGCGAATTTTTCACTCCGGATTTGGCTAGCACCCAAAGTGACAGTGATTTGCTCAGCAAATTTGATGTGGATGATATCGGCACAGAAGCGCTGTTGTATCAAACCGGGTATTTAACGATCGCCAAAGTAGATCACCCTTTGCCTGGGGTTTATGCGTATCACCTCACCTATCCCAATCAAGAAGTGGAAATAAGTTTAAACAAATCCTTGCTACCCGCCTTTGGCTTGGAT
>JACCDR012209306.1_pt1 | contig 58685 bp, 84 predicted proteins | sample 7446431 | NCBI WGS metagenome assembly JACCDR01 (sample SAMN15323443, study PRJNA562643) | freshwater metagenome | isolation source: river surface water | place: USA:Blue River Watershed | collected 2017-08-17 | reverse complement strand
GAGCAATTTGGCCATGTCCCAAGCCCCGTCCGCGTTGGGGTTCCGGTGCAAGGCGTAGTGGGACACTTCTTTCTTCGGCTCCTTGGTCACTCGGGGGGTGACTTCCGTGATGGTGACGACGTGGAAACCCTCCTCGTTGTAGGACAGTTTGCAGGTGCGAGTCTTCTCGGTTGTATTGGCCATTGTGGTTAAACCTCTTCAACGATTATGGGATCATCCGCTTCCCGACCGGGGATCTTGCCGACAACCCGCATACGGCCGTTTGGTCCCTGATGCCAATTCCCCCAGACCACTCCAGGATGCTTGTGGGTTGCGTGAAGTTTTGCCGCTCCACCGTGCCGAAAAGTCTTCTTCTGTGTGCTGATTTTGAACTTTTTCATGGCTGACTCCGAGTGCTTTTTGATTTCACAACTTCATTGTAGGTTAGTTGCAAGAAAAAGCAAGCGGAAAAATGGGAGGAATTCCTTTTCCTCCCTCCCCTGAAATTTGCTAGTCGTTGAGGATTCGGAGGATGTTGTTTCCGCTCTTGTACTCAAAGTGAACCACTTCTCCGTCAGCGAAGTGTTCGTCGGTTTTGGTGAAGGTGAGGACGTTCCCCGTGCGATGGGAGCGGACATTGATGGTCTTGGGGAAGGCTTCGAGCTTGAGGATGGAGTTTTTCGCTGTGCAAACCCCGTCCTTGCAGGTCATCGTTTCCGTGGAGATTTCGGGAATGCTGATGGTGGGCTGTTCGTGGGGAAGGAGATCGTCAGCGGAAGCGGGACCGGGGGCTTCCACGGGAGCGGGTTTGTTCTCGACAACCACAGTCGGTTTGTGAGCCTCAATAGCCTTGGGCAGGGATTCAACCGCCAGGACGTGAACCCAAGCTAGTTGGGACGCACTGAGAGGGTAGCGACGGAACCGGCGAGCCAGGTCGCGAGCGAAGTTGCTTCTGAGGTTGAGGCAGATGTTGGCTGCTTCTTGATCCGTCAAAGTGCTGTTGACCGTGCGGGAGCCACTCCGACCACTCACCGTGAAAGTCCGTTCCACTTTGGGGCCGGAAACTTTGGTTCTGTTCGTGCTGCTGGCCACCGTGGGAACTCCGATCTCAACCGGAGTGGAGAAAGCGGCTCGGCTGTCGGAAACATCCACCCCTTGATCCTCCAGATAGTCCTGAAGGATGCCCGCAGGAACGTCTCCAGCCTTTGCGGCCATTTCCATTGCCGTTCCCTTGGCTGCTTCAGCCAACTCCGCGTAGCTCGCAGCCCTTGCCCCGTTGAGGCTGCGAATCCCCTTCACCCTGTCGTGAGCCTTGCGGAAGTCGAAACTGCCGACGTCCAGACCGAACATCTCAGCTGCCGTCTCCAGATCCCGCACCACCTTTTCCGTCCGCTTCAGTGTGCTTTCCCGATGCCTGGCATGCTTGTTCCGAGCGGCATCCCATGTCTTGTCGCCTGCTGTGTTGTCCGCCAGTGCCTCCGCGAGTTGAGCATCCGCACGTACCAGTGCCTCATTCTCCCGCTTGCTGATGTCCGCCAGATCCTTGCGGAGCATATCCGCTGCCACCTTCAACACGTTCTCCGTCGCTTCCTCCGCGAACGGGAACAGATGCCACGTCACGCCAGCAGTGGTCATCTCATTCAGCAGCGTCCAGGGAGTGCGGTCGGAGTCCACCACCCACACGCTGAGATTGATCCGCAATGCCACACGTCGAAGCAGGTTGGAGGGATTGTTCATCTCGGAGGAAGTGGGCACGTCATACATCAGAAGGGAAGTCTTCATGAATCAGTCTCCATCTCAGGGATTGCGAACACTTGTTTGATTGCTTACAACTTCATCCTAGCTTAGTTGCAAGAATCGTCAACCCTTTTTCCGCCCACTTTCCACGAATTTTCCACTTTTTCTCCCATCTGCAATTTTCCTCTCCGACCTCAACCCCGACAAGATGCTTGCGTTTCCCCCACGAGAAGGGTAAAATGCACGGAAAACCAGCAGGGAGAGGCACCAATGGCCAAGGAACTAACCCGAGAGCAAAAGTTGGCAATACTGATTGATGCTCCCAATGAACTGATTAAGAAGGGAGCGATCAAGGTGAGGCAATGCTCTGATCCTGCTGAAGAGTTCAGGATGGACATTCTTGCCCAAAAAATGATTAATGACTTCAAGCCTCTCCCCTCGGCTTTCCTGATCAGTCACCCAATCAAGTGAGAATCATGGCGAAGAAAAAAGATACAACTTCTCCGAAACGTCCACGAAAGAAGCCTGATCGGCCACCAGAGATTCGCAGTTACAGTGATGCAGACAAGGCGGATGCTCTCCTTGCTCTCGAAGTGAGTGGGGGCAATGTTTTCCTCACCGCGAAGCTGATTGGCATCCCCCGTTGCACTCTTTCAGAGTGGGCTAGAGGCAAATACATCAATGAGGACGTGTTGAAGCTTCAACAGGATAAAAGGCCTTTGCTTTCCCAAAGGCTGAAAGACTACGCAGGATTGGTATGTGATATTCTCCCCTCTAAGCTCCTCACTGCCAATGTGGTTCAAGCTGCCACGGCAATGGCCATTGCCATCGACAAAGCCCTCTTGCTCGATGGAAAATCCTCACCCAAGACACTCACCGACGATGAATGCCTCAATCTCATTGCCGCAATTGTTGAGCGAGCTAAATCCAGAAGACCTGAGCAGGATGCCCCATCAGGATCGCACACTCCTGAGCCAACTCCTGTCCCACTTCCAACCACCAGTTCCAACAGTTCCCCCTGAACATCAGGAGAATGCGAACAACTGCAAAGCCAGTTTCTCCCACTTCGTCAAGGAATTCTGGGAATCGGTTCCGGGCAGTGGTCATGTCATCTGGAATTGGCATCTGGACGTTTTGTGTGACGAACTTCAGGAAGTGGCCCAACGTGTCTTCACCAATCAGCCCAGAACCCATGATCTCATCCTCAACGTTCCTCCAGGCACCAGCAAATCCACCATCACCAGCATTCTGTTTCCGGCATGGGTGTGGGCCAACATGTCCTCGGCACGATTCATCTGTGCCAGCCACACGGATAAGTTGGTGAATGACCTCTCCGCAAAGTGCCGGAGCATCATAACCAGTGAGAAGTTCACCACTTTCTTCCCTGGCATAACCCTGATGAAGGACACGGAATCCTACTTTCGCAATAACCATGGAGGAGATCGCAACACTTGCACGGTTGGAGGCAAAACCCCCACGGGGTTCCATGCTCACTTCATTCTGATCGATGATCCCATTGATCCGCAAGGAGCCAGAAGTGAAGTGGAATTGGAGACAGCCAGCAAGTTCATGACGGAAGTGATCCCTTCTCGTGTTGTGGACAAACAGGTTTCTGTCACCATTCTCATCATGCAGCGATTGCATCATCGCGATCCCACCAAGGTCATGCTCGATGTGGCCAGCATGGAAGGCACCACCCCGACTCGTCGCATTTGCCTGCCAGGAGAACTCACCAATGATGTGCAACCGGAGCAACTCAGGGAGAAATACGTTGATGGTCTAATGGATCCCAGAAGATTTCCCAGGTCAGTGCTTCGCGAGTATCTTCAACGGCTTGGCAAGTATTCTTATGCTGGTCAGATCCTTCAGAATCCCACTCCTCCAGGTGGTGGGATGTTCGAGCGGCCTTTCTTCAATCGTCGTGTGAAGGCTGCTCCCTGGAACTGCCAACGCATCATCTACTGGGACCGTGCTGCAACTTTGGAAGGTGGTTGCTACACTGCCGGAGTGCTCATCGCCAAGGAAGGTGAGAATGGACCATACTACGTTGAACACGTCACTCATGGGCAATGGGAGCCACGAGAACGAAACAAACGCATTGTGGCTGAAGCCATCCGTTGTCGTTCCCGCTATGGTCCCAACCATCAGCCGAAAATTGTCATCGAGTGCGAACGTGGTTCCACAGGGTTGGAATCGTTTCAGAACATTGCTGCTATGCTCTCCGGTTTTGTGGTGGAGGAAGATCAGCCAACAGGCTCCAAGGACGTGCGAGCCGAGCCGTGGTCTTCTCAGTGTGCAGCAGGAAACGTGATTGTGGTGGAAGATGGCACTTGGGACGTGGAAGGGTACATCAATGAGCATTGCCTTTTCCGCCCTGACAATGCCATCAAGCGACTTGGCAAGTGGAAAGATCAGGTCGATGCCTCATCTGGTGCCTTCAACCTCCTCGCCAACACCAAAACCATTGCTCTCATGCGAACCTTCCACTATGGGGCTGCAAACAAGTTGAAACACCTGATGGTGTTGGTCTGCAAAACTTCTGATTTGCCCCAAGCGATAATTGAGTTGGGAACGTTGTTGGTGAGCATCAAGGATCCAGAACCACGAGTGAATCATGCCATCGAAGGACAAAACGGAACCATTCAAGTTGCCAACGCTGGAACAACTCAGGGAGAGGCATCGAGTCGTTCGGGAGGAAATGGCTCAACTCAGAATGGAACTTCGCGAGTTGGAAAAGGCCATTCAGATGTTGAGTTACCGGGAGAAACGCGAAGCCCTGCGTCAGGAGAAAGCCAAACTCCCCCCCATTCCTGCTCCAAACTCATCGACTCACTCACCCTGAAGTTCGCTGATCTCGTCCCGGAAGCCATGCAAGAGCAGTGGGAAACCATCCTCCCTGAGTTCAATGCCAAGCCATCTGATGTCATCATCACGCAGGAGCAGGGGAAGAAACTGTGGTCATTCCTGCTCAAGAAACGACCATCTCCCATTGAGTGCCTGGTTTTCACGAGTCCCAATGCCCGGCGGGCCATCAGTGTGGCAAAAGTGGTTTGTCAGCAATTTCGTCTCCCCGATCCGACGATAATGAATGCAGAAGTTGAGCCTTCGCCAAATCCGCACGTCATGGAAATGGTGAAGCGAACAAGGAACATGGTCATCGTTTGAACAACGAAGGAGAAGCATCAATGGCATGCATCAAGAGTCCCAAGGTCCGAACGATCAAGGCAAACAAGTCGCTGGTCTGCGAATACAGAAACATGACCTCTTCCCCCTATGAGAGGAACATCTCTCTTCTCAGGATGGCTTTCTACCGCCAGGTTCTCGCTCGTGGAGAGTTCTGGCCTTGCATATGGGCCAAGACCTTGTGCAAGCAAAACGGCAAGACCTATCGAGTCAACGGCCAGCACACTTCCCTGCTGCTCTACGAATTCGTCCAGAGAGGTGAAGAAGTCCCTGATTTTCACGTCACGCTGATCGATTACGAGTGTGACACTCTCGATGATGTCTCCAAGCTCTACAACACCTTTGACACCAAGGATGCCTCCCGCAGTGTCTCTGACATCAACCGAGCTTTTGCTGGCTTCAAGGAAGAACTGAATGACGTTCCTGGCAAGATCATCGACAACTGCGTTTCTGGCATAAACTATCATGTCCACAGGGATGGAATGTGGGCCATCAAAGCAGTGGAACGTGCGGAGGTCATCACCAAGAACGTCGATTTCACCCTCTTCGTTGCTTCCATCGTTCTCGTTCCCACCAAGAATTCAGTGAGGGCCAAAATGACCTCTGCCCTCCGCAGGATGGCCGTCGTGGCAGCAATGTATGCCACTTGGGAATCCACCCATGAAAATACCTCTGGCAACGCCAGGGAGTTCTGGTGTTTGGTGAGAGAAAAGGAGGGAGCCAATAACTGCCCTGCGAGAGTGCTGTCGGAGTTCCTCTACGATTTCAAGGTGAGTCAGACGAGGGACTGTCGAAAAGGCGGTAGTGACTACAAACGCATTTACCACACCTGTCGCAAGGCATGGAATTTGTGGGTGAAGGGTCGCAGGGTGAACAATCTGAAACTCAAGGACTGTGACATGGAAGGAGGTTTTGAGGAAGCATGATCGATCCAATCAAAACACTGCAACCACTTCAGGGAGTTGGGTTGGAACTCTCCTCCATCAACTCCAACATCCTAGATCTGTCCCGCATCGAACTGCGGAGGATCGTGCAACGACTGCAAGAGCAAGTGAGTGAACTCCAACGGGAGAACCAACGACTCAAGGAGCAACTCGTCAAATGAGGTTTCGATCTGAGAAACAGCGAAGGAAGTGGGAGAACATCCAAGACCGGTCCACTCCTCCCATCAGGGAACTCTTGGATGAACTTCTTCAATTTCGCCCTGACATGGCTCCCCTCAAAGTGACTTCTGATCCCCATGACAGTGTTTTAGCTTGTTCGACTCCCCTTCGTTGCACTGGTCATGGACACATTGGATGTTACATGCTTTCTCTCAGTTGGATTCGTCAGGAGATCCAACGGAAGCGACAACAGGCACAAGAAGAATGGGAAGTAGAGACAAACAGACTGATCGGAGCTTTCATCTGAGGAGGGGCTGCCCATGCCCAGAGTGAAGACAACCAAGTGGAGTCCGATGTCGGAACAGCCCAAACGCAACGACAAGGAACGCAATGCCCTCTTCTGTGAGCATTGCAACAGCGAACGAGATCTCGCCAAGTGGCATGCAAGCAGGTTCACTGAGAGATTTCCCAATGCCCTGAAAATTGGCACCATCGATGATTGGGCACAGATTGCACGGATGTCGATGCTTCACGCTGCTGCCATGTGGGACGACTCCAAGCACGTCCAGTTCAACACCTATGCCAGTGTGGCCATCCTGCGAGAGCTTGAGAAGGTTCTTCGTGGTGGTGGAGTCATTCGCGTTCCGGTGAACTACAGGAAGAGCAAACATATCCATCATGATCAGGCAGTGAAAGCCTCCAAGCTGATGCAACTCAACGACGATTTCACCAAGCATTTGCAGTACGAACAGGCAGATATCCCTGAAACGGAGGACGAAGTGGGCAAAACCCATCGACTCCTCAATCGACTGAATCCCAAACACAGGAGAGTGGTAAGGGAGAGATGGCTGCATGGGAAAACATTGGAGCAGATTGGCAAGGGAATGAAAATCACCAAGGAACGAGTTCGACAACTTCTTTTTCGAGCGATGGAAAGACTGAGGGACATCACCAATGAAAGTGACTGAAATCACCATCCGTTTGCAGAACAATCCCAAGAACCCTGCTCTCCTTGCCATCTGCTCCCTGGTGGTTGAAAACGCTTTTGTCATCCATGAGGTGAAAGTCATCCAAGGTCGCAAGGGTGTGTTCGTTGCCATGCCACAGCGGAAACGCACCGATCATTGCCCCAGCTGCAATGCCTCCAATGCCCTGAGCAGTCGTCATTGTCATCACTGTGGCATCATGATCCCTGGAGGGTTCTCCGAAATCAAGGATTGCACGGAGGACGTGGTTCATCCCATCACTGAGGAGTGTCGCAGGGAATTCCACAGCAAGGTTTTGGCAGCATACGAGAATGAGTTGGAGGCTTTTCGGAACCGGTGTTTGGTCATCAAGAATGGGGAGGCATCATGAGGAAGATGTGCATTCGCTGTGGTCTGCTTGTGGAGGCAGTCACCAGTCCCTTCATCCATCTCATCGCATGGCTCTGTCCGTGTTGTGAGGAAGACGTTTGCCCCGACTTCGACCGTCTGTGGGTGGATCTCGGTGGGGAAGGGGGTGGAGCATGAGCGAACTTGAAGGGTGGAAGATCGCTTCCAGTTTCCTGTTTGGTTGGAGCGTCATGGCGACGATTCTTCTTTTCCGCTGTTCCAAGGAGAAATGGAAGAACTATTGGGAGAAGGTTCAAGCCCAGACTAATTTGACCAATATTCGTCTAGAATTGGCGGAATCCGGTGTGACTCAGTGTGGCAGCTTGGTTGACCAAATCAAGGGATTGCACAACACCAGCAAGTTTTGGGAGGATCTGTACCGCAAGGAGAAAGCCAAGAACGAGGGAGGTGCAGCATGAGTGAGTTGATGTTTTGGAAAGTGTGCTGGTTGATCATCACGGCTTGTTTCATGGTGGTTTCCTTGAGAGGACTTCAGATCCATCTGCACAGAAAACGAATCATCGAAGTCAACGAAAACCTCCAAGCCCACCTCAAGGACATCAGGGATGCTCTTGGACTGCCTGAAGAGGTCAGCCTTTACACTCTTCGTCATTGTGTGGTGAGATTGTTGGAGGAAAACAAACGCATCAGTGAGAAGTACTTGGACATCAAGACCAAGTGGCAGGAAGTGGATGCCCGAACGGCTGAAACCAAGAAAGTGTTCGCTCGTGCTCTGAGACGATGGCAGCAACATCACAAGACGGAGAACGTTCCCCACCTCAACGAATTGGTGGATTGGTTGGTGGGAGATGAGAAACCGAAAACCGAGGAAGTCATTGCCATCGAGGATCTTGCCAGGCATGCTGAGTTCATGGTTGTTCGGTGTGACAGTTTGGCACAAAATCTCAAAAGGATGCAATACATGGTCGATCAACTGAAGGAAAGGAGTGTCTAAGTGAATCAACTGGCACTGTGGCTGCTGGTTGTCAATTCGGCTGACGTTGTCCTCACCAACGATCTCAGCCGATTCCCCTGCAACATGGTCGCCAGACAACAAGTCCGTTTCCATCAGGATAGGATTGAAAGGTTGTGGGAAGCGGAACGGCTCCACGGATGGTCTAATGGTTGGTGGCAAGTGAACCGGGAGGAGTACCAAAAGGACATGGAATGGTGGGAACTCCTTGCCATCTGCACCACGAGCGGAGATTTCAGGGATCTCTACGTCAAACAGTTCCGCAAGCTCACTGGTGAATTCTTCTTCCGTCACGGCATCACTCCCATCAGGTTGGAGCCGTTGCCATCGCCAAAACCAGTAATGTCTCGACTTCCCGCAGGCTGAAGACGATAATAATGTTGCGAGATACACCAATGAAATGACGAAGTCGAAAGAAAGGTAGGTGCAGAGCCATGACAATGCTGGGCAAATCCCAGCCAACGTGACAGGTGGGGTTGGAGGGAAGTTTCCGAGGATGCAATCACGCCACCCTCCAACCCTTTTTTCACACCGAGGGGGAGGAAAAGAGATGCAAGTGAACGAACAACAGGAACGTGAGAAGATCAACGGACGTGCGGGAAACAATGCTCCCAAGAATTTGGAAGAAGCCTTGAATTGCCTCAAGGCTGTGGAAAATCAGTCCAGGAAGACCCTTAATTTTTGCTGGGCGGACCACGCAGCCTTCATCAAGGTTTTCGAGCACTTCGAGGAACAGGAGAGTTTGAAGCAGTCTGATGAGACTTTCGCCTTGAGTCTTCACAACGTGAAAGAATACATCAAGCAAATCGAGATTCACTTTCCCGGAACAGCCCTGGACCTCAAGAGGTTGGTTTCCAGGGTGGCGAACGTAGGCAAACCACCCACTTCAACTGAGGAAGAGGAGAATCGTGCCAACCTCCGCAAGAGAGCCACTGAACTGATGGAGTGGCTTAATGAGAGGGAATACGACTTTTCCGTGGTGACAATGCAACAACTGATCGAAGTGTTGGACGAGAAACAGCCGGAGAAACTCCAACCATCTCAGGTCAAGAAAGTGTTGACCTTCGCTGATTCCTTGGATAAGTGGTCGTGCCTGCTTCGGGACATGATTTTCCCCCCTTGTATTGAGGAAAGGAAAAATCTTGCTTCTGATGTCAATGAATTCGCCAATGCCCTCCGCAAATGCGTGGAGCCTGTTGAAGAGCGTGAACAGCAATACAAGGCCACCATGTACGTGTGGAATGGTGGCCTCAACACTGCTCTGTACGATGATGATTTTCGAGTGTGGTTGGGGGGATTTCTGACCGTTGCGGATGCAATTTCGGCTTTCGGATGGGATTTTGAGAGAATTGAGATCGACCGCGACGATCTCTGTGGCAATCCACCACCCAACAGTCTCAAGGAAATGCAGGAACATCTCGCCGGGGTGGAAAAGCAAAAGACCATGAATCGGGTGGCAATTCTCCGCAAGGAGTTGGCATCTCTGGAAAAGCAGTTGGAGGAAGGCAAATGAGTCTTGCTGATGCTGTGTTAGCTGTGGCCACCGAGATGGAGACAGAGGCGGAAAAGTGTGTTCACACGGAGGATGCTTGCCTAATGCGATCCTTCGCCAAGCAACTCCGTCTTGCAGTGAAAGCCTCCCAAGGCAACTTCTCCCCCCAAACCACTGTCCTCCCCTCTCAGGTGATGGAGGATCGAGCCAAACAAATTCGTCTCAGGGACCAACGCATCCAGGCTGAACAGGAGGAAGCCTCCAGGGAGTTGATGGTTTTGCATGGGGGCAAGTCGGATGCCACCATGACTCCCGTGCAGCGAAACATGCCCATAGGAGCCAAGATCATTCGAGATGGTGAGGTGTATGTCCTAGGTGAGGACGGGAGACTGTGTTTCTCCCAGGAAGATACTTACAGGTTTGTGGACAACGATCCGATGAGGGCATAATGATCAAACACGTTCTCGGCTTCCTCTTCACTGAGGACAAGCAGCAGGTCGTTCTCATCTGCAAGAAGTATCCCCCTTGGCAACATGGCAAGTGGAACGGTGTGGGTGGCAAGATCGAGGGTGAGGAAACACCCCACGAAGCGATGGTGAGGGAGTTCGAGGAAGAGGCAGGGGTGGGCATCCTCAAGTGGACTGCCGAATCCACATTGAAGTGCAAGGAGAACGTGGTGTTCGTGTTCTCCGCTTTCTCTGTCCTTGCCAAAATGGTGCGAACCAAGACTGTTGAACCAGTAGAACTGCAACGAGTGAGCTACCTCCCTGGCCGTGTCGATCTCGTGCCAAATTTGCACTATCTGGTCCCCATGTGTCTGTGGTCCAACCATCTCAAGGGAACGGTCATCAATTACCCTGATTGAGGAGAAACTATGGATCTTTTCGAGCAATTCGGCATCACGGCTGAGATGCAGCAGTACGTAACTCTTTTCTCCCTCGCTCTGACGGTTGCGTATCCGCTGGTGCGGTGGGTGATGTTTCCCGCTGTCCGATGGGTGTTCAAGCGACGTCCTCGCTCTGAACTGTTCCAAGCCATTGTCAAGCGAATGGAACTTGCTGCGATGCGGTTGGAAGGTAGATGGTTGCAGTTTGGCGAGCTTGAGGTGGACGTTTTGAGTACTTCCGCTCCAATCATCAAGTGGCACGGGAATCCGATTGATGAGGTGATGTCCCGTTCTGAGTGTCTCGCCATCCACAAAATGGCCAAGGAGAAGAACAAGGATAGGATCAAGAGATCATCTGATGAATCAACGAAGCGGTTTTTGTCCGAGATCCAGAATTCCGCTATTGAGTGTGGTCCCTTTCATTCCTCCAACTGGACAACCGTGGAATTCACTCCAGCAAGTCCTCCTGTTGTGGAAGCTGATATCGACCGCAAGGAGAGTGTGGAAGCTGTTCAACCTGCTCAGGGAGATGAGTCGGTGAAGGACGAGCAGATTGCTAATCTCAAGCAGACAATCAGCAATCTCCAGAAGGCCAATGATGACTGGTCCCAATATTCGAGTGGTGTCTGCGATGATGTGAGGAAAAAAACCAAGGAGATCGAGGAACTCACCAAGCAGTTGGGTGAAGCCGGGGACAAGTTCCATGAAGTGTGCAACCGAGTTGACAAGCTTAAGGATCGTGTGGAACAACTCACCAACGAGCGGGACAAGTTCCATCATGACTGGAAGAGGGAAGCCGCTGAGTGTTCCATGGTTCGGTTGGAGAATGAACGACTGGAGAAGGCTTCCAAAACTCTGACAGAGAACGACGACGAGCTTCGCGAAGGTATCAAGGAGCGAGAAACTCGGTTGGAGAATCAGAGGTTGCGAATCCTTGATTTACAAAAGGAACTGGAGAGCAGGACTTCGACGATCAATCTCAAAGTGCCTGATGGGCAACAGGTGAAAGTCGAAGACATCACGGTGGCAGGGCAATCGATTCATTGGAATGAAGACAAACTCCAGTGGGAAAAGAGCATTGGGGAACCTGTCTGGAAAGTCAGGTTCCCCAACACTTTGGTGATTCATCCTGATCACGGAAACCCCAATGGGAGTTGTCCTTGTGATCATTGCAAGCAGCTGAAAGTGCCCAAACTGAACATTCCGAAGCAGACTTGACAAGAACCCTTCGTTTCCCGTAGTCTCAGGGGACAAGCAACGTTGCTTGTCCCCTTTTTCGTTTGTTGTTCCTCTCCCCTGGAGGTGGAAGGTTGGCTGCACCAAGCCATCAACATGAGCGAAACTCCCAATCCCGCCGGAGTGATCCTGACTTGGTCAACCGAGTGGGCAAGCTGGAGGAAGGATTCACCGCTGAAAAAGCAGTGTGGAGGCGAAGATGGTTCTGGATGTCCCTCCTCGTCTTGCTGCTCGGCACTGCACTTATCGTCATCGCCACCATCGCCATCATGATGGAGGGCAAATGAAGTCTGTTTTGATTGCAACAATCTTCTTGGTTGGCATCAGTCTTGTTTTCCTCGGCATCATCTTTTTCTGCGTCAAGGCTGCCAAACCCAGGAAGTGGTGGGAAATCCCGGAACCTGTTCAGGGTGACACTCCTGAACCTGAGAAGAAACCTGACTCCAACAGGATCTACCTGTGATCTTCGCCGAAATGGACACCACACCGATTTGGACGACGGGAGGGGTGACTGCTGTCCTCACTATGTTGGGGATTGCCGGAAAGTGGCTTTTCGGCTGGTTCAGGGAAACAATCAAGTCTCAGCATGACCATGAGAAAGCCCTTGCTGACGGCTTCAGGAACCATGAGGAAAAGCTTTCCACCAAGAGCATGGAGCATGAGAAAGCACTTGCCGAGAAGTGGTCCAAGCATGAGGAAAACACTCTCAGGGAGATGGTGGAGGCTTGTGACAAGTTCGATTTGACCGTGAAGGAACTGAGGCAGGCACAAGCCACGGAATCGTCTCAGACCATCACCACTCTGCTTGCCCTGCAAAAGGAAATGCTCACGACGATGTTGGGCATGCGACAACAGACCGACCAACTTGCCAGCCAATTCACTGAGATGCGGAGGCAGGTTGAAGTGAACGGTCAGGAGATCAAGCAAGTCCTTCGCCTGTTCCCGGAGCCAAAGGTGGATCGTGTGAGAAAGGTGCCAAATCAATGACCATTCCCATCATTTCGGCTATCATCATTGCGGAAGCCATTGCCGAGCGATCCCCTGTCCTTGTGGCCGATCTCGACTCCGGTGAGATCGTCACTGCATCGCCACGCATCCATCAGATTTTTGGTTATGCCTGCAAGGGGGAATTGGTGGGAATGTCTGTGGAGGATTTGATCCCAGAGGACAAACGGGATATTCACGTCATGCATCGTCAGTCGTTCTCTCAGAACCCTTCGCCATTGCTGATGGGGGAGAAGAGGAAACTGTACGGAAGAAAGAGGGATGGGACCACTTTCCCTGTGGAGATCGAACTGGACGTGGAGAAGATTCAGGGGGTGAGATTGGCCTTCCTGACCATCATTGACCTGAGCGAAAGAGCCATCATTTGATGCTAATGGTCTTTTTCATTTTGAGCAACTGCTCTTTCTCCTTCACTGGCCTGCCCCCCAAATCCTTTCCTTCGGTTCCCTTCATCAAAGCCAAGGATGGCTTTTCCTCTGGCACCAGACTGCACAAGAAACGAGTGCCTGCCTCCTTGCCATTGCTCCCGTGAGCCAACCCATCCTCAAGCTCAAACGGTGTCCACCACTGTACCAGCCCATCAATGGTGAGAGCCAACCTTGTCTCCCCTGTGATCTTCTCGTGTTCATTCACTGCCATCGTTTGCAATTTGCTCTTTTCCTTCTCCTGAAAAGCGAGAGCAAAGGTGAGTGGATGGGCAGGTGTCATTCTGAGCCGATCCAGCAGCAATTTGTGATCTTCCTTGCGTATCGCCCAAGCAAACTCAGGAGTGATGAACCATCCCCACTCTTCCCGCTTCTGCTTGTCCATCAACGTTCCGTCCAGGAAGTTCACTGTGGTGGATCGCAATCGCCACATCCAGCAACCAAGACACATCCACAAACTGCCGGGAACCTTTACCTCCCTGTTTCGCCACGGTTCCTTGGTGAATGCTCGTGGTCCAGGATCGTCATGCCTCCACAATTTCTGGCAAGCCGATCCGCACCAGTGGCACTTTTCAGTGCCCCCGTTCTTGGTTCCTTGACTCAAACAGAACAGATCGCTCGCTGTCATCTCCACGGGTATTTCCTCTGTTGACAAAAACCTTCCCCTTTGCGTACCCTGAACACGATTGTAATGGGTTTTCTTCTGTTGAGCAAGGGTGAGGTGGAATGCCTTCGTTTTGGTGCAACGTGAAGGCCATTGAAGTGGATGGACAGTTTGCAGCCTCCCAACATCTCAGTGGGGGTTTTCGTCTGTCCGAGGGTGACGACTTCAGTTGGCCAAGCATCCTCAAAATGCTGAGTTGGGTTCCAAGACCAGTTGACCACATGACTCGCAGGGACTTCAAGTTTCGGTTGACTGACGACTTTCAAGAGTTGAGGTGGGAAGCATTTGACGTGGAGGTAGGTGATGGCTGAGAAAGTCACGTTCAAGTTGCCGAGCGGGACAAAGGTCAAGTGGTCGGGAGTGATCCTGGAACTGGTTGACGCCGTGATGGTGGTGACTGAGGAACCCAATTGGAATCGTATCGAAGTCCATGCCAAATCACGTGGGATCGAGTGCGAAGAGCAAAAAGTAGTGGAGGGGAATGAAAATGGCTGAGAAGGTGCAGGTTTTCTTGCCGAAGGGCGGCAAGGTAACGTTCGCTGGGATATCCCTTGAACTGCCTCAAGAAGTTCTGTTTTCCGTGACCAGAGCGGAACGGGATCACATCAACAAACATCTGGCCAACGTCGATGTTTGTGAGACTGTCCAGCAAAAGGGACTGGTCCAGGGGTTGAAGGAAAAAAGCGAAGACAACTTCAGCAAGATGATGGACAAGCTCAGGAGTGAGTGATGGTTGATATGCTATGCATGCACTGTTTGAAGGAAGGCAGTTGGGAGGATGAGGATTGCTGTCCCAAGTGTCGGGAGAAGGGACACGTCAGCCCGTGGCAAGTTTCCCAATGCCCTGCCTGCAACAAAGATTTCTTCGACAAGATCGATGAGATCAAGCAACAGATTGATCGGCGGAAGAACTTCAACTCTTGTCTTGCTCATCTTCAGACGGAGTTGCGAGAGCAGAAAAAAGAGATCGAAGGGATGAAAAAGCAACTTGCCCACCTTCAAGGGTTGAGTGTTCATCAGGTGAGGTTCTAATGGGATTCTTCACTGAGTTGGTGAAAGAACGCAAGGACTTTTCAGGGCAGAACGAAGGCCGTCGCCTTTGGGATCGCACCTTTGGGCAGGCCAAGGAACCCAATACGTCCACCAACTCCAATCCCGTGAGAGGAGACATTTCCACCAATCGCACTCTCGTTTCCTCCGATGCTTCCTTCAAGCGACTCCTGCAAGCCATTCGATCAATGGCTCCTGGTGGCTGGTCCGATGATCGTTACAGCCAAACCCAGCGGTTTGAATCCGCTTCCTACGTTTCAATTGACCGCAAGGCACGTCAGCTTGCCAGAAGTGAGTTCCAAGTTTACATCAAGGATGACACTCTCCCTGACGGCAAACGGCCAGTGCGAAGGGATGATCCCCCTCAGCGTCCTTGGTGCAAGCCTTATGACCTGATCGACCTTCTCCAAAAGCCCAACAACCAGGATCACTTCGGTCTGTTGATGTGGCGATGGGAGCAACAACTCGACTTGACGGGAATGGCACTCACTTGGATGGTGCCCAACGAACTTGGCATCCCGGTTGAGCTTTACCCCATGCCCACGGCCGTTTGCATCCCTCAGCCAGCCATCAATCCTGACTATCCTGATGGGTATTATCGCATCCAACCTCTCTACCCCTATGGTCCTTTCTCCACTTGGCCAACTCCGCAAAGTGCTGTTGGTGCCCCCATCCCTGCCGAATGGATGATGCGGTTCCTCTACCCCCACCCTCTCTTGCGGTATGATGGCTTTTCTCCTCAGACGGGGTTGCGGAAAGAGATTGATGCCCTCAACATGATCAACTCGTCCCGTCACGCAACGGCCAGACGTGCGATCAACCCTTCCGCAGTGGTTCAAATGGACGAGGCGGAAGGTGCCCAACCGTGGGGTGACGATCAGATTGAACGCATCCGGGCGGAATTCGAGAACGATCATCAGGGACCGGAGAATGCTGGCAGATTGATGGTGATGAGTCCTGGCTCTCGCCTTGAGGAGTTTGGTGCCCGTCCGGTGGACATGGATTACCCCAATGGGTTTGACCAACTCCTTGGATTCATCATGGGTGGGGGATTTGGCATCACGAAGCAGGCTGCGGGGATGATCGAAGACAGCTCTTACTCCACCTTGTTTGCCACTCTGAAACAACTCCACTCCGTCACCCTTGAGCCTCACTGTGAGTTGATCGCTGCTTACCTCACTCGCCATCTGGCTCCATTCTTCGGTGACAATCTCATTGTGGAGATCCGTCTCCCACGCATTGATGATCACGAAGTCACTTTTGCCAAGGCGGACAAGATCGCAGGATTCAAGGGACTTCCTGAGTCTGTGATTCGTTATCTGTTCAAACTGATGGATCTTTCCCCCGATCCCATCGTCATCAAGGATCTGGCTGAAGCTGCTCAGAAGGAAATGGAGATGCAGCAACAGATGCAACCTGAGCAGCCGGGGATGGAAGGTGAGGAAGTCATGGAGGAAGAGGTTGATCCTGCGGAAGCAGAACGGCCAACCCTAGGAAACCTTGGTGAGGGAGCATTGGGACCACGAATGGGAACAGTGCCCAAGTCCCTGAAACGTGAAACAAAATCCATGTACGATCTTGTGAGAGGAGCATGCCAAGCCAATGGTCACTGGAATCCAGAGGAAGGGGATTGATGCCCGTCAAACTCTCCCTGTGACCAAAGGGGAGCTTGTACAGGCGTCAAAGGCCATTCACGACGAGATCAAGTCTCTTGTCGATGGACGGCTTGCCGACGTGGAGACGGAACTTGTTCTCCGGCTTGGCAAGTCCTTGGACCAACGCATCACCAAAGTGATTGCAGAAGTGGTTGAGAAGAATCTTGCTCAACTTGAGGAGAAACACCAGAAAGCTATCACCTTCCTCAAGCAAGCTTTCACGGATGCCCTTTCCAGCGTCGAGAACGTGGTCAGGAGCCTTCAAATACCCTCACCCCAGGTTTTGGTCACAGTTCCCGAATCGAAGCCCCCTGACGTCATTGTGAACGTCCCAGAGGCATTGCCTGCCCCCGTCGAAGTCATCCTTCCTGACATGCAGCCCAACTTCAATGTGAACGTGCCTCAGCAGAAGTCCGCTGATGTCATTGTGAACGTTCCGCCCCCTCGTAGACTCAAGAAGTCGATCTTGTACAACGATCATGGTCAACCAGTGGAAACTTTGGAAGAGGAGGTGAATGACTGATGGCAAGCTACATCGAACTCTACAACCTCTCCGTCAACAGCGATCTTCGCAACAAGGTGCAGGCAGCTTGCTCCGTTGTCGCCAACGAGATCCAGCTTGAAGCGTCAGGCAGCTTCAACCACGAGAATCGGGTATTGTGGGCCAAGCAAGTGTGGCTCAACCCCGTGGGAATCGCCCAACCCATGCTCAACTCCCTCCTTGGGATGTCTGGTATCATCGGACTAACTGTCGCACAGATCCTCTCAGGGACAGACACAGGAGTGCGGGATGCAGTGCGTTTGAGCGTAAACACATTCGCCGATGGCCAACAGTTCTAATCCTCAGAATAGAGGATATGTCAGATGGCAAATGCTATTTTGTGGCAGGCTCCTTGGGTGGATCGTGGGGACGTCCTCGACGACGAGTTGAACGCTCTTGCTAATGGTTCTCGCACGAACGCTGGGCTTGAGATTGATAACTCCACTAATTTGGATCAGTACGGTCAGTTTGAACTCACCGTGGATTTTGTGTCCGCCCCATCAGCGGGAGCAACGGTGGACATTCACATGATAACCGCTCCCGATGGGACGAACTATGCTGATGGCTCGTCCACGGTTGATCCTGGAGTTCACACCGTCGTTGCCACCATTCCAATTCGTGCTGATACTGCTGCTCAGCGGCTTGTAAGCCGCCCCTTTGAGATGGAGCCAGCTAAAACCAAATTCATCCTCATGAATCGCACGGGGCAAGCGTTCCCTGCCACTGGATCGATTGTGGCTTTATACACTACTAATTCGGAAATTCAGAGTTGATATGTCCAGAGCAACAGGCTGCTGGAGAACAAGGCTTGAGTCGCCTTGCCGCTTGAATCGAAAGTGTCCCCAGGCGGATGGGATTACTGCTTGCTGGTCGTTTGGCGAGCGTCAGGGAACGAGGGTAGAGGATCTTCTTCACACTAACAATCCCATTGTGTTGGACAATGGAGGAGCAGGGGCAACTCCAGCGTGGTCCAGTTCTCTTCAGGAGGTTGGACTTTACACGATTACGTGTGATTCCAGCAATGGTGGGATGAACACCGCTCCCGTTGGGCTTCCTGCAAACACAACGGATGCTCACTCAGTGACGGCTTGGGTTTTTCAGTTGCAGGAAACGACAGCCGAAAGGGCGTTTTTTTCCTATGGGAACGCTGCGGGAAACACCGGAACCATGTTGAGTCGTCGTGCCGGAGCAGCATGGGGCATCTACAAGATTAGTGCCTCTAACCTGGCTGTATGTGTGGTGACTTACAATGCGACGGGTTGGTATCACTTTGCATACACCTTTGATGGCACCACCAATATCATCTATCGAAATGGAATTCAGGTTGGAACTACCACGACTGCCCCCGAGTCTGCGACGGTTGACAAGATCTCAGTCTTTCGTGATTTGGCTGCTGCCCGAGTGTGTCCGAATGGAACGAGATTCTCTGACTTGAGATTTTATGATAGGCCACTGTCCCCAGGAGAAGTTTGGGAGCAATTTGATTTTGAGAGTCGGTTTGATTTGTACAATCCTCGTCAGAACACTGTTGGATTGCCTGTGGCAACTCCAGCCCTTGCTGCTTCCCAAGGGGCTTTTAGCAGTCGAGCGAGGTTGATCGCGGGAGGAGTGTCGTAACGTGCTTCGTCGTGCCATTAGTGGCCAGTTCTTGTACTTTGATCTCGTTTCCGCGATTAGTGGGAATGCTGTCACTGGTGCTTCCGGGGTAATTTCTGGGAGGAAAGCCACTGATGACGTGTCCGGGATGATTTTGTTGAGTGGGAACATCATTGAACTTGGTGGAGGGATGTATCGAGCAAACCTCTACGATTTTGATACAAGCGGACTCTTTATTGGTTATCTCTTCACCGCGTCTGGTTGTGTCCCTCGTTCCTTCAGTGTGGTGACCATTGATTCGACGAGTGGTCGATTGTTTCTCAGTAGTGGGCAGGCAACTAGTTTGAACAGTGGTCAGGAAGTCCTGGTCTATTCTGGACAGCTTAGTGGGCAACGGGTGAATCTCCTGAGCGGGAACCAGACGCAAGTTTGGTCTGGCACATTCGTCAATGTGTTTAGTGGTCAGTTGAGTGGTCAACAAGTCACGGCTGCTGCTCCTGCTTCTGGGACCACGTTCCTTGCCAGTGGGCAGGCAGTGAGTTTGAACAGTGGACAATTCACTCTGCCTTACTCAGGACAACTCAGTGGACAGCAGGTCAATCTCCTGAGTGGGAACCAAGTGGGGGTGTTGTCAGGGACGCAGGTGAACTTGTTCTCTGGCAGCCTCTCAGGGCAACAGGTGACGGCTCGCACGGTGAGCGACAAGAGTGGTTACACCCTTCACTCTTCAGGGTTGGATACTGTCCTTGTCGAATCGGGATTGAATGCGAGGCAAGCTCTTGCAATCATGGGGGCATCGGTTGCAGGACGATTGCAGGGGGCGGGAACGGCCAATCTCTCCTTTGATGCGATGGGAGTGAGTGGCGAAATTCGCATAAGCGGAACGGTTACGTCTTCGGGCAATCGCACAATTGTTGCCATCAATCCTCCGGGGTGATGCGTGTTCCTCGGCTCTTTTTTCCCTGGTGGTTTCTATGAGAAGCAGTTCTTCCCCGAGTTTGGGGGAGGGGCAGGTGGACGTGCCAAGGCTGTCGGGGGAATGGTTCTCGCCAGGATGTTGAGCCAAGTGAATCGTCAGTGGGAACTCATTCAGGCTAGGAGAGTTCAGGAGCAGGTTGAGGCCAGACTTTTGATGAATCAATTGGCATGGGATGCCGAGGTGAACTTCCAAAAGGCAATGGCAAGATCAGCGGCAAACACTGTGGTTTTGCTTGATTTGTGAGGAGGATGAATGATCACTCGGGAAAAAGTCAAGGAACTTCGTCAGTTGGCTGAAAAGCGGACGAACATCAGTCCAGCCTACTTGCTGGACTTCATTGACGAACTTTTGGATCACAACGAATCCCTCACGAAGTCCATCGCGGAGCTTCGGAGGGAGAATCCCGATTGGCTGCGTGGATTTGATGCAGGAAGACAGTCCATGAGAAAGTGAGATGCCGCGTGAGGAAACTTTTGTTGTTTCTGTTGTTCTTGCCATCGACTTTGATGGCCCAAAGCGTCAAACTTCCTGAGGAGATCAAGGTTGCTCCTGGTCGTTTAGCGAGTGTTCCCATCGAGTGGGAAGGGGATTCCATCAAGTGGGACATTCCTCCTGAACTTGATGTTTTCAGGGAATATGATCCTGATCCGAAGAAGATCCGTTTGCGACTTATTGGCTACGAAGCGGGAAAGCATCGTCTCATTGCCGTGGCATCCAAGGTGGTTGATGGGAAAGCAGTGTTGTCAGACTTCGTGTCTTGTGTCGTCACAGTGGGGGAACCAAAGCCACCTGTTCCCCCACTTCCTCCCGTGCCTCCGCTTCCGCCTGTTCCCCCAACTCCTCCCAGCCCTATTCCATTGCCGGGGTTGAGGGTGTTGATCCTGTACGAAACAGCGGATCTCAGCAACTATCCACGGCTCCAAGTTGGTACTTTGACGAGCCAGGCATTGCGGACTTACCTCAACGAGAAGTGTGTGGTGGGAGCGGATGCCAAGACCGCTGAGTGGCGACTGTGGGATAAGGACGTCGATACAGCTGGTGAGGCACAACATTGGCGGGATGTGATTAAGAAACCAAGAGCAACGACTCAGATGCCTTGGATCGTCATCTCCAACGGCAAGACCGGGTATGAGGGAGCACTTCCCCTAACCCTTCAAGAAACCCTGGATCTTGTCAAGAAGTATGAAAATCCACAAAGGAGATGATTAATGCCGCAAAGCAAGAAAAACACACTGAAGCCTTTCATCATTGACGATGAATCGATTATCTCACCCTACGTCAAGGACAAGGTCTTCAACCCCATCGTGGATGGCGAGGTCAAAGGGCATGGCTATGTTCCTCGCGACTATGCCACCTACCCGCAAGAGATGTTCGATCCCCCACGGGACTTGAAAATAATCCCCAGAAGTGAGTTGAGTGATCGCATCAAGGAACAGGAGAGGATGAAATCAAGACTCTCCGACATTCGCGGAGACATCCCGAGTCTGGACCAGAATGGCAGGGGTTATTGTGCCAGTGCTGATACCGAAGTTCTAACGAGTTCTGGATTTGTTCGTTGGGATGAATATAACTGGTCAGATTTGCTTGGGACGGTAAACCCCCACACGCATTCCTTGGAGTTTCAACATCCACTCCAGAAACATGTTTATCAATATAGTGGTGAGATGGTGTGCAGTACCAATCGCCGGATTGATTTTTCCATGACTCCTGACCATCGCATGTGGGTCAGGAAGTGGGACCAGGGAATCAGAACTCTTTCAAACCAGTACTCCTTTCAACGGGCAGCTGATCTTGGTTGGTATGTTGGACTCATGCCAGCCCCATCAGGGTTTGTTGGCACTGAGTTGGTGGAGTTGGCAGTCGAGGGAGATCGTTCTTATGATGGAGACGATTTCCTAGCTCTGGTGTCCGCCATTGTGTCCTGTGGCTATGTTGGAGGTTCTGACAATACCAAGGGGTGGGTCAGTTTTTGCTGTTTTCGTGAGGATGAGCGAGCAAAGTACGAAGCACTCGCCCAAAGGACTGGATTCAAGGAGAAGCCCTCCGAGAGAGGGGTATGGGTCAGGTACAATGCCCATGCTTTGTCCAAGTGGATTCAGCAGAACTGTTACACCGATTCGGGAAATTTGAAAGCACAGGACAAGAAAATTCCCGACATCGTGAAGTGCTCTTCGTCTCGTCAGATCAAGCATTTTCTTTCGTTCTTCGGTGATCAGGATCATAATCCTTCTGCCGGAAGAAAGTACTACTCGGCAAGCAAGAGAGTTGCCGACGATCTTCAGGAGCTTTGCCTTCGCATCGGCAAACGAGCCTCTGTAGATTTCAGACAGGGAAGGGATTCGGTCAGGTGTGATGGTGTGATTATTCATTCCAAAGGACTATGGGAGGTGTACGAGGCCAAGGAAGATAGGCTTTGCCTGGACCGTAAGAAGCACATCGAAAGTGATCGATACAAGGGGTTGGTGTATTGTGCCACTGTTCCCAATGGTACACTCGTCACCAGGAAGAACGGAACAGTCCTAATTTCAGGGAATTGTTGGAGTCACTCCACCACTTCCTGTGTCATGTTGCTGCGGGCACTGAACAATCAACCCTACGTGCGGTTGAGTGCCTACGCGATTGCCTGTATGATCAAGAACTTCAGGGATGAAGGCGGATGGTGTGGACTGAGTGCCAAGTTCTGGCGTGAAAAGGGATGCCCCAGCAGTCAGTTTTGGCCGGAACGTTCCGTCAGTCGGAACAATGACAATCCAGCAACGTGGGCGAATGCTGCCCTGCACAAGATCAGTGAGGAGTGGACGGATCTCACTCAGCAGGTTTACGACCAGAACCTCACCTTCGATCAAGTGGCAACCTGCCTTCTCCTTGGCATTCCGTGTGCCCTCGATTTTAACTGGTGGAGCCATTCCGTGTGCGGCATGGATTTGGTCGAAGTCGAACCGGGCAGCTTTGGCATCCGCATTTGGAACAGTTGGGGGGATAACTGGGAAGATCGAGGTATGGGCATTCTTCGAGGGAACAAAGCGATTCCCAACGGAGCAGTGGCCCTCAGAGTGACAGGAGCGAGTGCAGCATGAATCCTGAAAACGTGTGGAGTGTGTACGTCGGCCCTATCCCCGAGACAGTTTGGCAGAGTCATGCGTGGGGCAGCCTGAAAACAGTTCAACTCCCTTCAGGGGAGTATGGGGTTGCGATCATGAATCACTGGGGGCAGTTTCCGGGACTTGATGGAAGGGGGCAGAATTATGAAAACCCTGATGACGCTGATGTTCCTGTCATTGTTGGTGGGTGACGTGAAAGCCTCACCCCCACAAGACATGCTCGCCCATCGACTTCCAACAACTCCCATCGTGGTGGAGAAGCAGGAGCCAATCGTGGTCATCAGTCCTGTGACTCCTCCGGTGTTGGAGGTTCCCGCTGTTCAATATTCTCAACCGCTGCCTGTGGTGAGTCAGCCAATCTTTCGTCCACTGCAAGTCATCAGGCAGCCAGTGTTTCGCCCTGTGCAGTCTTTCAGGAATTGTGGTCCAACGGGTTGAAGGTGAAAAAAGTTGGTGGAGTTCCACCAGAAAGAAGTGACTCATGCATTTGTTGAATCAGAAAGCAAATGAAGTCATCGAGTCCATGAATCAGGTGAAGGCTCAGCCGGTGGGGTTTGATCCCTCCGCACTGATTGCCATCATCACGACGATCATCCAATTGTTTCAGGGATGCAACAAGTCACCCCAAGCGGCGGAACGCATTGCAGCCAATCCTGGACTGCTTCACCGTCTCAAGCTCCGTCGCTTGATTCGTGAACACGTCCACGACAGGGATGACGAGGAAGTGATTTTCGCTGCCTTGTCCGATGCTGGTGAGAAACTGACTTCGGGTGAGATCGCCACCCTTTACACTGAGGTCTGAGATGCCATCAACACTCCCTGGATCGCAAAGTGGTGGACAGCCCCTCGTTTCAGGCAATCCTTGGAGTGGCTCCATCGTGCCTGCTGGCGAGGTCAAACTCAAAGTCTCCGAGTCCGTCAGTGGGATCGTTTACGTTGGGGTTGCCCTTGGACTCACCTCAGCAGGAATCGTGTTTCCTGCTGGTGGTGCGTTTTCATCTGGTGGGTTGAGTGATGGCATGGAGTTGGCTGCTGGGGATGAGTATTCCATCCCCAAACTCCAATGCAGTGGACAGGTTGACCGGATTCGATTGTTGGTGGCCTCTGGATTGAGTGGCACCATGCGAGTGTTTTGGGATGTTCGTTGAGGTGAATCAATGTGCTCATTCTCAACTCCTATGGTGACTTAATGCTCCAATCGGTCACACTTTTGAGTGGTCAGGTCCAGAGTGGCCACATTGGCAATCAAGCCGTGGTCAGCGGAAGTCTTGCTTCCGGCATCGCGATAATGATGGGGAGTGGGACCATCCTCTCTGGCTACATCGCCAGTGGCCAGATTGGTCCGTTTCACGTTGCTTCTGGTGCTATCCGGTCAGGGCATCTTGCTCCTGACACGATCACGAGTGGGAATTACGCATCGGGGCAATTGCATACGTTGCTGGTGGCGAGTGGAGGGTTTCTCAGTGGAGCAATTGGCAGTGGGCAAATTGGTCAATCACATCATGCGTCAGGTAGTGTTGTCAGCGGTCATCTTGGCAACGGTTCTGTGGTCAGTGGCTCTGTGGCGTCAGGGGCAATTGGGAATATTCATGTCGCTTCTGGTGGTTTGGGGTCTGGTGCTATCGGATCGGGGCAAATCGGACCAGTTCACCTCCAATCCGGACTGATGGGCAATTCTTCTGGTAGCATCGTCAGTGGTCTGCTTGGGGATGGAAGCGTCAACAGCGGGAACATCGGTAGTGGGCAGGTTGGATGGCCTCATCTTGCATCAGGAGCAGTCAGAAGTGGACACATTGCGAATGCTGCTGTCGGAAGTGGGAATGTCGCCAGTGGAACTCTGGGAACGGTGCATGTTGCATCCGGGGGCTTACTTTCTGGTGCTGTTGGCTCTGGTCAAATTGGTGCAAGCCATCTCGCAAGCGGACTCCTCGTCCTGACGTCTGGGGCAGTTCAAAGCGGTTACATTGGTGACAATGCGGTGGTGAGTGGTGGGATCGCTAGTGGTCAGGTGGGCTGGCCACACATGAACTCGGGAGCAATCAGAAGTGGACATCTCGCAAACGCAAGTGTTGGGAGCGGTAACGTCTCTAGTGGGATTATTGGCACTGTTCATATTGGTTCGGGAGGGTTGCTTTCGGGTGCCTTTGGTTCGGGCCAAGTTTCATCTCCTCACCTTGCTTCTGGTGCAGTTCTTTCTGGCCATGTTGGTGGGGGCAGTATTGGTTCAGGGAATGTTGCTTCTGGTCAGTTAGGAACAGTCCATGTAGCCTCTGGTGGACTCGGAAGCGGAGCAATCGGCAGTGGCCAAATCGCTGCCCCTCACCACGCATCAGGAGCAATCCTGAGTGGCCATGTCGGAAACAATGCCGTCACGTCTGGTTCCATTGCATCAGGGGTAGTGGGCTGGCCGTTGATCGGCTCGGGAGGAGTTCTCAGTGGAAACATCGCAAGCGGACAAATTGGTGCAAATCATTTGCAGTCCGGGATTACAGTTCCGACGTCTGGAAGCATTCAACGGTTCCAATTGGGAAGTGGTGCCGTCAACAGCGGACATGTTGCAAGTGGAGCAATCCAAGGCTCCCTTGCGGGCGGTGTTCTTAATATCGTCTCCGGCTCCATCGGACCACTTGATCTCGGAAGTGGAGCCATCCTTAGTGGTTCAATCGCCTCCGGGCAAGTAGGCCTCTCCCATCTCCAAAGCGGAGTCGCCCTGAGTGGGGGGTTGATCTCAGGGTGGCTGATCTCCGGCCACTTTGGCTCCGGTCAAATCTCGTGGACTCACCTTGGCAATGCCTCTGTGAGGTCTGGCAACATTCAATCGGGAAGTGTCAATCAGTTCCACCTTGCCTCTGGTCTGATCCACTCCGGCCACATTGGCAGTGGAACGGTCATCGGTGCGAATGCTTCTGGTGCCAAGACAATCGCCAGTGGCACCATTGGCACGTTTGATCTTGGGGATTCCGTTGTCCTCTCCGGCAATATCGGTAGCGGCCAAATCGGTCCAGGACATCTCGCCTCTGGTGCGATTGTTGCTTCCGACATTGCTTCTGGTGCCATCACCCAATTCAAGCTGGGTAGTGGAGCGGTCAACTCCGGACACGTCGCATCTGGGGCAGTGATCGGTTCCCTTGGTGGTGGAGCCTTCACCGTAGCCTCTGGAACCATTGGACCAAACGACTTTGGCTCTGGCAGCATCCTGAGTGGACACATTGCATCAGGGCAGGTCGGCAACAATGCCCTCGCGAACAACTCCGTGGGATCAGGACAGCTTGCAAGCGGACAAGTAACTAACTTCAAGGTTGGCAGTGGGGCAATCCTCAGCGGTGGGTTGGGCGATGGTTCGGTGGTGAGTGGATCCATCGCGAGTGGTTCCCTCTCCACGTTCAAAGTCGCCTCTGGGGGTTTGTTGAGCGGAGCCATTGGCTCAGGTGTGATCGGGGAGAAACATCTGGCCAGTGGCCTGCTCGACTTCTTGTTGATTCCCACCGTGGAGAACATCAGCGGTTTCAAGGCTGTTGTGGTTGAGAGTGGTGGGTTCCTTGTGCAAGCGATGGCAGGATCAGGGTTGCGACTGCCTGCCATCGGAGTCCTTGCCAGCAACTTCGTTTCCGGTCTTGAAGCTCAGGTCATCATCGGCGGATTGATCCGAACCACGTCAGGACTTGACCAATTCTGGTCAGGGCAAGCTGGGCGTCCTCTGTACGTGGGTAGTGGTGGCAACATCATCGCACAAGCCCTCTTGGTTTCAGGGCAAGGTTGGCAACGGTTGGGAGTGGCGGTGAGTGGTGGCATCATTGTCAATCCTGATGTCTCTGTGACTTCGGGTGGACTCGTGACACCTCCAGGAACGTTTTGACATGACTCTGGGAATCGTGGGAAAGACTGGTGAGTGTTCCTGTTCCATCTGTGATTGGAAGTCGTCCCATGTGGACAGGGAGAGGGCCAAGCATCTCATCCTGCAACATCTGATTGATCAGCATCAGAGGACTTTGGTGAGTTTCGATACCAGGAAGGGAATCACCCGACTGATCGGAGTGAGTTGGAAATGACGCAAGTGCTTCTTTTCGAGAGAGTAAAGGATGGGGTTGTTTGTCATGGACTTCGTCCTGGCATCTATGAGGCTTCGGGAAAGGTTTATCGTGAATTCATGCAGATGGCTGAGAGTGGCGGATTTTGGCCATACAGGGTGAAGGTGATTGGCTGCGATCACAAAAAGGACAAGTTTCTTATCAGGATCGACGAAATTGAATGACGATAATGACTGCGTGACCTGACTGTTTCAAGTTCAATGGAGAAGTCGATGAGTTTTCGCAACCGAGCAAGCCTGAACGTGGAGCAACTGGAATCCCGCTGGAATCCCGCTGATCTCATTTGGAACCGCAACCCCCTTTTCGCTCCCAACTGGTCCATCGCACAAAACTGGCTCAATCCTGCCACTGAGGCTCCCCCCACTCTTCCGCCCCAACCTGCCGACAACGTGCTTTTCACTGGTGTCCAAACCCCCTGCTTCTTGGACGTCAATGCGACGGTCAACTCCATCATCATGGAGCCTTTTGGAAGCAGTGCCGAAACGTTCGTCCTGCACGTGCAAACACAGACGTTGAGGATCGAAGCTCACACTCCCCTGACGCACACCTTCGTCTTCGGGGGTGGAACCGTTCTGTTCTCCAACCCGGTGGGACACCTCGTCCTGGATAACGTGAATGGCGAGTGGTCCAAGGGGGACTTTCTTGGAGGCACGGGAACGGTGGAACTGAAATGGTCAACCACTCTCAAGATCAAGGGGCAGGGCGAGAAATTCGCTGAAACACTCATCCTCGTGGGCACTCCCTCAACGGGAACCGCCAAGGCCACTCTTCTCGTGGCTGAATCCACCACGGGATCGATCAACCTTGGACATGCCGGCAAGCTCAACGTGACTAACAAGGGGGAAGTGCATTTCTTCAACAGCAATGCCTTCACCATCGATGCCATCGAGGAGAACCCCTACACCATTGACCTGGATGGCTCCTTGATGGTTCTCGGGGGAGCAGTCAACACTATCAACGTCGGCATCACGATGGATGCCTCTTCTTCTCAGTTGATCCTTGTGGATGGTGGTTTGATCGTCGATGACCTCAACAACAATCTTTCAGTGAATCAGAGTGCCGGTGAGACTCGCCTCCTACCCTTCACCATCCTCGACGTGAGGGATGGTTTCGATCTCGAACACGCCGGCAGTTTCACCCTTCTCGGGGACGTGGTTGGACAGGGTTCTGACAACTTCATCACCAAGGGAGATTTCTACTTCGAGGGCACGGTCAACCTTGTCCAACAAATTTTCAACAATCGCACCATCAACTGGTCCAACCAAGGGGAACTGATCTTCGGGGATGATGGTGTCCTCGTGATGAATGTCAGTGGGGGAGTGAACCAAACCGACATCATCCTTGCTGACGTGGTTCATCTGGGAGGGCAACTGATCGTCAATGAGAACGTTCTCGTCCAACAGGACATGAAACTGGATCTGATCGGTGCCAGAACTGGACTCCTCACGGGGATGTTTGATGAAATGCTGGTGAACGGCAATCCTCTGGAAGGATTGTACGAGATCAACCACTTCATCGATCAGGACAATTATCACTGGTTCCAGATCGAGAAGCTGTGATCCCTTTCCGAGGGTCTGGGCTGCGTTCAGGAGCAAGATTCTGAATCCGTTGTAACAGGATGGGATTCTGCTTTCTTCGCTCCTGACGCATCCTAGACCGATTGAGAGGTATGAGCAAATGAACAGGGATTACGTCATCACGGCTGATCTTGAGGTGAAGATTATTGGTCATACTTACCTTGAACTCCCTCCCGAGTTGTTGGGCTTGCCTCCTGTTGAGGAAAAAGAGGATTCGGAGGAAGAGCAATGAGCAGACGTATCTGGTTGATCCACTGGTGGGAACTTTGTGATTTCAGGGATGATGAAGAGAACATTGCCGATTGCATCTTGGAGTACGTTGACGGGGGATGGGACAGTGAGCATCCCTTGGATCGAAACATGATCATCAGAGTGGGGTGAAACATGGCCAATGAAATCCAGGCTCCCGGACCAGGCACAGGCAGAACCTTGTTCAGTGTGATTCGGGACAGAATTGGCAGGATTTGGAACACGTCAGGGGGAACGGGAGCGTTTGAAGCATACAACGCATCTGTTTTCTCCGATTATGCCATTGCTCTCACTGAGCAGGGTGGGAACAATTACTACGTGGGAAACTTCCCCACTGCGATCCCCCCTGGTTTGTACAACATCTCTGCTCATCAGCAGCTTGGGGCGAGTGCCGCTCAGACTGATCCAAGGGTGGCGACAGGGACGGAGCAATGGAATGGTGCCGTCTTGTTGCCATTGAGTGACCTTGCGACTTCTGGGCAGCTTGGTTTGCTCTCCCCCATTCGGCTTGCCAAGGGAGTTGCCGTCAGTGGATTCCCCATCTACTTGAAGTCCAGTGCAGACCACATCACTCCTTTTGTGAGTGGTGTTGTTTCCGGGCAAATCTCCCGCAATGGTGGGAGCTTTGGTGCCTTGCAAAGTGGGAACATCAGTGAGACAGGCTTGGGCTTTTACCGTTTGAACCTCACAAGTGGGGATCTCAATGGGGACACCGTGGCATTGCTTTTCACGGCTGCTGGCATCAGTGGTGGACAAAGTGATCCGTTGCCATTGTCCATTGTCACCCAACGAGTGAGTGGAAGCTTCTAATGTTGCCTGACATCGAGTTTCGCCTGCGAAACTGCCGCCCAAGAAAGACGATCAGGGCAGGAATCGATGAGAATGGTAACGAGGTTTTGTGGGAACTTGCTCCCTTGCGACGTCCACCCAAGAAATTGGGAAACCCGGTGAGGTTGTCAAGGGAAGTGTGGAAGCCTCAGTGGAGATGAAAAATGATCCTTGATTTTCAAGCGACAACCATCATCGAGGGTGTGGTGAGTTTTCCTGAGTGGACTTTCAACACCCAACCCAAACCGGCATCAGAAATGCACGAAATTGTTCTGATTACTGGAAGTTCTTCCAATTCGCAAAGTGTGACTGGTTCCGTGGATTCGCCCGAGTGAGGTGAGTCATGTTCAGTGGACTTCTCGGTGGATTGCTGGTGTTCCTCATTGGGGCACTCGTCTTGGCTGTCGTGATCTACGTTCTCCATCTCATCATCGGGATGCTCACGCTTCCCGAACAGGTCAAGCAGATCGCACTCCTGATTGTTGGCCTCATCTTCCTGGTGATCATTATCATTCTTGCCATTAACGTGGCGAGTGGGGGAGTTGGGGCAACCATCCGACTGTGACCAAATTTCTCGAAACCCACTTGCTTTTTCCTGATGAGTTTGATATATATCAAACAGGGGAGCGGAGTTGGTGTTTCCCACTTGTCCGTTCGAGTCGGACGCTGGAACGGCCGATGAGTCACGACAGAGAGAGGTTGTGGGGCACCGGTGGGAAGACTGGGGGATTAGTGTAATAGAAGCACGCGAAGAGGAAGACAGTAGGGCGACGGTCTTACTGTCAACCCTTGCCACATCCGGCGGGATTGAGTGGCAGTTTTCGAGGATCTGGTGCAAATCCAGAATCCCTGTCTTGCGGATGTAGCTCAATTGGTAGAGCAGCTAGGCGAATAGCCTGCCATGTTGTGTGGTTCGACTCCCACCATCCGCGTTTCTCAGGATTGACGCTGATTGCACTCTGATAGGTGTTGGTTCAAAGGGGTGGGGACGATCTAGATAATTCCTGCTCCGATGTAAACCCGCTCAAGAGGTTGGAGATAGGTAGGCCACCTGGGCGTTGGGGCGAAACGACCTGTATCAATCCTGAGATTGCTTCCATAGCTCAAATGGTGGAGCGGTTCCCTCTAAAGGAACGGGTTGTGGGTTCAAATCCCACTGGAGGCGTTTATGCTCAGTTGGTGTATTGGTTGCACACGCTCCTGATGTGGAGCGAAGAGGGTAAGAGAGTGAGATGGTACCGTCAAAGCTCTCAAGGTTCGATTCCCCCACTGAGTAATTGCTCTTCCCCGACTGAGGAATCATACAAACACGCTTGTCACTTGTTCACTGCTTCCTCGACTTGGAAGAGCAACTTCTAACCACTGAACATGCCTGACAAAATCATCAAATGTCTGCGGAAACTGCTTGTCATGGCTCACCAGCATGCGTGGGGAGTCGAAGGATCCGCTGACTTGAGGGACGAATGGCATCGTCTCTATAGGTCTTGTCAGCGAGAATTTTCGGTTGGTTATTTGTACTGTTCCGCCAGTGACAAATACGTTTGGCGAACGTCGAAACCCAAATATGACTGACAAAGCCTACCATCCCTACCAGATCCACTTCGAGCAAGAGCAATGGCAACTCCTCCGTGAGAAATCCAAGGAGGAGAACACCTCTATTGCTGACTACATTCGAGGGGCTGTGACGGGAAGGCTTTGTAGTGGTCAGATGGTGAGTGGGGTGGTGTTGAATGGGAGGTGAAATTTGGCTGGAAGTTGGGAATTGAAAGCGGCGAAATCAGTCCTTTGTGGCATCTTGCACGTTGAATCCACCACGATTGGATGGTCTTTTGGCTTGAGGAATTTGATCCTGCCAGGCGATTTCCTGCCTGTCGCGGGACGTCCTTTTGATCATGCAAGAAATGAGGTTTGCCAAGCTGCCCTACAAAACGGATATGAGTGGGTGTTTTTCCTTGATAGCGACGTGATCCCGCCGAGGGATGCCATCGTTCGGTTGATCTCTCGCCAACAACCCATCATCTCAGGAGTTTACTGCCGACGTTCACCCCCTCACGGACTCCCAGTTTTCATCAAGAACAAGCAGTGGGGCCACGGATTCGCTCCCAACAAAATCATTGAGGTTGACGTGGTTGGGGCAGGGTGTTTGCTCATCCACCGATCCGTCCTTGAAAAGATGCCTCCTATTGATGCTCACAGGGGCAAACACTGGTTTGATTGGCGAGTCGATTGTCCCAATCTTCCCGAAGGTGAGGCGATGAGCGAGGACTTCTCATTTTGTCTTCACGCACGAAAACTTGGTTGGAAAGTCATGGTTGACTGCTCTGTGTTTTGCCGCCATGCTGGTGCAGCAGAAGCGGGTTTAGGCAGCATGAAACCGTTGGAATGCCTCACCGTCACTTGAAAGGAAAAACTCATGTCTCGTCCGTGTCAGGTGGTCATTTTGTTGGATCGTTCTGGATCGATGCAATCCATCAGGGAGGCTACGGTCAAGGGGATCAACGATTTCATCAAGGAAGTCCAGAAAGAGCCGGGGGAGGGAACGTGGAGTTTCCTTCAGTTTGATGATCTTCGGAGTGCCAAGGGAGCAGGGGAGAAGTTCCCTCATGCAGTCTTCGAGAACATCCCTGATTCGGAAGTTCGGGAAGTCAAGCTGGAGGACTTCATCCCTCGTGGTGGAACTGCTCTGATCGATGCCACTTTCATCACTGTTCGGGATGTTAAGGACTGGTGGCTTTCTATTGAAAAGGAGAAGCGTCCTCGTGTGATGATAGTCATCGTAACTGATGGGCAAGAGAACGAGAGTAAGAACTTTACCCGTGACGAGCTTCGGGAACTGACTGCTGAGGTGCAGTCCAAGCATGGTTTCGAGTTCATCTACCTCGGAGCCAATCAGGATGCTTTCGCGGAAGCCGAGAAGTATGGAATCAGCAAGAACGCAATGGGTTTCCAAGCAAACTCTGCTGGTTACCAGCATGCCAACCGGAGTGCAGCAAGGGGAACCCGCAAATGGAAGGCGGATGGCAATCCTACTGCTGAAAGTCTGTTGACAAGTGCGGAACCTGATGAACCGATTGGAGGGTGAGTCATGGGGATTGATTGTGGTCCGGCTCCTGAAATCAAGTGGACGGAGCATTGTGGGAAAATCATGGAGGTGCAGATTTTTCGCAACGAGAAGGGGGAATGCACTGGTTTTCATCCCATTAAACATCGGGGATACCACGGTGTTTCCTGGGTAGGGACTCTGGGGGAACTTCCCAAGGATGGATTCTTCAACACTGCCGAGGAGGCCGTTGTCGGTCTTTGTGAGAAATACAATAAACGAGCAGCGGAGATGAGAACTGTCGTCAAATGGCTTGAGAGTGAACTGAAGAAGAATCAAGATCTTGCTGAGTCAATCGAAAACCGCATCTCCAACCTATCTCAGGACGTCTTGCGATGATTACCAAAGCTTTCCGGGAACTGTTGCTCAAAACCCAACTCCATCTTGATAAGTTGGCAGCCCTCAAGACCGTTTTCGACAAGGCCAAGGCAGAGTACGATGAAGCCAACAAGGAACGATTAACGTTGGAGGGTGAGATCCAGAAACACCTCCATCAGGACCATCGCACTCACTCCCACCTGATCGTCACAGTGGGGGAGGAAACGTGGATGCTTACCAACCAAACGTCACGGTTTGAGTCCATTGTTCGCAAGGTGCAAGTGGAGAAATGAACCATGTCTCCTGCTGATCTGATTTTTCTGATCGAGCGATTCATGTCTCCACTTGAACGGAAAATGGTTGACTCCCTCAACGAGAATCGGGGGGATAAATTTTCTCGGGATGCCTATGCTGATTGGCTCCAGGAACAAGGGTTTGAGTGGGGATCGAGGTTAGTGAGGGAAGGTTATACTCCTCCCAACCAGATGAGTCCGAAAGCTCAGGGGAGAGAAATCCTTTCTGGCTATCATAATCCTTATTGGGGGTTGACCAGCGGATGAAAGACGAGATTGCTTTGGCTATGATCGCCGCCATCATCTGTCACGCCTCGACGAATGGCTGTTTGCAAACCGAGGAGACCATGAGGGACGCTTTGAAAGGCTCCCTTCAGATGGCAACTGATTTAATTCGAAGTTCTGCACTTGTCGTGAAAAAGCTGAGGGAGAACTACGAGCTATGAAAATCGCGATTATCTCAACAACGATATTCCCCATACCTTTATCCGGTTATGGTGGGCTAGAGGCTGTTGCGTGGGAACGTGCCAAGGGATTGGCCAAGAAGGGACACGAAGTCACACTGTTTGCTCCAGACGGCTCTACGTGCCCTGGAGTCAACATCGTTCCGTTTGGCCCTGCGGGACAGATTGACGAGCGTGCCGCTTTTGCTGGCTTCCCAGAGCACAAGGAAGGGGAGGAGATCAAGCGGAGGGCTTCCCGAGGGTATTGGCCAGAACTGCTCCAGCAAGACGTCATCATTGACGATAGTTGGGCGAAGTTTTCCTATCTCCTCAAGCAAGAAGGACGACTGAAGGCTCCCATTCTCGGTGTGATGCATGCTCCCGTGAACACGATGTTCGGCTCTCCTCCCCCCGTGGAGAAGCCTTGCATCGTGTGCATCAGTGAGGATCAGAAGAACCACTACGAAGCATTGTTTTCCCCTGCCAAGGCGAAAGTGGCTTTGCACGGCATCGACCTGGACTTTTACAAACCCCTTGACGTTCCCCGTTCCAAGCGGTTCCTCTTCCTGGCACGTTTCAGCAAGATCAAGGGAGCTTTGGTCGGGGTGAGGGCTTGCAGACAGGCAGGGGTGGGTTTGGATCTCGTTGGGGACACCAAACTGACGGGGGAGCCTGAATACCTTCAGGAAGTCATGGCAGAACGGTATTCCCCTCGTGATGACAACAAAGCGATCCTTGTTCGTGGTCCAGCCTCTCGTGGTGAAACTGTGTGGTGGTTCTCTCAAGCTCACGCGATGATTCATCCCATCATGCCGGTTCCCTCGATGGACCACCCCGGATTCCGCGAACCTTTCGGACTCGCCCCCCTTGAGGCAATGGCTTGTGGTTGTCCCGTGATTGCTGGGGACTATGGAGCGATGAGGGAGACGATTCCCTTTGGTGAAGTCAATTTCGTCAACGATTGTCCTGGATGGTTGGTCAAGGATGTGAAGGGATTGGTTGATGCTGTGAAGTTCTTCCAAGAGCATTCCCCGAGTCCGAACCAACGAAAGAATCTCAGGGATTGGGTGGCGAGCAAGTTCTCGCTTCAACACTTCGTTGATCGATGGGAAACCCTGTGCCAAGAGGCAATCGAAGGAGGTTGGTGAAAATGGCAATCAACTACAAACCTCGTGGCGATTTCGTCCTGTTCCGAGTGACCAAACGGGACAAGGTGTTTGGCATCGCCATGCCACAGCAGTCTGAGCAGTCCGTCGAGCGGACCATCGTGGCATTCGGTCCAGACGTGAAGGATCTTCAAGTGGGTGACAAAGTGCTCGTCTGCGGCACGATTGGGGAGAGCGTCATCGCCCTGCCCAACGAGAAAGATTTGCTCCTCACCCGGCAGAGCAATGTTTTTCTGGTGATGGAAGAGGTGAAAGATGAGCATTGAACGAGTGAAAGCATTGCAGGAGGAGATCCAAGTTGCCCACAAGGAGATCGAGCGGATCCAAAAGGAGTGTCTGCACAAACGGATTCGCCACAACTCCAAGCCATCGCATCCTGGCTCCACCTATGGGAGTGGGTCGTCAGTTTGTGCTGATTGTGACAAAATGATCACTTGTTGGTCTGGAGAAATGGGAGTGGTTGTTGAAGACAAGGAATGGGTGGAGGTGAAGCAGTGAGCAACTTGTACGTGACGGCGGATTCTATTGGGGGGTGGTCAGGGGGATCGCAAGTCACCTTCCACGAGTCTCAGGCACTCGCCTCCCTTGGCCCCTGTGAGGTGTGGGGACGGCAGGAATTGATTGAGTCGAGGAAACTTCTCGATCCTGAACCGAATCAGGAGCCGTGGGCATGGGATAATGCTTTCTGCTACGATTGGCCTTTGAATTCCAGACCTCAAAAATACCCAAAACTTGCCCATTTCTACGCTGGGACGTTTTCTCGTGGACTTCAATTCCTCAAGGACGTAGGGGTGAAGACGACTTACACTGCTGCCGCTCACGATGTGGCAGCAAGCAGGCGAGAGCACGAACTCCTCGGGATTCCCTATGACTACCCGCATCTAACCGATCCTGCCTTGTGGGAGCGATACCTTGCAGGATACAAGGCAGCGGACGTTCTCATCTGCCCCTCCAAACACTCTGCTGACGTCATGCGAGGGTTTGGCTGCACCAATCGAATCGAGATCATTCCGCACGGGGTTGATCTTCCCAAGTGCAAGAGGTGCAATGGGGAAAAAGGATATTATGAGTATGATGATCCTGACACTGGAAAAAAGGATTATTTTATTGATTGTCCTGAAGTTGGTTGTTGGACTCATGAGGGTTCTACTGGTTTAGCTCCAATTGCTCCTCTCCCTGAACGTTTTACTGTGGGCTATCTCGGGGCAATCGGGCCGGACAAGGGACTTCGTTATCTGATCGAAGCATGGAAGAAGTTGGACTATCACAGGGATGAAGCTGTGTTGATGCTTGCGGGAAGGGATAGTCGATCTCAGTTTATGACTCATCTCATCCGAACGGTGTTTGGCGATCTAAATCGCCAAACTTTAATGCATGGGGGCGGATTGTTTGGAGAGCCAGCATGGAGCACGACAGAGACACTGAACAAACGAGCCAGGATCGTCAGGGTGGGTTGGATTGGTTCCGAGAGTGAGTTTTTCAGGAGCATTTCCGAGTTCTACAATGCTCTCTCCGTCTACGTTCAGCCAAGTGTGACTGAGGGGTTTGGCATCGAAGTGCTTGAGGCGATGGCTTGTGGGCGTGCTGTGTTGTGCTCTGAGGGGGCGGGGGCTTGTGACTTGTTGAAACATCGATACTACGCTCCCGATGCCTACACCTTCAAGGCTGGGGATGTTGATAAGCTGGTTGAGAAAATCGATTGGGCGAAGAAAGATGCCAGTCTTGTTGTTATAGGACAAGACAACCGATCCCAGGCTGAAAATTACACCTGGGACAAAGTTCGCAGTAGGTATGTTCAGCTTTGGAGGGAATTGATCTCGTGAGTGATTTTTCCTCCTTGTCCTCTGGAGTTGTTCAAGTTGTCCCTCGTGGGATGTTGATGAGTGGACAGGTTGGCATCGTTCCAGAACCCAAACCCATCACGGGATTTCACCCCGACACTCCTCAAGCTGCTCCTGCTTGGGCTGTTGCTGATTGGTTGGAGGAGCATGGTTGGGATGTTCTCGCTCACGTTGTTCGCAATGGAGAAATGACAAGATGAGTCATCGAATTGTTGGCATTCGATTCTTGCTGTCTCACGGACATTTCATCCAAGCTGCATTGCCTGAAGCAGAGGCTTTGGACATCGTCAAGAAATGGAACGAACGCTACTATCACGTCAAGGAAGTGGAAACCATCCACGGCAGGTGTCACGATTCCGGCTCTCACTGGACGGTCGAAGTGTCTGACATCCGAGCCATTCACACATTCACTTTTCAACAGGCTCCTCTTGGACCTCCTCCGCTTCCCGGCCAAAGCTACCTTGGATTGTCAGGGATCAATTAGTGATGGATGCTGTCAAAATCCTGTACACCAACTGGAAGGGGGAGCGAGGGTGGCGACTCATCCTCCCCCGTGAACTCAAGTTTCGATCCACTCCTCATCATCCAGAGGAGCAGTGGATTCTGGAGGCATGGGACTTCATCAAACAAGCCGACAGGTCATTTGCCATGCGGGATGTGGAATGTTGGGTTCCGTGGCAAACCGTCCTACCCGGTCCGGGGAACCTTCAAATCAACTGTTCAAGGGGATGCTGATGGGTTTGTTTCAACTTGGCGATTTCACCCTTCACTCAGGGGCCAAGTCCAAATGGAAGATCGAATGCGATGCCCTGACCGATGACGACATCGAAGCTCTCGCCCTCATGATCTCTGAGATGGTTGGTCCCTTCCAGAAAGCTCATGGTGTCCCTCGTGGCGGTTTGAGGCTTGCGGAAGCTCTCAATGCAAAACATCGGCAGGAAGATGCCGCGATTTTGCTGATCGTCGATGACGTTCTCACGACTGGAAACAGCATGGTGGAGTTCCGCAGCCAATTTGAGGAACCGTGCAAGGGGGCAGTTGTTTTCGCCCGTGGGAATTGTCCCCTTTGGGTGTTCCCGTTGTTCAAAATGAACACAAAATCACCGTTTACCACTCCGTGGTGAGGAAAACATGATTCAACTGACTGTTTCTCCTGGTTCTCGCATCATCGAGTTAGGGGGAGGTGATTGTCCCAATCCTGCCTCCACAATCAATGTGGACGTTAGACCGGGGGAGAAAGTCCATTTCACGGTGGACTTTGAGAGTGAGAATTGGCCCATCCAAACCGAGGAGTGGGATGCGGTTTTCTCGCAATACTGTCTTGAGCATGTCTCATGGCGATGTGTTTCCAACTTCCTCAAGGAAACCCTCCGCATCATCAAACCGGGAGCGAAGGCCGTTTTCGTGATTCCCAACACTGAGGCACAACTCCAATGGATTCAAAAGAACCCTGCGGGATGGGACGGCAAGGGGATTTTCGACTCTGCTTCGTGTGTATTGTTCGGAGATCAGGACTACCCTGCCAATGCTCACAAGTCCTACTTCTCGCCTGTGATCGTCCACGATTTGTTCCAGAAGGCAGGATTCGAGCGAGTCATCACACGTCCCTATGGGGAGAGGGGAACTGACATGGTGGTGGAGGCAGTGAAACCAGTTAATCCTGAGATCGTTCTCGAGGCGAAGAAAAGGACTGTGGAATTCCCCCCAATCGCTCCTGAGCAGGAAAGTATTGTCCAGGGACCGAGGAAACCGTTTCCCCAGATTGTTCCTGGAGATGATCCTCTGAATGGGGGAGAGTTAAAAGTCGAGAACTCAAGGAAACTCTCCCCCACTCAACAACTCATGCAAACCACGGAGGGCAGGCAGAAAGTTTTCAACAAGGATTACTTCAACGGTGGGGCCAAGCATGGAGGATATGCAAGGGAAGGTATGTGGGATTTTCCCGTCCACGAGATCACGGCTCGCCATATTCTCCACCGCAAGCCCGAGTCAGTCCTTGAGATTGGTTGTGCTCGTGGCTACATCCTCAAGCGGTTGCAGGATGCTGGGGTTTTGGCAAAGGGAATTGAGATCAGTAAACATTGTTTCATGACACGAGCGGCTGGTTCAATACTCAACGCTGATTTTTGCACCCTCAAGGAATGGGGTGGGGAGAAACATGCTGATCTCTGTTTCTCCATCGCCACTCTGGAACACGTCCCGGAAGAACACATTCCCGACGTCATTAGGGAAATGGCTCGGACGTGCAAGCGGGGACTGCACGGCATCGACTTTGGTGAACGTGACGATGGTTTCGACAAAACTCACTGCACCCTCAAACCACGGATTTGGTGGCAGGAGGCTTTCAACACCTACGCTCCTGACTGGCCGGTGGAAGTGCTCGATAAGGAGGAATTGGAACAAGGTGTCTTCAAGTGGGCTGATGGGCAGATGCGACTAATGCCAGAGGACTACTTCGGGGGTGATGGCAAGCTAAAGCTCAACCTCGGATGCTACACTGTTCAGTACCATAACGGATGGGTGAACATCGACATCGAGGATGTGGCAGCGTTCTCCCAGCACTACGGATTCAACTTCCGCAGGCACGACGTCAGAAACGGCCTGCCCTACGGTACGGGTGTGGTCGATCTCATCCACTGTTCGCACATGCTCGAACATCTGACCTGGAAGGAGGGTTTGACGTTCCTCCGCGAGTGCAGGCGAGTGATTCGCCCCAACGGCATCATGAGGATCGCCGTGCCCGATGCTGGGTTGCTGTTGCGTTCTTACGGCAGAGATTCGTGTTGGGATACGCAGGTCAACGATAACCACTTTCAGGCTCCTCCCTCGTTGTCTGAATTCGACGAAATCAATGATGGTTGTGCCTCTGCTCCTACTGCTGCCGGGAAGTTGTGGGCACTGCTCCACGAAGGACACAAAAACATCCTGGATCAAGAATCCCTCTCCCATCTTCTGCAAGAGGCAGGGTGGGAACCGATCCCCGTGCAGTTCAGGGAAACCAAGTGTGGGGAGGAAGGCAAACAGCTACTAAGAGAGTCACTAGATATGTTTCCCTGCCTTTCACTCTTCACTGAAGCTCGTCCGAAGCTCTCTTGACGAAAACCTCTCCTTTTAGCTAGGTTCAGGGGAATTGGGAGTCACAACGACTCCCTCTCCCTTATGGCAGATTGCCAGCGAAAGCTAAAGGAGAAGGACTCATGTCCTTGACAACTCGTAGTCCCCTTCGGATGTTGGGTGGTTTGAACAACAGCGGATTCGCCGACACGGGTGAACTTCGCATGACTCAGGGAGGTGAGCAAAACGCTTGCATCTGGTCAGGCAACATCCTCACCAATGCGTCCCTCACTGGTGCCCCTGCTGGTGCAGTGACTTCAGGCGGACACACTCAACTCTGGTCTGGTCCGGGACGTCTTCACAAGATCATCCCCCACGACATTCTCACCTCCGGCCAACCCGTTACATTCTACGATGCTGGGACCATCTCAGTTTCCGGTACGTCCGTTTCCGGTCAGAGGTTCATTGGTCGCATTCCGGCCCGTTCCCGTGCCACTCTTGCCCTTGCCTCCGGTGCATTGGATACTGTCGTAAGCTGGCAAGACGTGATCACGGTGGACATGCCTTTCACCTCTGGACTCTGCGTGGCTGCTGCCTCCGGTGCCCCCGGATTCAGTGTTTCCTTCACGCCCGGTGCCTGATTCAGGTGACGACATGTTCATTGTGCCTCCTTCGCCTTTTGCCAGGAATGCGGCTCTCTCTTCCTACCTGATGAAGAAGTCGGGACCGCATTCCTATGGTTGTCTGATGGCGATCCTGCCAAAGGACGTCTCCGAGGAAATCCTCCACTGGTCCAATGAATACATCCCTGACAGGCATTTGGGCAAGGGAGGAAGGGAAGACACTCCACACATCACCATCAAGTATGGATTCACTGATTCATCCTCTGAGACTGTCCAAGCCCTCAAGGAATTGGTTCAGAGCAACGGTCCCATCTCCGTGAAACTGTCCACTTTTTCCTTGTTTAGGGGGAATGAGGATGGGGATGTTCTCAAGGTGGGGGTGAGCAGTCTTGATTTGGTGAAGTTGAACAAGATCGTCACTCAGTCCTTTCCGTGTGAGGACAAGTATCCCAACTATGTTCCTCACGTCACTGTGGCCTATCTCGATCCTAACTTTGCCTCTGCTTGGACTCACCAGCCCGCATCCTTCATCAATCGAGAAGTGTTGATCACTGAGGTTGAATGGTCCCCTCCAGAGGGCAAGAAAACAAGGATTCCTTTGGGAGAAACCAAGTCACTTCATTCCTGTCCTTCCTGTGGGGGGTTTGTCATCACCAACGGAAAATCCCTGTGGTGTGGCAGACCCCCTTGCGATTGGTCAGGGGAAGGGAAAACCCTCTCCTCTGTCTGTGAAACCACGGGAGGGGCTTTGGTCCCTCCTCCCAAGCAACCCAAGCCCAAGAAACGATCCCGGTTGGGAGGATTCATCCCCCAGGCTCCCATCCTTGGCAAATCCCTCTTTTTCCACATTAAGGCAGCGGGACAGCCATGCAAACAGGGAGAGAGTGCCAAACGAACGGGTTGCATTCCCAAGAGCAAGACTCCAACCACGGCGAAACAGCCGGCGACTCCTGCTCCCAAGAAGAAACCTGCTCCTGCTCAACCCCAACCGAAACAACCGACTCCCAAGCAACAGGCTGCGGCAGCTAAGAAACAAGCAGCAGCCCAAGCCAAACTTGCTGCTCAACAGGCAAAACAACAAGCTGCTCAGGCAAAGCAGGCAGCGAAGGTTGCAGCCCAACAAGCCAAGCAAACGGCCAAGGCTGCCGCTGCTGCTGCGAAAGCTCAAGCGAAACAGAATGCTGCTCAAGCGAAGAAGCAAGCTCTCGTTGATGCGAGAAAGTTTGCTGATGATGTGGTGAAGAAGAAAAACAAGGGAGAGGCACTCACTCCGGCTGAGTTGGGGGCAATGCCAATGCACCTGGCTCAACTCAGTGTGTCGGAACTCACCAAGTTGAAGAATGCCCTTGGGGTGACGGAGAAGGACAAAACCAAGAACAATCGCATCACTTCACTGATCTTGTTTGCTCAAAACATTGGTACCAAACCTGCTGCTCCGACTCCCCCACCAAAGCCTGCACCAACACCCACTCCTGCTCCACCAACTCCGACTCCATCCCCCACGGCAGGGAAGAAGCTTTCCGGCAATGATCCCAACCAACGGGATGAAATTGACGACATTGTGGAAATTGCCATTGAATCAGTGTTCAACCAATCAGGAAACAAGGCTGATTACAGCAACATCGGTCTTTTGCTCTCTTATCAGGACGAAGTGTGGGATCAGGTCAGTGACGCTTTCGAGCCTGGAACGGACAAGGATTTTGTGTTGGGAAGAGCGATGCGTTCCCTTTTCTCTCAACGTACCCCCATCATTGTCAGCCCTTTGTATTCCAATGGAACCCCTCGAGGGAACAACACTGACGTTCCCGACGATCTCAGGCCGAAACTTGGGGAGAACGAAAAGGCAGCCATTCAGTCCTACACAGGAACCACTTATCGGCTCTTGAATGGCAAACTCCGTCAGGATGGCAAACCCTCACCCAAGTTGAAGGCCATCGACAGGGATTTGGATGCTGCCTTCAGGAAGGCCAAGCCCCTGGACAAGCCTCTCTCCCTCACCAGAGCCGTCACGCTTGATCCGGCTGCCACCACTGCTTTCATTGGGGCATTGCAAGGTGCCCAAGCTTCAGGATCGGCTTGGAAAGATGGTGGGTACATGTCCACCACGACCAATGCCTCTCCTCCGGGCAAGGGAACAAACAACATCGAAATGCGGATCAAGGCCACTCATGGACTTGATGCCAAGCCCTACTCCCACTGTCCTCAAGCCAATGAAGTCATTCTCCACAAGGACAGTGGCTTCAAGGTTTCTTCGGTAAAGCAAGACAGTTTTGGCAAATGGGTGGTGGAGATGGAGCAGGAGTTGCCATCCTTCATCACTCCCGCCAAACCTGCGATTGCTCCGACTCCCAAGGGAGTGTTGGGAAAGTTGTTTGGTGGAGTGATTCCAGGAACCTCCACTGCCGCAGTTCCTCCCACTCCTGCCCAGATCGCCCCTGCTCCCAAGTATCCCCCTGCGTCTCCTCCCAAACCAGCCAAGAACTTTGTCAACATCAACGATTCGGAGACGGTGAAGAATCTGCTCAGTGGAAAGAATTTGCACACTCTTCACACCAACAAAGTTGGGGGAGGACGTGAGGATACTGCCTTGTCTGACATCCTTGCCGAATCAGGACGTGCCAACACTCCCCAAGTCAAGTCCCAGACTGACATTGATTCCTTGGTCAAGCAGGGCTGGACTGTGATGTTTCGTTCGGTTCAGGATGATTGGCAAACGGAGCAATTTCGTCAGGGTGAGCAGTACACTGGGGCTGGCATCTTTGGGAACGGAACTTACGCGGCAGCAGTTTCGGACAAGATCGGTGGTGGTGTTTTTTGGAATCAGGATGAGGATGCCAAAACCGAATCCAGGAAGTACGGCGAGAACACCATGCGGATGGCTTTGCCTCCAACGGCCAAAATCGCCAAAATCAGTCAAATGAGGCAAGAGGTCAAACAGTACCACGATGATCTGAAGAACCAATACAAGAACAAGCAAATCTCGGCCATTGAATATCACCGACTTCGTGCCCTCACGGCTGATCCTGGCAGGTTTGCCGCCTTGAAAAACTACGATGCCATCGACTGTGAACAGTTGGGATACATCAACATTCTCAACAGATCCATTCTCGCGGTTCAGGACACCAACGCAGCATGAACGAACAAACCACTCAACCTGGATTCTCCCATGAGGCTGCCGCAGTCCTCAATGCGGCCTACTTCTTCGACACGGATGGACTCCAAGAGCGATTCCCTGACGAGGAAGCTTTCATTGCCGAAACGGACAAGCGATGGGAGGAACATGCCAAGCTGGCTGAAATCCTTCCCGATGCCGATTCCTTCGACCAACTCCCTGACGAGATCAAAACCATCTGGAGGAAGGTGCAGAGATGGGATGAGGGTGAAGGAATCTGGCAGGAGCGGATTGGTGGAGAAACCTCGTTTGGCTTGTCCGTCCCCACCAGTGATCTTGATGGGATGGATGTTCCTCAAGAGGACGGAGATCTTCTTGCCGCTGCCATCCTGCGAGCCCACGAAGATGGGGATCAGGAGACAGCGGAGAAGCTTGGACTGATGGCAGATTCTCCCTGGCAGATCCAAGAGGCTTTCGGAGGATCAAATCCCGTGGTCAGGAAGGATGACAAGCAGGAACAGAGCAAGAACGAGCCGAAACTTCCCACTGTTCCCAAATCTCCTTTTGGCAACCGGAAATCTCTTCCCTACTTCTCCAAGGGGGAAGGGACTTGTGAACAGGGGGAGAGGGCGGATTTGACAGGTTGCACTCCTGCCAGTGGCGATTCTTCCTCCAAAAAGCCATCCACGTCGGAAAGTTCCAAACCCAAACGTCCTGATTACGTGGGCAAGCCCATCAAACCCATTATTGTTCCAGAAGTTCCTTACGACATGGAAATTTCCCAAGCGGAATACCTTGAGAGCATGGATCAGGAACTTCTGGATCTTGTGGTGTTTTACACTGGTAGTCTCTACGCTCGGTTGAACATGGAAATGCGAAAATGCCCTCCTGACTTTGAATGCCTTCAGGGAGGGATACGCAAGATAATGGAGAGGATGGAAAAGGCGATTCAGGAAGCTCCACCACTCCCCCGACCCATCACAGTTTACAGAGGTTTGAACATCGAGGACGAGGAAACTGTGAATTCATTGTTGAGTGAATTCCAAAAATCCATGTCTGCGGGTTCTCCGGTCACAATGCCCTCGATAACTTCCACCACCCTTGCCACCAAGCCCCTCAAGGAGTTTGGGACTGGTCTAGTGTTTCGCATCAAAGCGAAAACTGGTCTGTACGTCGAACAAGTGACGGAGCATCAGGAGGAGTACGAACTCATTAAGTCGTCCAAGACGAAGTACAAAGTCGAAGCGATTGAGGACGTTGAGTTTTCCACTGGCGGAGATCCCAAAAAGGTGAAAATAGTCTATTTGGAGGAAATTTGATGGCTGACAAGTTCGTTGGAGACGAGGAAGAAGCCAAGGCGATTCTCCAACTGCTCAAGAAGGATGGCGAGAATCCCCCTGCCAACTCTCCCCCGAAAGAGCCAAAGGTTCCTTCCGTTCCAAAATCTCCTTTCACTCCCAAGAAACCGTGAAATCCCCTGTTGACAAAAACCTCGCTGTTTTGCTTCGATCAATCTCATGGAGGTACGGATGAGCGAAAAAGTGAGTTCAGAAGAGGCATTCCGGGAGAGTTTGACGGCTCTGGTGGTGTTGGGGCAAGCCCTCAAGCCATTCTGTGAAACCCTCGATCAGGCGATCCAGATGGCTGGCTTGGCACTGGAGAACGAAGGGCAACTTCGCCTTTTGATGAAACTTGTCAGTGGGAAGAAATGACGCAAGTTCTTCACGACATCCTGGATGCTCGAACCAAGGATCTCAGTGGTCCGGGTGTTTGCTACAAATTGGGTGGCACTTCCCTCATGTATGGCATGGACGTTGCCGACATGTCAGACCAGCCTCCCAATGAGCAAGAAATGTCGTTCGTCCTACCGTTCGCCAATGGTCAACGACGGGATGGGGTTGGTGACTTGCTTGAGGTTGGGGGCATCGATCTTGAACGGCACCAGAAGAATGCCATCAATCTTTTCGACCACGGCAAGCACGTCGCCCTTCCCATTGGAATGTCGTGGGAACGGGATGAAACGGGGAAATACGATCCCAGCCGATACACGGTGCAACTCGATCCGAACAACCAGACTGCCATCACCAAATGCTTCGTGTGGCAGGGTTGTGACGATGGACTGATCGCGAGTTCCACTCCTGGTCTGAAGGATCATGCGGTTTGCTGTGAACAGTACTTTCACATGATCGTCAAGCGGATGCTTGGTTGCGGTTCCATCGGCTATCAAATCATTGATGGGCAAGAGATCCCACCCGATTTCCAGCGAGGGGTTCCCAAGGGGGTGCATCTCAGACGGGTGAGGATGTTGGAAGCCAGCCTCGTTGTGCTTCCTGCCAACATGGACACCGTGCCCAAACACAAGGCTCTGGAGTGGGTGAGGGAAGTGTTGGCGATGCCCCGAATGTGTGGCAAGCCACTCTCTCCCGTGTTGGTGAAAAGTCTCACTCCTCACTTGCCTGAGCAGACCACAACTGTAGTGGGATTCGCTGACGTCGTGGAAACGAAACCCCTTGAGGAGATTGAAGCGAAAGCCAAGGAAGCAGCCCTGAAGTCCCAACTTCCCCATGTTAGGGAAGGGATGCATGTTTGTTCTGAGTGCAGCAAACGGTTTTACGCTCGCGAGTCCGCCAAGGCTTGTCACGGCAAGGAACCTTATGCCCTCAGAGGGAAATCCTCCAAATCAATGGAGCCTGATCCTGAGTTGGCGAAGGATATGGTTTCCAAAATTCAAAAGGTTTGTGAGACTTTCTCCAGTCTTGAAGGTCTTGGACCAGATTATCAAAATTGCTTTTGGAATGAGTCTGAGAAGCATGTTTGGTGGGAAGGTTTTGACGGGGATGGGGACAACATCAAAGAAGTTGAACGTCGATTGAGGGCAATCCCTGGGGTAGAGAAAGTCACCATTGAGGCCGAAGCCAATCCGTGGGGGGATGACGGTTGGCTATTCATTTGGAGGAATGGGGAGAAGATTCGAAAAGAGTGGAAGTCTGGGAAATCCGTCCCTGTCCCTCACGGGGATTTGAGCGAATCCAACATCCCTCCCGCCAAGTGGAAACCGGGAGTGGGGACAGTCAAGAAGGTTCCCGATCCTGCCAACATCAATGAGTTTCAGCCAGGACAAACCGTCACGGCAAGGAAGATCATGACGTGGACGGACAAGACCACGGGCAGGGTGGATACGTTCGCACGGACGGGAGACAGATTGGAAGTGGTTTCAGTCACGGGGGATGGAGCACTCGCCACGGTTCGCCGTCCTGATGGCAAAACGGTGCAAGTCACTGGGGCAAGCATTCGGAGGAGCAAGGGGATGCCTGAATCCAAATCCCTTGATGAGATCAGGAAACACTGGAAACAGATGCGTCTTGCTCGTGCCCGCAAGCATGCCCCCAAATCTTTCAAGTTCCTCGTGACGTGCAAGCATGAGGGCAAGTCAGGACAGTTTGAGGTGGTTGCCACCTCCATGAAGGATGCAGCGGAGATCGCCAAAAAGTGCTCCAAGGATAAGTGTGGCATGCCCCCATCCTCGATCAAGGCAGTGAAACAGGCTGGCCAAATCAAGATGAAATCCCTCGAAACGAAGGGGAAGGCAATGGATGACGAAGTTGAATTGGATGATGCTTCCCCTGAGACTCCCGAGCAACAGGATGACGATTGGAGTGGTGAGCCGTTTGGCTCCCAAGTCCTCCGTCGCCTTCATCAGGACAAGTCCCATCTGATGAAGGAATACGATGGTTTCATGGGGTTGCTTGACCACGAGCCGACCAAGGGCCATCTCGGTTCTCACATGGAGTACATGGAGAAATTCCTGGGGGACACGGAAAAACTTCATGGCAAGCACTACAAGCACCTGCCGGGGATTGGTGGGAAAGCCCTGACCGAGGACGAAGCGGGAGACATTGCTGACGAGCTTGAAACCCAGACAGAGGACACGGAAGAGGAACCGGTTGAGGATGATGCTCCTGAAATCGAGGAAGTGGATGCGGGCACTTCAGCGGATGACACGGTGGAGGCAGACAGTGGAGGGGATTCAGGGGACGAAGTGAGTGGTGAGGAAGCCTTGGAGGGCATGGAGAAGGATCGGAAGGGCAAGTCACTTAAGAGCAATAAGAAAGCTCATCCCTGCGAACGTGGGGAACGTGCAGACTATGGGGAATGCACTCCCAAGGGTGGCAAGAAAAAGAAGTCCATGTGCCCTGACTGTGGCAAGGAGGGCTGCTCGTGCAACAAGAAGGCAATGGGATCTCAGGGGGGTAATCAGTGGGGGTTGCAGGATCACGAGATGAAGAACGTTGGGGAGGCCAACGACTTCATGGGGGAACTTTCCTCCACTCAGGATTTCAGTGATGAGCATCGGATGAAGTCCTACCACTACCACAAAACCCTTGATGGAATTGGGCAGATGGAGGACGTCAATCAAGACCTCAATCAAGACGATGTTGCCATGAAATCTGATCCTGGCAGTGATCAGTGGCAACAGGAGGAGATGGAAGAGCCGCAGCATCAAGGTTCCCCCATGTCCAAGATGTGCAAGGACATGTCTGGGTGGTACAAACAACTCTCCCAGACGAGGGACTTTGGCGATCCCCATCGGAAACGATGTGGGGAGATGCACAAGGCAATGGCTGACATGATGAATGGGGCTGGAACAGAGGAAGAGGCTCCTGTCGAAGGGGAAGAAACGGAAGAGGTAATCCCTGACGACATGGGGGCGATGGACGAGAAAGCCCTTCTCAACTATGAGAAGGCTGTGACTGAAAGAGGCAAACAGATCGCCGCGTTGGCGAAACAGATTGCAGCCATTCGGCTGTGATTTCAGAACAAAGGAACAGAGAATGCCTGTAACGGTTGAAAAACTCGCGGCGTTGCTCGACGAACAGGGAAAGCAAGTCGCTACTGTCACCGATCAGCTTGGAGCATTGACCAAGCAACTGTCCAAGACACGGTCAGGAAACCACCCGACACAAGAACAAGTGTTTGGGGATCGCAACGCAATCATCAATCCTGCAAGGGATAGTGAAGGGTTCTCCTTCATGAAGATGCTTGGCTTGATCACTCGTCAGATTGAGCCGCAGGATGCCAAGACGGAATTGGACATCCACTCTCGTCTGCACAAGTGCTACGCACGGGAGATGGGGTATCAGTACCAAGGGGGTTTCGTTCCTGGGGATCGATCCTTCCTTGCCCCCCTCTCCACCAAGTTCATGCAGTCCTCGTTCGTACCTCCGTCGTTCGGGAACGAGATGCGTCAGAAGGTTCTCGCTGGCCTCGATGGCAGCATGGACCTTCCTGACGAGATGAGTTGGATCAGGAAGAAACACCTCCAGGAGATGGGGTATTCCCAAAAGACTCTCTCCTGGCTCAACGAGCTTCGCGGTGGTGCTCTGGTCGCTCCTCCTGAGATGGGGGAGTTGATCGAACTTCTTCGCAACAAGGAAGCACTGGTCAACGCTGGTGCCCGGACGGTTCCTCTGCCTCCGCAAGGACGCATGAAGTTCCCCCGGCAAACAAGTGCATCCAACACGTACTGGGTGGGGGAAAACGCTCCGATCACGTCTTCCGACATCGGCACTGGTGAAGTCACCCTTCAGGCGAAAAAGCTCTGTGTGCTGATTGAAGCCCCCAACGAACTGATCCGGTTCGCCAATCCCGCTGCGGAAGCCCTGATGCGGGATGACATGACGAAGAGCTTGGCTCTTGGTCTCGATCTTGCAGGTTTGGAAGGCCAGGGTGGGGACAATCGGCCGCTGGGCATTATCAACCGGCTGTTCATCAATCGGATCAACTCCAGTAGTGTCGGTGCCAACGGTGACACCATCGTTGGACAGGACATCTACCGCATGCAGGCTGCTGTGGAGGAAAGCAACGTCGAGAACTTCGAGGGCTGGATCATGCGGCCCAAGACGTTGTACAAATACTTCCAGCTTCGATGGGATTCGGTCGCTCAGGGTGACTCCGCTGGTGGGTTCCTTTTCTCCCTCATCCGTGAGGCAGGGGAAGGGTTCAAACCCATGCTTGGTGGTGCCCCTGTCACCCGATCCACTCAGGTGAGTCAGTCCCGTGCCAAGGGCACTGCCACCAACCTGACGTACATCCTCGGTGGGCAGTGGAGCCAAGTCCTCATTGGCATGTTTGGTGCCATCGAGTTCAGTGCGACACAACTTGGGGACACGCCTTTCCGCAACGAACAGACGTGGGTGAAAGGCATCTTGAGTGCGGATGTACAGGTCCGCCAAGAAGCTGCCCTGGTCCTCATGGATAATTTGGATACCACACTGTGAAATATCTCAAAACTCCTTTAATACGGAGTGATGACTGAACACAAGAAAAAAGGAGATTTGAGACATGTCAGCTAACTTAGTCATAGATCTCAGAAACACTTGCGACTATCGCCCCTCCGTCTCAGTGGGTTCCGGTTCGGACCTCACTGTTGGGGCAATCGTGGACTTGCTCCACGCCAACACCCTTACCAACGTCTACGTGGCTGGGGGAGCAGGTTCAGGAGCGATTGAGCTTCGCATCCAGACTTCGGACTCCACCCTGTCTGGGACGTTCACTGATCCCACGTCAGGGTTCCAGCCTGCTGGGGTGTTCCCTATCACGGAATCCATCGTCTCGGGTGGCATTCTGTTCGCCAACTCTGGCCTGTGGGTGAGTGGCAACACTTCCCTCAGTGCCCCCGTCGTCAATGCTCCCCTGTTTGCTTCCGGGGGTGTGCAGTTTGGTGCCTTCCAGCGACCTCACCGCTACGCTCGGTTGATCTGGAACTCTGGACCGTTCCCCAACTTCGCCACGGCAGGTTTCATCGGCAACAAACGCACCACTAGCTCCGGCGGCGGTTTCACGTTCAATCCGACGAGTGGGACGGTCAATGTGTAGTAGAAATATCTCTGATTGGAGAATGAGTCATGCCAACAGAGATGACACAAGATCAGATCCTCAAACTGCGGGATGCCAGTGTTCCCGCAGAGTTGGATGGTCAGGTCAATCGGATCATCGCCAAGTTGTGGGAACACCAAGTCACCCTCAATTGGGATGAGTTCGTGAAGTTCATCAAACCGTCTCCTGTGGTCTTCCTTCTCACGATTGAAGATTTCATTGGGACGTTCAACCCAAAAGCCTGATCCCTCCAGGGGGTGGTGGATCGCGTCCTGGAGGGGCAGCGGGTTTCAGTTGGTCGCCTGTGATGAGTGGTGGAAAAGTGGAGGTGTGAAATGTCGAAATCGAAGAAATGGGGCGAGGAAGTGGAGAAGGAAGACAAGGAGCCTGATTCCGACTTGACTCCGAAAGATCCCCCTGCGGTCGATCCTGAGCCTCTTCCTGAGTCGAAGGAACTGATTGCCCTGAAAGCTCAGATCGAGAAGACTTGGGCTGTTGAAGTGGAGGCAAATACTGCCCTCGTCAAGACTGCTGAGGAAATCTGCCAGAACAAGGCCAAGCCTGAAAAGGTGAATGCCCTCTCTGATCGCCTCCACAACATCAGAGTGGCCCTGGCAGATCAGACTGCTGTTGTGGCGTCTGCGGCCGATTCTCTCAAGAAGGCTGAAGAAGCTCTCTCGAAAGCATTCACAAGTTGAAAGCCTCTTTTCCTCGGTGCCCACCATCCTGGGTTGGATTCCTCCATGTCCACTCAGGATGGTTTTTTCATATGTCGGAGTACTATAGTGTTGTACACCGATATAAATGAGATGAAGAGTATCCTTGAAATCGATGTGGACAACCACGTTGAGGACAAGAATCTCAACTTCTTCAACGAGTGGGCATCTGCTTGGTTTGAGGAGTGGATCAATCGTCCCATCGTGAGGAGGGAGCGGACGGAGTATTACAATGGGACAGGCACGCAAAAGATCCTGCTCAAGAGCCGTCCGGTGTTCTCGACTCCCACTCCTGCCTGTGTGATTGATGAAAGTGGAGCATACGGAACTTCAAGTGGATCCTTCACTGGTACTCCCTTGGTGTGGGGGAGTGACTTCACCCTGTTTTTCGACAACCAAGAGGATGGAAGTTGCCGAAATGGCATTCTTCTGCGACTCGGCACGGTTTGGCCAAACAACTACGTGAGATCGGCTGGATTGCTCTCCCCATACACTCAGCCAGGAGTGGGAAACGTCAGGATCACTTACACGGCTGGTTACACAGTGGACACGCTTCCGGCACAGTTGCGAGCATCAATGAACTTCCTCATTGCCAAGATGCGATACCTGTTCCCGTTGGGGTTGGATCTCAGTTCGGACAGCTATGAGGAACGAAGTATAAGCTGGTCGAATCAAAACAAAACCATGCTTCTTTCCCTCGTTCAACCGTTCTGGTATCCTTATAGAAACTGGCGTTGGTGATATGAAATCTAAATCTCTCGATTTTATAGCTGATGAAGGATACAAGGTCAAGGAAGATGGTTCGGTTTGGTCCAGGAGAAAATTGGAACCGTTGCGAGGGACGGGGAATAAAGGTTTTGTTTGTGTATTGAGCAATAAGTGGAAACAACTCAAACCTGGCAAGTCGGGGAAGTATAAACACATGACCGTCTCTCTGAGGAAAGACGGGAAGATGAGAAGTTTCTACGTTCATCGTTTGGTCTTGGAAGCCTTCGTTGGTCCTTGTCCAGGGGGCATGGAGTGTAGGCATTTAGATGGGGATACCAGTAACAATTATCTTACTAATCTATGCTGGGGAACGTGCCAAGAGAACCAAATGGATCGAGTCAGACATGGAACTAGTAACAGAGGGGAACGTTGTGCAGCATCGAAACTGACTACTGAGAAAGTTTTAAAGATCAGGGAGTTGTGGGCAACAGGGAAGTATACCCAACGACAGATTGCTGGCATGTTTGGTATGAAGAGGCAATCATTGATTTCCCAAATAGTCAGACGTGTCACCTGGAGACATATCTGATGCCGCTCTCCAGGAACAACCAGAGGAATTTTCAACGCAAGCTGTTCGCCGGTTGGCTCGAAACGGTGAGGATTTTGAAGCGGAATGACAATCAACAAATGGGAACAGTGAGGGCAGTGATCGTTTTCAATGCCAGACGTTCCATCATGACGAAGACGGGGCAGACCATCCAGCATGAGATGAGCAGCAATCATCGATGTGTTTGGCACATTCCCAAGAGTGAACTACTCAGGGTGGGGATCTTTTACATCAACAACCTTGACCGAATCGAGCAGCTTGGCAATGGCGATCCTAACGAGAAGGGGTTTTTCTGGCAGCCGGAGAGCACGGAAAACATTGAGGTGAAGTTGGGTGGAAATGAGGTGGACCTCAGCTGCCTTCGCGTTGATCCACCAGACCTTAGCCAACAGGTGATTGGTTGATGCCAAGCAATCGCGATTGGCTGATCAACGGTGAAACAATGGTTTATGTTCGCGGGGGCGAACATCTGGCTAGTGGTGCGGGAGGAAGCAAGACGGAGTTGGGGCTTTCTTTCGATGAGATCAAAGTCATCCCCAAATACATCCACAGGGACGTTCACGTTGACGACTTCGGACCGGAGATCCCTGCGGAAGTGCTCTCCATGTTGGCTGAAGTGAATGTGAGGATGACACTCAGTCACTTTGACAATCTCATGCTCAGGATCATCCAAGCGGAATCCTTGGGCAGTTTCAACAATGATGGGATCATGCCTCCGGCAGGCACTCCCTTGGGGCAGAACAAGGAGCTTTACGCCAGTGGATGCCACTACATGAGCATGCAATTGGCTTCCCCTCAGTTTGGGGAGCCAATTACCTTCAAGACGGGATACCTCGCGATGCAGCCGGTTGTCCTGCCGCTTGGGACTAGTTATAGCAAAGTGGATCTGAATTGGCGATTCATTCCATACAGACCAATCCCATCAATTGGGGCTGGTGGTGAAATTCGATCCTCTGGAGCAGTCCTCTGGATCAGGGAAGCTCTATGAAGGAGAATTGAGATAATGGGACGTGATTACTATATCAATGGCGAAAGCATGGTGACTGTTAAAGGAATGACAGGCACGGGGATTGCCACGCTTCAACAGCTTGGTTTGTCCACTGATCCAATTGTTTACAACTTTGAATTTCGCCATCGTGACATCATCGTTGACGCTCACGGGCCGGAACTTCCTGCTGACGTGCAAGCCTTCCTCGCAGCAGTGAACATCACCATCAACTTCATTCACTTCGATCCTGCAATCCTTGACATTTGCCAAAGGGAATCACTTGGTGGTGGGGCTGGTCCGGGAACCATGACGAGGGCGGGAACTCGGTTGGGTGGTGGGGTGGATCGATTCCAAGCTGGGAACCACTACATTGGGCTCAATGTCTCCTCACCCGTTCAAAGTAAACCCTACCGGTTTCTTCACGCTTATCTCACTGGTCCCGCTGTGCAGATTCCAGTGGGCACTGAGAAGAGTGTGGTTTCGACCAATTGGCGATGTATTCCCTACCAAGCGGATCCGTGGGGAAATGGTTTAGGTGCCCAAGGACTCGTAGTATGGGATAACACGGCCGACACCTAAGAGGTATTCAAAGTATTTTTATGCTGAAATGGTTTTTCAATTTGTTCAAGAGACGAGAGAAGTGGGACGTGTACTCCCCAGGGGAGATGCAAATCTACTCCTATTTCGATGGTGAGAAGTGGGTGAAGGCTGATCCGGTCGCACTCTACGGCAGACTCTCCGACAAATGGATTGAGTTGGAAATTGACATGAAGGTTTCCACCAGTCCCAGCAAGGATGCAGCGAAAGCGTACAAGACACTCGCAGCCAAGATCAGGGAGATTTTCGGCATCCGTCCGCTTGAGGATGGTTTCAAGATCCCAGAGAAAGGAACCCTCACTGACGTGGCAGTGTTGGCTCTCTTGGATCAGTTTCTCACGTACTCCGGTTTTGTAAAAAAAAATTCGAGTCCGTTGCAGACAACATCGACACCTACGGAGGAATCCAAGTCTACTTCAAGCGAAAGCCCTCTTACCTCCAACACTTTGGACTCTGGCTCAACCGCAAGCGTTCCCAACACCGCAAAGCCGGTTCCGTGATGTTTGGAGTTCAAGTGGCTCTCGGCATGGTCGATCCGGGAATGGACTATTGGAAGGCCAATGCAACAGGTGAAAATGAGGCACAATTGATGAAGGGGTTCCACCAAGCGAGAAAGAACAATGGCTGAGGAAGTTGACATCACCCTGGAGAAGATCAAGAAGCTGGTGGAAACCATCACCAGCAAGGTGACGGAATCCACACAGACCAGTCAACAATCCACTGCTCTGATCGTTCAGAATGTGTTGCCGGAAGTGGTGAAACGAACGATTTCCGCTGTCAGGATCAAAGCGGAAGGACAGCAAACCAGCACGGCCCTGGTGACTCAGAAGAGTTCCCCCTCGCAGTTGCAAGCAAGTCAGATGGATCTCTTCAAGGAGTTCCTTGGACAGATTTTCGCTCTGTTGGTGAAGCAAGCCCAGAACGAGATGCAGCGTCTTCCCAACCAAAACAGGGTGGTGGGTTTGCTGGGACACAGCAAACAGGATCCAGACTTGCCCAAATTGAATGTGAGTTCCTCTACGACTACTGGCATGACTCCCCCCGATGCCTCCACTTCCAAGAGCGGAAGGAGTTGGTGGCAACGATTGGGAAAGATGTTTGGTAGGGGAGCGAGTTGGTTTGGAAGTGCCGCCGATCATCGTAACTTTGGAGATCCAGAAGGGTTGATGACTCATGGGGAAACGGTTTCCAGACGAGGTGCCCCTGTCTCTGGGAGGATGATGTCAGGGTTTGGTGGGATGATGAAGGGACTCCAAAACGAGTCCGAACTGAGTGGAGCGGGAAACTTCCTCGGCGGGTTGGGCAAGTTGGCTGGGGGCATTCCCGGAGTTGGCAAACCGATTGAAGCTGCCACCAAGTTCGCCGATGTGCTCTTCAAATCGGTGGACAGACTTAAGAAATGGAACGAGGAGCTTCATCAGGGAAATATGCAGTTTGCTGAGTTCAGTGGTTCGATGCAGCAAGTACAGGTGGAACAGATGCAGCGTGACATCAAACTCTCGCAGGAACGGGGTGAGAGGCGAGCGAGTTCTGCTCGTTACCTCGCTGAAGGCAAGAGTGGGTTGGAACAGCGAACGAGTAAGGTTGAAGACTTCTTCGCCAACATGAAGAATTACGTTGGTGGGTTCCTCAGTAAGTTCACTACCAATCTTATCGACATTTTCACTCTGGGTAAACTGAAGGGGGAAAGTGAGAAATCAGGTGGTGAATTGAACATGAATGAATGGGTGGAGTACACTGCCCGAACGGCTTGGTACGAGTCCTATGGAAGGCCGAAACGATGGCAGGACGATCCGTGGGATCCAAGAAATCAGTTCAAGTGAGATCTTAGATGTCAGTGGTCACTTACAATGGTGTTACGCTTCCTTATGCTCAAATCACCCAATTTGCTCAGGACGCAATTGGGGACGACGTGAGCAACACAGACTTTGTGTTGACCAAGTTTGACATCAAAGTGACCTGCATCATCAATGCCAATTACCTCAACGAACTCAACACCCTCATTGCCAATGGTCAGCCTGTAACGGACAATGCCGCCCTCATCATGGATGCGATCAGGCAGAGTTTGCTGGAGAGAAGAAAACAATTGTCGGTCACGATGAATGGCAGGGAACTCATTCCGCAAAACCAAGTGGGGGCGAATCCTACTGCAACGGTGGATGCTCAGAATGGGCCAATACCGCAGTCTTGTTTCATTACTGATCTCACCAATGTAACCTTCATACTGCATTATCACATCATCGCTCATTATTGGGAAAAAACTGCGGTCAATGCAGCGAACTCCAATCCCGTGACGAACGAACGGGGGAACAACGTACTTTACAATCGGTGGACGGAAACGGTTGAATTAGATGATTGCCAAATCAGCACTCGCACGAGAGAGGGCAAGTTTGCCATCCGTTCTGACAACTTTGAGGGCAAGGTGGCTGATGAGGTGAGGAGTCAGTTCGCTGTCCTCAGTTGTCCTCAAGGATTCCTCAGACAGTCCGCGAACTACGTTTTGGCTCCTGATGGGCTTGCCTTGCAATACCGTATTGTGGACAAGGAACAATTCAAAATGCCTCCGGTTGGAGCATTCAAGGCGGAAGGACAATACATCGAAACAGGCACCAACGGGGGAGCTTTGCGGATTGGAATGGCTTGGGTGAGACTGAAGGGAAACAATGATGTGTTCAAACAAGCTTTCCTGATGCAACAAGCTGTCGCCATTGCTGCAAGCAAGATCCTTCTGGCCGGAGGAGCACTCAACAAGGCAGTCAAGGGCGTGAGCCTGGCCGGAGTCCCCAACGTGGGGATTGGGGGATTCGCCATTCTTCGTTCGGTGGTTTGCACGGTGAACATGTATGAGAATGAAGTGGAATGTCGCATGGAGGTGACGTTGCGAGCTAATCAACAACGCATCTCAGGGGCAGTGGTGACGAATCCCAACATGTGTTACACCCCTTTCACGGATAATCGACCTGATCGCAACCCACCACCCTACAAGGACAGGGGAACGGCCAATCTCCTGCTCAGGGCAGCGGCTTACTACGATCCCTCTCTCACCGACACACAGTTGAACAAAATCACGGGACAGATGACGAGGGGGAGGGAGCCGGGACAGGAGGGAGCCAACCCATGAGTTCCTTCACCAATGAAAATCCCGATAGTCTTGTTCAGACTAACCCAACAGCTGCAAACCTCACCGTTGCCCCCATCAGTTTCGGGGAGGTGGGAGACACTGACGCCAAGTTCATTGCCAACGGTCCGGGGGATGACGTTCCCACTCGTTTCCTCATCAAAAACAGGTATGAGAAGGATCGGCACATTTACATGATGGGGATCACCAGTCCCAACGGATTTGATGGGGCAAAAGCGGCCTTTGTTCAACTTGCCTCCCCAACTCTGCTGATGGTGACAGATTGGACGGTTGCACGATTCAACAAAAAGCCCCGCATTCCTGATTCTGCATTGGTTGATCCAAATTGGGTTTTGTTGGATGAAATGCCGGAAACTGATGCTGTGACGGTTGGACCAGATGGCATCACACCTCTCTACAGCATCAGTGGGGTTTATGTTTACGGCTGTCGCAATCCTAACTCCAATCTTTATAACAACGTCAATTTCCCCCGTCCTGCATGGCTTGCTGACGTGTTCATTCGGACGATCAACAGTCAGGACTTGGAGCAGGGATTGATCGGTCTGATGTCCTTACCGCTTGTGGTTGGACAGCAGTGAGGTGATACATGGCACTATCCTTCGCAAATGCGACCGGAAATCTCTTTAATAGATGGGGACGACCTGGCAAAGTCGTCAGTGCCATCCGCACGCATCAATTGCTGCAACTCACCAACATGACAGACACCATCAATGGAGTGGTTGCTCAGTTTGATGCAGAATCGGATATTCAGGCAGTGATGGGATCGGCTTATCTTGGCGTTCTATCAGGGGTTGAGGGAGCGGGGGGAGTGATGCAGTCCATTGCCTCCCTCACGGCGAATCGGATGGTATTTAGGGATAATCCTCGCATTGGGCAGACGTTGCAGGATCAGAACATTCTGGCTTCCCTTACTGAGATCATTCGCCAAATGAAGGAGCAGGGAGCCACCGTTCTTGCCATGACGATCACTGCCACTCCGAACAATTTTGCTCTCCCGAGTGTGGGGAATGGAGTTGTTGTTGCAAGTGTTCGCCGGCCTTTTGATGGATTGGTTCTTGAAAACACCATCGCGGAGAACATGCTTTTCACCTGCATCGCCGATTCCTTCACAGGGGGAGCAACTTCAGGGAATGAGAATTTCACCCTCACCGGCACGGGACAACAGAGTGACGTGTTTGCCTTCAATTGGCCTCTGGGGAGTGGGGCCACCGCAAGCTTGAATGCCGCTGATGGAACCAAGGACAATGGTTTTGGGAACATCCTCACCAACTCCGATTTTGAGACGTGGGCAAGTGGGGTTCCCAGCAACTACACACTCACCACAAACAACGGAACCATCACCCTAGACACAGGGATTGTGTACACTGGAAGTTCCGCCCTGCAG
>JACCDR012170850.1_pt1 | contig 58731 bp, 68 predicted proteins | sample 7446431 | NCBI WGS metagenome assembly JACCDR01 (sample SAMN15323443, study PRJNA562643) | freshwater metagenome | isolation source: river surface water | place: USA:Blue River Watershed | collected 2017-08-17 | reverse complement strand
TGCGGTTTCCCCTGCCATCAATTATCCAGCCCTTTTCAGGGTTTCCGCTTGGCTCACCACGCCATTTCGCCTGTTCAAATTTATCCATCTACTTCAATCCCTTTATCCGTTGGAGTTCGCGGGCGGCTTGTTTTAATTGTTCAAAATGTTGCTTTTCTATAGATACATCCCAATCAGATATTACGGTTCTATATTTTGCCCATTCCAATGCTAAATCCAACCCATCAGGCGCGTTAATGCTGTCTTGGCAGATGTATTTTTTTGCTAGTGCGTCATGTTCGCTAAAAGCAAGATAGTCACCATCATCGTCTGTAAGAACATAAATTACATCAGGCATCTTATCGGTCATTTCATTCGTCCTTTGCTGGGGTTTTGGGTAAAGGCATCCAGTGGGTGATTTCATCATGTATGTAATAATCCCCTCCGCCTCGTGGGTCTTCTGCGCTCCATCTCCCATTTATACCACGAAAACCAGCATAAATATTGCCGAACTTTGTTTTAACTAAAGCATCAAATTCCCCGTCCCGTGGCGCGGTTTCAATCGGTTGCCACCCGCCATCAATCTCCTTGCCCAGAAGGTCGAGGATGGTATCAATGTGCGGCGCAATGCTTTCGGGGCAACTGCCGTTTTCAATCATGCGGGAAATCGCATCCCGCGCCTGTTTAAGATGTTGGGTCATTTTTGTTCCTTTGGATAATTTTCAAGGTTATATAAAATCATATTGATATAGCTTTCTGGCATACATACTAACCTGTCGTTTGGGCAATTTTCTTTCCACTTTATTCCAAAACAAAAAGCCGTGGCAAGGCTGTCAAAATCAGTCAAGGAACATAGTTCTGACCAAGATAGGTGTGTTTTTACATTTGCGAGACTTCTAATACGTTTTATTTTTTCACGCTTGGTCATCACTCCCCCCTTAACTGTTTAATCTGTTGGGTCATTTTATAATTTCTCCAATTCTGTTTGACTATATTCATTTACACAGGCTTTTTCAGTGAAGCAATCTATGTAGGCGACTGTGTACTTTGCATTCTTGCCGTCAAACCTTGCCATAAATTCTTTCGCGTTTTTATAGCCCAAATAGTTACCGTTCTGGAGCATGACGACACCAACAATAATGCCTTGATTAAATCGCCCGTCTATTTTCTTTTCGCTGATAATCCGTACTTTTTGCTTGAGCCTAAACATTCTACACCCCCTTATCTTTGAGCGCGGCTGTTAGTTTTTCCAGTGCTTCATACAGGCCGCGATGCTTACCGATTAATTCATGGTGCTGACAGTGCCATTTCAAATCATCGTCTGTAAACTTTCCGTTCTCCAATTTGTATTGCGAACCTCGGCAATTCTTATCCGCCAAATCAAGGGCTTTGATATAATAGCTATCACCCGTTGCTTTTATCTCCTCACGCACCTCCGCAATCAGGGCGTATATGTCTGGCTTTGCGGGCGGCGTGCGGGCGTTCCATGCGGCTTCATAGCCCTCAAACATTGCCTGTATATGCGAATGGGCGTAAATCGTTCTGTCCCATGCATCCCTTGTTTTGGTCAAATCCAGCGTCTTGAATTTCTTCTCAAACACCTCTCTGCAATCGTCATTCATTTTGCACCTATCAATTTTAAAATTTCATCAAGGATGATTTCATCGTCTATTTTTTCAATGTTCTCGTTATCTTGGATTCTTTTTTCGCGCTCCGCGATCATAGCGTCCGCAAAATCAGAACACAGTTTTGCGCCATTTTTAATATCATGCCCAATCATACCATTATAGGTAATCATTGCTTGCAAAGCATGGCTGGCAAATCTGTCCCACGCCTCTTGTTTTTTATCACACATAGCTATTCCTCCCATTTTTCGCATTGCAGGCAAGTGATTCCCTCTTTACGCCACATATCAACAACTCTGGCCCTATCGTCTATGGCCATCAAAATATCGTCTTTGTTGGGCAATGTGCCGTCATAAAGCCAAGACCTTTTTAGATCATCGTCTGGTGTATAATCACCATTTTTGCGCATGATGAGCTTGTACGGCACAATATTGTGCTTGTTCAGCCAATCAAGTGTTTGGTCTCTAACGGTGTCCATGCGCCCAGAGACAATCCACATGACGTATTTGAGGTCTAGGGCATGAAACAACCCAATCATGTCTGGCTTTGGAGAATCAAACACACACGCCTCATTAAAAGACTTCCAGTCTTTTTGCTGGTCTTTTATAAAGTGAAGTCGATGGCTTATGTCGCAAAGCGTCCCATCCAAATCAAAAATCACATGCTCTTTATAGCTTTTCATTTTATTCCTATCTTGGTTCTTGAAGGTCTTTTATTTTTTCATCAGCAAGCTTTACAAGCCATTCATGCGTGGCAATGTTTGCGGACTTTATTGTTTCTATATCATCAACGTAGTCAACAGACATGATGTCATGAACGTCCTGCGGATTTGTTGCCGCCTTTATTTTGTTGGCTATATTTTGCGCCATGGTAACATGCGGTGGGCGATCCTTATTAACAACGATATTGTTTATCTTGGCCAATGCCTGCCCAGTGTGTTCGGATATCTGTTGTGTGTTGTAGAGAAGATTTTTGAGAGGCCCATCGCCATATTCATTGATACGACATGCCTTTTCAGACCAATCGGGCTTGCCGAATGACCCTTGAGGCAATATCATGGTGATGTCCATTTCAAAGAAATACTCATCACCGCCTATTGGTTGCCAGCCATCGTTCAAAACAACTGTTTTGTTCTGGTCGTCTTTTTCCATTTTGACTTTTTCTTTGGCGCGGAAGCACAAAATGATGTGCGCTGGGCATTGGTTTAAACCAATTTGAATACAACGGCTTCTTTCGGACTTTGGTTTGATCCAAGCTGTGAATTTTAGTTTTTCAAGTTTTTTATAATCGTCCCCCGCGTTCTTTTCAAGGTAAGACTCGTGCATTTCAAGAACGCCGCCAGGGCCGTCATGCTCGTGAGACATGGAATCAATGATAATAACATCACCAACGCCGTAGCCCTGTTTAACAGCAGACTCTATGGCCTCTTGATATCGTGCTGGGTTGTAGGGTTGTGGGAAATCCATGTGATTGAATGAAAAGTTTTGCGCGTATCTCAAGGCCCGTTTGTTTTCGGTGTCTATCAAGCATATTTTTCCACCCGTCTCTTTCACAATGCCAGAGGCAAGGCGTAGTGCGCTGGTTGTTTTTCCGCTTGCCTGTGGGCCAGCCAAGGCAATAAGCAATCTTGAATTTGTCGGTGTTGCTGGTTTGATTAAAAAAGACATTTTATCCTGCCATTGTTACATTAAGTTCTTGTTCATGTTTTTGCGCAATCTGCCGCTCTGTATCATCCATTTCCCATTTTGAAAGAATATATGCTGGCGGGTATGAGTGCTTGAGGTAAGGTGTCCTGCCGCGCCACACGCCTGTTCTCAAGCAGTTTATAAGCCGCAAGCGTCCCAGATCGTATCTTGCTTGTGTTTCCTCCGAAAAGCTTTCGTCCAACGTAAACACATCAACCAAATATGGCTCAAAGGTTTGTTGAACGACAAAAACAAGCTTTTGAGGGACTCCTGTAATTCCTTGTTTGACTTTTCTGTAATGAATATTTTGTAGGAATTGCCCAGAACCCCAAAGTTCATTTCGCTCCCAAGCATCAAAGGAAAGGCCTGTCGTTTTATAGTCAACGATAATATCTTGATACTTTTCGTCCTCCCAATCAAAACGCGCTCTGTTCCAGATCGTGCCATCAAAATAGAAAGCAGACTGTTCGCCGCGTCCTTTAAGCATAAGGTCTTGAAGCTCATGGCTTGCAAAATGGTCATGCAAAACATTCTTCATCTGCTCAATCGTGTTGATGATATCAGGGGCAGTTTTGCTGTTGAGGGCAATAAGATTCCGCGCCTCACATTGCTTTTTCATTTCCTGCGATTCTTTGGTGCGAAAATCATCAAATGGTAAAATCTCATATATGCCGCGCCCATCACCGCCTTTCAGAATATAATCATGGGCTATTGTTCCTGTGTCTGCGCTTTTGGATGATTTTTTGACGTGGGCTGGATTAAATCTCTCAATTTTTAAAAAGGCCTCTCTTTCTGTATAGTCCGTAATTTCCTTTAAGACGGATGATGAGGCCGATGTTGACATGGCAAAGCCTTCCAACTCTGGCGTTGGGTCTGAATGGTAAACACGTTCTGGCATGCCGTTAATAATACAGTTTTTATCAATAATCATTTCTTTCTCCTTAATAATTGATTTTTGTGTGTGGAATTTCGCCTTTTGCAATCGCGGCAATAACGGCTTTGGCCTGATCCAGCGTTATACCTGGAATACCATCAACGCGAGAATATAGAGCAACAATGGCGTTTGCGGCCTCGTTATTTATTTTTTTCTTATGCTCAAGATTGTCGGCTCGCAACTTTTCTGCGGCGGCTTCATCATCGCGTATTTTCTTTTGTCTAGCCTCCTCTTTTTTTCTGGCCTCTTCAATATCATCAAGGCGTTTTTGCTCTGCGGCTTCTGCATCAGCTTTTGCTTTGGCCAGAATATCGGCTTTTTCCTGTTCTGCCTTTTTCTCTGCGGCAATACGCGCATTTTCTGCGGCCTCCGCGGCTATTTTATCTTCGCGTTCTTTGCGCTCACGCTCTTCCTTTTCCTTGCGCAAACGGTCTAGCTCTGCGATTTCTGCATCACGCTTAAGCCGCGCATCCAATCTCTCTTGCAAAAACAGCAAAGTCTGCCTTGCGACAGAATCCGCACGTTCGGCAAACTCCTGCCAGTCAAACTCTTTGGTGTGCGTTACAAAATCTATCTGTGCGCGGATTTTATCTGCCGTTGAATCGGAGTCAAAGGTTTGAACCACGCTGGCCATTTGAGATATTCTTGATTCTCTTTCGGCAACACGCTCCTTTTCCTTGTTTTCAAAATCAGTCAGGGGTTTGCGTACTTTTTCTTGTAAGCGTTCAAGCTCGTCCCATATTTTGGCACGTTCCGAATCAATCGCATCGCAACGCGCTTTAAATTCGGCCTTGAGGTTTTTGCCCATTTTGTCGAGGCCAGTTTTTGTGCGTGCAATCTTAAAAGCCAAGGATCGTATTTGCTCGCGCCCAGATTGGGTTGAAACATCCAAAACCACGGATTCGACTTTTTCTTTTATCTCCCGCAATATTTCATCAGAACCGTTCGGGGAAAAAATTACAGTAATGTTTTTTCCATGGTCAAACAAAACCAAATCGTTTTTTTCCATGGGTGCTTCATCAACACTATCCTGTGAATCTGATTCGTAGTTAAATTCGTATGCGTTTGACATGGCTTCCTCGTAATTTTCTGTTGTGTGTAAAAAACTATACCATGTTGTCGCTTCAAAAGACAACATATTTTTTACAAAAGGCAAATAGTTGACATTTAATAGACAACATGACAAAATACGGAAATGAACATGAAAAACAGATTGACAATTATTAAGGACAATATGTCGCTTTTGTCTGCGTGGCAGGGAAGGCTTGACGTTTTGGCATCCAGAAAACAAAACCCATTGAGCGAAATGGCGTTTTGCAAAAAATACAAGTTTGACCGTCATGTTTTTAACAAAAACAAGAAATCAATATTGACTGGCAAAAACTTCCCTAGAGACAAGAAAATAAAAGCGGTTGAGGCCGCTTTTAAAAAAGAGGGCGTGTAGCCCTAAGCAAAAAAATTCAGCTCTAGCCCATAGTTTATCATTTCATCGTAAGTCACGCCGTATATTCTCTCGACATGCTTAAAAAAAGTTCGCTCCCATGTTCTGTGGGCCGCTACAAATTCGCGCTTTGTCTTGTCGTCCCATTCAAGCCATTTTCCACCTTCCCACGAAGGTTTTTTTATTTCCTTTTTGGGCGCGGCAATCATTGGCAGGACTGGCGTGCATAGATAATCATAAAAATCCTTGAGTGATTTTGTTTTTTCGGCGCACAAATCCAGTATTGTTCCCGATGGCGGCGGGAATGGATTGTCGGTACTGCTTTTCATCCAAAGCTCTTTGCACGCCATACAGACAGCCACAACGGATTCTTTTCTGGCCGCAAGCTCTGCGGCAATGTCTGCGGAGACGATTGCGTCCTTTGTGACGTTCCTTTGCGGAAAGTGATTCATCATTCGCAAAATAAAATAAACGCACTCACCGTATGTCGCTGGTGTCAGGCACTCAAGGATGTGGTCTTTGAGTTCACTCTTCTGTTCCTGCGTTCCTTCCTTTCGGATCTGATAGCGCGATTGAAAAAGCTTCGTTTGGGTCATACCCTCTATTCTTGTTGGGTCTGCCATGTTGTTCTGCCGAGACCTCTCCAGCTTGGTAGTCGATTTCGTAGCCACGGTTTTTGAGCCAGCGAAAGAAGTCTGGGTTGAACTCGCCTGTTCTATGGCAGTAATCGCTGTATCGAGTGACTGCTTCAATGATTTTTCCATATTCTACACCTTTCTTTAATATTTTTCGTAATTCCATCTTTGCCTTGTCTCTATGTCCCTTATTTCGCAATGATGGATATTTTGCCCACAGAAGCTCGTACAGGCCATCGAAATTTTTGAACGTACCGTCAGGCATCAAAAATGAATCAGGCATCTGTCCGTTGAGATTTTCGGCCAAAGCGTCGATTTTTTCGTCTGGTGAAATGTCCGAATACTCAATGGGAGAGACTTGAGCCAGCCCGTGGCTGGCGTATAAGTCTTTATGCGTATGGGTTGAGTTGAGTATGGGTATGGGTATGGGTGTCGCCAAGTCTGGCATACCTATCGAAAGGGTATAGGATAAGCTTTCGATAAGCTCTTGTTTGTCTTTCGGTAGTTTCCAATTTTTTTCACGCAAAATGGCGGAAAGCTGGGATATGCAGGCCGACCTCATGGCACGCGATGGTATCATCATGGTGTCATTGAACACCTTGATCGCGTGTTTTGGGTTGCGGGGCGGGTTGTGTATTAGAAAGTTCTTAATAAAGACCGTATTTTCATCCGTATCGTATTCTATTAGGTCAACCGCCGAAAGATTTTCCATAGATTTTTTGACTTCGGATTCTGTGCAATTCAGATCGTCCGCGATGTATCCAGGGTGAATAAAATAGCAACCACAGGAGTTCGAGTGACGGCAGTTTAGAAGGTAGAGATATACCAGTTTTGAAAACTGATCCTTTTTAAGTGATTTGAATTTTTTTGAGTTCCAAACCGACTTGGAAATGATGTTGTATTCGGACATATTTTTTCCTCTGCATAGGTCATAAAAACTTGGCTGGCCGAAACAATATGCAGTTATCGTTCCGCTCATTCGTCAGGAGCGACCTGAACCAGCCAAGAAAACATACTAGGACGATTGGCAAAAAAAAGAAAGATTTTTTATTTTTTATGTTGACGTTTAAAAAGACAACACGCATAATCCAAAAATCATAGGAGACATTATGAGCAATATTGGTCACAACACGATTACGTCACAACGTCTTAAATCTTTTATTGAAAGGATTGAGCGTCTCGAAGAAGAAAAAAAATCTCTATCGGACGATATTAAAGACATATACACCGAAGCCAAAGGTGTTGGCTATGATGCAAAAACAATTCGTCAGGTTGTGCGACTTCGCAAAATGGACACAGAAAAACGCCGCGAGCAAGAAGAGCTTTTAGAGCTTTACATGAACGCGCTGGGCATGCTTTCAGATACACCTCTGGGCGTTGCCGCAATAGACAGAATTTCACAGAGCAATGGTGCATCTGGAAATAACAGAAGGAGAAAACCTATGAACGGAGAAGAAAACCAGCAGGCAGTTGCCGAAGAGCCAAAAGCGCAAGAATCCACAGCGGAATCCCCTGCGTCAACAACGGAAGGCCCAGCGTCAACAGACCCAAGCGAACCAACCGCAACAGGAACGGAAGAGCCAGCCGCGCCGGCACCAGATGAATCTGTTGCAGGCAATGAAGTGGGCGTTGGAACGGACACAGCCGTTTCCTAATTTGCCGTTTCATGTCAATCCCCTTCCTTTTGGAGGGGGATTTGATGAGACGGTAAGGCCCTTCTTTGTGTGCTGTGGGAAGCCTGCCGAATTGTGCAAGGGGACTGAAGCGAACACAGCACTCATGGACGGGCGGCGTGGATGGACACGCGGGATTTTGCGAGAATAATCCGTGGGGGCATGCCCTCGCAGTTTACTCCACAGCAGGTATCAAGCCCTGCCCCGTCCAAGTTTTTAACATTGAAAGGTGGTGATTTTAAATGGCAGTTACAGCAACCAAAAAAGAGGCAAAGCCTGTTTCAAAAAAGAAACCAGCCAAGTCTGCACCGAAAGCAAAAAAAGCAACGGTGAAAAAAACCGCGAAAAAAGTAAGCTAAAGGAATTTTTCCAATGATGTTTGCCCTTAGAAAATCAAAAACAGGTTATTATTTTGTCCTTCTTGATTCCGAAGGGCAAACTATCATGGAAAGCCCGAAACACAAAAAAAAGACATCCGCCGAACATCTTGTTTATTTCTTAAATAAATTTCTGCGCGTTGTGGTTATTGATGAAACATATAAGGAAAATAAAATATGAGCGATAAAGTATTTGCCGTTATAGGCCCAAACGAAACCATCCTTGTCAGGGCCAAAGGGCCTAAGACAGCTTTGGATCACGTCATTCGTGACAGATACAAGGCGACCCAGATTTCTGCGGGAGAGCTTCTGGACTACATCGGAAACGGGTACAAGGTAGAGGACTCGAAAGATGATGAGCCAGAAGATGTCCAACAGACCCTTCCAATCAACGCCACGGCGGAGTCACACAATGCAGAATAGTGATAACCAGATGCATAGCGGCACAGTAAAGTGGTTTGATGCAAAAAAGGGATACGGATTCATCGTTCCAGACAATGGTGGGCCTGATATGTTTGTTCACGCCAAAGAGCTTGAAAAATCAAGAGTCAAAGCACTGAATGAAAAAGACCGTGTGACGTACTTTATCGGCAAAAGCAAGGGCAAGACCCATGCAGTCGATATTGAGATTGTAAGATAAGTAAAATTTAGTACACTGTGTTGATCAGAACCCCCACGCCTCTCAACGATGCGCACCAGGGGGTTTGTTTTTGCCATCACACAACCAAACACCTTGAATATGATTGGTTGGCCAGCCTTTGGCCTTGGCCTCAAGCATGGCGGCTTTGCGAACAGACTTTTTGTCGTCTGCATGACCGTTAAAGTCAGAAAGCTTAATGTTCCTGATTTCTTTATTGCCGTGAGCGTTAAAAAGGATTGATACACTTATCATTTTTTTATCGAATAAGAATATTCGCCTTCTGTGATTATTTTTTCATCTTTGCATGGACAAGGTTTTCGATATTTATGATCAATCGCAAGCCAAAATTTTCTAGCTATTCCTGATTCATGGTTATCTTCTTCAAAAAGCTCCATTTCAAAATCTTTTAATGGCTTAACCAATTCTAGATCTGTAATTCTTCGGCCATTTTTTGAAAAAGAAACTATCCATTCCCAATGAGGTGGAAGATGTTCATCTTGAATAAAGGCCGTTCCACTCAATGCCAATATTCCATTATATCCCCATCTTGTGAAGTTTTCTTCGATGGAAATTAACGACCAATCAAAACCGTTTGGGGATTTTCTTTTTGGGGGCATCACTTTTTCAACTCCTCCAATATTTCATTTATAATTTTCGGATTGCCGTTGGCCGATTTCGCTTTTTTAGACAAACGGTCTAGGCGGCGCATTTCCGATCTGTGTCTTTGGCTTTTAGCAATCCAATCATGAATTTCCAATTCCGTGTGACATTTAATAGCGGATTCAATCTGATTGTATATGCTGTTGCGCAGACTTATTGCAAAAGTGCTTGGCGCGGATTCAAACAATCTTGTGTAAACCCGTTTGTGATGGTCTATGACGTTACGGGCAACTTCCCACGCCAATTCTTTGACGATATCGCGGGGTTTTTCAATAACGGATTTCTTGTTTATTTTGTATCGCCTGTCACCAAGCGGGGCAATGTCTTTACTCATTCCTGATCCTCGTAAGCCTGTGCCATGTCGTAAGAACATTCGTACACATTATCAGAAGGCACAAACCCATCCTCATCATAAGCTGTGTCGCCGACATTGCACCGTTTTTCGCGGCGTATAGTTTGTATTTTTCTTCCCGAAAGAATGTGATCGACAAAAGCTGGTTTAAAGTCAAAAGATACCATCACTCATAATCCTTTTGGTAATTATCAATCATATTTTTCACGCTTGCCGCCTGATACACCCTATCGGTGACTTCTGGAACGCCCTCTTTGTTTTTTTGAATGACGCGAAAGCCAGCTTTGGAAAGCTCCTCTCCAATTTTTCTGAACGTCATGCCCTGATCCCGAAGCTGTATCGCCAGCTTGACGGCATCTTCTGGCGGCGGGATACGGCCCTCGCACCGCCCAGTGATGGCGCGTTTTTTGTCCTTGCCCGATTTCAGCTTGGAAACAATCTGATTTTTCTCAAACTCGGCCATTGCGCCCATCATGGTTGAAATAAATTTCTGTGTCGGCGTTTCGTCCACAAAAGCGTCTGGCGCGTTGACGGGTATAACCGATATTCCCTGCTCTTTCAAAAATGCCAGGGCGTTCATCTGTACCATGAGGTCACGGGCGAACCTGTCGGGGGATTCCACCAAAATCGTTTTTATGTCTTGTGACTTCATGTCCCAGTACATTTTTTTAAACGCTGGTCTGGCCATGGCGGGGTCTGCGCCCTTGACGGCCGCATCGTAATATTCCCCCACCACCTTCATGTTGTGTTTGGCGGCATAGTGATCCACGGCGGATTTTTGGCGCGATTTTGAATCCTTGTCCTCGCCCACGTTGACCTGTGAGGACGTTCGATAATATGCCATAACACGTTCAAATTTGTCCATTTTCCAACCTTATTTATTGTTTCCAGAATACGTTTAAAAAGCCCTTGAAAACCCCTATTTTACAGCTTTTGCTTTACAAAAAAAGTGATTATTTACGCCTTTAAAATCAATCACATAGCTATTTTACAAGCCATTTTTACAGCCTCATAAAGTAATTCAAATTAGTTTACAAAAGTTAAAATCACTCAAAAAACAGCAAAAAACGTATATATATTAGTTACTTAGGTGTATTTTTACATCACCCACGCAAGTTTTCAAAAAAGCTTTTCCATATAGATAGTTTGTTGTCTGGCACTCGTTTTGCCTGAACACCGATTGTGTCGATGCCGTGACCCGCGCACCACTGTTTTATGAATAAAGAAATTTCGTGGCTCGGATGCTTGTCAATCTGTATGCCCACCAAGTCGGCAACCTCCCCATCCACGCAAATGACATAATTACGCACTTTCATTTGATGCCTCAATTCCTTTTACAAAATCATCTATGCTTTCAATGGCGGGGTACACGATCCCGCGCCACATCGCTTTTTTGGTTGTCGGCCAGAAATCCAGCTTTTGGCCGTTTATAGTTTTTTGCCAGTGGACTTCGGTGTGAAGCGTCCAGCCCACACTTTTTCCAGCTTGGTGAAGGTTGGACAGAATCAGCTCTTTCTTTTGTCTGTCGCGCTCGCGCCTGCGCCGCCGTTTACGGGCGTTTCGCGCCCTCTTGCCGCCGCCAGAAGATTGCGCCTGTTTCCCGCCGCAACCAGCGCACGATCTGGGATATCCGTTGCCCTCCCCAATATGCTGGCCACATTCTTGGCAGTCGTCACCGTTTAGGATGTAATCTGCATACTCACCCATTTTTTTGTCTTTCGTAAATGTCCAAAGCTTTTCCAATCAAATCGTAATCTTGACGGCTTAAAACAACATGAACGGTTTCTCCACCCATGTCGGCCTCTTGCACTTTCTTCCAACAGTTTAAGACGGTCTCATCGTTGTATGAATTTTCAGACGGGCGAACGGCCTCTAAATATTTTGCGACTGTTCCATCATGACTCCACCCTATTATTTTAAAAATATCTTCTTTTTGTGTGTATAGATGGCCAATAATGATTCCGTTTTGTCTGCAATACTCATCAAGCTTGTTCAACGCACATCTGCCAAAGTTATCAATACGCTGTATTAAAAATCCCTCTTGAAGGTATAGCAAATCTGTCAAGAATTGAACGCCAATAGATTCTAGGCCACGAATAATTCTTGGATGCAGGTGTTTTTGCATTTCAACCATAGTTATGTGATTTTTTTTCGGAGGCTCAAAAATCAGCAAGTCGCCAGTAATGGGCCGCTCTAGCGATGATGCAAGGTTTTGTAATTGAATTACTTGCGCACTCATTTCCTCTAATCGTTTTTTAAGGCGTTTGTTTTCAGCAAAAGCTTGAGAAGCCTTTTTAAAAAACCGCTCTGCGTCTTTTAGGTCAATATCATCCATTGTTGCTCTCCTGATCAAGATTTGGGTCTGGGTCTCGCGTTGCGTCTATATAACGCTTTGGCAAGGCCGCAATGGTCATGCCGCCGCTCGGCACAGACCATGTTTTCTTTAGCGGCTCAAACCTCATGGAAAGCCCTCCCGCGCAAAATACTGTTGACCAAGGCTTCAACGCGCATTATGGCGCGGTCTATCTTGGTGAAATCTAATCGTTGCCCGATAGGCACATTGTCATTTGCTGGCTTTAGCATTAGTAAGCCCTCCCCTGCATTGATTTGTTCCATGTGCCGTATTCACGCTGATGGTCAATCGGCTTTTCAACGTGACAGCGAATCACCACTGTAACCTCGGACTCATTGTCATTGTCGTCCGTGATTCGCAGGATAAATTCATCCTCATGCGTTCCGTAGAGATTGTCGGTGGCATAATACTCTTCCTGATAGGATTCGATGCCCTCCAAAACTTCGCGGATGTTTTTTCCATCAACATAGACAGTTTCAATTTCTCTGCCCTCAACGGTCTTTCTTTTAAGAATTTCAAAAATCATGGCCCTATCTCCCATCGTTGTCGTCAAGTGTTCCAGGCAAGTCGGCCACAGATATGCGTCCGAAAAGCTGATCAAGCGGCACTCTTTTTGAAATCTCGTACCCGCTTTCGCTTGGCGACACTTCTTGTGGCCAGAATATAAATGCGGCCATGCCGATATAAGTCGTCCAGAATACGCCTTTTAGAAACATAGATAATTTTGATTTAAAACTGATTGGTTCTACCATTTTAGCCTCCTTGAATGGTTACGGTTTAAAATATACATGTTGTTTTTTAAAAAGACAACACTTTTTTGTTGACGGGTATAAAAAACCAGAATAGGTTTAAGAAATCGTAAACACAAAACCTCATATAAGGAGACACGACATGACCAAGTTAAAAGACCTAAACCAATCTGGCAATGCACTAAGAGACCTACTTCAAGTTGCGGACGACAGGACTCCTGATATACGCGAAAAAATTCAAGAACACATCAATGACCAGATCAATGCTTGCCGATTGATGTATCTTGTTTTTGGCATATTAAAACCAATAACCATTACGCCAGAAATAAGGGACGGCAGTTTTGGTTTTTGTTGCGAGCTAGACGTAGCTGATGACCTTAATCGTCTCCAAGAAATGTCCATAGATGAAATCTATGCAAGAATCGGGGCTAGGTACGCCGAAGAGGCCAAGCAAAAACCAAAGGTGCGTCACCCTATGGCCTCTTTGCTGGAATCTTTGAAAGAAATCGCCGAAGAAGAAAAAAACAAGGCCGCATAAATATCTACGGTCTGGCGTGAGGTGCGCCAGACCGCCTTCACACAATTTGTCAAATGTGGAATAAAAAATGACAAAACACACACAAGGGCCTTGGAAAGTAATTCCAGCAGGCTATAGCACAAAACCAAAAACACTTTATGTGGTAAGCGAGGGATCAGATTCCCGTCATATTGCCGAAATTGATTTTGGTTTTCAAAAAATGTCTGGTGGATACGATGAGATAAACAAGGCCAATGCCGAATTTATCGTGCGAGCCTGTAATAGCCATTATGAATTGTTGGAAGCTTTAAAGGGCATGCTTGCAATTTGCCCCGCCCAAAATCAAGGCGAAATCCCTAGTGGTTGGCCACATAGGGCGCGTTCTTTAATTAAAAGGATTGAGGGCCAACAATGACCATGGTTTTCGCTATCGCTTTTCTGGCCGTGATGTCGCCGATGATATGCTGGGTGGGCGCGATTTACATTCGCGCCGCCAAAACCGCTTTCCAGATGTGGGTGGAAGATGAAAAAAGCAGAAACGATTAAACGCAGGAACGCCTGCAAGAAAAAGGCATACGAGCTTGCCAAGGGCTTTGTCCATATTTTCGGGGACGGGCGCGAAGCCGCCGCCGTGACCCAAAGGCGCATTGTGGCCAGACAGCTTCATGAGCTTGGCTACAGCTATTGCGACATCGGATTTGCCCTGAACCGCGACCACACGACCATCGCCAACATGCTGGATGCTGGCCTACGGGCAAAAAAGCACGAAATTTATTTACGGAAAAAGGAGAAAACGCCATGACCATTCTTTACGACCCACAGAGCGGACACGCCCTTCGGTTTCTTGAGCAAAGACCAGATGGCCGAGCCTTGTTCGAGGACACCTCCTCAAACAACGACAGGGTGATATGCGATCCGCACGACCTGACCAGACACCCCTTTCGGAAACAAAAACCACCGCTGTCTGGCAGGACACAGGTTTTTATGCGCGTGGCCTGATTGAGCCACTAAAATTTCCCTATGACAGCCCCACAGCTTGTGCCTCCTTGCGTCCCCAGTGGGGCTGTCACCACCCTCCTTGCCTTCCTTCCCATATTCAGGTTAATATCGGGGCATGGGCCGACCAACCATCTACACACCAGAACTTCGTGATGCCATTTGCAGGGAGCTTGCCTCTGGCAAAACCCTCCGTGCCGTCTGCCGCATGGACAATATGCCTGAAAGACCAACGATTTACGATTGGTATTGTCGTAATATCGGAGAGGTGAAGAATGAAGCGGGTGAGGTCATAGAGCGCGGTTTTTCTTACCACTACGATCACGCGAGGGAGATTGGCCTGGATGAGGTGGCGGATGAGACCATGGAAATCGCTGATTCTGGCGAGGATGATTACGTTGAGATTGAGGTGAAGGGCAAGACGAAGATATCGTTCGACAAAGAGGCCGTACTTCGTAGCCGCCTGCGGGTGGACAATCGGTGGCGGTATCTTGAGAACATGGCTCCCCGCAAATACGGCAAGAACGTGAAGGTCTCCAATCAAACGCTGGACGACAAGGGCGAGCCTACCAATCCCGTTGGGTTTGATGCTGGCGGGGTTGCGGCGGCTGTTCTGGCGGCTTTACAGGCGGCTGGGGGGCAAGATGAGGGGTCAGGTGGATGAGTGCGCCATGGCTGGGCTTGGGATACGTTAAAACGCTCCAATACTACCACCAGTATTTGGTAGAATCCGCAAAGAGCGGCAAAGAGCGGGATGCTAGGGCCTATCTGGGGCGGCATGATTTGTTCTTTTTGCTGGCATTTATCCTGAACAGGAAAGATTTGCTTCACCCGTGGCTTTTTGCGCGATGCCGCGAAGTGCAGAAAAAACCCGATGGGATGCTCGATTTGTGGGCGCGGGGGCATTATAAATCCACAATCATCACGTTTGGCCTCACAATTTTCGACATAATCAACGATCCAGAGACCACAATCGCCATTTTCAGCCACACAAAGCCCGTGGCGAAGAAGTTTTTGGCCCAAATCAAGGCAGAAATGGAGAATAATCCCGCTTTGCCAGAGCTTTGGCCCGATGTTTTCTTTGTAAATCCCAAAACCGAGGCCCAAATGTGGTCAGAGGACAAGGGAATTATCGTAAATAGGCAGGGCAACCCGAAAGAGGCCACGCTGGAGGCACACGGTCTGGTGGACGGCATGCCCACGGGGCGTCACTTTCGCAAGATGGTCTATGACGATGTTGTGACCATCGAATCCGTATCAACCCCAGAGCAGATTGCCAAGACAACCTACGCCTTCCAGATGTCCGATAACCTTGGCTCTAAGAATTGCATAAAACGGTATGTCGGAACGCGCTACCACCTGTTCGACACCTACCACGAAATGATTCAGTCCGAGATTGCCCAGGTCAGAAAGCACCCCGCGACAAAAGACGGCACGGAACACGGCGAGCCAGTCTTGCTATCCCGCGAGGCTTTGGCCGAAAAGCGCAAAATCCAAGGGCCTTTTGTGTTTTCATCCCAAATGCTTCTTGACCCCACCGCGGACAAAGCCATGGGATTCAGGCAGGAATGGCTAACTTTGGGCGACACAGAGTACGGCCCAGCCATGAAATTCCTGTTTCGGTTTATCATTGTTGACCCCGCAGGCGGCAAACAGCGCAAAAACAACGATTTCACCACGTTCTGGGTTGTTGGCTACGGATCGGATGAAAAATACCGCGTTCTGGACATGCGCCGTGACCGCATGAGCCTGTCCCAGCGTTGGGAAACCCTTCTGTTCCTGCATGAGCGGTGGAAACCGCACGTCACGGCCTATGAGGAATACGGCATGCAAGCGGACATCGAGTATTACAAAATCAAGCAAAAAGAATTGCTGTATGAGTTTGACATTACGCCACTCGGCGGCTCTATGCCAAAGAACTTGAGAATCATGCGCCTTGTACCCCTGTTTGAAAACGGATGGAAGGAGGGCGATGAACCCCGCTCCAAAATTATCCTGCCAACCACCATGCACCAGGTGGACTATCAGGGCATTGCCCACGACCTGGTACAGGATTTCATAAAAGAGGAATATACGGCCTTCCCAGTTTTGAAGCATGATGATATGCTGGACGGGCTTGCCCGTATCGTTGATCTTGAGGGCATGGGGGCTATCAAGACCCCGACAATCACAACAACACCCCCGACTGGCACGAGATTGCAGGAGGGATTGAGGCGCACCAACCATAACAGAGGGAATAGCGGCGGATGGACTACGGCATAGGACAAAAATTGCCCAATCAAGACCCAGAGCTTGTACGCCGCCTTTCCATGCGCTGGCTTCGCGCCGTTGAGCCGCACAACAAATGGGCGAAAACCGCCAAGATGTGTACGGACTTTCTAGAAGGGCGGATGTGGACGGAGGAAGAAAAGGCCGAACTCAACCAGATTAAGCGCACCGCCCTGACCATCAACAAGATTAACCCGCTTTACCGCCTGATTATGGGTTATCAGACATCCAATCGAAACGATGTTTCCTATCAGCCGACTTCGGATTCGCAGTCGTCAGAGGATGTGGCCACCGTTTTGAACGCCATGTTCAAGGCCGAGGCTGGGCGGATTGACTTGGATTCGATTGATTCGGAAGTGTTTTCGGACGGGATTGTGACGGGGCGCGGGTTTTGGGACATACGCCTGTGCTTTGAGGAAAATGATTTTGGTGAAGCCGAGGCCTATGCGGGAGACCCGTTTGCAACCTACATTGACCCAGATGCAAACCTTTACAATCTGAACAAGTCTGCGGCATACCTTCAGGACAGTGTTTGGACGGATTTGGATAGAATTGGGGAAATGTACGGGCTTGAGGCCGCGAGGGCCTGCCAATATCTCATGTCTCCCAACGGCCAGACAAACTCCAATCTTTTGTCGTATTTGGGCGATCAGGATATTTCTCCAGCCCGTTTCTTTGGAAGCTATGCGGACGACAAGGCCATGAACTCTTGGAACGATGTTTATTACAACGATTTCGTGGATCACCAAGCTAAACGCATCAGGCTCTTGGACACGCAGTATCAGATGAAATCTATCAAACCGTGTTTTATTGACCTTGAAACAGGCACGGTTCAACCCATCCCTGATGATTGGTTACGCCAAGAGAACCAATACAAGATACAGGCGGCACTTGACCACGCGAAGCAGATGAACAATTACGTTGAGGTTGCGCCCCGCCCAGTCAAGCGCATCAGATGGACAACGACATGCGGCGATGTCATTTTGCATGACAAATGGTCTCCATACAAAAGCTACACCAAGATTGGATTTTTCCCTTACTTCCGCCGTGGCGTAACGCGGGGCATGATTGAGGACTTGATTGACCCATCCCGCGAGATAAACAAAAAGCGTTCTGTGCTGGTGGACATTCTGAACAGAAGCGCAAACACAGGATGGATGTACGAGGAAAACGCCCTTGACCCAGAGCAGGAAGAAAATTTGAAGCGATTTGGTGCATCGCCTGGCGTGAACATCAAATGGAAAGCTGGTGTAAACCAAGCAAAATTGCCACCACAGCGCATTGAGCCTGCTGGATATCCTCAAGGTCTTGACCGCATCGAGGAAAAGAACTCGATGGATTTGTATCAGATTTCAGGGGTAAACGAATCCGCCCTTGGCCAGTTAGACCGCGTGCAGTCAGGCCGCGCCATTGAAGCCCGTCAGCGTCAGGCCGTTTTGGCCATCCAAATGTACGAGGATAATTTCTTTAGATCGAAAAAAATCCAAGGCGCAAAGTTTTTGGAGCTGTTTCAAAACCATTACACCGAAGAGCGCATCTACAGAACGATGGGCGAGGACAGCAAGGCCGTTATCTATGAAATCAACAAAAAGATTCAGACGGGCCAGAACGCCGTAACACGCATGAACGACATCACCATTGGGAAATATTCCGTACACGTTGATAGAATCCCGATGAGCGCGACATTCAAACAAGCCCAGTTTGAAGAAACCATGCAAATTCTTGAGAAGCTTGGCCCGATTGGACAGGCGTTGGCGCAGACAGACCCAATGCTTATCATTGAGCAGACATCATTGCCGCGCAAGAATGACTGGAAAAACGCTCTTATGCAGGCGGCGTCGACTGCCGCTATGCAATCGCAGGAAGTCGGCGCACCGCCATCAACCGCACCAGCCACAACGCCAGAGGGTATGCCATCGTGAGCGAGCTTTTAAAAAGCAATGTCAGCAAAGGTCTATACGGCGATGATGAATATCGCGGAGCTTATGTTGATGCAAACATCGGGGCTTACCCAACCAAAAAAACAGGATTGACCGCAGGAATATCAACGGATGTTGGTCAAGGCACTGGCTATGTTTCTGGCAACGCTTCCCCGTATGTTCAAGCGGAAATTGGGCCATTGAACATAAAGGCGCAAAGGAATTTTTACGCTGGGCGAGACAGGGGATTTAATTATCACGGGCGCGGCGCAGATATGGTGGGCGCAAACATGGATTTGCCAGTCGCAGGCGGAAACCTCAATTTTAATATCAACAAGACCCTTGACCGATTCACAAACACTGTATCGGGCGGCGTTCGATTTACAACGGAGTTTTAAAATGAAAATAACTGATGCTATTTGGAACAGCAAAATCATCAAGGACAGGATGGGATTTGAGGCCGTCATGGCAGACAGCGCAAAGCCCCATTACTGGTTTGTTGTGCCTACAGGCAAATCGCGCCGAGATACGGCCGTACTCAAAAACTACACGCCAGGCGTTCTGGACATTGATCCGCACGAAATGCAACAGGTCTTTGCCAGAGATTTGAGAGAGGCCCTGCAAGAACAGATAAACCATGACGGCATTTGGATGGTCGGCTGGACGAATCCTCCCGCATCGGGACAGGTTATTGCCACGGACGGCGATAACGTCTGGGGCAGGCTGGCCATGATTTGGCTGGACGAGGACGGAGACCCGCAATTTACAGTCGAATCAGAAAGCTTTGTTATAGAAATTATATCAAACGGCGTTATGTATTATGTTGATTTGTGCGAGCAAGCCTACAAAGCATACGCCAAGGACTTCTGCACCAAGGTTTTGAAGAAGGACATGGGTCTCAAAGAAGATCAAATGACCAAAGCCGTGTTGTCGAGCTTGAATTAAGGGGGCGCAATGGACAAAAAGCTGGAATGGGCTATTGGCAAAATGATTGGCAGGCTTTATCCCAATTTTTTTGGAAGCTTTGTTTTCACGTTTCAAAATGGCAAACTTCAACATCTGCGCGTTGAAGAAAACATCAAGCCCGATGAGTGTTGACTTAAAAAAAACATTCCATTAGAATTTACATACTGGTATTGGATTTCACCAAACCGCTTGTCCCTTGATTGGGGTGGGCGGTTTTTTGTCATTCAGAACCCCTGCCGCCGAGGTTACGGGCGCAAAGCCATCATGGGGGCGTTCCCATGAACGTGCCGCCGACGTTCGGGCGCAACCGCACAATCTTGCGAGAAAGATGTTTAAAATGGCTGACGAAAACCAGACTTTGGAAGTCGAAAATCCTAATCCTGATCAAAAAACAACCGAAAACGAAGAGCCTTCTTGGGATAGTTATGACCCGATTGTTCAAGACTATCACAAGGCTTTAAAAGAGGTTGAAGAAGAGGAAAAGGCAAAATCTCAAACCGAAGAGCCGCCTGAAAAAAAGGCGGAAACCCAGGAAAAGAAAGAGCCAGAAGCCGTTCAGGACAAGGAAAAACCTTCGGTTATGATACCGAAAGAGCGACTTGATGATGCTCTGTCCAAGTTAGACCGTGAGAAAAGCCGCGCTGATTATCTCCAAGGAATTGTTGATACACAGCGCAAAATGGGAAGCCCGAAGCCAGACGAAACGGAACAGGGCAAGGATGATAAAAAACCTACCGAGGACTTTGAGACGCTGATCAAGAGTGCCGAGGATGAAAAGCTTGCCATTGCCGATGATTACGAGAATGGTGTTATTTCATTCAAAGAAGCTCAACAAAAGCAGATTGAACTCGATAGGAAAATCCGTGGACTTGATGCCAAGCGTGTTGAATCCATGGTTGAATCCGCCAAAAAAACCTCTGTGGCCGTTGTCCAAGAAAACAACAGACAGATAGCCATCGAAACAGAGGCCAGCAAAATACAGGCGGAACATCCTTACGTTAATGCGATTGACCAGTTGCCACCCGCTATTCGGGACGGCGTATGGGCGCAGATTCACATTGAGGCCGTTGAATCCTTGAAGGAAAAGGGCGTTCGATTTGAGTTTGATGCACAAGGTCGCATGAAACCGTTGCCCTATGAGACACATATTGCTCTCATAAAAGAAAAAGCCGCTCTCACGGACAAATACGGCCCAGAGTACACCAAAGCCAAGTTTGAGAAGCCAGAAGGCAAGAAAGAAATTCCCGATATTGTCAAACAGAGACAGGCGAAAATCGAGCTTGCCAGCCAACAACCGCCCACAACGCGTGATGCAGGATATGGCGCAGATAGAAAAGAACTCACAGAGGAAGATATTTTAAATATGACCGATGATGAGCTTGCCGATTTGCACAAATCTAACCCAGATCTTCTGAAACGCGCCACGGGTTTACGTTAATCGGCTTTAAGGGGCGTCTCCTTTAAAGCCAAACATGGAAAACAAAGGAGAAAAAACCATGGCACAAACAGACTTTGGTGCATTGACCGCCGCACAAAAACGCGTATGGTCGAGCAAAACCTGGATGCAGTACCGCGATGAATCCTTTTGGCAGTCAAACGGATTTGTCGGCACAAACGGCAACACCCCCATTCATCAGGTGACAGAACTCACCAAGACCACAAAAGGTCTTGAGTGCGTGATGCAGTTGGTCAATGACCTTGAAGGTGATGGCGTTGTCGGTGACAATGACCTAAACGGCCAAGAAGAAGCAATGGTAAACGATGCCCAAGTCATTAAAATTGACTTGCTGGCACATGCCGTTAAGTCTAAAGGCCAAATGTCCGAACAAGCCACCGTTCTTCGCTTCCGTGAAGAAGGTAAAAACAAACTGGCTTTCTGGCTTCCAAACAAGCTGGACGAGCTGATGTTTTTGACGGCGGCTGGTCGTTCGTACACACTGAACACCAACCTCTCAACACGCGCAGGATCACAGCTTTCCCAGCTTGCGTTTGCGTCTGATGTTGTTGCCCCTTCGGCTAACCGCGTGAAATACGCTGGTTCTGCCACATCGGAAGCAACATTGACGGCCGGCGACAAAATGTCTTGGAACACCTGTGTTTCCGCAAAGACATTTGCACGCCGTCAGGGTATTCGCCCCATCCGTCAGGGTGGGAAAGAATACTACGCCATGGTGATTTCACCAGAGCAACGCCGTGACTTGGTAACGGATGCTGATTACAAAACGATTGTGGCAAACGGCGCAGAGCGCGGTCAAAACAATCCTTTGTTTAAAAACTCCATTGCCGTTGTTGATGGTCTGATTCTGTACGAACACAGAAAGGTTATCAACACGATGGGTCTTGCATCTGGCTCTAAGTGGGGCGCAGGCGGTACTGTGGAAGGTGCGCAAGCAACCCTCTTTGGTGCAGGCGGTCTGGGATTTACCACACTGGGCGGCGGAGAATGGCTGGAAGGCGATCTGAATGACTACGGACGCAAGCCAGCGATTGGTTATCAACAGCACATCGGTTTGTTGAAACCCCAATTCAAGCCCACGAAAAACGCTTCCCGCGAAGATTATGGCGTTATCGCCGTAAGAACTGCGGCGGCGGCATAACAAATCTAGGGGGCGGTTTTGCCGCCCCCCACGCCTTTTTTAGAAACCCTTTTTTTGGAGAATAATATGAAACATTATCAAATGCAGTTGGTCGATCATGTGACCAAAGCCGCCATCCAGACAGCAGGCGGTAAGGCCTATGTTGCTGTCAACGGTGACGCTCAAAAAGTTGCCCTGTTTAACAAAGACGGCGGCTCTGTAGCCAACCCCGTGACTTTGGTAAACGGTATGGTTGATTTTTATGTAGCAGATGCCGTCAACAAGGTTGACCTGTATATCCAAGCCCCATCAGGCCACTTTATTGTGACCAAAGGCATGGAGCCGTCAGGCCCGAACTCTTTGTTTGTGGACAAATCCAAGGCTGAAACGCTGATGGTTATTCCTTTTGCCATCGGGGACACCGTGGCAAACACCGAAACAAACACAGGCTTTGTTCACCCAACCCGCGCCGCCGTATTGCCAAGCCCATTGGTAGAAATCAGCACGCTGGACGCTGGTATCACCATTGATGTTGGTACGCTTTCCACCGATTCTGGGGACGCGGACGGCTTTATGGACGGTGTTTCCGTGGCATCAGCAGGCATTGCCAAAGCTTCTGCTGCCAACGGTGCTACAACGCTGGGTGTTCTGCTTTTTGTGCAGGATTCGGCCAACGCTGGCGACAAAGCCCCAGAAGCGAACGTGTCCATGCAGGGCAAGGCCATCACATACACCCTGTCGGCAGGCGCAGACACGGCAGAGGGCTTCATTTTGCTCCCTGTTATTTTGCCAGCAAACAGCCTATAATCTCTCTGTCTCCCCTAAAACTCACACCAAGGGCGGGATAATCTGCCCTTGGTTTTTTAAAAGGAAAACATAAAATGACAGACGAAAAAATAGTGTATGTGCTGGACACAAGTGCCACAGCAGAATCCCCAAAACGCGCTCACGACATAATTTTTAACGGTTCGATTGAACGTGTTGAATTTTCTCACGGAAAGCCAAAAGCAATGCCGTTTGAAATGGCGTGCAAGTTTATGTTGCCTGGCTTTATCGTCAAAGATGAAGATGGTCTTGATATGGGTGCTCCCCCAGTTACAGTCGATGCTGTCAAGTTTCAGATCGGCGATGATGAGATTGTGGCAAAATACGAAGAGCTTACCGTTGAGGCCTTGACGCTTCGTGCGCTTGGCCGTGTTGGCGGAGAAATTTTTGCCGACAGCAAGCGCGACACAAGCCGCGTTGAACTGATTGCATTTTTGAAACAAAAAACAGATGAAGTGCAAGAAGAGGCATTTGTCGATAGCATCGAGATTGAAGATGCTGGCGATGGATTCACCACAGCCGATGTCACGGACAACCAAGATGGAAAAGCGTCTGGTGGCGTTCAGGAATTTGCCACGGATATTTCTGGCATGAATCTGGGCAATGAAGATATCACCGAGGCTTAAAAACTCTTAGAGAGGCTTAATTTGCCAACGATTTTGACCGCTAAACAAGTTGCAGAAAACGCCCTTAAAACAATAGGGGCGTTTCCTAACACCCAAACGCAAGCCGATGCTGGTGATTTAAGAACCACGCTGATGTGGCTTGAAATGATACTGAACACGTTTTCAGGATATCGTCCTGTCGCAAGCATGTGGCGCACGATTGATATTCCCGTTGAGGAAGGTATTGGCGACTATCTTTTGTCCGATTATGACGATGATGCAGGCACACAACATGTTTTTAGCGTGTCGATGGTTGACCAGATGGGAAATGTTGACCCCTTGGAAATCGTCTATGAATCAAAGGCTCTTGAAGAAAATCTTGTGAATGTGTCCACGCCATCCCGCGCCATGGCCACAAGAACGGTTGACCCAGTTTTAAGGGTGTTTCCCGCGCCTGCCGCCCAGCATGTGCAGGCAGGCAAAGTCTTTCGGGTGCGGATACAGACATTTCACACCAAAATAGAATCCCAAGGCAACGGTGACACGGAATTGTTGCTTCGCCCATCGTGGTACTTGTGGCTTACCAAAAAATTGTCTTACGAAATTGGTGGAGGCCCTGTGCGCAGGCTTCCCGACTACGAATTGAAACGTTTTGAAATGGACGCAGACAAGCTGGAAAATCTCCTGCTTTCGCGTGACGGCAAAGGATCATCCCCAAGCCCCCCCGTAACCGAACCAATGGCAGGCTCATAACATGGCAAGAACAGCAATCGCAGAATTTGGTGTTATTCAAAAGGCTCTTAAAAACGCCATCGTGTCCATTTATGTGGCAGACGAGCATGGAAGAAACACGGGCGTTCTAGCAACACTGTATCAAGCCACGACAGGCCCAGCCCAACTTACAAACCCGCAGATGCTTGATGAAAACGGCATGTTGACCGTTGATGTCTGGGTTGAGGACTTTGTTGTGGCTGAAATCTCTGGTATTTCGGCACAAACAGAGCGCATGCTTTTGAAGATTCGCGCCAATCCTTTGACATATCCTTTGCCGCTATCTTCTTCTGGGAAAAACTCAAGCGACATTATCAACGCCAAGGACGATGCAGAGGCGGCGGCGGCGACAGCCACGGCGCAGGCCGTTATTGCAACGGCACAGGCAAGCACAGCAACCACGCAGGCCAACACGGCCACCACACAAGCGGGGATTGCCACCACGCAGGCTGGAACTGCCACGACAAAGGCCGCAGAGGCCTCCGTATCAGCGGCACAGGCACAGGCAGCGGCGGCGGGTATGAAGCGCAAAAACCCTGCCCGTGCGGCCACCACGGCGGCTTTGCCATCGTCAACCTATGCCAACGGCACGGCGGGAGTGGGCGCGACACTGACGGCCACGGCCAACGGTGCTTTCCCAGCGCAGGATGGGGTGACGCTATTGGTGGGCGAGGCCCTTTTGGTCAAAAACGAATCAACACAGGCGCACAACGGCATTTACACCCTGACCAACGCGGGATCGGCGGGAACAGCATGGGTTTTGACCCGCCAGACAGACAGCGACACATGGGATGAGATTGTTGCCGCCGTTTTGACAGTCACAGAAGGCTCAACGCAGGCAGACTTGGATTATCTCTGCACATCCAACGCAGGCGGGACAATGGGTACGACTGCTATCACATGGCAGGCATACAACACTGTGATTGCTGATGGTGCGGTGTCCACGGCGGCAAAGATTTTGGATGGAATTATCACTTTTGCCAAAATGGCCGCATCTTCTCTTGCGACAACCGCAGACCTTATTGCCTTGACAGCAAACAAAATTGCAACAGCCGCATCTATCGGGCCTTTGTTTTATGGGTGTTCTTGCACGCAAACTACAACGACAACAGTTCCAAACAACGGTCTTGAAATAATTCTTTTTGACGGCACTGATGAATATGACGATGATGGTTGGCACAACCCTCTATCAAACAGCTCAAGAATTACGGTCAATTTTTCAGGCCGTGTTGAGCTTACAGTTAATGTCGGCTTTGCCTCAACTGGAAACGGTAGGCACGATGTTTACATTTACAAAAATGGAGTTAGTTATAGCGTTCTTAGCGTGAACGTAAACGCAGGGCCGTGTTATCTAAGTTTGGTAGATACTGCCCCTTGTGAGCCGGGAGATTATTTCCAAGCCGCAGTTCTGCAATCAACGGGTGCGTCACGCTTGACAGATACATCGCTGACAAAATTTAAAGCAAGAAGGGTCAGATAAATGTTTTTTTTTCTGATTTTATATCAAGGGTTGATGTCCAGACTTGCGGGAAGCGGTTTTGGTGCAAAATGGAACGCACCTTACCTTCCTGAAATATTGTTTTCCGCGCCGTTCGGGCTTGCTTTGGCCCACGTTGTCGCGCCTTTCCTTGGCTTTTGGCCATCATTTATTATTGGCGCACTGGCGATTGCGTGGTCATACGCCTTTATGCAATCAGGTACATGGATGTTTTTGCGTTGGGAAAGTCACGACAATCCAAACACAAAGCGCGGCGCGACATTAAAGCCAATTATTGATTTCATTGCAGGAAAACTAGGGTACAATTTGGGAGACGAGGGTTATTCGTGGGTTGCCGCCAGCGTTAAAGGTTTTTTGATTGGCCTTCCTGTCGGCGGCTTACCATTGGCTGTCTTGTGGCCCTTGGGATACGAAATAGGTTCTCACGCGGAAGGCCGCGTTGAAAAATACGGCATTGAGCCACACGCAGTATCAGAGGTTGCGGCTGGTCTTGGTGGAGCAATAAGCATTGTATTGTTTTTAATGATATTTTAGGGCAGGGAAAACATGACATCTGTAAGAACAGCAATTCAGGACTTTGCATTGGCCAACGAGCTATACGTTAATGCCACGATTGATATATACACGGTATTGGACGGAGAAAAAACCACGACACACGCCAATCTTTATTCAGGCATAAGCGGCCCTGCTTTGCTTGCAAACCCGCAAGTTTTAGACAGCAAAGGCAAATTCAGACAGCCTGTGTATATTCAAGAGCCTGTCATTATGACTGTGAGCGGCCTTGGCAATGTTCCAGATCACGACACGGGCGTTATCAACCTACCAATTAACAAAAAAGATTTTCAGGCCATCATCATCCCAAGCGTGACCGACAAAAGCTGGGAATTGGTGGACTTTGGATATGGTTGTATCATTGATTCCGTTATTACCAAAACTGCCGTAGGAACATGTACTGTTACCATCCTTATCAACGGCGTGCCATTGGGCGGCGGCGCAAACAGCGCATCAACCACAAAACAGATTGTCAACCACACAACAAACAACGTCATAACAGAAGATGATGATATAACGATTACGATTAGTGACGCTGTGTCGTGCGAAGATTTGAGCATCAACATTAAACTGACGAGGACATAATGGGCGTAAGGATTCAGGAATTTGATTTGTGGAAGCCAGGTTATGCTGGTGCGGTTGTTTACATTTATTTGCCAGGCACAACCACGCTCGCGCCGTTGTTTCTGGATGATGATTTGACGGTGACGGCAGACAATCCGCAAACATTGCTTTCGATGTCACGCACGGACGGCACAAGATACGGAAAATTTGCCGCTCCTGTTTACACAAGCGGAGGATATTACCTGAACATAGACAACAACGAAGAAACGGGCGTTGTTTTGCCTCAAATATCTGATTTTGTCGATGAGGATATTTCGGAAGCCGTGGCAAAGCCTGCCGCATCATCTAAGCTTACATCTGTCGAAGAGTTTTTGGGATACAACGTCTATGTGCCTATGTTCGGGACGTTTGTTGAAGGTGCGCTAGGTGTTCCTGCCACAAACACGGCAACACTTGAGCTTGCGATTGCCGCGCTTGCCAACGGCGGGGAAGTGATAATTCCAAAAGGAACATACAAAGTTAATGCGTTTGAAATTCCAGAGGGTGTTTTAATAAGGGGACATGGGATTGATTCTACAATCCTGCAAAGCCAGATAGGCGCGGAAAGCTTTACGATTGTTGGCGCACGCGCAGGATTTAAAAACATCACGCTGGACGGCGTTTCCTTAACCAATGGAAGTGTTGGTGTGGTGTCGTCTGGCAATGACAATTTGTACTTTGAAAACGTGCTGATCAAGCGTTTTGAAAAGGGGATGAGCTTTAAAGGCGGCAAACGCCACAAATACAAAAACCTGTCGATTGAAAACACGGAGACTGCCGCAGAACTTTTTGGCGACACGGATTCAGGAAACGGGTCTGCCTTTTCGGATATGGTTTGGGATGGTGGCCTTGTGAGCGTGGCAACAACCGCAGGGGTTGTGATGTCTTATGAGGACGCGTTGTGTGAAAACCTTGCTTTCAACAGCGTTGGATTTGAAAACTGCACCAATTTTGCGGTTGTGAACAACGGGGCGCAATCAGTGATTATGAGCGAGTGTTGGTGGGATTCAAATTCTAAAAACATTGACCTACATGACGATTCTGGTGTTTTGAACAATGACAATTTTGTCTCTGGTTTTCAGGTTCTTGGTGGGCGCGTAAAGGGCGGTGAAGTTAAGGTCACGGGCCGTGCTTTAAACGTGTCCTTTGAGGACGTAAAGCTGAAAACAGTGACTTTTAATATGTCCACCCCCGTCAACAACCTTCTTTTACTCAAAGACTGCGATGAGGCCAGTGATGTGGTTATCACAGGCGAGACATCCAAGGTCATTCGGAGCAACACCAATAATGATGGGGCGAGCTACGGCTTGACATCGACAAACTCTGCCACAAAGGCGTGGGGTTTGACGCTTGACCCTGGGCAAGTGGCATATTTGGAAGCAAAAGTCATTGGCCGTGGGCAAAATGTTGTGCAACGCGCCATTTATCATGTCGGATGTGGCGCATTTCGGCCAGGCTCTTCCTTAAATTACGACACACAAACAGCCAATTTCAACGTTGGTTCGACAGTCACGGGCGCGTCAAGCGGGGCAACGGCCAGAATACAGGCAGACAGCGATTCTGGAACAACGGGAACATTGACGTTGATTGATATTGTCGGTGTGTTCTTGGACAATGAGATTATCACGGACAACGGCGGCACACCTGGCTCTGCGACTGTCAATGGCCCGATTGTTGATCAAAACGTACAGCTTGATAGCGGCGGAAACACCAACCTTCGGGCTGTTTACGAAACAAACGCAAACTGGGCGGCGGCTTTTGTGGCCAACACCTCTGAAATTGAACTGCGCGTGACGGGTGATTCCAGCCAGACTGTTGAATGGGTTGTTGATGTTGATGTGGTGGTGACGTAATGGCCGATTGGACAGATGTAGAAATAGGTCAAAAGCTGTTTAAGAACATTGATGAGGGTTCTTTGACAGCAACTTATGCCGCCTTGGAGAACTGTTTTGTGACAGAAGCCAAAGGCCTGTCAAGGTTTCCAGGTCTGGTGGAATTTTGTGACCTTGGCGGAAATTCCGACATCTATATCAACAAATACGGCAATGACATGATTGCTGTGGGCCTTGATGGACGCACACACAGGATTGATTCCAATGCCAACAGCCGCTTGATTGAAGGCCCTCCAGTGCTGGGCGGCGATCCAGTGTCTTTCAGCAGGACAAAAACAAGCTTGATTATGGCCGCAGGCGCACAAATCATTGCTTTTGATGGTGAAAAGAACAATGTTTTGAGCAAAGATGCCCCGCTATCTTCTTTTGTGGGCTATGTGGATGGGTATTTGCTGGCCGTTGAAAAAGAAAGTGGGCGGTTTCAATATTGCCAGCCAGACGATTTATCATCATGGCCAGCTTTAAACACGATTGCGGTTGAGGGAAGCCCCGACAATATCAACGCCATGCTTGTCACGCCGTTTAACGAGATTTTGTTCTGCGGTGAAGAAAGCATCGAGCAGTTTGAACGCAATTCAGGCGGGGAATCTCCCTTCTTCCGCCGATGGAGTACGGGCGATGGCATTATAGAGCCATGGACTTTGTGTCATGCTGACAATGCGGCATGGGGTTTGAACAGTAAGATGGAGTTTTCAAGAATATCTGGGCAAACGACACAGAGCGTGTCTGATGATATTCAAAAAGAAATCGAACACCGATATTCAATCAATGAGTTTGGGTCATTGAAACGCGCATGGGCAAAGCCCGTCAACATTAAAGGGCAGAAATTCATTATATTGCAAGCCCCAGAATCCACAAATGGTTACGGCACAAAAGGCATAACCTTTGTTTTTGATATTAAAAAGGGCCAATATTTTGAGCTTTTTGGCTGGGATGAAAGGACAGGTTTGCCAACATTGTGGCCTGGGCGATCTGTGTTTCAGATTTGGGGAAAAACTTTTGTCGGCGGACAGGGAAAAATCTATGAGCTTTCGCCAAACGCTTACTCAAACGACAATAAAACTCAAAGGGTCTATGCGCGTACAGCCCATTTTGACACGGCAGGGTGTATGCGAATTGACCGCGTGCGCATGACGTTAAAGCGCGGCGTTGGGACGTATGACACAGAGCCATCCATCATGTTTAGAACAAATCCAGACAACAAAGGATTTGGCGCAAAGCAAATTAGGACAATAGGAAAAACTGGTGCGCCAGATTTTACCATTGAGTTTGGAGCGCAGGGTATCGGGACAACGTGGCAGTTTGAAATGGCAATGACGGACAATGCGCCGTTTGAACTTCGCAGACTGCAAATTGATGCAACACGGATTGATAGGTAGGAACCATGGCCCTTATCAATTTACAGCCACTAGAATCGCCACCAAGAACAACAGGAAATGTTCAAGGAGATTTGCCTATCCTGATTGACTGGTTTTGGAAGGCTTATCTGAAAATTCGTGAGGCTGTAAATTCTATCAATGCGCTGGATTTTTCTGTCGAGGGCAAACAAGACACGCTTGTTTCTGGCACAAACATTAAAACAATCAATGGCAACAATCTTCTTGGTGAAGGCGATGTGACAATTTCAACAACATCGTCTTGGGGGTCTATCACTGGCTCTATCGCGTCTCAAACAGATTTGCAAGCGGCATTGGCTGGTAAGGCCAACGTATCACACACGCACATTATTTCTGATGTCACTGGCCTCCAAGATGCGCTTGATGGGAAAGTGAGCATATCGGCATTTGCAGAGGGTGTTGATGATAGAGTGGCTTCTTTGTTGCTTGCTGGGTCTGGAATAAGCTTGGTTTACGATGATTCGGCTGGAACATTGACAATTAGTGCTTCGTTGCCAGAATATTACGAAACCGTCAGCAAGAATTTAAAATCGTTTCCATATACATTAAATTATAGCGGCGGCAATCTTTCGACAGTGGTGTATGATCTGGGTGGCGGAGACAGTATCACAAAGACATTCAGTTATAGCGGGTCAAATTTAACATCTGTGGTTTTGTCGGGGGACACGCCAGCAGGCATAGATTTGACAAAAACGCTATCATATACAGGTTCGGATTTAACATCGGTATCATACAGCTAATAGGAGAAAAAAATGGCGGCAACATTTACAGCATTTCAGGCAGGCGTGACGTTTGCATCGGGTAAACACATGATTTCATTGTTTAACGGCGCTGGGTCTGGAAGGATTTTGCGCGTTTACAGAGCATGGCTTTTGAACAACCAGACGGCGGGTGTTACGGGCGTTATGACCACGCTTGAATTAAGACGATCTTCCGCGCAGTCTGGCGGTACGGCCATCACGCCCATCAAGCATGACACAAACTCGTCAAACCTTCCTGCACAGGTTTTGTGCGCACAAAGTGCTACCGTTACGGCGGCGGCAGGCGATGTATTTAGAAAAATTATGTGGTCAAACGATGAGCCAGCAACGGGCGTTGGTACAAACGATGAGCTTGAGTGTATCCCCGCTTTGATGGAAATTTGGAACGCTGGATATGGCGATTCAAACGTAGAGCCAATTACTTTGCGCGAAGGTCAGGGATTGACGCTTTTGCACACGGGTACATCAGCAGTTGGAAACGTAGATGTGGGATTTGAGTTTACAGACAGCGCAACATAAGAGAAAACATGGCGGCAACATATCGAATTTATGGGCCGTTAAGGTGGTCTAGCCAGTCAGGAAACGCCATTCTTGCCTTGCAAAACGCCAACGGTTCTAACAAAAAAATAACGATAAATAATTTTGAGATTCAACCCGTAGCGCGAAACCCCGCCACGGCTGGATTTCAGAACGTGAAATGCCGTCTTGTTCGATGCTCCGCAATGGGTGACGGCGGATCGGTTCTTGTGCCAGTCAAAATGGATACAACCGATTCTCTGCCCTCCCAGATTTCAATATATTCAGAGCCATTTGTGACCGAAACTGGTACTTTTAAAGAAGTGTTGGTCACAAAGGCACGAAATGAGGCTGTTGCGCTAAACCGTTTAGCGCAACACATAAACACTGGGAGATTTAACAGACGAAACAATGCGATTTTGTCAGGCAATGCAACACCCGTTGAGCATATTACCCTAAATGAGGGCGAAGGCTTTGCCATCGTCAATCCGCACGTTGATAGGGGCGTTCCTTTGCGCGTTGAAGTGACATTCAGGATTGGAACGAACACTTTCAAAACCACTCACATTGCAAATGCCAATAGAGAATCAAACGGCATATATGGCCTGTTTAATGGTGTTGGAAGCGGTGTTGATGTTTTGATAACGGAAGTATCGCTGTCTGAAATAGGCGACAGCACCACACCTTATTTTCAGATTGTCCCCATCGGTTCGATTGCGCCAGAGAGACTTGATGATGCTGACGACCAGATAGATATTTTGAAATACGACACAAACAGCCCAACATTGACATCATCACAGCTTATTGCCGTGTCTGATGCGCCAATTTTGCCTGCCGCAGGGATTCCACAGGTTGCCATGTCTGATGCCTCTGCTGGTTCTCCAAAAGGCGTGAATTACCTCAACACAAAAGACTTTCTTGGGCCAGTTTACCGCGTGTTTTTTGCCGAGACGACAGGATGTGCATTAAATGCACGATCTGACGATATGGCGTGGACAACACGGCACAAGGGTTCGCGGATTATTGACCAGTTCTCTAAAATTGTCTTAAGGCCTTCTGATGCAGTTGCTCTTGTTTCCAGTGCCGAGCTTGCCACGGGGACAACGGCTGTTTCGCAGTCAGGATATGCGCCGTATTTGTTTGCGGCAGACATAACGGTTGAGGACTTGATTACGCCAACACTGGAGTTTACGGGGTTGCCCTCTGGTGCGCGAGTCTGCATTGTCGAGGCAGGCACGGAAACATTGGTGAACATTGGAAACGAAAGCGGCGGAACATTTACATACTCTGGGTTCACCGCGGCGGCAGGAACATATTTTGATGCGCGTATATTGTGCGCGGGGTATGTGTTTCAGCAAATTAGCAACATTGAAAAGCTTTCAGAGGTTCAAACCTTTTCCATAGACCTTACGGCCGACCTTGTGTATGACGCGCTTTTAACCGAGGGCGTGACGTTTGACGGTGCTACAAAACGGATTATTTGCGATTCTGGAAACACATCTTTGAGCGTGCCTGCCGTTTACACGGAATGGGTTGATTGGGCCTTGTCAGCAAACAATTTGCGCTACAGGCATGCTTTTGAAAACCAAGGCGGCGCGGTCATTGATGCTGGCGCAGGAACAAGTATTCCAAAATATTGTTATTTAACAAACAGTTGGAGATTGAGGCCGCAAGAATCAGACCATACACTAAATGTTACTGGAGGTGTTTTGCTGGTCAGTGGCGGCGGCGACCCGTTTGCAAATACCCTGTCCCCGTACACGGTCAGAATCAATTATTCACAGCCCGTTCAAGCGATTTCTGTAAGCACAAGCGGAGGGGGCGGCGGCGCGAGCGCGGCGGACATCTGGGATTACGCCACAAGAACTTTGACATCGGGATCCGCCCCATCTGCTGGGACGGTGGCGGATGCGGTGCGCACCGAGCTTGCACCCGAATTGGCCCTTATAGACGTGGCGGTTTCAACAAGGCTGGCCGATGCGGATTATGTCGAGCCAGACAATGCAGGAATAGACGAGGCGAAGAAGAAAGCGGCACTGGCGGCGGCTTTAAGTGCGTAGCATTTCGCCAAATAATTGGTATAATAAACGGGCGCAAAGAGGGCAAAATGTCTGAAAATGATTTTTATGTCGTAAACGGTAACAGGTATCGCGGTTCGCGGTATGCCAATTTTGCCGACACGGCAGGCATTGACCCTCAAGGCAACGTGTCACCAGACCCGCAATATGCAAATACAAAAACCCCAGAAGGCACGGTTGTCGCGGCACAGCCAAACTTTTACGCCTCAAAAACAAATTATGGCGGCACAGCCCCAACGGTGTCACAGCCTAAAACCCAACAATCTGGCGGTGTTTTGGATAAAATTGGTGGCGGCGGGTTGAAAGAGACGGCCATCGGCGCGGCCCTTCCTTTTGTGGGGCAAAATTTAGGGGCTTCGATTGGCTCAACCCTTGCAGTCGGCGGTGGTCTTGGTGAGGGGATAAAGACGGGTGTCAACAACATTGCCAACAAGGTCAGCTCTGGACTTTTAGGCACATCTTCTGGTGCGACTGGGCAGGCGGCGGCGGCACAGGCTGGAAAGAACGCGCTTCTGGGCAACACAGGAAAAGCGGCGGCAGGCTCTTCGGTTGGTTCTGCTTTTGGTACAGGGATTGGCTCTGCGGCGGCAACGCTCTTGACGGGCGGAAGCATAAAAGACGCGGCTGTATCTGGGATCGGCTCTGGTGTTGGATTTGCGATTGGCAATGCCATTTTGCCTGGTGTCGGAGGATTTATTGGAAGCACGCTTGGAAGCCTTGCCAGCAGTTTGTTTGGAAGCAAGCCCAAGCGGCAAACATTGGGCGTTCATGTTGCGCCTGATGATAAGGGAACATTCTCAACAACCCGTGCTACAACCAAAGGCTCTGATGTTGCAAACGCGCAAAAATACGGCGATGCCATTGCCCAGACATTAAACAATTTTGGAAAAGCCGTTGGTTTGAAATTCCGCGCTGGTGACGGGCTTGTGGCAGAAACAAACGTGGGAAGCAAAGACACGGGAAGCTTTTATCACAGCCCAAGCGGCGTTATCCGCACGACAGGAACGGCAGGCGATGTGGACAGCATTGCCCTTTCATTCTTGAAACAAAAACAAAGCTATGATTTGGGCGGGGATAATGATTTAAACACCTATTACACATCCGCCTTGGACAAAGCGGATTCTTTGAGCGGTCTTGCGGCAGATTTGGACACATATCTTGGCAAGAGAGCAAACGCGCCCTCACCCTCTTTGATAGCCATGAGAAATGCTGGAAATTCCCGATTTAATTTTGTTTCATAGGAGAGATAAATGGACAACATGATGATGAACAAACAAATGCCACCACAGGCAGGCGCACAGCAAATGCCGATGCAACCATCACCGCAAGCGGCACAACAGCCTCCAATGCCAGAGCTTCGCGGGGAAGATGTGCAAATGCTCTTGTTTTCGCGGGTTCAAAACTTGACAGAGCCAGAAATGGTCACGCTTGACCAAATGATTACGCCAGAGACAATCGTGGTGTTATTAAAACTGTTTCCAGAGCTTGCCATTTTGTTTGAGCGTGCCAGCGCGTTTCAAGGCGAGCAGTATCAAGGACAGCCGCAACAACAGGCGCAACAAGAATATGAGCAGGATGATGAGGAAGGCGGGAATCCTCTTGTCAACAACAACCTTTCCCGTGGATTGATGGGGTAACATGGCTGGATTTTGGGATTTTGTACCGACATTGATAAATGTTGTAGGAACGGGGTACGGAGCAAAGCTGGCTTCGGATGCGACAAAAGACGCGTCCAGAACGCTGACAGAATCCCAAGGCAAAGCCACGCAGGCTGAACTGGCGGCGATTGAGGCCGCAAAACAGGTCTTTCAACAGCAACAAAAAGACGCCTCACCTGGACTGATTGCTACACAAGAAATCATCGGGCGCGGCGAGCGATTGACACCATTGCAAGCAAGACAGCTTGAGGATGGGCGCAGGCGCACGCTGGATGCGCTTCAAGGCGGAAATCTTCGCGGGTCTGCACGGGCCACCGTTGCCGCCGTCAATGATGTCGAGGGGCGTATGTATGACCAGTTTATGGACAGCAACAGATCAAGAGCGGATTCTGCGGCCAGTGGTTTGACAGGTCAGTATTTTAACGCAGGCCGAAACATGGGTGAGCTTGATCTGAAAACAGGTCAGTCTCTTTCGTCTGGCTTGACCAGCACGGGAGAAATCAACGCAAGCTCTCAACTCGGAATTGCAAACACCAAGGGTCAAGCGATTGGAGATATTGCCGCCGTGATTGCAGAGCAATTTAAAAACGATTCTAGACCATCGTCCTACAGCAGAAACCAAACAGACATGAGGGTTTAACATGGCTTCATCCAATCTCATCCAACAGCTTGCAAGCCCCGTCAATGCCGTTGCCCAAGGATATGCGCAAAGAGAGCAAAAACTCCAAGCGGATGCCGATAGGGAATATCAACGCGCCAACGAAGAGCAAAAGCAAAAGGACGCGGATTTTCACAAGGTTGTGCAGTATGCGGGGGATGGATTTATCGAAGAGGCCCGATATTTCGCACAGCAAAAAGGTATGCAAATACCAGAGACGGTTTTCACAAATGCCAATTTTGCAAAGGGTTTGTCTTTGGCTGGAAGTCTTTATCCAGACGATCCTGCGCGTGCGCAAGAATTTACCAAAGCCTTTATGAACACGGACGGCGATTACGCCTCTCGCATGAACATGGCCATCAATGCCGTTGGTAAGCCGATGAGTGTCAGCGATAGAGATTTCCAAAACTTTGTGCGCAAAGAGCAATGGAAGATGAAGAACGGCATAGGCGGAGGCTCTTCTGGCGGATTTAACCTGTCACCAGGACAATCCAGATTTGATGCGCAAGGAAATGTCATTGCAAGCCTTCCCCCAGCAAGCGGCACACAAGAGGGCTGGAACGCAAAAGACAGATTGGAATTTGGCCTTAAAGCCTACAACGCGGCCTTGTCAGGTATTGGGCAAGACCCAGCATTGGCACGCGAAGAGGCGTTTAAGCAGTATGACGCGGCGTTTGGCGGGGGCGCTCCTACGGCCCAGCAACCATCGACGGGTTTGACGGGCGGCATACCACCCATGACACAGGGAGATTTCAACGCCCCAGTTCCGCCGATGCAAAACATTCCGTTGCCACCGCAGGGCGGCATGAGTCCTCCAACCTACACACCAAAACCAAATGGGCCAGTAAATGAGGCCGCTTTAAAAGCATTGATTGAAAATGCCCGTGCCGAAGGTTATTCTGATCTAGAAATAGAAGCAGAACTTAAACGGCGCGGAGTTATGCAATAAATGCAAGGCAGAAAACCATTATCGCAAATAGCAGATGAGACATTAGGCGTACAGCCCAGAAAACCTTTGTCTGATATTGTGGATGCGCACCTTCTCAAAGAACAGCCTGTTCAGCAAAACATTGTCCCTGTTGAGCCAGAAGAACACGGCTTTGCGTCTGGATTTACGTCCGCTTTGCAGGGACAGCCCAGAATGTATGCGGAAGGTATGAAAGCATACGGGGATGTGTCTGGAATTGATGCCATTGGCAAATTGGGCCAAAAAATAGACGAATCTGCCACAAAAACACCCGTTAAGACCCTAACATGGAGCGACATCGACAACCCGTCCGAGGTTGTGGACTGGCTGGCCGAACGTGTCGGAGAGGGCGCGGGGTCTGGTGTTATTTCATTGGCGGCTGGTTTGTCTGGGGCTGGTATCGGCGCGGGCATCGGCGCGGCGGCGGCTGGCCCTGCTGGCGCGGCCACAGGGGCAACGGTAGGCGGATTGACATTTTCCGCCGCAGATGCTCTGACAGCAAATATTGGCGAGCTTCGTGCGGCCCTGATCCAAGAAGGCGTTGATGAAAAAACTGCCAGCCAATACGCAGTTCCATACGGAAGTATTCTTTCTGTGCCAGATGTTGCCGTTATGGGAAAGGTATTGTCAAAGTTTGGCATAACAGCCCAAGGAAAAGACGCGGCGCGTCAGGCCGTCATACAAAAAATCAGGGACGAGATTGCCCAAAAACAGTACATGGCGGCTGGTAAAAAGCTGGCCAAAGAAACGGGCCGCGACATTACGGAAGTGGCTGGCATGGAAGCCGCGACAGAGTTTGGTCAAACACTGGGCCAGCAGGGTGTTGTGGCCAATGTGGCCGACAAGCCTTTCTTTTCACCGCAAAACACCGAAGAGGCCGTCACGGCGACTGTATCTGGTCTGTTTGGCGGCGGAATCATGGCCGCTCCTGGCGCGTCTGTTTCAACAGGATTGACCACCCCGAACACCATTCCTGATGCCACACAAGGCCTTCAGGATAGTGCCGAAGTGCCGCCCCCGCCGATAGCGGCAACACCCGCGCCGAACAGAGATAGTCTGGCCAGCGCGATTGAACGTGGAAACGCGCAGACACCCCCCCCTACTGCACCGCAGACCAACGCCCCGCCAGTCGATTCCGATGTTCCTTCGGCAGAGTTTGATTTTGGATCTGTGTCGCAAGGCGATACAATTCAAAACATTGATGAAAACGGCGAAATTATAACGGGAAAAGTACAAGGCGTACAACGCACAAAGAAGGGTGTCACGTTTCAAATTCTGGATGAAAATGGTGAGATTCACACCATTTTTGAGGGTATTGGCCAGACCAGCCTTGTGCAAGCCGCGCCACAGCAAACAGCCATACCCGTTGAAATTATCACGGAAGAGCAATTTCAGCGCGAGACGGGCCGCGCTCCAACTCCTTTGCCAACCCGCGATGATTTGGCGGCGGCAATCAATGGACAGCCACCTCAATCAGAAGGCCAGCAAAACAAAGCCGATGATATAGCGGCTGGCATGAAAGGCATGGCTGGAGGGATTGTTGATTCTTTTTATCAGGGATTCTATGACAGGTTGGCAAGAAAGCCTGGTGCAAGCGACTCGTACAAAGCAAACGAGCCAAGATTTCAGGAAATGCGCGAAGCATTTGATGCTGGAAAAATCAAAAGCGTTGATGATCTAAAGAATTTGTTGCAATCGCCACCACAAAAACCAGAAGTAAAGCTTTCGGATTTGGGTGTTGAGGATTTGCAAAAACGACTGACCAATATCCGAAACCAAGCAAAGTTGCAGGGATGGGACAAACGCCTGACAAAACTGCGTGACGACCTTGAGGCCGCAATCGCAGAAAAGAACCCTGTCGCGGCAAAAGTTGAGGAAATCACCAGCGCTTCGGAACAAATCAATCCAGAGCCAACAGACGCACAAAAAGAGGCTGGAAACTACGCCAAGGGCCATATTTCTATCAGTGGCTTAAATGTGTCCCTTGAAAACGCAAAGGGAAGCACGCGGCGCGGCACAAATTCCAATGGCCAGTCATGGGAAGTGCAAATGCCAGCCCATTACGGATACGTCAAAGGCACAAAGGGTGCGGACGGAGACCAAGTTGATGTCTATGTTGGAGACAATCCAGAATCAGATACGGTATTTGTGGTTGACCAGATTGATTCAGAGACCCGTGATTTTGATGAACATAAGGCCATGCTGGGCTTTTCAGACATACAGCAAGCCATGAACGCTTACAACGCGGCGTTTTCTGACGGCAAGGGCGAGCAACGCACTGGCGGTGTCACCATCATGTCAATGGATGAGTTTAAGGGCTGGCTTAACAAGCGCGGCGCAACCAAAAAACCGTTGCAATATGTGAAGCCAGAACAGCAAAAACCAACAGTCGAGGAAATCTCGGCAGTTGAAACACCGCAGACACAAGAACCCGTTCAGGCCGAGGTTGCGCCGCCACAAGAGCAAGCAAAGCCCGAAGAGCCTGCGGCGGCACAAGAACAAAAACAGCCCAGAAAAGGTATTATGGGCGACAGGTTAGCGGCTGGCGAGATTGTCCTGACAAGCACGGGCCGCAAAACAACACCATTTCCAAAAATTGCTTTGGGATCGCCCCGTTCTGTTACGTTGACAGAAAAACGTGTTGAAGAATGGCTCATGCAAAACGCCCTTGATGAAGCACGCGCACGCGGAGACGATTTTAACGCCACGCAGTTTGAGGCCAATCTCAAAAAGCCGTCACAGGCTGACAAGGACAGCGCAGAAAGCTATCTGTTTGATCCTGACTTTGTGTTTGATGTGCCAAAACCGCTATTAAAGGATGTGACCACTCCAGCCGCGCAGGAGGAATCCGCGCCAGCACCAGAGAAAACACCAAAACCAGAACCAAAACCAAAACCTTTAAGCAAAAAAGAAAAAGCCGCTCAATACACGGAAGCATTGGGCCTTTATTATCAAAAAGGAAATGTTGTTCGTTCATATTACGGCTATGACCGTGTGATTGATTATACACCAGAACCATTTAGCGTGACCGTAGAAGAGGTAAAACGAGGCCCTGACGGAAATACATGGCAAACTGTAGGTCAACCCAGAAATCACTCGACATACCCACAATGGGCAAATGTCCGTGACTATCTTATTCGCATAGGCCGAAAAGATTTGGCGTTTGGAACACGCGCCGAAACAACCACTACAGAAAAGCCTGGCGAGGCACAGGATAAAATACCTGAACAGCCAGAGGCAAAAGCTGAAGAATCTAAAATATCTTCGGTAAATGGATCGGCAACAAAAGCTGGATTTTATGAAGCCATAAAAAAACAAGGAAAAGACAAAACGCTTTATGTTTTTAGCCCTGAAGAAGCTAGAGAGATAATTACAGAATTAAATAAAAGAGATTCAACATTGTGGGGCAATGGAATAGGGCCAACAATCAATGTTTTTAATTACTATGCCAAGCCAGAAGATGGAATATCTTTTTCTGTTCAGGACAGCCTAAGAAAAAATATAGTTTATGGTGAGGGAATAGAGGAGTTTTTGTTTCCTAAAACAACACAACCCACACCAGACCAACAGCCTGCGGTTGACAAAACCCCTGAAAAATCGGAAACGGTTGCAGAGCCACAGCAGGATGATACGGAAAACAAACAACCAGCGTCAAGCGAGCAAGAAAAACCAAAATCCGAACGCGGCAAGAAAATGCAAGACGTTGGCGAAAAGATGGAGGGCAAGCGTGCCTTTCAATCTCGCATGGAAAAGGCCAAACCTTCTGAAAAAGCCAAAGAGATTATCAATTCAACAAAAAAATCAGTGGCTTTTAACATCCAAGAAAAAGAAAGCCAGACGGATGGCGTGAAACGCTTTGGACAAGCTCTTGTAAAAGAGTTTGAAGATTTTAGCGCGTATCTTTACACAACGAATTACATCCAAAAATCTGGCCGTGGGCGTTGGTCAACGAAGTTTCCAAGCTGGGATGAGCAAGTCAAATCATTCTTTTCTGACAATGCCCTGACTGACGGACTTACTATTGAATATCGTAAATTTGACCCAGATGCCGTCAAAAGAGGCAGGGAGCTTATTGAAATGCACGCCCAGGACTATATAGAGCTTGGCGCACGCATCAACGACATATTTAACAATTCTGACAATATCGAACAGCTTAAAAACGAGTTTCGCAATGCGCTTGCAGATCAGGAATTTGAAAAACTGTTTGAGAAATTTTCTAAATCATATTCTCTAAAGAGAGATATTTTTTCATCCTACTCTTACACAACATTTGGCCAGATACAGGATGGCACAAAAAAACGCGACACAACCCGCGCAAAGCCCATGGTGCGCCCAAAGCTTGAACACATAGAGCGCGATGGCCTAAAAGATTATCGCAGAGACAGAAACATAACAGCGCAGGAATTTAAGGACACGTTTGGATTTCGTGGTGTTGAGTTTGGTGAGTGGGTCAACGCCAAAGAGGGCCAAGCACACGTTAATCACGCCTATGATGCTCTTATGGATTTGGCAGACCATATTGGAATTAAACCCGTTCATATTTCCCTTGGCGGAAAGCTGGGGTTTGCATTTGGAAGCCGAGGATCTGGTGAACATGCCGCGCACTATGAACCAGCCACAAACGTCATAAACCTGACAAAAACAAAGGGCGATGGGTCTGTAGCGCATGAATGGATGCACGCTCTTGATTACAATATAAGAGCAAATGACACAAGGCATAAAGAGTTTATGGATTTGGCCTACAAAAGCCTGTCTAAAAAAATGCGTGATGTGTCTTATTTGGAGCGCACCCTAAAGGACTTTTTAAACGGCAAAATTTGGTATGATGGACGCAAGAGCCATGGTGTGATTGGAAATGCCAGAATTTATCTTGAGTACGTTATTAAAAACCCCATAAAACAGCTTGGTCAGTCAACGGACTTTAAGCGTGATGGTGATGCTCTTGGCAAAGACTACGAAGGCACTGAAGTCGAGCTTATCGCTAGGGCGTGGGAATCCTACGTTCATGACACGCTGGCTGGAAAAAGCCCTTATTTGGTCAATGGTTGGGTTGCCGAAGGCGTTGTGACCAAACAAAACGGTTACAGAGGTACTCTTTATCCTGAAAAAGAAGAGCGCCAAGCGTTCAACACGTTCTTTAAAGAATTTTTAAACAAAATAGAGTTTACTGATACAGGCGTTAAATTAAAAGACGGCGCAAAACTTCCTATTGAGCTTGAAATGGAATCCGCCATTCAATCAGCCAAGGAATTTTTGCCAAAACTATCCAATATGTTGGAGGAAATAAATGGAAGCACTCAACAAAATACTGTTTCGCCAAGCGTACCAGAAGGCGATGGCCCAACAAGCCCCCAAAATGTATCGGGATTTGATACAGTCCAAGAAGATGGAGGAACATCTGGATCAGATCAGTCAGGAGGCGATGCAGTTGTACCAGCAGACGGTGCAATTCCTCAAGGAGAAGCGCGGGATGATGGACGAAGCCAAGAGCGTAGCGGCGGAAATGACAATCAGCCAGATGATACAATTCCCGCAGGAGAAAAACAGCCAGTAAAAGAGTTTCAGGCTAGTGGCACTAACCACAAAATTGCGGTTGGTTCTTTGGACGAAAAACGAGGTCAAAAGCAAAAAGCAAAAGACAATATAGAAATTATAAAGCTGGTCAAAAAGATTGAATCAGAGGGCCGTGCCGCAACGCCACAGGAGCAAACGCTTTTGGCAAAATACACAGGCTGGGGAAGCATAAAGACAGCATTTCCCAAAGCCGATGGAACAATGACGGAAGGTTGGAGCGACATAAATCAAGAGCTAAAATCGCTTTTGACCGATAAAGAATATAAAGAAGCCCGTAAATCCATTCAATTTGCGCACTACACGTCTGAAATCGTTGTACGCAACATGTGGGAGGCGTTGTCCCACATTGGCTTTAAATCTGGCTTTGTGTTCGAGCCTGGCATGGGTATTGGAAATTTTGTTGGTATGATTCCAGACAAGATATCAGCCACATATTCAGGTATTGAGCTTGATCCAATGACGGCAAGGATTGCAAATATCCTGTATCCAGAATCAAGCGTGCGAAATGTTGACTTTATCGAAACGCGGTATGCCGACAATATGTTTGACGCGGCAATAGGAAACCCGCCTTTTAGTGACCAGATCGTAAGGTCAGACCCAAAATACAGAAAAGATGCCCTATCGTTGCATAATTACTTTTTTGCAAAAGCGATTGATATGGTGGCCAATGGAGGGGTTGTGGCATTTGTCACAAGCCGATACAGCCTTGATAATTTGGACAGCTCTGCACGCGAAAAAATGGCCGAGAAAGTTGATTTGGTTGGCGCAATCCGCTTGCCAAACACAGCCTTTAAGACCAACGCAAACACGGAAGTTGTGACAGATGTGATTTTCTTGAGGAAACGTCTGCCAGGCGAAAAATCAAACGGCGTGTCTTGGACAAAGACAAAACCCGTAGAGTTGCTTGATAAGTATGGAAATCCATTTGAGATTCCAATCAATGAATATTTTGTCTCAAATCCAGAAATGGTTTTGGGCAACATGGCTTTGTCTGGTTCTATGTACCGTCAAAACGAGTTTACGGTTGAGCCAGCCCAAGAGAGAGACCTTGACCAGCAAATGAAGGAGGCCATTGCACGCCTCCCAGAAAACATTGTTGGCGATATACAAAAAGCCAACACGGAAGCCATGGATATGATGCCACCTGAAAAGAAGGAAGGCTCTTATTACATAAAAAATGGAAACTTAATGCAAGTTGATGGCGGTATTGGTATGGCCGTTGAGTTGCGCGGTAAAGGCGTTGTGGGCGGCATATCGAAGCAGGATGAAGCCAAAATAAAAATGCTTATTCCTATTCGTGATTCTTTGCGCGAAGCCATGTCTGCCATGGTTGAAAACAACAAGGAAGAAATGCAAAAGCACCAAAAGAGCTTGGCAAAACACTATGATGCTTTTGTAAAAAAATACGGGCCTGTTACCAAGTCTGTTACAGAGACTCGCCCCCCCACACCAGCACAATACGAAGATGCAAGAAACGAAATACGCAATGACTATCTTGCCGCAGATATGGAATTTGATGAGGGCGATATTGACCTTACAAATCTATTAAACGCCATTAACCCAGAGACAGGCAAAAAATACACCTCTTCTGCGATTGCAAAAATTCGTGAGCAAAAACGTCAAGAAATTGAGGCGGCTGGCGGAATTGTAAACCAAGGCTCGTTTGATCCAAGTGTTGTCCCAGACAACGTGAGCGTGACGTATGAAAACTTGGATTCATTTAAGCTAGACCCAGAATATTACAATCTTCTTATCTTGGAAGAGTACAATGATGAAACAGGCACATACAAAAAGACAGATGTGTTTGATAAAAACATTGTTGCGCAAGTCAAAAAGCCAGAAATAAAAACACCAGTCGATGCCTTGAATTATTCTTTGGCTATAAAAAACAGTGTCGATATTGATTTTATGGCGACAGAGCTTGGGAAAAATGCGGATGCAATTATCCAAGAGCTTACAGAGCTTGATTTGATTTATGCTCTACCCAAAAAAGACGGAACTCAAAAATATGTTTATTCAGAAGAGTATTTGAGCGGATACGTCAAAGATAAATTGGCTTACGCAAAGCAGATTGCCAAGACAGATCCAGAGTATCAAAGGAATGTTCGCGCTCTTGAGGCTGTTCAGCCCAAGGACGTACCAGCCAGCGACATAAACACCAATTTGGGTTCTCCTTATTTTGGCACAAAAGTCATACAGGACTTTATGAAAGAAGAGCTTGGCATATCTGCCAATATCACATACACGGGCCTTGTAAATATTTGGGAGGTGGAAGCCAACGACCCATATTCACCCGCAAACACCACACAATACGGCACGAGTAAGAAGCCTGCACATCAGATCATAGCCCATCTTCTGATGAAAAAAGACATACGGATTACAACAAAGAATGAAGATGGCAAAGAGATTGTCAATGTTGCCGAGACGCAGGCGGCGCAAGACAAGGCCAAAATCATACAGGAAAAATTCACAAACTGGATTTGGAAATCATCACACGGTGAGGCCGTATTTAGAAAATACAATGATGAATACAACAACATTGTGGCGAGAAAGTTTGATGGAAGCCACATTACAACGGCCATATCGCCATTCATTCGCTTGCGCCAGCACCAGAAAAACGTCATTTGGCGCATTTTGCAAACGGGCAACACCTATATGGCGCACGCGGTTGGGGCTGGTAAAACCTTGGCAATGGTCTCTGCTGGCATGGAAATGCGCCGTATGGGAATTTGGAAAAAACCTGTTTACGTTGTTCCAAACCACATGCTTGCACAATTTTCTGGAGAATTTAGGGCGGCATATCCACAAGCAAAAATATTTGTAGCGGACGAACAGAACTTTCATACAGATAAGCGCAGACGCTTTGTTGCAAACGTGGCCAAGGGTGATTGGGATGGCGTTGTTATGACGTACTCCTCATTTAAAAAAATACCGATCAGCGCGTCATTTGAACAGCAGGCCATAGAAACAGAGCTTGAGAAATATCGTGCCACCATGACCGAATTAAAATCAAACAGGTCAGGGCGCGGTACAACGGCCTCTATCATTGAAAAACAAATTCAAAAGCTTGAGTCAAAATTAAAAGCTTTGAAGGTAGAGGGCAAAGACCAGTCCTTTTCATTTGAACAGCTTGGAATTGATGCGATTTTGCTTGATGAGGCGCATTATTTTAGAAAGCTTTCTTTTGTCACAAGGCAAGGAAACATGAAGGGCGTGAACCCGATTGGGTCAAAAGCCGCATGGGATTTGTATATAAAGTCACGGTATTTGGACACAGTTCATCCCAACAAAAACCTTGTCATGGCAAGCGGTACGCCACTAACAAACACGCTGGCCGAAGTCTTTACAATTCAAAGATTCATGAATGAGCGTGCATTGAATTTGCGTGGTATCAATAATTTTGATGCGTGGTCTGCCGTTTATGCCAATGCCGTATCAAACCCAGAAAGACAGCCAAGCGGCGCATACAAAGTTGTAACGCGCCTTGCCGAGTTTATGAACCTTGCCTCATTGTCTCAAATGACAAGAGAGTTTATGGACACCGTGACCAGTGATGAGCTTGGTACTTTGGTGGACAGGCCGACCATGAAAACTGGCCGAATGATTATAAAAACTGTAAAGCCTAGCCGTGAGTACCTGGCGTTCCAAAAATACCTTGCCTTTAGAACACAGCAGGCGGCAAAACAAAAAACAGGCGAAAAAGGCGCAGACAACATCCTTGCAATTATTGGTGAAGGCCGTCACGCCGCGATTGATATGCGCCTGATTGACCCAACGTTGCCAGAAACAGAATCCAAGCTTGAGGACATGATTGATAATGTTTTCAATATCTGGAAGCAGACATCATCTGATGTGTTTAAAATGCGCTATAGGGGTGACGACAGGGAATCAAAGATAACTGGCGGTACGCAGTTGATATTCTCTGATCTGGGCGTTCGCTCACGAACCAAGGACGGAAAATCTTTCTCTGCCTACGACCAGATTAAGCGCAAACTGATTAAAAACGGCGTTCCTGCCAATCAGATTGCCTTTATTGCCGATTACGACACAACCGAAGATAAACGCCGTTTGCAAAAGATGGTCAATGACGGTGAAATCAGAATCTTGATAGGCACAACAGCCAAAATGGGAACGGGCCTCAACGTTCAAAACCGCCTAAAGGCCGTTCACAATCTCGATGCGCCGTGGCTACCAGCAGACCTTGAGCAACGGGTAGGCCGCGCTTTGCGTCAGGGAAATCAGTACAAAGAGATTGAGATTTATGGGTATGGCACAGAAGGTTCTTACGATTCAACCATGTGGGGCATGCTTGAAACCAAGGCCAAGGCCATTATTCAGTTTTTAAAGGGCGATTCAGACCTGTCCTCCATGCGCGATATTGAGGAAACAGACCATTTCCGCATGGCCAAAGCCATGACATCGGGAGACCCACGCGTATTGAAGCAGGCCGAATTGCAGTCAGAGGTTGAAAAGCTGGCACGTCAGTCAAACAATTTCTATAATGAACAAATACAAATCAAGAACAAAATAAACTCGAACAAAACTGGAATCGAGCGTGCCGAAAAAATGATTGGCTACGTTCAGGAAGCTTTAAAGAAGCGCGTGCCGTTTAAGGACGATGAATTTTTAATGACCGTGATGGGCAAGCCATACGCAGAAAGAGCGGAGGCATCCGAGGTCATAACAAAATCTGTTCAAGATATTATTAAGAACGGAACATCAACGCCATCAAACGGGATAAAGATTGGTGAAATTCAAGGATTTGATATTCACATGTTTGTGTCAAACAACACAAACCTTACATACAGCTATGAAATATTTTTGAATGACCCTGCGCTTAAGGATCAGGGAAGAACATGGGAGGCTGGCAAAGACAGTTTCTCTGGGTCTGGCCTCATAACATCATTGCTTAATTCCATCAACAGGATGGAGAAGTCTATTGATAGCTACACATACACGATTGAAGCAAACACGCGTGACATAAAAGCATTGGAAAGCCAAATATCTGGCGAGTTTCCAAAAGCACAAGAGCTTTCATCCAAGAGGGATGAGCTATCGCAAATTGAAAAAGACCTTCATGCCAATGCGCCAGTTGAGGTGATTTATGACGATTACCCAATCCAATATTGGGAAGAAAACAAAGAGGCACTAAAGGCGAAGTTTAGCATTGTGTCTGATGAAGAGTTTTATTTTGTGCCAGCAAAACAGGCAAAGGGTGCGCTGGCCAAGAAAAACGCATCAAAACGTCAATCCGTTCAAGACGCTATTAACAAACATTTATCAAAGATTGGATTCCCAGAAGCAAATGTGGTTGTGTTTGACCCATCTTATGAATTGCCAAAAATAGAAAATGAAGAAGGAAAACGATATGAGGGCGTTTATCACAACGGGATTGTTTATATTTCTCTTGAAGCCAAAGACCCTATAGCAACATTAAACCATGAGGTTGTTCACGCTTTGAAGGACGCTGGCGCGATAGAGCGCGGAGAGTGGGCAAGACTTACATCCATGGCTGGCGAATGGCGCAAAAAATACAATGTTGATGAAAATTACAAAAAATTAAACCTTTCGGAGGAAGCTCTGAACGAAGAGGGCATAGCACATGCCATCGGCGATAGGTCTCAAAAAGGATTGGTTGAGCGTATTCGCAACAAAATAATCCGATTCTTGAACGCGATTAGGGATTTCTTACTTGGTAGTCCATACCAGATCAGAAACATTGACGATTTGAATAAAGCAATCATGTCTGGAGAGCTGGCCCAGAGAGAGGGTGTGCAAGAAAGACTTGCCAAAAAAGCCAAAAAATTTGATGGGCTTTCTGATGTCGAAGAAGGCAATGTCATGTTTAGCCTTTCAGAAAAACCATCCGAAGCGTTGGCGCAAGCCAGTGAGAATTTGCAAGAAGCACGCAGGGGCAAAAAAACCTTTAAAAAGGATTTGAGGAAATTTGCGGCAATCGCTAATCACCCAAGCCAAATAGCGTCATTGCTTAAAGAATTTACGCCTGTTTACTTGCTTTCTTTGGATATGCAAAAAGAGCGTGATGTGATTATTCACAATCTCAATGGCATGATTGACACTTACAACAATTTGAAAGAGGACAGCAAAAAACGCGTCAATGCTGTTCTTGAGATTGGAAGGTTGACCGAAACAAACCTTGTTCCTATTGGTGGACGTGTCGTGGCGACAAACAAGGGAATTGATACAGCTCGTCATAGCAAAGACGGCGACACTGTTTCATTGTCAGAGCTTGAGACACAGGCGTATATCGGTGTCAGATCGGCAATGGACAAAGCTTTGGACATGTATATGGAGGTTGCCCTTCTTGAATACGGATTTGCCGATGAGGGAATAAAAAACAAATCAGACCTTATGAAGGCATTGGCAAAAGAAAAAGACGAAAACAGGCAAGAAAAAATGCAAGAGGCATTGGCAATATTGCTTGATATAGAAAAAGCCAAAAAATCTGGTTACATCCCGCTGAAACGCTGGGGCAACGTAGGAATTACGGTTCGTATGAAAAATGAGGACAGAGACCTTGTTTGGTATGAGCATGTTGATGCAAAGGCCAAAAGCGGAAAAGAAATCATGTCCGTTCAAGATGTCAAGGAGAAGATTGAATATCTAAAGAAAAAATTTCCTGATTCAGATTATGAAATTGATTATTTTGAAATCACCAATTTTGCCGATGTTCGCGCAAAAATAGATTTGAATGAGCTTGATGCACTTGCGGCAAACAGTGATATGAGTGATGAGGATTATCGCGCTTTGAGAGATATGCTTGAGGATGCAATCAAGCGAAAAGGCTTCCGCCGTCACTTTTATAAAGCCAAAGACGTGCCTGGATACAGCGAGGACTTTGAACGCGCTATTAACGATTATGTGGTGAGCATATCATCGCACCTGTCCAGAAGAATGTTTGCTCCAAAACTTGATAAAGCGGTTTTGAATATACAAAAATCAGGCAAAAAGGAATTGTTTGTTTATGCCAAAGACTATGTGTCCTATATCAATGACCCAATAGAAGAGTTTGGAAACCTTAGAAACATTGTTTTTGTGTATTATCTTGCTGGAAACATTGCTTCTGGTATGACAAACCTGTTCCAGCCGATCATGACAACTGTGCCTATTTTGGTTCAGGCTGTCGGCGGCGGCGCAAAAATATCGTATGAAATGGCTCGCGCCTACAAAGACACTATGGCGTTGATGGATTACAAAGAAGGAATGTCATTATTCAATTTTGACAAAGCTCCGTCTGATGTTCGTCTGGCCCTACAAAAAGCCGATGCAGAAGGTGATTTCATTCCTCTGGACACATACCAGTCTATGGGAATTGCAGGCAGTAAGCACATATATTTGCGTGGCCTTGATAAACGTGTTCGCCTGATTCAGGAGGCTGTTGGTTTGACATTCTCTATCCCAGAGAGAATCAACAGGATCACAACCTTTGTTGCGGCTTACAGGCTTGCAATGATGCCAGAGAACAAGCAAAAAATAATGTCTTTTATTGGCAGAGACCAAATAGCGCGAGCAAAGCTTCAAGGCAAAGACGGCCATGCGTTTGCAGAGGCTTTTGCTGATTATGCTGTTACTTCGTCTCAATTCACTATGGGTAAATTAAACAGACCAAAAATAGGGCGCGGAATAGGGACGATACCAACGCAGTTTTTAAGCTTTGTGATGCAGTCTTTTGAGCTTATGTACCGCATGGCAAAGGTACATGATGGAAACAAGGTTGCGGCTATTGGCTTGATGCTCTTTACAATCATTGCATTGTCTGGTTTGAAGGGCTTTCCGTTTGCCGAAGATGTCGAAAAAATTCTTGAGTATCTTATTAAGAAAGCAACAAAAGCAGATTTTGATTTTGACAAAGAAATGAGAGGGCTTTTAACGCCTATATTTGGCAAGGTTGGAACAGACATCATCATGGAGGGTGTTCCTTACGGTGCGCTAGGTGTTGATATGTCCACAAGGCTTGGATTTGGAAACGTGATACCAGATGATGGTCAAGGCATGCTCGGCGTGTCGTTTGACATGTTTGTTACAAGACCCAAAAATGCTTTGGAATTTATGTTTGCTGGCGATTATTACAAAGCACTGGCAGAAATTATGCCAAACTTTATTAAGAACCCGATGCACGCGCAGATATGGCAAGAGCAAGGTATTAAATCACAGTCAACTGGCCTTACAATCGTTGCCAAAGAAGATGTTTCAAAATTTGATTTATGGCTTAAAACGGCTGGCTTTACTTCATCCAAAATTGCTGAACGCAGAGAGCGGTTTTACATGGAGCAAAGAATTTCAAATGCAGTCAATGATTTGCGAAACTCTTACTACAGAGAGCTTTCGTTTATTTTTGCAGAGCGCATAAGGGAATCCAAGATAAACGGGCCACAGTCACCAAAAATGTATGACTATGACCAACAAATTAAGGCGGTTTTTGAAAGAATTGCCAGATACAATGAGGGACAGCCTGCCTACAAACAGATAAACATTGACGAAGATACCCTAAAAGACAGGATTAACAGGGAACTGAAAGGCTCTGATGTCGTTAAGGGCCGCAAACAAGCGCGGGAAGAAATAGGCAAGGTGCGAGAGCTTTTCAAAGAGTAAACTGTGTTGACGTTTCATTATCTGTAAATTAGAATTGATTGATTGTTTTTCGGTATTGGATTCAACCAAACCGCTTTCGCTTTTTGCGAGGGCGGTTTTTTTATTGGTGCATTTATGGGAATCATTTTGCTTTTGGAGAAAAAAACTATCCCTTCGGACGGTTTTACGTTTGAGGACGGCCAAGGCATACAATTTGAGGATGGAACTTATGTCACAAAAGGTTAAATTTGCTGTGCTGTTTTTGGTTCTGGCTTTGCTTTCATTGCCAGCGTTTGCGCAAACAAAGATAAGCGAGGCTACGGACGCTGGAACACTGGTTGGTACAGAAATGTTGCCATTGTCAAAGCCAGCAAGCACAACCGCTTTTAAAACCACGGTTGACTCCATTGCCACATACGCAACGGCGGCTTTGGATGCTCTTTGCCGCGTGAACGGCACAACACAAACAGCTTGTATGAACACATTTGGGTATGCAAACCCAAGGTGGTTTGGCACAAACGTCTGTACTTCCAACTTCAACACCAACAACAATATTGACGATGATGCCGCCGAAATCCAACTAGCCCTGAATACGGGCCGCGATGTATTTTTGCCTGCTGGGTGCAAGCTTGCAAACAAGGTAAACTTTGTGCAAGACGGTCAGTCCCTATTCATGGACGGCCACGGAGGCCGATACAATTCAAACTATCCAGGCAACAAATACGTTTTTATTCCAAATGACCTGTGGACAAACCGCGCAACGTCTTTGAACTGCGCCGTGGATTCGATGGGCTACGACAACGTGACTATCCGCAATATTGCCTTTCGTTCAAACTTTAACCTTGTGGGTTCTGTCGGGCATTGTAACAGCGTAGGTATTCGTTCAGGGCGCGGCGCGGCCTTCTCAAACCTGATTAACGTATCATTTCTGAATATGGGTAACGGCGTAGGCGCGGCGATGGAGTCGTTTTTTGACTATCGCGGATCAAGCACAGATTCACACACGCTTGGAACGGGGACGTTCAGCTTTACCACAGATACACAGCGTCTTTGGACGCCTGGCGATGTAATTGTGGCGCAAGCCAACGGCATTACGCCAACCACCACCATGACTGGGACTGTGACATCCTACAACCAAGGCACGGGCGCATTGGTTATGAACTCAACCAGCACGGCGGGTACGGCTGGAACATACGCCTCTTGGACGCTTTCTACAGCCAACAAATGCAGACCAATCAGCACAGAAATCCCTGGATATGGCGCGGCAATCAACGAGCTAAACAACAACGTATTTCAGGCTCGTATCACAGGGATTGACGTGATTGGGAACTGCATGGGCATCTATGGAAACATGTCCGATTTGCACGTTTATGACCTCTATTGCGCCAACGTAAACCATAATTGCGTATCATCTTTGCCAGGCTTTGGATCTGGATTTGAAATCGCAAACACGCGGATTGAGTATAGCGGTTTTGGAACGGGAGCATCTGGCTCAAAAACCTTTGTGCAGGGCGGCGCGGGTGTGTTTTTGGATGGTACATTTAACTATGCCATCACCAACCTATCATGTGACCACCAGTATGGTTCGTGCATCAAAGGAGGGCCAAACGCCAAGAACATTCTTTTGAACAACATCATTGCAGGCGGCTCTTTCTACACGGCGCAGGCTGGCAATGACAACGCACACTTTGTGTTTGAGGGTGTCGATGGCCTGATTGCCAACGGTATTTCAACCTTCCGAAACGGTGTTGATACCCCGTATGTCGTCCGATTCACAGGCACAAACAACAACGTGGTGTGGAACGGTCTGGGCGGCGCACAGGGAGCAGGCGCGGCCACAGGTCAGTGGAACACGGCGTATTTTGACCTTGTGACAACCCCTGTTCCGTTTGACTTTAACGTGCCAGGTGTCGGAGCGCAGATATCAGGGCTTACGGGCTACACCGAAACGTCTTATGACATTGGGAACTCTGGCACGGCGTTCACAATCAGTCTGGCTTATCCAAACGGTACGTTTCAGCGCGTGACAGCCACGGGCAACGCCACAGTGACCATGCCTGCGCAAGCGGCTGGGAAGTCCTTTACCTTGCGCTATTACACGGGCGCGGGAGGATTTACGGCCACGTTTACGGGTGTTAAGTGGCCTGCTGGGGCAGCTCCCACATTGACAGCCACGGCTGGGCGCATGGATGTTTTCACATTCATATCGGACGGCACAAACTGGTACGGATCAGTGACCCAAAACTACACACCATAGGTTAGATGATGAAAAAGTTTTTTTATGCCCTCTTGTTTATGGCCCTTGCCGTGTCCAGCACGGCGGGGGCTTTTGCCCCTCAAAAGGCCATGTTTACGTCTGGTGGCGTTGGGCCGATTGCACCAATTTCGCCAGATTCTATAGCAGGATTATCTTTATGGCTTGATGCTTCTGACTCTGGAACGGTTATTCATTCTGGCGGGTCTGTAAGCCAGTGGAACGACAAATCGGGAAACGCAAACAATGCAACGCAAGGAACGTCTGGAAATAGACCAACAACAAACACAAGAACAATAAATTCTTTAAATGTTATTGATTTTGACGGAACAAACGACGGAATGGTTTTGCCGTCTGCTTTGTATAGTATTCCTAATGGCCAAAATACAATTTTTATAGTTAATTTTTCGGATGTAACGGCGGCAGGATCAAGGCAAACGCTAACCGCAGAGCCATCGGCTTTCAATATAAATTTTGGCATACAATATGGCCCTATTTCTAGTCCAAATTATTTAGGGTTCGGAAATGGACAAATAGCAAGAACGGTCACAAGGGACACAAACCCACATATTTTTGCCTTAAGAAAAGGCGCAACGGCTCAATTATATTATGATGGTGGTACACCAACCTCTGTAACGTCCACAAATAGCACCGCAATCAACATGACCCTTGGATATTCTCCAAGTTATGGTGATTATTGGAATGGTGTTTTTGCAGAAATTATTGTTTATAATTTTGCATTATCTGATGCCCAAATGAATGGGGTTGCAAAATACTTAGAAAACAAGTGGGGAGTAGTTTGGAATAGCATATAAATTTATTTTTTAACAATAACTTGTCGGGTTGCTATGAAATTTTTAAAGACAAAATATGGACTATAATAATAAAAACGGGGGACTTAACTTTTGGACAGGCTTACCGATAGCGAAAGGATATTGGCATGGAAATCCTCTTGGGAACCCAGTTTTGCAGGGATAGCAATCATCAATCCAGACTTCACGTTTCGCTCGGTGAACCCGCAGTTTTGCGAAATTTTGGGCGTGACACCAGCAGAGTTAATCGGACAGAAGTTTCAGGACATAACTCCGCCATCCATACGGGAGATAGACCTCAAAAACGCTCAAATGGTCGTAGATGGCTTGATGGACTTCTACATCTTGCCGAAATCATACGAGTTTACAAGCGGGAGGAGGGTAAACGTGGTACTCTTGGTGACGAGAGCGCCGCTGACAAAGGATGGCCCATTCCAGTTTTTTGTGTCAAGGATCATGCTGGACAAACAAGAGGCCTCGTATATGGTCACGCAAGGGGCGAGCTATCCCTATCCTGTAAACTCCCAAAAGTTGACGACAACGGTCATGGATTTTTTGGTGAAGTATTGGACGTGGATAGTTATCGCGGGTGGAGCAATCACGGGCGCGATTTTAAAAATAATGGCCGTGTTAAAAATAATTGAAGAGTAAACATGCAGGCTTTGCCGAAAACATATATGTGGCTCAATGACCAGGCTGGCCCAAGACATTTGCGTGAGGCACTAAAGCTTTACGGCGTTTTGGAAACCAAGGGCGCACGAAACACACCAGAGATACTGTCATGGGCGCGAGAGCTTGGCGGCGAAGTCTTTGGTTGGTACGATTCTGACGATAAGCCTTGGTGCGGCCTATTTGTGGCTGTCTGTCTTAAAAGGGCCAGAAGGTTGCCGCCAGTCGGGATCAATGCCTTGCGTGCGCTTCAATACGCGAAATGGGGTGTTTTTGTGCATCCCAAGCATTACGCGGTGGGCGATTTGGCGACTTTCACACGCAAGGGCGGCGGACATGTGGGTTTTCTGGTGGGCCAAGACCATGAGTGTTATCACGTTTTGGGTGGAAACCAGTCTGACGGGGTCAATATCACCAGAATCAAAAAAGAACGGCTCTACGCTGTCACAAGACCAGAATATGTCAATTTTAAGCCTATGCCTTTGCCTTTGTTAAACCCTTCTGGTAAGATTTCAGTCAACGAAGCATGATTTAAACAAAGGAGAGAGTCATGGACGCTATCAAAGCAATTTTAGGAAAATTTAAAGGCCCAGTGTTTGCGGTGTTTGTCGCTCTGCTGTCTTTCTTGTCAGGCGCAACAACCGACATTGGCCAAGCATTGCAAATTGCGCTAGACCCGCAAAAAGCATTGGCGCAGTCTGCGCTCTTGATTAACGAAACGCCAAAGACAGACATTGTTGAGGCCGTCAAGGTTGAAGTTGATGATCCCGTTGCGGTCATGGACACAATCACGAACATCAAGGCGCGAGAAGCTACGCAATGAATCTACTATCCGCCATCCCCATAAAATGGAAGGTCATTGCGATTGTCAGTGGCCTTCTTTTTTTAATAAGCTCGATAGGGGCAAGCTTTGTTTATGTTTACAATCAGGGCAAAGATCATGGTGTTTTGATAGAAAGACAAAAGATATCTAATGCGCAGAACGAGGCCTTAGAAAAAGCCCTAAAAGACAGAGACTATGCTTACAAAAAATTGCAATCACTTGAGGATGAAATTCACAATGCGCCAGAAACAGATGATGGCCCTCTTGCTCCTGTTTTGTCTCGCACCCTTGACAGGGTGTGGTAACACGAAAGAGGTCACTGGAATGCCAGTAGAAAAGCCCGTATGCTCGTCCAGTAGCGGAAAGCAGTCTGCGGCGGCAATTTGTATCGAGCGGCTTAGAACCGCTTTAAACGCCTGCAACGCGCAATTCTCAAAATAAAGATAGCTGGTTGTATTCTTCTTGCATCCTGTCAACGGCGATCTGGTAAAAATCAGGGTTGATTTCTATCCCGACAAACTGTTTTCCTTGTTTCATGCACGCAAGGCCCGTTGTCCCAGATCCCATGAACGGGTCACAAATGACCTTGGCGTTCATGTTTAAAATGGCTTTTTCCATGAGGGGAAGAGGCTTTACTGTTGGATGGTCAATCTCGGTATCTTTGCCAGACAGCCCAAAATAATACCGCTTTTTGTCTTTAAGGTCGCCAACGGGGTGCGCCCCTTTGTTCCAGGCATGAATCCAATATTCCGTGTCGGGCTGATAATGGCAGTTTGCCACTGGCATGGGATTTGATTTGTGATATGAGAGCAAACAGGCCCTATCGTAGTTGTTGGACAAGAACGGCAAAAGGTCACAAAGCTGGTCATTGTGGCAAAATACCATCACAGAATTAACGCTGTCACCAATTAGGATGTTCTGATCAAAACCCTTATCAAGGCCAGCATCTTGTATTTTGTCCATGTTTTGTCTGTTGCGGCGGAATCTTCCGCCGCCCTGCGTGTCAAATTCATACGGAGGGTCTGTGACAATCCCATCATACTCAAGGGTTTTTGTGATTTCGTAAGAATCGCCAAGATATAGCGTGCATGAGCCAATAACTGTTTTCATCTTATCCCCATATAACCAAATAAGCCGACACCCAAGACACCGATCCTATGCAACCTACGATCTGCGTTTTGGTATGAGACCAACCTTGCCGAATCCCAGACAAAGCGGTTATAAGGCCGACAAAAAATCCAATTAAAATTACCACACCGATATTTATTCTATATCCCCTATAAAAACAAAGTTTTCAGCGCGGCCAACAACACGGTTGTTTTGGACAAACACATATTCAGGCACAGACGCAACCCCAGCCAGAAAATCTCGCCCAACTGGTGTTATGTTCCAAACCCCCTCGTGTTCGGTTGCCTCGATAAGCCCAAAGAACCTAAGCTTGGCAAAATCGCCTATGGATGAAGGTGTAAGGCTGTTGTCACGCTCGGCCAGTTTTTGCAGGCCCTTAACAAGAGAGACATAAATTCGCCGTTTGTAAATCTGGTTATGGCGCGATCCGCAACACGGACATTCCACAAAATCGCCCATTTCGTTATGCCAGTGGAACAGGTCTTGCGAGACTGGCTTGATCGGGTCTGATATTACTGATTTGTATTTGTCAGTCATTCCCCACCTTTCAGCTTTCTGTATTCCGCAAGGGCTTCCTCTACTTTTACAAGCGGCAACCGCCCCAAATATTTTACCGTGGCCTGTGCGTTTTCCAAAGCACCCGCCATAAGTTCCATGACGCGCTCTTGGTCTGGTTTAGTGTTGTTTTGTTGTGGTTTTCCATGTCTAAGAAATAGTGCTAAATCACAAATACTTATTTGCGCCATGCCGCCAATAAATGTGACCATATTATCACCAAAGGCAATATCAATGGTTTCCATGTCGTCAGCCATTTGTTTTATATATTTTTCATTCATCATCGCCCTCCTCATCTTCCTCTAAAATCTGGCAATTTGTGTTTTCGCAATTAAGGCACTCTGTATGGGTTAAGTTTGAAAGCGGCCCCATCCAAATAACTTGTCCGCCGCATATTCTGCAAATCATTCTACATCCTCTCCACAATCATCGCACCGCAATATATTATTTGTGCATTGTGCGCATGGTGGATTTATGTGACATGAGCAATTTTCTACAGGCGGCAAAGCCAAACGCCCACAACAGTCAGAGCCAAAATGCGGACATTTATCGCCTTCTTGATATTGTTTCATTCCCGCTCCTCCTGTGCCGCGTTTTTTTCATCACAATCAACCCAACCTTTTTTACAAGATAAGGCGCGAACGCGAAAATCTTTATCTCCCAACCATTTACAAACTTGTATTACTAATGTGTCATTTGGCGCAAAAAAATGTCTGTCAAATATTTCTTTTTTGCTTTCTGCGTTGTCTATTACTTCGTCAGGCGAAAATCCCGAACCAGCAAGACGCATTTCCTCCTGTGCCGCTATCATGGCTTTAAGTTTTCGTGCGTGTTTAACCATTTCGTCATATCCATCGGTATAATCCGTGCTCCATTTCAAAACTTCATCCATTTCTGTTGTGAGCGGTTGCTTGGCCATACCTTCGATGGTTAGGCGCATTTCGCGGGAAACCACACACTCGCCCTTCTTAATGGCTATCGCTTGGGTGAGGGCAAAGATTGTTGAATTACAATGTGCCACGTCTTTCGGATGTGTGACGCACCGAAGTTCAATTTGTTCGTCTTTCAAAGCCGCTTCAAGTTCTTCAATCGTGGTCATTTTGTTTGTCCAATCGTTGCTTGTAAATATTCAATCTCTTTATTATGAAGCTGTATAAATTTTTCCAGCGTTTTACGCATACCGAGTTTTGTTATGCGG
>JACCDR012182960.1_pt1 | contig 58743 bp, 74 predicted proteins | sample 7446431 | NCBI WGS metagenome assembly JACCDR01 (sample SAMN15323443, study PRJNA562643) | freshwater metagenome | isolation source: river surface water | place: USA:Blue River Watershed | collected 2017-08-17 | reverse complement strand
CCCCTGAATAATCAGGAGGCTCTTGGGTTTCAATCTTCCTGGGAGAGAAGAGGTTAGATCTCGCAACGATAAACGTGGGCAGTTGTATTATAGTTCTCGACGATATGGATTCTTCGATTTGTTTCTTTGTCAAACAGTATGCCGGTGAACTTTCCTACGAATTCTCGACCGTCTTCAGTAGTTCCAGTAACTTCTTTTCCAAAGTCATCGCAAGTAACTGGACGACGAACGATAACGAGATCGGCACATAGGGTTGGGTGTGCTTTATTATCTGCACAGTTCTCCCAGCAATTTCTCTGCAAGGAGAAGTACATTCGTCCAAACCATCCTTCTTTGCCTTGGATAGGAGGTCTTGGTTTGTCTCGGGAAGAGAGAACATATTTGTAACTTGGGTTCTCGCTTTTAGGTGGTTCTGGGGGCCATTGGGAACCGACGATTTGTGTGTTTCCGTCGTGTTCTAATAAACGACTTAATCTACCACCGGTACAAGTGTGCTTCCAAAATACTGCTTCATTGGATACGTTGTCTTTCAATACAAGCTTAGTGATCTGGGGCTCGACGGAGTGCCATGCTTCGAAGATTTGAGAGATGTGAATCTGTTTCATTTTGGGTTCCTGTGAAGGAGTTAATGATAAAGGGATTTGCAGATTTAGTAGTATTTGGGATTCAAGATAGTCTTGTGTCTCAACATATACAGGGTTGGGGTTTGGTCTCGCCCATTCTGAATTAATCAGACTAGGAGGTATTGAAGTTGTTTTTTCTTTGAACTGTTCTAGGAACAATTCAGAGTTATTCAATTTGTCACTCTTTGGGGGTTTCTGTAGGTATAAACAATTAAACTCCTCTTGAGTTATTGGTTTGCACCCATCAATTGCTACATAGGAGTAGCTTTGAGGTTTAGGTTGTTTCTCCCGCGTCAAGTCGTATGCAGACTGAACTGTTTCCCATTTGTGACCACAATGGCTACAGACTCTAGTTGTATAACATTGTTTCCACATAATATGGGATCGGGAATAAATCTTATCCCCTTTACTTTTGCATTTTAGACATTGAGCCATTCTTCTTACCTTTCTTAGGTTTAGTTCTGCGGGATTCCCACTTGAGGATGTTCTCACGCATTGTCTCGTTGCCTGGGTGCTTTGCAGCATTAGTAGCAAGTCGATTGTAGGAGTTGGGTCCTACTGTCAATGCTTTGGGAGTTGGGGTGTGGTTGGCGTAACCGTGAGTTCCAATTGGTTCATGTTGGGGATTCATTGGGTTCTTTCTTATGGACAGTGAAGGGATTGATGGGAAAGGAATTAGATTGTTTCGAATAGGGCTTTAGCTGCTTGCTCATATCCTAATTCTCTAAGTAAGGTGGAAACAACTGATTTAGAGAATTCAGGGGCTTTTAGAATAGCTGTAGCTACTGCCTTGTCCTTCTCTTCCTGGGAGGGAAGATTGAGGGCACCATGAACCTCGGTGCGAAGTATGCGAAGATCCTTAGGAGCATCAATGGCTAATCGAACTACGTTGCCATGAATCGAGTGGATTCCGATCTTGATGTCGGGTCCAATTGTGAATTCTTGTCTTGGTTTTCTGGCTATTACTAATGCCATTATCATTTCCTTACTTGGAGTTGAATTAAATAAACAGTTTGGCTAATCGATTGCCTACATAGGCTAGGGATTTTACTACTCTTCCTTTGAAGATGTTGTCGGCAATCATGAAGAAGTTACTGAGCAGATTGAATGCCGCTCCTAAAGGCCAAAAGATAGAGATAACAACATGGTCTGCCATATCTTCATCCGTATCAGGAGGATTTAGGTACGCTCCAAAAGTGAAGTAGGTAAATCCTAAAAGTACATACACGAACAGGAATACGAGGGATACCATTTTGTTTTCTCTTCCAGGAAAAAGGGAGGGAACAGGGAAGTAGTTGACGAATTAAATATAGCTCTAGCCGCTCCAGACTAAAAGAAGGAGCCACATTTAACCTTCCAGTACTTTCGATCCTGGACTACTTTCTGTTCCCTCGGGGGAGATCAATAAAGATCTACTTCGGTTGCATCACATTCATTTTGAGGAATCAGCATCTCCAATTCCTCGGCTAGGTACTCCAGGTCTTCAGGAGTACCTTTGTCTGCTACTTCTCGAATTGCTGCTAAAGCAATTGAGACCAACGAAGGCTTACTCTTCTTCAGAAGCTTCTTCTGAGTCCTCGTCTTCTTCTGAAGTTTCGATGGGTTCGGAGTTGGTGAATTCGTCATATTGAGCTTGGATTCCGTTGAAGGTGAGGACTTGAGGCATTCTCTTGGGTTCTTCCTTATTTACCCAGCATAGCAAGCAGTACTCGATTGCTGCAAGCCATTGGACTGCCTTTGTGGGTCGGTAGCTCATCAGCTTACGAACTGCGGGAGACTTCGAATCTGAGCCCTTAATGCAGTCTTCCAAGAACTTCTCAAACTTGGTGATTGTGAAGTCGGAAAGGACTGAAGAGTATTTGGCATTCAGGAATGCAGTCATCCAGTATTGGGCATTCGGAAGTCCTGGACCTGTCAAAGCTGGGTGAGCCAGGAGCGATACCTCTTCCTCATCGCCATTCTCCTGGGAGAAGACTGAGATTAGGCTAAGGAGGGCACCCAGGTCTTCCTGAGCGTACTCAAAGCATTCACCAGGAACAATCAAGCCTGCAATGTCATCAGCTTGTAGTGGGACTTGCTTGCCCTTCTCATCGACGATATGAGGGAGGGATAGGCGGGATTGGTTGATGTCTCGACCTGCGGATAGGAGAGTGACGAATCGGAGGCATCCAGCGATTTCAGCTTCCCAACCTTCGTAGGCATCGGAATAGGTCAAAGCATCCTTGAGGGTTCGCTTTCTCATTGCTTGATCGAACAGACGGAAAAGTTCCTGAGGATCATCCTTAGCGTTGATCTCGATAGAGATGTCAACAACATCGACTTGATAGTTGTTGAAGAGGTACCACAAGGCCAGGAGAGTATGCTGACCGTCCAGGACATTACCGTTGGAACCGATGACGATCTTACGCAGGGAGGACTTGTATCCTGCTCGGGCGAATCGGGAGAGGAGGGTCTTAACGTGACCCATGTTTGTCTTGCGATTGTGGGCCAGTTGGATGGGTTCCCAACGACGATAAGGGATCTTGGTTACTGCACCTGCTTCGTCTTGCTCGAATAGCTTTTGACCGTTTTCATCGACTTGGATTTGATGCTTCCAGTTGGTGATGTCGTCAGGGTCTACCTTTGGAGCAAGGGGGTTCTGCTCGCTGAAGGTAACGATGATTTCGTTGATCTGCTCGGCACTGGTGATTGTAGCGGTGTAGTTCAGGATCTTCCCGTCGATCTTATCTGGGAAAGAAGATACCGCACATGACTTGGACATTGGGAACAAGGCTTGGAGGGCTTTGTAGTTCTTCATTTTGATTCTCTTTCTTGAGAATAGGGTTTGTGTTGGAGCGGTTGCTCGACTGGTGTGTAAGTTTAATCGTCAAGAAAACAGAAGTCAATTAGTCTTTCTTAGTTTTCTTGGAAGATTTTTTGGTTTTCTTTTTCGGGGGGTTCTGGATTGAATCTTCCAGTTTGTACAGTTGTTCATGGAGGTTTTGTGCGTCTACTGTAGCCAAGGACCCGCTTCCCTGCATTAGGGATACAAAGGTATGAAGGAAGGTTAGGACTTCGAGAGTTTTCTTCTTATTCATGGTTGTCGATTCTTTGAAGGTGACTCAGGGGAAATGTAAAGAACGGGTAGTTGCCGGTTAAAGAGATAGAAATACATTCTTCCTTCAACACTCGGGTTTCATCGGATGCTGCTCCATAGTCATTCTTTTGAAATAGATAGACTATGGTTCCAACTTCGTACTTCTTAGCTTCAGGTAGATCATCCCATGCAGGATGACGTTTGGTTATTTCGTAGGCTATCAAAATGGAAGTTCCTCTTTTGTATGAAACTTTAGGTGGTCTAATGGGTGAAGGAGGATTAAATTACTCCAGGAGTTGTTTTCGGGATTGTTGTCTATGCGGTGGATCTCCCAATTATCTGGTGGGACTTCAAAGGTATGGCTCATCCAAACTAGAAGGGATACATTGGTTGATATTCTTCTATTGTTAAATCGAATATCTACTCGATAATCGAATCGATCTGACCTATTGCGGTAATTGGGTCTCTGAGTTAGTTCCTTCGTTCCCTTGAGGATCTTCACTTTGCCCTCGGGTAACTCCTCGACTGTAATCAATCCCTGTGATACCCACTGAAGCAATTCGTTCTTTGAAGCGGTCAGATAAGACATATTCTTTCAGTTGTTTATAGGTAAACTTTCGATTGGATTCAATCTTGTTACTAGCATCCGAGAAGTTTCGGTACCAGTGATCTGGTTCAAAGAGCCAGTATTTACATTCTAGACGATGTAGATCTTTGTCGTTAAAACTTTCAGTTCCTACGGCAGGGCCATCTGGGTGGGGGGTGAAGCCATTGGCTTTAGCGTATTGAACCATAGGACAACCGCACTGAGTAAAATAAAAGTAGTCTGCAAAATCTGTTTCTTTATCATCCTCCTGGGAGAGAATGAAGTCTACCATCTGCTGAACTGTGACGATTTTCATAGGCTATTTCTTTCGATTCGGAAATAAAAGAGTAAGTAGCAGTATCCAGCCAATCAGCAATATCCAGTGTACATCCGTTACCATCGCTACCTCGGGAGGGTGAAGGTGTAAATCGCTACTCCAATTAGGAATAGAATGATTGTGAAAGTAAATAACCAAGGGAGATCAATTGTTGGAGGGGTCGATTGATGGAAAGCTAGTACTTTGCATCGCTGCATTGTTACTACTTTATCCTTCGAGTCTCCCTTGCAACGATACTTGACCGTTACAAGAGTTCGGTCTTGTTGACTTTGTCGAAGTCTTTTATAAAAGCACTTTGCCATATTACTCCTTGGGGGTTAGCTCGGACTGAATTATGTTTCGGATATGTGTTGGAAGATTGCTATACATCGCAAGGTCTCCAACCAAGGCTTTTAGGATTGATTGGAGTTTAGCCACTTGATATTCAAGTACTTCTACTTTCTTTTCGACGACACTCCTCGAATCGGGAATGTCGTCGTTGTCATACTGCGGTTCAAACAAGGTTACTCCTCGGGTTCGTCAAGCTTTGAGGGGGACTTTACTAGAACTAGCTGATGCTTCGCTCGGGAGAAGGCAACGTAGGCTAAGTTACGTTCTTGAATTCGATTGAATTCACTCTTCTCAGAGATCTTGGGGTGGGGGAGAAGTTCGGGGTGGATAATCATAATCGAGTCAGCTTCCAAGCCCTTGGATCGATGTGCTGAGGAAAGGGTAATACAATTGGATTTGTTCTCATCAGAGAAGAGTTCATCGAATTTATTGATGATACAATCGACTTGGGAACATCCCTCTGCGAAGATTCGAACGATCTCGCATTTGTCCTTCAGTTCCATCAGCTTTTGATCTGCATCCTGTCGAGTGGATGCTGTGAGGGTAGCGGTCTCTACACCTTCGTAATCTTCAAGAGCAGAGAGAAGGGCTTTTGTGGATGTTGAGTCACCAGCCAATCGCTTGATGAGGTTGATGATGCCCTGAGCAAAAGCTTTACCTTTGATCTGAACAGGAAGGCGAAGCTTTAGAAGCTGAAGGGCTAGTTTGGTTAGAGGGGCATTGGTTCGACACAGTACCATGAAGTTTTCTTTCTCCATGAACCATGACTGGATTGTCTGAACATGCTTCGAATGAGGTAGCCAATCAACGGAACCTTGGGAGTTGCTTGGGTGGGCTCGAAACTCAGGAACGATTGATTGGCAGTATTCAACGATTGCCTTTCCACAGCGACGGGTTTCATTCAAAGGAAGGGTTAGGAGTCCTCTGGGAGAAGAAGACATAAACTCTTCAATCGTGGGGATAGCAGAAGGATCTGCTCCTGCGAACCCAAAGATCGATTGGTTGATGTCACCAATGGTGCAGAGTCGATGGCATGAGTGGGAGGCAAGCCATAGCTGAGCCCTGTTCATATCCTGGGATTCGTCAACGATACCGAAGTCCGCTTGCTCGGGAGTCCAACCGTTAAGGGCAGGGAGGGCAATCATATCATCAAAATCGATCCACTTGGGGCGACGGGAACCTTCAACGAGTACTTGAAGGGCTTTGTCCAGGGACTTGGGGGTGTAATCTACAGAGTAGAAGTTGCAAGTGTCTTCTAATAGGTTAGGAGTTCCTACCCATACCCCGTTGTTTTCCTGGGAGGAAGAAAGATTGCAGGAGAGAGTTCCCTTCGCAATGGAAACGATGGACTTGATCTGATTGTACTCCTGCATTGTCTCACGCTTCTTAGGTGAATCGCTGACTTTGCCGAACAGTTCCTCGCACAACTTCCAGGACTTATTACCGTCAACTGTTGGGGACTTTCCGATGGCTTCACGAATTGTTGAAAGTCCAAGGGAGTGGTTAGTGCAAGTATCAACGGAGTCAGGGAGTCGTGACTTGAGTTCTGTAGCAATGGCTTTGCTGAATGCTGTGAATCGAACGGATTGATACTTCTCAGCTTGCATTGCTTCGATGATTGGACCCTGTTCAACAGAGAGGGTGACTCCCTTAGGGGCTTCAGTACAACCCCAAACTGTTGTGGTTGTCTTGCCGGTTCCTGCTAGGGCTCGAATCGAGATGTGGGATTGGGCTTTAATAACTGACTTCTTCTTCAACAACTTTTTCTTGACTACCATTTTCATTTCTTTCTGCCGTAAGGGGTTTGTTGCTAGGGGCATGTCCTAGCTGATGGGGTTCTATGGTAATGTTATCGGGTAGCCCTGTCAATTGGATTTAGAGAAAATAATTCAGATTTAGGGATTTACTGTAAAAGTCCAAGAAAAAACCCTCTTGGGAATTACATCCAAGAGGGTTTCGGTTCCGTTTCAAGCTTGACCCTCGCAATGCGAAGGTAGGAAACCTAAGTTCTGTTTTACTAGAGGTTGGACTTCTTACTAGAAGAACAGAACCTTTACTACCTTGACTGGCAAAGCTACTGCTCGCTGCAAAGGTCGGACCTGAGCTACACCTCGGATAACAGAGCGAGCAGGTTGTACTCGGTTAAGTACATTGGCTACTCGTTCCACTGGTCTTCCTGGGAGGTGAAAGCAATCAGCATTGCAAACGGAGGGTAGGCATACAATTGCCAGGGCTAGGAGGAATCGCTTCATTTTGTTTTCTCTCTATAGGTTTGAACGATTAATTAAACAGGGAGTTGGAAGGTTGGTGGGCTACTTAGCCTTTGCTTTCTTAGCTGGGGCTTCAGCGGGCTTGTTCTTTTGACCCTTTGGTCGCCCACCTTTGACGAACTTGTAGTCGGGCTTCAGCTTACGGAAGTCTGCAACCATCTTGGTTGAAGTCTTATCGAAGACTTCCTGACAACTCTTTGGTGCTTTGCCCTGCATCAAATGAGTTGCTAGGGAGATTGCTGCGGCTTCTTCGAGCGAGGTCGCTGTAGCTCGGACTGTCTTGATATCGATTGGAAGGGCTTCAGCCTTTCCTGTCAATCGTGCTGCCCAATGTGCTAGGCTTCCGGTGTCAAGGGACTTTACTTTGGTACTCATCGTGTATTCCATTTTGGGTTGAAGGTTTGTTTGGAGAAATCCAAATTGCTCTTTTATAGTACTCTAAATTAACTCGAAAGAAAGATCAATGGGTTCGGTTTTTGTAAATTTCTTTCAAGTTTTAGAATGGAAAATTAGCTATTGGTTATCTCTTTTTCTTGGGGGTGGATGTCTTCTTCTTACGGGTTACTTTTCGGAGTACTTTCTTCTTTGCAGGAGATGGTCTCTTGCGTCGAGTTACTGAAGTTGTCTTCTTACCCTTAGATGCTGCCTTTTTTGTTGCTCGCTTTTTAACAGTCTTTGAAGCTAATCTCTTTACTGCTTTCTTTCGAGCTACAGGAGAGGATAGCTTGCGAGCCTGCTTCTTAGCTTGCTTACGCTTGGAGTCTGGTTTGTCAGTCTTCTTACTTGAACCTGAGACTTCCTTAGGTCCAGCAGATTTCTTCTTCGTTCCATCTGTTTTACCTCGGGCGAAAGTCTTGGTTGGTTTACCAAGGGATCTTCCTCTCTTGATGGTGTTACGCTGACCTTTGGTGAGAGTACCGGATTTATTGCGGTTGGTGTTGAAGTTCTTTGTGCCTTTAAGTGGCATGATAGTGTATTCCTCGGTTAAACAGGTTCGTAAGTAGCACTAAAGATGTTGGGCTTGCAAGGGTACAGTTCCCCTTTAATTCCTTTAATAATCCAATCGTCCCAATTTACAGTCATTGGTCCTTCAAGAGTATGGATTATCAATCTATCCGTTCCGTCCGAATGAGGGTAGTCTTCACAGTAAACCGCTCCCTTTTCACTAAAGGCTTTATTCCATGCCTGATTCAACCACTCAGGCCAGTCCGAGTTATTTACTCGTCTTTCCTTTGTCATTTGGAAAGCTTCGATTACAACTGGTTTCTTTCTAAATTTAGTAGAAATCATCTTCTACCTTTCTTTTTGAGTCTTCTGGTTTTTTCGACATAGTCAGGAAGGTAACGGTACTCAATCTTTTGAGCCCCGACTTTCTTTGGGAGTTTGCCGTGGAGGTACTTCTGTTTGACTTCTCCTCCGTATAGAAGGAATACCTCGGGGGCTCTAACGGATACGGTCAGTTTGATAAAATCAATTAGTCCTTCTATTTCTGACTTTCTGCATTGAAGGGCTAGTACTGGGCATTCATGGGGAAGCGTTTCCAGCATGTACTCCAAATTGTATTCTCTTGATCCTAATGCTTGAAGACTTGGAACAACATTGAACCCAAGTTCTTGCCAAAATCTTCCGCACCATCGGGATCTGTATAGGTTGTACAAACGAAGTACCAAAGGCCAATCGGAGTACGTAGAGAAGTCTGGGGTAAGGACTCCTATGGGATCGAGGTCTTTTAGATACTCAGCAAAGGTTGCTCCATCTCGATAGGCATCTTCGAATCGGTAATCTTCTGTGTAAAAACCAAGAGTACCAATAGGTTCCCCAGCATCGAAAGGTCCTGATGATATACAGAAGAATTTATCTTCTGAATACCCATCTTTGAGGAAGGTGGTTGTAGGTGCTTTCTCTGCTGGGAGAAGATTAGTGGATAGTAGCTCGGGAATCCCGATGTCAGTTAACCCTGCAAAGAGGACTGTATCATCAATGAAAGTGCTTTCAACCTCTCTTGCTTCGTTGGGGATGAAGCCCTCAGATTCTTCAGCATCAAATTCGCCCTCTTCTGAATCGATGTCAGAATCCGAGTCTTCTTCCGGCTTGACCCTGACTTTCTTAGTGGATTGGGGCAAGAGGATTGTTTCTTGGTTTGCTTTAAGGTCTTCAGCCAATTGTTTGAGTTTCTGGTCATTTTTGTTCTTTACATTTTTAAGGGATTCGGAATTGGCTTCTACCAGATTTTGTAGAGCCTCTAGATTTCGTTTGGCTAGCAGACCTACATTGTCTAGGGTTGCTAGCACTTGATTCTCTTCTTCTTCAGATAGAGATTTAAGAATAACAGGAACGTAGGGTTCGTTGTTCTTAACTGCTTCGTCTACTCGCATGTGTCCATCGAGTAGCTTCTTTGTTTGGACGTTGTAGGTGATTAGCCCTAACCATCCAAACTTGTCTTTGAAGGCTTTATATGTTTCTCGTTGTCTACGAGGGTGGATTCTCCAGTTCTTAGGATTGTCATCCAGAGTCTTTGGATCAATGCAAATAATGTACATATCTACTTCAGATAAGTAGATTACTTTTTCAGCAAGTGTAGGAGTTAAGTAATCGAGGACTCCTGGGGAAGTTTTCTTTTTACTCATCTCCGTACCTTCTTCCTCTTCCTATTGAGTACATGATGATTTCGTAGATGAGGATACCCAATAGACCATAAAGAACTATTTCAGAAAAGGAGAGAGTGATTGTGTTCATGGTTTACGAATCCGAATTACTATTAGTTGGGAGTCTTGAGCATCGTAGACAGTTGTGTCTGCTACTCGATCCCCTTCTTCAATTAACTTAGCTACGTTCTTAAGTTCAGCAGCATGAATTAACTGGGTAGACTGGAGATCCTTGAGTCGTTGATCGATTGTAAGGTTCTCAAGGAATCCTCTTAACTCAGCAGCTAGGGCTTGATGGATTCCTGGACTTCCTACTTTTGTGCGGTCGAATTCCAAGGAAGTCTTTTTAGCTATCGGCACCACTCTTCCCTGGGAGAGAACATTGGCCTGAAAGCATACTTGGATTGTTTCTTTAATCATGAAATGATTTCTTTGAGCTAGGGATATTGAATCCAGAATTACGTCTGCCGCTTGTTCGTTTACGGCATCGAGAACACATACGGTTGGTCTTCTTGTTTTTAGACTGGAAGATTTCTCCGCATCCTAAACACTTAGTTGCTTCTGTAGCTTGAGGGTGCGGAGACTTGTGCATTGGGTCATTTGTGTTGCTCATTTTAATCTTTTCCGAATGATCCTTCCGGTATACTTATGTTGAAACACTATGTAGTTGTTGTTTGGTCGTAAATTGTCAGAAACAGAGTACCTCATCTCCCAATTCCAAAACCATACCTCGGATTCAACGATGGACCGTAAAAGTTTTTTCATTATGTTCGCACCTTCTTCTTTGGTCTGTTGGGAAATCGGGACTTCTTCTGAGGAACCGCTTCGGATAGGGCTTCTCGAATAGGATCTGTTAGAGCGAATAGGTGAACGTCCCTACCTCTTCGGCCTGAACCGTTGTTCATTTGGGCTTGCTCCAAGATCTTAAGGGACTTGAAGTCGGTAATGATCTGGTGGGCTCTTGTCTTAGGGATTTGGAGTTCTCGGACTATTTCATTTAGTTTAGCTTCTCCTCTTTTATGAGTAAAGAGAACTGTTTCTAGTCCTAGTCCTGGGCAAGAGTCGAATGAAACCTTTTGTAGGTATGGAAGTACCCAATCGTCTACATACTCTTTCTGTCTAACCCAAGTTAAAACTTTGGTTAGCGTGTTGAGCGTGGTGGCGAATCTTGAAGGGGATTCGGATACTGGTCGAGTAATCATCCCTTCGAATCGATCTTTAACTACCTTTGTTCGAAGGTGAGTAGTCAGAGTTGCAAGAGCCATTATCTTCTCTTGAATCTCTTCAGGTACTTCAGGAATGTCATCGAAGTTGACGGTTTCCGCTAGGTGCTTGTAGTACCCGACTATGTTATTCTTAAGGTTCTCTTCTACCAGCTTCCATTTGTGCTGAGTACGCATTGCCGCAAGCATGTGGGCCTTTGGGTCGAAGTCTCTTCCGCCGTAGTCTACTTTGATGAATCGTTCACCCATCTCGGAATCATTGTGTTGGTAGATAGCGTGAGTCACCCCTGCTACCATACAGAACTTAAAATCCTTGAAGTCCTTGACCCCTTGGTTTCCATACCCTGTTTTGAAGTGACCCATGTAAGCTTCTCGGAGAACACCCCATAGCTTCTCTTGAACCTGAGGAGGTTGTGAGAGAATAACTGTGAGGTCCCCAATGAATACAGTTCTACCATCGAAGGTAGGTAGGAGCGAGAAGTCTCCTTGTGTTGAACCGGACACCAAAGACTCTGCTGTAAGTTTTGATTGATATGCGAAGTACTTTGATTCTTTACCAAAAGCTTCGATCAATACTGACTTACCATAAGAGGCAGGAGCAACGATAAACGTCCAAATAGGTTTGTCCGGTAGGAAGATAGAAAGACAAGATCCCATCGTTAGATCGGTAGTCTTTCGCATTGAGTCATTGAAGTATAGTCCATCCTTATCAAGATTGTATTGGTACTCTTCATAATCAGTGATAGGAGTAATTGCGTCAACGTCAGTATCGTACTCGCTGTCTGTAGGTTTCAGCGTTTTCCCCTTCGAAGTTTCCTGGGAGTGAGAGACTGTGGTTGTAGAGAGATCAAAGAGTTCGTCCGCTACCGATTTTACTTTACGCTCTTTACGGGATGTCCAAAGATCTCGAACGTCTTTTAGCTTTCCATCTTTGGAGGTGGTAATCTCTACTCCCTCATAGGCTTCCCAATTCACGAATGAGAAGGAGGTTACTCCCGAGATCGCTTTTGTGATTGCCTTGATGCCTTTGTCTTGACCACCTTCATCGTTATCCCAGAAGAAGATAGGAGCAAGGCCTTGTAAAGCCTTGTTCATCTCTTTAGTCCAGGTTGTTGATCCTCCTGAGGATACTAGCGATGGTGGGGTTGTGATCTTTCCAGCTTTCATTGCACAGCGAGCAGCTAGAACATCCCACTCACCTTCGAATACCCAAACATCCGACTTAATCTTCTTACGATCAAAGGGACGGAATAGCTTCAATGGGAGATCGGGGGATTTAATAATCTTGTAACCAAGCTTCTTAGATCTTGGATAGCAGACTCCTAAGTTGCTTAGATGCTTGTCACCTTCGAAGGGAAACAACCAACGAGAATACTCTTCATCGTAGGCAATACCTGCTGCCTTGATAACTGAAGGCATTAATCCTCGGGCATGGGCTAACTCTTCATAATGAGCATCCGTTGTCAGTTCCAGGTACTTCGCTTGTAACTGGGAGAAGAATGAAAAGATGTTTCCCTTCGATTCACACTTCAAACAACGGAAGATTCCTTCTGCTTTATCGATAGAGAGGTGTTCTTCATCTTCACAGAAGGGGCAATTAGCCATAAAGTCTTTCGAGTTTTCTTTTACCTTCTCGACTTTGTAGAAGCTGTAAATCCGTTCGTAGTCAAATGTCTTCTTAGCCATTCTTAAATGTTCCAACGTGGGAGGTGTCATCACCAGGAGTAAAGTGAGCATCAGGGAAATGGGGAGAACCAAATTCAATCATTGCTACATTGGCAAGATCTACTAAGCATTCAAGGTTGTGGGTTTCTTCGTACTCATCGCATTTTCTACGGATGTACTCTAGGCAATTATAGTTATTGCCTTTCATCTTCTCTTCAAAGGTTTTGTACCGGATAGCCCCCATAACTAAACGGTTTCTCATGTACTGTTCGAATAGAGGAATCCATTCGGTTTTACGAAGAGTATCTAAGTCTGGTCGAGGACGAGATTCGGGACGAATCTGTTTTTCAAGATGGTCCCGAATGTGTTGTGTTACTGTTTTCATTAGAAGATAAGATACTCGTAGTAGAATAGCGTTGGTGGAAAGTAAATAATTGGATCGGTCTCAACCCAAGTTATTCTTTTAACCTTATCACAAAAGTACTTAGTTTGCTTCTTTCGTAATCTACATTTTCGAAGAAGCCTTCCTCCAGGCTTCTTCTTACTCATCTTTGTCTTCATACTGTAGTTGGGGGTTGTCTTCGGTAATCTCCGAACGAACCACAATGACATAGCCGGTTCCTGGGTAGTCGTAGGTGGCTAATTCAACATGACCATTTGGGTGAATGAAGTATTCTCCTTCATGGGGAGATCCTAAGCGAGAAAGAGAATACCCTTCAGGGATACATCCTTCAGCTACTTGAAGATATGTAAGGATTCCTTCTGTAGATTCTGGGCTTACATTGGGGTTTTCAATGGGAGGCTTTGAGTTGTACAGAAGGTTGTGGATTGCTTCCTCGGGTGGCTTGTAGTTTGGACCCTTGATGAATTTGGTTTTCTCTTCGTTCCAAAGTGGCTTACCATCTACTAGCTTGGAGGTTTGAGAATCCAGGATTAAATGGATAACATCGGTAAGCGGAATACCGTGTCGTCGGGCTTCCGAGAAGCAAAAAACACAGAGGTCTCCGAGAACATCTGCAAAGGCTACCATGTTTACTTCGCCGGAGTCAGGACAAATGGTTTGGGAAATTTCAGAGCATTCTTCCGTAAGGATTTCGTTGAAAGCGGTTACTCGTTCCTTTGTTGCTTGTGTAAGTTGGTTTTTACATGGGGCTTCAAACGTCGCGTTCATCTCTGCTATTCGACGTTCTAGAAGGGTTTTTGGAAAGAACATTGTTGGTGCCTTAAATAAAGGGATTGGAATTAAATGGTGACGAATACCATTTATGAGGATAACTGAGCGGGGAAGCATTTCATACTTTCTGCCCAATTTGTTTTTATGATTTCTGGTTTTGCTTTGCATGGTATACCAAAGTATGTTCCGCAATCTTCCATGATTGTACAGAGTTCTTGTAGGGGGAAGTCGTAACCTTCTGGGCAGTCAAAGATTATCTCATCATGTACTTGGAGTAGCATCCGTACTTCGGGGTGGTTTTCAGAAAGAAATCGGTAACATCTACCCAGAGCAAGCTTAACGATGTCACCTTCAGTACCTTGGACAATGTAATTGACTCCAGTGTATGGCTTGTTCTTGGCTACAGTGAGAGGATATCCTGATGCTGTTCGAACGAAGCCGTATTTACGAACAATAGTAGCTACCTCTGCCATGTAGTCCGCAACGTTTGGGTACATCTCTTTGTATCGATCAAAAGCTGTAGGATCTCCAGTAATCGCTGTGATCTTGTTTCTACCTGCTCCGAAGATGATTGCGAAGTTTACTGCTTTGGCTTTTTTGCGTTGTTCTTTAGAGGGTTCTTTGGTAGCGTACAGGTCTTGAGCAACGAAGGTATGGAAGTCTTTACCTTCAGTAATTGCTTTAATCAAAGCTTGTTCTCGACTTACCCAAGCGAAGATTCGGATCTGAAGCTGGTCGTAATCGATTGTGTACCACACTCTTCCCTTTTCAGGACCAAATACTCTACGAAGAGAGTACTCAATTATTGGATTTCCATTTTCGTCTAGGATTTCTTTGTTCTCTTTTCCCTTCCCTACGTTTTGTCCGTTGGGCTCTCTTGAGGAGAGGCGAGTAGTCGAAGTACCGCATTGGTATAGACTTGGGTAGAGGTGGTGGTCTTTTTGGAATCGTCGATAGGACTTCAGGTACTTCAAAGCAGAATTGGTAGCTTTGTAGTTTTGTAGGGTCTTTACGAATCGATATGCTTGAAAAGTAACTGCATCTTTCCTTGCAACCAATTCGTGAAGAGAGTCTTTATCGGTTGAATATCCTGTAGCAGTTTCTTTGAGTCCATCCGTTGGGTACTTGAAATAATCAAATAACGCAGTTTGAAGTTGTGGATTTGACTCCGGATTGAAAGTACGATTGGACACCATCCTTCGGAGTGAGGTTTTGAAACCGTCCGCTTGTACTTGATACTCTTCTAGCTCCCTCTCAAAGTTTCCTGGGAGAAGATGTAATCCGTTGCTCTCCATAGCAATTACAGGATTAATTACCTCACGCTGGATCTCGTAAGCTTTCCAGGATGCTTCATCTCCATTGATGAAGTCTGCAAAGATATGGGCCAGTCCTGCGGTACGAATAGCGTCTTTAGTTGCGTATATTTCGTTAGCAGATAAGTAAAACTCTTTTTCTTCTGGTGTACCCGTAAACAGCTTTGACTGTGCGTAGGCTTTAGGTAGCCAGAAATCCATCTTGAAGAACTTACCAGTAGCCCCAGGGAAATGCGGGTGTCCTTCCCTAGCTATATCCCACCCTTTTACGTTCTTGAGCTTACGATGGATTTTCTTTATCGCCTCGTCAAGGGCTTTTTCATCATCATCTGTAATGTCGAGATGTAGCAGGGCTATCTCTTTGAGTCCTCTTGGACCTTTGGAATCATAGATGTGAGCTAGAAGCTGAGTATCGTGGATCTCTTTGGATTGTATGATCTCGTAGAGTTCTTCATCCATGTACTTAAGTACTTGAATGTCGAATGAGGCATGAAAGAAGAAGAGGTGAGAGTAGTCATCTACTGTATCTTTGATTTGTCGAAGGGCTTGCTTGCTCCAAATAACCATTCGGTTCTTAGGATTGACTGGGGTGTCCCAGAAGAAAGTCTCACCATCTTGGTTACAGGCGGATACCGTGAAGCCTCGGCAACCATGATGAAGGGTAAGACCCGTTGTTTCGGTATCTAAAGCTAAAAAGCGGGAAGTATCGACCCTGTGTTGCTTGGTCACTTCCCGCTTCTTTGTTCTCTCTTTAGCGATAGCAATCATAATCAACCGTATGTAGATGGCAACTGTATTGGTCTATCTGGTGTGGATGAAACTATCGCTACTACTAGTAATTCAATCCATTTAAGGATTAATAAATTGGGTACGCTTCGGTAGGAAACATACCCAATCATCCAAGGAACTAACAAGTAGATTTCTAGCATTACTGCTTCCAGGAGATTACTTCGTCTGGAGATACTGAATGTTCGTTGTCGTCCTTGTCAACCATCTTCAGCTTTTTGGTTTTCTTATTGTAGCTGACTACTGTGGCGAAGAAAGGCTTCTTTGCACTTTCAGGTCGAACCTTCGCTTCGTAGTCAACCCAAGTGGAAGGATCGTCTTCGTCGAAGGAATCTTCTTCATCTTCCCCTTCTTCAGACTCTTCTTCGTCTTCGGATTCTTCTTCCGAGTCTTCCTCTTCCTCGGAGTCCTCTTCCTCCTCTTCTTCCTCACCTTCTTCTTCGTCGTCTTCCTCTTCGGAATCGTCGTCCTCATCCTCCGAGTCTTCAGCCTTGTAAGGTCCGTTTACTGAAACACCAACCTTGATCTTGCCTTTGCTTTTACCCGACTTACCCTTGTAGGCTTTGACGTAAAGGATCAAGTGAGGCTTGGCTTCAGTCAGTTCTTCAGCAAGCTTTTCAAGATCGGTGACTTCAAGTTCATCGGTCTCGTAACCCATCTTCTGAAGAACAAAGCAGACTTCTTGGAATTGATCCTCTAGAGCATCATCATCGTTCGGATCGAGCCAAATGTCTTTTTGAAGTGGGGTGATTTGTCCATCACCCTCAACAACGATGAACTTCAACTTGAAAATCAATTGATCGTTGACTTCAGCAAGGGAGGCAGAGGTAAGCTTCGCCTTGACGGTGATACCCTTTCCAACTACCAGCTTGAGGGCTTTGACGATTTCAGCATCTTCCATGTATCCCGAAGGTGCTTTATTAGTTCGGACTCGGGAAAGAACCTTTTGCTTAGCCTTAAGCTTTTGCATCAAAGCCTTGCTAACTGAGGTGTCTTTCTTTTCAGAAGCAGCTTTAGGAGCAGCTTTCTTTGGTGCAACTTTTGCCATCTACATTTCTCCAAATTGGAAAGGATTAAGTTTCAATAAAAGGTAAATTGTTTATTGTTAAAAGTCAATAGGAACCAAACTATTTTTTACGAAATTTTTTTGTTGGTTTTGACGGTCGCTTTTGAGTAGTTTCTTCTTCATCCTCATCATCTTCCTGGGAAGGAGAAGAATCTTCCTCTTCTACAAGGTCGTCCCAAAATTTGAGTACTGGGGTAATCGGTTTGTTGTTGAATGCTGCAATGAATGCCTTTCCTGCGTTAAGTTTCGAGGGCATGTGCAGAACTGAAATTGGGGTTCCTTCTTCATCGAGAAAATGATTATCATTCCCGCAAGCAGTCCAGATGTTATCTGTCCATCGGAAGTGCATTCCTCGGTGAGGTCCATGCTTACCATAGAAGAATACAAAGTCGCAGAATTTTTTAACGTAGTCGGTCGCTTGCTTGGAACAGGTTGGAGAGTACACAGTGTACTTCTTCAACTCAGCTTTGGTAGCCGTATTTAACTCCATTCGATCAATTGAACTATGGGAGGTAAATACAACAGTAATCTTTCCTGACTTACGGATTTTCTCGAATACCGAACGAAATTCAGAAGCAATGGTGTTCCAGGTTGCTCCGTAGTCATTAGCATCGTTGGGGTGGGTGTACCCGTTTTCCATGCAGATTGAATTCTGACAAGCCATAAATGCCATGTCGATGGTATCGATCCCTAACATATCTACATTGTCAGACTCAAGAGCCTCGTCAACAACTTTCTTGAAGTCTTGCCAAGGATCGGGTTCTCCATTCTCCATTTCTTCCACAGTCTTGGACGGGAATCGAATCATACGGGCAGGAGTGTTTTCTCGATCTTCAAACATACAGACCAAGCCCTTCTCACTTAACTGGGAGAGGAGAGTAGTCTTGCCCATTGCTTTCTCGCCGTAGATTAAGTAGCAGTAGGCTTGAAAATCATCGGGTGGTTCGTGGATTTCTCCAACGTCTGGAATTCGCAGTCGGTCGTCTGAATTAGAAGAAGTCTTTTTTGTTTTCTTCTTTGCGGATAGCTTAGTTGCTCTCATTTGGTTTTCGTTATCGGGTTAAAGAGATGTAAATACGTTTGAAGGTGTTAGAATCGCCAATGAAGTTTGCTTCGTAACTCTCCTTCATCAACTTGGTATTTAATGGCGACTAAAGCAAGAGCAAGTCGAGCGAGAGTACCTTCTGGAACTTTACGAAGTAGTTGGTTCTCTGTGGTTTCTTCAGAAGCGAATCCTGCTTCGATGAGTTCACTTTTAAGGGTATTAAGAAGTCCTTCACTTTGAATGGCTAGATTAAGTAGCCGATCTTTTCTAGCAGTCATTAGGCTATGGCCCATTATATGATCCCAAGCCTCTTTAGCCTCCAATAAAATGCGTTCAGCCTCCAACTTGGCTTCAAACTGTGTGGGGGTATCAAACCATTTGCATGGTGAGATTTTGAAAGTACCGTTTCCTGCTGCGGGTTTAACCATGACGGATACCCCGTTGCAATCTGCTTTGAGTTCAGTAATCTCTACTTTGATAATGATAGGAACTTCTTCCATCTCAGCATCGTAGAAATCGGTAGCTACATACCCTTTAAGCCCTACCGGACTTGTGCCTTGCTTTAAGGCTTCATGTAACTTGGAAACTTGTGCATTTCCGATTTTCATTTTCTTCTTCATTATTTTACTCTTTTGTGTTTAGGGGAAGTTGGAATTTTGACCTTAGTTTTTTCGAAGGGTTTATTGATACTTTGCCCTACAAAGTCAATATCAAGTTCAGGGAATACGTCTGGATCGTACCGAAGTCCTGAGTCTACGCCGTAGGTTACTTTTCCGAAGTATTCCCCGATTCCCGTACTCATTGGGTTGTACACTCCGAACGGTGCTAGGAAGTGATGAGGATTTTGGACCAGCACCTTTGCGTCTTCGGGATCTTTTGCGATACCGAGATTTCCTTTTGGTGTGGTCCAAGGTTCGAAAGGGCTATGTTTTATTGACTCCCACCATAGAGCAACTTGGCATAATAAAGGATTCAAATATTTAGCTACCCAGTTTTGAATGTCTAGGTGACTAATCTCTGCTGAAAACATTTTGAAATAATGGTCCGGTCGAGATTCGATGTCGTTTACGATTCTCTTAATGTAGTTCGTTTCCGAGTCTTTGCCTTGTTGGAGATTGGGCTTACGAACGATGTTATAGAGGATGCCGCCAATCTCTTTCCCAGGATAGTCATGCTGGAAGGAGTATAGGTACAGCATAGGCTGGAGCATCTGCGAAAGAGTTTGGATAATCAACTCTTCATTGATTTGGCTCTTGGTCTTGTTCTCCTGCAACCATAGCTTTCCATTCTTGACGAACCCTTCATCTCGCTTACCACGAAGAGGAATTAAATGGCCCAATCCGGTGTTGTGCAGTATTTCAAAATCTTTTTCAGATTCAAAGTACTTAATAGAAGCTAGTTCATTCTTCCAGTGGGAAGTGTACATAGGAAGCATCGTAGTAGCTATCCGACATAGTAATGGATCAAAGGACTCTCTACTTCGCTTATTCTTAGTTCTGGAAAGAGTTCGGAAATGAGCTAGAATCTTTGATTGGGTGTACCCCTTTGCGTATAGCTCTAATGCCTTATGGAAGATGGAACCAAACTCAATAGCATCTTTCTTACCGTCAGGGGTAAGACCTTCTACTGTACGCAATCGAAATCGTTCTCGGCATACAATGAATTTAGCTAAAAGAGAATAACTTAATCCATGCTTGTAGAGATCCCAACATGCTCCTGGTGGCTTGATGGACTTTTTAAGCAAAGGAGGTTTTATCTCATCTTTGCTCCTAACAACTTTCTGCGGGGTTGCCATCTCGTAGCCTTTGTAGAAAGAGAACTGTTCGCTTCATTACGACTTCAGCTTTGGAATCAGATTGTCGTAGGATGAAGGCAGGATGGGGGATACTATGATACTCTAATTTCAGCAACTTCAAAGCCTTCTCTGCTTCTTTTCCTACGGCGACTATCGCCTTCCTGGGAAAGAGAGAGATGTACTCCGAAAGTCGTGCGTTGCAGGCTTTGATTTCATCTAAGGTTGGGGGACGTAATGCGTTTCGAGCCTTAGAGGTGAATGGGGTACAAGCTATTGTATTTACAAAAGTAACTTGTGTCAATGGAAATCCTGCTTTGGTAATCATATCTTCTAGCAGTCTTCCAGAGGGACCTACGAACGGGAGTCCTACTGCGTCTTCAGCCTCTCCAGGTGCTTCCCCAACAAATACGTATGGGGCATTGTATGAACCTCGGCAGAAGACCTTTTGACTTGTTAGTTTGCATAAACCACATTTAGTACATCCTGCCCAATCTAAAATAAATTGGTTTAAGGATTTACTCGACTTCCCATTCTGTTGCCAAGGAAGATCTGTCGAATGTGGAGAGGACCTTGGAAGTTGCTTTACGCTTGGCTTCGAGTTCTTCTTTGTCGTTTTCGATAATAGCTTGTCGTTCTTCTTCAAGCTTCTTAAGGGGGCTTTCGGACTTGCCTTGGTGAGGATTTTCTTTTTTGTGTAGGTCATAGGTAAGTACACTTCTGTAAGGATCTACCGGAATCATTTCTCGAAGGTTCTTCAGTTCTGCTATCGTAGGGAATCTCCATTGCGACACAGTACCGTCTTTGATCGTAATCTGATGTACTCGCTCTAGTTCTTCCAGAGTGAAGAACCTCGGATCTCCTACCTTGAAGTTGATACAAATCTGTTGGCATTCTCGAAAGGTAGGATACTTTGGTCGCACCCTCGATCTGTCCGTAACTATGTTTCCATCTGTGTGGTACTTGAAACTCATTAGGAAGCTTCGAGTTTGATTCGCTAGAAGTTGTCCTCTTCGGTATTCATTCCGTTTGAAATTTATTGAATGGTTTCCGCTGATAATGGAATTACCAGGAGCAATCTTTGTTTCTCCCTTTGTTACTTTGTTCTTAGATCCAAACTCTAAACCGAAGTTAAATCTAATCTGCCCATCCGTGAAGGGTTTCTCATCTGGGTTGAGAAACTTCTGCATAGAGAGGAGTTCATTCCATTGGAAGACTAACTCTAACCATGCAGACACAGATAGTTTTGTTTTCTTTCCTTCGAAACCGTGATTTGCTTTTCGCTTCTTCCGAAGGTCAACAGGGATTAATTGTCGATCTAGGAAGTTAGCCCATAGTTCAGGTGTTATGCCCATCCAATTAACTCCTTCAAACGATCTACTCGGTTGTCCCAACTATGGTTTGAGTACACATGAGCCCATCCACTATTTGCAATTGATCTCCGAAGTTCTTCTTTTGATGGGTCTATCCAAAACAGTATCTTTTCTTTTAGTTCTGAAAAATCTTTCCAGGTATCTAGGTGTACGCCTGGGGTGAAAGACTTTTCAATCCCTTTGTGGTGGTAGGCTAAACAGAAGCATCCACAACCCATAGCCCTGTATACTCGATCTGAAGAGTAGTTAGTTCTATCGAAGTGGGAATAGTTAATAGCAATCTTACTGTTACGGTATATTGCTGCTTCTTCAAAAGTATTGTTTGATAAATCGGCTACGGAGGCATCCCCCCAATTTTTACCGTAGATGCCTACGTCAATACACTTAGGTAATGACGATAACATTTCTACCATCTTGATACGAGATTGCGATAAAGGGAATCTGTTTATGTAGTTGTTACCAAAGAACACAACATCCTTCGGAGTTGAAATGGGACCACATACCCCAAATACATTGGGGTCATACCCAATGTCTAGAAAGTCCGCCTTGTGCCCTAAAGCTCGAAAGATCTGTACATCATCTTCATTGCAAAAAAGAGTTAGATCTACAACGTCAGCGTATTTGTGGCAGTAGTCAGCAATTGGTTCTCGAACATCCCCAGTCCAGTTTACTTTGATTCCTGGAATGTCTTTAATAAATTGAGGATTTAGTAGCGTTGATTGAAGTTGAAGGAACGAAAGGTCTGGATTAAAGGTTTGAACCATTTCCCTAAGTTCTTTACCTTTTTCAGCGAGAATGTACGCTTTCCAATTTATTGTTAAGCATTCAGCTAGAGTGTTAAAGGCTTGTGATTGACCTAACTGATGGGAACCAAGTGTTAGTAGGAGAATCTTTTTCATAATGCAGATACCAATTTATAAGGAGGAGGTACTACGTCATTTATGTTCTTACGATCCATGTACCTCTGTTGGGAGAAATGAACATGGTGAGTATGGATCTTCAGTGCTGGGTTAGAAACTTGGTATCCTGCGTTATCCAGTTCCCAAGCTAATCGATTATCACAACCCAGCATCCCCATTCGGAAGTCACAGAATATTTTGTCTGCGATGTTACGATTCTTGAAGATCCAAGTGTCTTGTGAACATTTGTGGTTTCGGTATAACTCCCATCGTCTTTTCATTCTTTCAAATCGAGATACACAGTAAACCTCGCCTACTTCCATGTTATCGGCGAATCGTATTGTATCGTCAAAGAAGATGTCGGTGTTTGCTACTACAAATACTCCAGGAGGATACCCTTGAGCAATAGAAAACAATGTTTTGAATGTAGGGTAGGTTTCCACATTCCAACAAAAAACCAATCCGTTGTAGGGGACCCACTTTGGAATAGGAGATCTGTTTACTAAAATAATTTTAGAAAACTGCTTTGATTGGATGTTCTTCCAAAGGCAGTATTCGTTCTCCATTTGTCGCTGTGGAGTCTGGGCTCGATACCAATTCGTTATTAGAGTTCTTCCCATTACTCTACTCCAAACACTTGAGGCAGAATTGGTTGCTTGTAGTCAACGATCCTCTGAGCGATTCGTCGGCTTATTCCTTCTGATTCAGGAATGATTGGGGCATGAGCATGACCCAAGGAGGAGAATTCCCCAATGTGTTGGCAGCATGAAGGAACTGGGTACATCATAGGTAGTCCAAGTTCAACCAACATTTGAGAGATCGCTGCGTCTACATGCTTTACTAAGGTTGTATCTTGTTGCCTCTTTTCAAAAGTACCAATTGGGTCATGTTCAGCAGGGATACCTAGCCAGGAGTTCCATACTTTAGTTGTTTGGATTGCTTGGAGGGTCTTCCTGGAAAAGAAAAGGCAACACGCTCCGTATGCTGCTCGGATAGCCATGATCGTTATTCCAGGCTTCTTTGGAATGTGGCTTCCTCGATAGGTGAAGCAAGTAGGGGTGTATAGGGAGAAGTAGCCAAATTCTGAAGGATGCTTTTGCAAGAATGTATTAAGCAATAGCTTCGATTCAGGATGTACTGAGATGTCATCTTGGCAGATAAGAAAATGCTGAGAATCAGGGAAGGAGTCAAGCATACATTGAACAGCAGCTTTCCAGGAATGCCATGCTCCTTTCTTCTCGGACCATTGGATTACAGTAGGTCCTGGAAATACTTGGGAGTTTGGTTCTGCAAAGATAATAGAGGGGAATCCTGCATCGTACAGGCTAACGTAAGTATCTTGAAGGTAACTTGGGGTTCTTGGTGCTGTGGTGATGCAGCAAGGGATTTGAAGGTCTGTCACGATTACTCCTTTGGGTTGGAAAGGCGAATCGGTAGGTCTTGAACCTACATACAGAGGGATGGCCCTTGCTTTACCGTTAAGCTACGATTCGCACAACTATTAGATCGTCAAGACTTTCCCGAGTCAATAGCTAATTTTGACTTTTTTATTGAATAAATCAATAACTCTTTGGCGTTCGCATCGTTAAATGGAAGCCGTTGATTCAATGCTTCTATTCGAAGACGCAGTAGGATCTCGTCTAGCTTATCAATGCAACCCTCAGCACCCCATTGATTCATTTGATCTCTGAGGTGTGTACAAGTAGCACAACCTTCATTAAGAGTATATCCGAACTTAACGAGGTATCGGAAAAAGATTGTTCCGATCATGGTTTGAAGATAACGTAAAGTCCTCGTTCGCATTCCTCTCCTGGGAGAGAAGACGTATTGAATAGCTTTCCAGGGATCTCCATGATCGAACGAAGGTTTGGATAGTCAGGATTCGATACATCGTGGTACACCAAGATACCCCCAGGATTTAATAGTGCGTAGGTTTCTTCTTTCCACTTGTGGGTGTTGCAATGGTCTGCGTCCGAAATAATGAAGTCAAATGTGCAATCGCAATTCTTAATGAAGGACTCTTCGCTACTGCGGAGGAATCCTAGTCTGCCTGGATGTGCATCCCATTGTTTCTTAAGAGGTTCGTAGTGTGCTGGGCTTGTTCCTCCCCAATCACTGAAATTATCTACTAGGACAAGACTTCCTTTCTTATTCTTGTCTAAGCTATCTAGGATGGCAGAGGTAGTAAGTCCGGTTCCGAATCCGATCTCCAATACTGTCGATGGTTTACTTGCTCTAATCAATCCTTTGATTAATTGAATGTGGCAGAGATCTATATTAATCATCTAGAGTGTCTTTCAATGAATGCTGCCATCTCAGCTTTTCGGTTTCCACAACCATGCCAAGCAGCTACTACAGGGTTCGGAGAAATGTAATCAGCAGTACCAAAAGTAGAATTATACTTTTTATCTATCTCGGTGCAAGCTATTTGGTTGGATTCCACCAATAGGTTGAAAGCATGTTGGTCTTGCCAATGGTGATTGTGGCAGGAAGATTTCCACCAGAGATCTACCAGCCTATCTACCTCGGAGGATACCTTGCAGTATAAAACTCCACAGTTGAAGTGGGGAGGATTACGATGGCGTACTGCTGCGAAAGGAGTGTCGAATTCAGGAGTAAGGGGTTCATTCCCTAGCCAATAAGCATCGGTGTCTATCCATACTAGGTTGTCGCATTCAAGCATTACTGCATTTAGAGTTTCGCTGATAGCTACAACCTTTTCCCAATAGACATGCCTTTGTACGCAACGACGAGATTGAGAAACGAAATACTTGTAGTTGAATCGTTTACAATGCTCGTAATGTTTTGAGATCGTCAGATTCAAAAGGGGATCTTGTATCCCTCGGTCGGAAAACTGTACTACACAAGTTCTGGACATATTATCCTCTCATCCCATCCAAAGATATGATTAATACGTTGGAACCAACAATCGTTTTGAGCCAATCCGATACTTACTTCTGTAATTGTTGGGTGAAACATCCCATGAGCAACAGCTAATGGGGAAGATTGGTTTCCGACGAATAGTTGGCAACCTTTAATGAGCCTTGCAACTTGTAGGAAATCATGTGCATCTACATAATGTATCATTCCAAAGTTAGCCGTAAAGTCTTTATACTCATCTAAAAATCCAATAAAGCCAATTCGTCCTTCGTAAGTAGACACAATTCTTTGCCAAGGGAACTTATCATTCCGATAACGAAAACTTCTATGAACTAGAACATCGTAGGAAGGTTTTGGAACAATATCAGTAATCCAAGGAGTAAGTCTTTCCTCCCAGGACTTTCCTACGGTCGATAAGTGAGCATCTACGAGGGTTCCTACTTTATGATTTCGGAATCCGTCTAGGTTGTGGCCTACTGTATTAATGTCGAAGCAGACACTTTGAATGTAGGGTTGAAGTTCAAGTAGGGGGGCAAGTCTCTCTACCTTCTCCGCAGTCATTCCGTGAGAGGTCTTACCGTGGGTATGGGTGATAAATAGTCTACCACCCCCACAAGCCCTGATTGCTGGTAGGGAGTAGAGGATGTCCCCTATATCTCCCGAATGAACGAAAAACTGTTCACCTTCTTTACATAGCTGTTTGTTTGAAATCATTTAGTTTCTCTAAAATTGAATCGTAGGTATCGGAAGGAGTCACTAAAAGGATCTTACCTGCTCCTGCTCTTTCCAGAATTTCCTGGGAGAGAAAAGGATGGTACGCAGCAGGGATTCGGTACCCGTTTTCCTGGACGCATTCGGATCTGACCCAGTTGTACCATTCAGCGACTTTAGGAAGGGGGTATGTGTATTTTGAGGCTTCATCCAGAGTAACGTCAAATCCTTGGCTACTGATTTGATTTCCAAAGTGGAGATCGGAAAGCAGTCTTTGGATTAGATGGGGCTGACCTTGGAACAACACACAGCATGGTTTCTTAAATAGCCAATGGTCTTTGACGAATTTAATAGGATCATCATAAAAGGCAACAGGCTCATGCTTACCGGAGACTGAAGAGGAAGATCCATGTTGCCCTACAACCCAGAATGGAGGAGCGTATACCTTACTCTCATTATCCTCATGCCATCTGCCTAAGTGGTGGTCGATGTGTTCTCTTGGGTGGAAGGGGAGGTTTGAGATGTGTTGATAGATCTTCTGCATTCCCTTGCGTGAGACTGCAAAGCAATGCGTTCTATTTACGTTATAAACCCGATAAACGTTTTGGCTTACTTTAATTGGTGGTCTGCTATTCGTATGGAGCAGTTGTCCTCCAAAGTAAACTTGATCCCAGTCTTCGGGGAGTTCGTTGAAGGTTTTCTCAAACACTTCTAAGAAGTTAGGTTTGAACTGAGCGTCGTCTTCAAATACACAGTAGGAACCTACTCGGTTATTCAAGCAGGATTCGAGGATGTTCAGGTGTGATTTGTAACAACCCCATGCTCCATTGCCTGCTATCCAGTTTACAGGAGGGTTACATACATCTCCAGAGATAGCTTCGAATCGTTGAATCAAATTTGCAAACGGGTACGCTTGAATTTTGTTCTGAAATTCTGCGTACCGTTCGGGCCTATGCCGAAGGTTTATCACGAAGTAGTGTGTCGGTAAGCTTTGCATGGATCGCCTCTTGAGCAGATTTTACGATAAGGTATCTGACTACAAAGAACATTGGAAGGTAAAGGGGTTTAAGGAACCACGTTCTTTTTACCTGAGAGGTTACAATCTGTAAAGAGTAAATGTTTTTCCGAAGTAGAATTTCTCTTGGAGGTAAGACATTCATTGAATGTTGTAGTGTTGAGCATCCACAACTTTCAGGATCTAGATTTAGCGACAAGAATGGAAGGAACTTAATCAGCTTCTTTATTTTTAAGGATAACCTATCTCCTACTCCCCAGAATCTTGGTACTGGAGTTGAGGAGTCTGCACAAGAGAGAATGTCTGTTGGAATGGTGTAAGAACTTCTACCTTCTGAGTCTGCTTTATCCCGTAACGCTTTCCGAGTTAATGAGCAAGTGACTTTATTAATGGGGTGGGACTCGGAAACTTGCTTACATACGTTGCATTCAATAGCAGAACATTGATAAGCCACTCCACTCATTACTTCAACAATGCTGCAAACTCCTTCGGGACTTCTATGCGAACATTCAGGATAAGTTGTGATTTCACTGGATAGCGAATGGCGAGAAGGTTGGTCTGAGCTAAATGTGTGATTGAGAGCTAGCCCTACTGTAACGATGTTCTTGAATTGAGGAACAGAGCAGCTACTACAAGCAGTACATGCCCCAGAATTAGCTTTAACTGGAGCATGTGCTAATAATGAAGCAATAGTACAATTGTCATCTTTATGGTGTGGACAAGTCATTATAAATCCCCTTTTCTTTATTTTAGATTAGTTAAAAGGGATTGTCAATAGCTATTATGCTGGGGCAATTCCGCAGGTGCCAAAACGGATTTCCCCTACAAATGTACCGGGAGGTCCTTCAATACCACAAAGACATTCTTCTAAAGGGTCAATCGGTTGGCATTGGCTTGCATCAATTATCCATAAAGTACCTGTCCATACTCCAAAACAAACCTGACCTACGCATGTTGTTGGAGGAGGTGATGAGGAGGAAGATGAGCTTGAAGTTGACGACGAAGAAGAAGGTTTTGAACTGGATGAAGATGAAGAACTGTTGCTTGATGAGGATGAAATCGACGAGGAGCTACTACTGCTACTTGAAGAACTTGAACTGCTAGAAGAAGAGGAAGGAGAACTACTAGAACTACTACTGCTTGATGGGGATGAAGAACTAGAACTACTTGATGAAGATGATGAGGATGAACTTGAGGAAGAAGACGATGAACTAGAACTACTTGATGAAGATGAGGAAGAAGATGTGGAGGATGAGGATGAACTTGAGGAAGAAGACGATGAAGAACTGCATGAGCTAGATGACTCACAGCAGCAAGGCATTCCAATACCAACAAGAACAAATAGATAGTCCCACATAATTTACTCTGAGCAAGGGCTAGGGCTACAAACAGTACCGTCACCTTTATACGTTCCATACATTGCACAATCTGATGCGGTTGAAACTACACAGTAACTTCCGTAACAGCATGCTCCTGTAGGGTCTTCTATTGGTGGAGGACTCCCGATGTTACAGTTAGCTTGTATGGCATAAAACTTATCTTCTTCTGTATACACCATATATCCAGAGTCTCCGTACTGTTGATAGCTGAATATTCCTAAGGGATCTCGTAGAAGAACCTTCTTACCAGAATTTACTCCATCCATTGAGTACCTATACGCAATTGCCAGTCCACCAGACCAAGGAGTAATTAGTGTGTATTGGAAGAATCTAGTAAATCTTTCAACATACTCAAATTGCCTTCGGTGCGAATGATAAAAGACATTTACGTTTTCGCCTTGAAAAGTTTGCTGCGTAGAAGCGTTCCATACTGGGATACCTATTGAACCAAACCCTAAATCAGTAAGGTTCATGTTCGCAGCACTATTGGGTGCAGATCCGCCTAATACGTTAGAACCGGATTCAGAATTTACTGTAGCTTCCAGCATTGGAGGGACGTATTCAAACCCCCTACCTACATGACCCATCATCGGTGGGATTGATACTTTGGTAAAGTTCGTGGATTTAATGGATGAGATAAAGAAGATACCCTCACCATTGGAACATACTTTGTATGTTACTGACTGAATAGTCATGGAAGGGTCTACAACCTTGATGTCTTTAATAACTAGGTCCACTGTACGAAGTGTTTTCGTTAAGTAGTTAGTTGCAAGTTGATCCTGAATGCTATCGGTTTCGGAGTTTGTTTGTGAATAAGGATTCACCTCATAAAAAGGAAAGTAATGGCTTTGATCGAATTTAGAGTTTTGGAATCTATCGTTGTTTGGCAGTACCGTATCATCTACTCCTGTGAGAGTAGTTTCTGAGTTCGCCCATTCCGAACTGAAATTTAAGTAGAAATCTCGGAGAACCGTACTTCGTTCCTGGGAGAAGGGATGAGACATTTGAGAAAATACGGTGCGGAAAGTTGCAGGAAGTGCATCGGTTCCGTAGCTAGACGCTATCAATCTTCCTTCTAACCCCGAGTATTCATTTGTGGGTTGAAAGTTTCCAATTTTGATCTTTCCTGCTCCACCAGTAGCTCGATCTACAAATGCAACAACGATGTAACAGTCTGCAATGAATTGGAACATCTCTTTGACAGTGCATCCCGCAGACAAAACATTGTTTGGTTTAATCGTCGGAAAACCCTGGATTTGAACTGTTGGGGGTACTGGATCGGATAAGTAGGCAGCAATGCCATTTAGAACCTGTTGCATTGACAATAAGTTAGCTTGAACGGGTTCTGTTTTGTTAGTAGTATTTACAGGATTAAACACAGACACTCGATTGAAATCAACTGCCACAGTGCTATTCAAAGCAGTCCAAAGATCGGAGAGTTCGATAATTGCAAGCTTACGGTCTTTGACTTCGGGAGTCTCAAGAGTCCACGCTTGAATAGGAATTGAATGGTGGGTGATCTTAGTAACGAATAGATGAGAGTGGGTGAATGTCTCCACATTTCCTGTTAAGGTTAGGGAGACAAGTTCTCCTTCTGTAAGAAGGTAGGCATCGCTAGATCGAACAAGGAATCTTCCGAAAGAGCCTTCAGGCAAAGCCCCATATCGGAATTCATTTACAGAATCTAAGTTCTCTAAATGAAAACCTATTTCTTCAAATGCTTCAACCAAAGGGGTTTTATCGTATCCTTTGATTGAGGAGGTTCCATTGCTGATTACGATGGAGGCAGTCATTAAACACCCATCCCCTTATCCATGTCTACTTTGGTTACTGGGTCAGTCTTCTTAGGGGAAGACTTCTTAGTTGTTGGTTTCTTCTCCTTTGGTTTTCCCTGGGAAGGAAGAGATCCTTGCTCATCAGGGACATTCTCGGTGGACTTGGTAGCTAAAATTCGATAGATGTCGTAGTCAACGGCTTTCTTAAAGTTGACCATAATCAATAGATCGATGATGTACCTTCGAACGTCATTGATGACTTGGTTCACCAAAGGGAACAGGGTGGAATAATAAACGATCAAAGGAACCTTTCGGCCTGTAGCTGCTCCATGACCTTCTCCACCAGAGGATTCAATGATTTCAGGGGGAATACCTAGTGCTTCAAGGATCTCGTATCGAAGCTGTTCAGGGTACTCCATCAGACCTGTAGGAGTTACGTTAGCTGTTGGTGGTTCGTAATCCCAGGAGAATGTCTTTTGGTCAGGGTTCATCTCGTTGGGGAATACTCGGAAGCCTCCCGTTCGCATTTGAGCCATCATCTGGATAGCTAAGTGTTTATTTTCAGTCAGTTCTCCGTTAGGTCCTTTAGTCTTATTGACTGGATACCGCATTGTTCCCCCATCGTAGGAGTTACGGAAGAACCAAGTTCTTCGAATGTCTCGGGCACCGTACATTGTCCATAGTTCGTGCCAAGGAACGTAAGCCCACTCTAAACGAGATTGCCCCCATACATCATGGTACTCTTTATGATGAGTACTCCACATAATTTTATAAAGTGGAATCTCCACTCCTTCAGGTCGATTTACGATTCCTCGGACTTTAGCACCAACTAGCCGATTGTCTTGCCTTCTTCGTAGTGGAGTAACGTCAAAAGCATGGAAGTGCTTTAGTGAATCATACTTTAGCATTCCCTTTGCTAAACCACCGGACTCCATTGAACTTTTCTTAAAGATTGTTTGGCAGCAGGAATACCCCCAATCTACACTGAGCAAGGATTGTTGAAGTCCATTCAGCCAGAAGCGATTGAGAGTGTCGAGGATCATCTCTTTAACTTTGGCGTCTTTGCATTTAATACCAAAAGCAAATTGGATTCCTTGTTCCCGAATTGTTTCATGCAATTCAGGGTCATCTGCTTCTTCCTCCGGCTTAAAGATTGTATGTGCTTGGATAGGACCTTTGATTAGGTTCAGTCCATAGCGAATACGGGGATCTCGTTGCATCGTAGGGACAAGGGTTCTACGGAAGATCGGGAAGTTGTGTCCATATTCTGGTTCAATACTAGGAAATCCACTATAAGAAACCCAACCAAGCGGATTGGTTGGGATTACTGTTAGAAGATCGTTAGTGTTGCCCGAAAGTAGGTTTGACATTTTTTACCTCTTCCATCAACCAATTCGTTTCTACCCTAGAAGCATCCTCTTCCGAGTATCCTGCTAGTAGTAAGTATTGCTTGATGTTATCTGATGAAAGTGATTGATTTTTTTGGAGAAGGTCTTCGGCTTTTAAGTTATCGAGATACTGAGTTAGTAAATCGATTACTCGTTGTTCACAGACTGATCCGCATCTTGTGTCGGTGCAGGATCTTCGGAACTTTGGGGGGATGCCGTACTCTCTACAGAGTCTAAGTCTGGGAAGAATTTTTTTTTCACAGCATCTTCGATTTCAACGGATTTAACAATGAGGCTCATTACTGCTTGCTTTCCAAGCTTGAGTCCGTACTTATCATGGAAACTCTTTTGCATCAAGTCAATGAAGGCGTCTCTGTCACCTGTGATTCCTGTTGTCTTCAATGCTGCTACAGCATCGTTACGCATGTTGTTGATGTCGTAGATGTCAATTGAGACAGTTACATCTCCACTCTTTACATTGATGGAGGTCTCTTCCAAAGTAGGAAGACTAATTTCATTAAACTTAATTTCAGACATGGAAGGGTTCCTAAGCGAATTCAGCAGGGTTTGCAGACGTAACGTATTGAAGGTTAGTACCTTCTGGACTAAATGGTAATGCGTACAAGACATTCCAGTGGGCTACAAACACTGGAACTTCATCTGAAACGGTAAGTAGGTTACAAGCGAAGTTTTGTTTTCCGATTCGGTAACATTCCATGTTGAAAGGGGTAGACCCAACTTTTTGTAAAGCGTATCTAAGTTCAGGACATGGAATTTGGTAGCCCACTCTAACAGCATAACCTTTCATTCTTACCTTGTAAATAGGTTTTCCATTAACCTGAATTACCTCATCGGAGTATAGAGCATTATCGTTTTTAGTCGAGGTGTGGATTCGAAAGCCTGTTTGATCCCGATGGGAATACGCGAGGTCTGAGGTATTAAGGGTTGAGGATGCTACCGTCTCTAACGTTGGAATGTATGTTGCATTAGAATTTTCTTCCAATGCAAAGTTATTTTTGTAATCTATCCAAGAGTTTTCCGCAGTAATCCCTTGCATGTATTCAGAGATAGCTGAAGATGCTCCTCCAGGACTGTAACTGATCCTTCCTGAGGGCATAGAGTCTTCTGAAGCTTGTTGGTACTCCCACCCAGAATCAAACTCGGAAGGTGTTTCCTGGGAAAGGAAGCTATTAAGGCGAGTCGTTGATGCTTTTGCTTGAGGATCTGTGTAAGTAGGTGCTGTTACCTCACAAGTGTCAAACAGAAGATCTACACTTGCTAGTCCAACATTCCGGTACCCTTGATGTGTTTGAGTTAAGGCAATTTGTGTTTTCCACAAAGCCCACTGGTCTGCCTTGGTATTAGGGTTGTCTGTAGAGATGTTAGGGAACTCAGTCAAGGGAATCCCAACGAAGGAATTATTAACTGCGTAGAACAAGCCTGTCGAAGCAAACAGATCTCGAATCGAGCAGATAGTTACCCATTTACTTTGGATAGATACCTGTCTCCCGTAAATAGTCTCTTCCAATCTCCAGAACAATGGGATTTGTCTCGGCCTGATTTCTTTACGGGCTACTCGAATAGCATCAGTGTCTTTAACTGTAGGAGCATCGTTTTGATCAAGGGCTTCCCTCGCAGCAGCAACATTGGTAGAGGATACCCGATCTCTACGTTGTTTAAGTACATAGGTAAAGGCTATCCAAGCCCATCCTTTCCAGATTCCAGGTCGAACTGTGAATGTTCCGTTTAGGTCATTGGACCATGTTCTGAATCCTGTACCTGAAAATACGTCTCCCATTAAAGAAGAACTAATTGCGTGAGAGACATTCTGAGTAACCATGTTCGGAAAGAAAACGTTATCAGATTTGATTTCTGTATCCGTTATCCGGTAATCAATAGTCCTCTTGTCTTTGCGAAGGGTACAATCCCACTTACGATTAAAAGTCGTAAGCTTATTTGGGAAATACCATTTGATGAATTCTTTTAACTTTTGTTGGGTAAGTGTGCCGCTGTAAGCTACTTCCATAGTTCCGTTAGTTTGTACAATGACTGCTCCGTCTTCGTCGAAGCTAAGGGTTGTATCTTCTACCAATTGAAGAACTTCGAAAGTTTTGTAGGTATCTCCTGAAGGAGTCAATCCCGAGATAGGACATTGCTTAGTTGCAAATTCTACCTGCCATACAACTTTGATAGCTTTGTTGCCACCGAGAGGAACCCAATCAATAACTTTTGGAAAAGGACCATAAACAATGTCGTACCCTGCCGTACTAAATGATTTACCGAATCCTCGATAGGAATATGCTAAGGGAAGTCCTGGGGTTCCAAGACTTGCTTTGATGAGGTCCATTGCATCATCTGCCGAGTTTACCCCATTTCCATCTAGAGCCCCAACAGGAACAGCGTAGATGAATTCTACGTTGATTGTTGACTTGTGATACTTTACCGTGATACCGTCATCGGAGTACATAGGTTGGTGTGTAACCTTGGACTTCAACGGTACATTATCAAGAGAAATGGCTCCGTAAGAAATTGTTTCTAGATTACAAGCAGGCATTTTGACTATCCTAAATTACGTTGGGGACGTTATCGTTTCTTCCTGGAGCGGAGAAGTCCATTGCGGCACTTACTCCTGCGTTTAGGACATTCTGCTGCTCTTGTTGTAGTTGGGCTAAAGAGATCTTTCCTTGTTTCCATAGCATTTCGATAAATGGAATTAACGTAGGATTACCAGCCTCAAATAGCCCAACAAGCCAACCAAATGAATCAGAACCGTTTTTAACTACAAAGGTAAGAGCCTGAGCAAGACCAATTAGGTACGGGGCGAGTTCTTCAACAAGCTTATCCCCTGCTTCATTCAAAGCCATTTGCAATTCTGTTTTGGATTCAACCAATCCAGCTAGTGTTACATCCATTCTGTCTGCTCTTTTGAATGATTGTTCTAGCAGCTTTAGTTGTGCATCGATAGAGGTATTCATCAGTACATTAGAGAATGGGAGTAATTGCTGTGCAGTATTGTCGGCTACTCTTTCCGTTTGTCGAAGAATGCTGTCTAAGACTCTACCTTGAACAGTAAGTGGAATCATTCCAAAAGAAAGCTTATCTAAGGTCTGAGCAATTCCTTGATTAGGAGTAGTCATCCCTTCAATGAAGTTAGTACCACGATCTGCTACATTTTTTAAGCCTTGATCGATAGCAGCAAAAGCAATGAAGGGTGTTGACCCCCGAACAAATCGAGCCATTGACGGGATGTCTTGAAGTCGGAAACCTTCTCCTGGTGCTTTTTGCTGGTACTGAAACTCTTGTCCTGGAGGATCGATTCCTTTACTCAGTTTATCTAAGTAATCGTCTGCTTCTTCCTTACTAGATTCAAAACGCTGTAGTAACTTTAAGGCTTGGTCTAGCTTAGTAAGAACACCCGATTTCATTGCAGCATCTAGGGACTTTTCGAAGTCACTTCCACCGCTTAGATCTTCTCCACGACTAACTCTTTCGAATGCCTGTTGGCTTCTGTACTGTTGATCCAGTCGTTTATTTTGGTTGGCTTGATTTAGTTCCTCTTGCAGAGTTCGTTCGTAGACTTCTTGGGCTTTTCTAGAAGCTTCTGCATTGGCTTTATCAAGAACTTCTTGTCTACGTTGATACCTCCCATCTGCATCCTTACGAACTGCTGAGTAGGGTCCAATAAGATCTCCGATAACAGCCATAGCAGTTTCCTTGATGGTAGGGTCAAGGACTTTTCTACTGTTTTCTAGAATCTCATTGAACACCTGCTCTCCTGCTGCTTGGGCTCTTTCAGCAGCTATTTTTCGAGCAGACTTTTCGTTTTTGTCATCGATCTTATCTAAACCACGATTTTCAATCTGCTGAGCAGCTTCTCGGAACTTCTGTTCTGAAGCAGCTAACAGTTTATCAATCTCAGCCTTAGCAGCAGCTATCTTAGCTAGGTCAGATGCAGACCCACCTTGGGTCTCTATTCGAGTTTTGATACTCTCAAATTCTTTATCAACTTGAGTAGCTAATTGAGAAGCAATAGCCATCTGCTTCTTCAACATACCGTCTACAAGTTGATTAAGTCTTTCAGGATCTTCCGATCTTGGAGCATCTCGAAGACCAAAAGAATCAATTCGATTTTGAAGCCCAACAAGCTTTTTCTCAAGAGATTTTTCGAAATCACTTATGTAACGATTAAGAATTAATCGTCGTCTAGATTCATCTTCTTTCTCGGCTAAAGCCTGCTCCTCTTCCAGCTTTCGGATACGTTCTTGTCCTCGATCCACAATAGCCTTAGCTGCTGTAGTGAGAAGTTCAGACGCATTGTCCAACAAAACATCAATTTGAATTCGAGCGTCGGCAATTGCTTGATAATCTTCTCGCAACCCGTTTTGGGTCTTAAGACGAGTTTCAATACCATCGAATTCCTTCTCAACTTGAATGTCTAACTGCTTAATCGAAGCAATCTGCTTTTCAAGTAGGAGGTCAACTGCTTGTTGTAAATCGGAAAGGTCTTTTGTTGAAGGGGCTTTCTTTCCTTCAAATTGAGCTAGACGAGATTCTAGCCCAATGACCTTCTTCTCCATACTCTTCTCGAAATCTCGCATGAAGCGTTCGAGAAGAAGTCTGGCTTTATTGGTTTCATCTCCAGGTAAGTTAGCTAAGATCTCTTCAGGAGCGAAATCATCGAACCCGTCCATATCGGGATCGTCAGCATCGAAGTCTGCTCCTGCCATAATTTCCTCCTACCTAACTTCCTGGGATGAAGAACCAATAACAACTAGGTCACTGTAAACAGAGTTGCTCCGTTGCACCCAAGCACTGATGAAGCACTGGAAGCATCGTAAGGTAACGCGGCGATGACAACAGGAATCTTACGCTGTTGGTTTGCGTATCGAGAAGAAACCTTATCTCGCCAGATAATTGCTTTGGGGAAAGTTAAGGAGGTAGGCTGAGCAACTGAACCTGCACACTTGGTAAGCACCAGAGGTCCAGCCATTGAAGACATCAATCGGCCTGTAACTCCGGTAACACCAAGGGTTGCGTTGTAAGGCCAAAGAAGACTTTGGACCCCAGCAGCATTCGGTTCGATGAGGACAGTACGAATGAGAACACCCACCCCCTGGAATACTCCATCGTTGATTCCACGGAATACATCACTGATGATGTCTTCGATGGTGGCTTGCCACTCAATTTCGAATCCCTGTTCAACATTCCCAAGAGCCAGTGTCTTGTAGAGTGCTGTATACGCTCCAGCAATATAGGTCATTTTCTAAACTCCAAAAAGGACTAAACGGATTTTATTGGAACGGGTTTGGAGGGGATTCTTCAGTTTCTAAGTGTACCGAAACGGAATCGTCTTGTAAATCAGCTTTTTGGGCTTCATCCAAGGACCACCCCGCTTTTTGGTACAAAGATTCAACGTATTCCCTGCATTTCTTGCAGGAACAGGCTGGTGGATAATCGGTAAAATGTGGAGGTAAAACTGTTGCTCCACAAGCCAAAACCCACTTAGTTTCGTGGTTGGCTAGATCGGATCTTTGAGTGGTATGAATCGGTACTTGATCGGCCTTTGCAGGAATCAAAAGACAGACCGAAGCTAACCTGTCCATCTGAGCATTTTCGCAGCATTTTGGTTCTTCTAAAATGCGTTTAGAGTAATGGATTTTATGGCAGTTTTGGCATCGAAAAGGGAAGTCTGACATTGGAGTTCCTAGCAGGGAGGATTGATGATGATCTTGGGGCTTCGAATGCGGAGTTTCGTAGAGTAACCGCTTGGCATAACTCGGTCATTTCGAAACTCTGAACCAGTTTCTCTTTTTTGGTCGTATGCCGTGAAAAATTGGTCCTGTCGAGGGATTGGCTTGACAATAAATTCCACAATTTTTGGTGGCTCGACAAGCCCGATTGTCCCGAGTTGAGCAGCAAGAGTAGTAGATGCTGAATTAGGAGTACCTAATGCAGTAATCATCTCATTTCTCTTACTTATTATATTATTACTTATTAGAGTAGCTAAGGAATTACTACTGTCAATACCCAATCCAACTAATTCAGTAATAGAAGTAAGAGATCCTATTAAGTCATAAGCCATCTTATTTTGACGGTCGTAAGGGAACTTACCCGCTCTTTTGGTGAAACAGATTTCTACTTCAGCTAAAAGAGTAATCGTTTGTTCGTTTGGAATCCTATTGAACCGAATCGGATAAATGGTTATGATGTTATCTCCTGAAGAAGCAAAAGGTTCTTCCGAAGAGGTTACTTGAATCTCCCAATTGGATAGAACTGCGTAGTACTCCAGATAAGTTTTGAGTGCAGCAAGGATGCTAGAGGAAAACATTTTGGTACTTCTCTTTGACTTGAGGAACTGCTAATGCTATTGCAGAAGAAAGCCAGGGGTCCCAATTTCCTGGGAGGAAAGAGCGAACCGCTTGAACCTCATCAGCATAGGGCACTACGATCTCGAAGGATATACCTGTTACAGTTACCCGGACTACTTGGTCTGGGTTTTGAGACTGATACACTCCTGCAATTACTCTTCCTGGTTTGAGTGAATTAATTAGTCTACCAGTATCGATGTTGATAGGAGGATTTCGATTGGCTAAAGCAACTTTTTTTGTTACCCGTCTCTCCCGAATTTGTCTTCGAACAGAAGGAGCAACTTCGCCTCTCTGCAATGGTTTATACAATCTCCTGGACTCAGAGAGAGGCTTCCATTTCTCTCCCAGGGAATCTCGGGCACCCCGAGATTTAATCAGGAACTCCCGATAAACTCGATCAAGTAAAAAATAAAGAACCCAAGAATGAAAGAGAATTGTGATCTCATTCATTTGGGTTTTAGTTACTTTCCTTCTTAGTTGAAGGTATGTTGTGATCGAAGGGATTCGAAGCATTACATGAAGCTGTAAGGAATGTAGTATCTAACGAAGTTAATACCCTCAGTACCCGAAGTTGATGAAACTGTATCTACTCGAATTGGTTGGAAGGGGTATCGGTTATCTGTAGAGACATTCACCATCAAGGCTCTTTGCCCACTAATTGCAATATCCAAGAAAACCTTACCGTCCCGAGCATCTTGGAGATCTGCCATTGCATCCAAGTATTGATTGTAGTACTCAGAAGGATTTCCTCTTCGAATTGAAAGAAAGTAGCAACCAATGAGGGTAGCTCGTCTTCGAACCCATACATTAGTTACGAGATCTTCATCATCAAAGATGGAGTTGAGGATGGCTTTAACTTCACTAGTGGCTTGAATGATTATCTCATTCATTAATGTCGTAACATCGCCCCCAGAATAATCATCTACTCGATTTGAGACTCCTGTAACTGAAAATTCTCTCTCCATCTCTGCTTGTGAGGTGAAGTACATTCCTGAGTAGGATGGGCTGTACACAATAGGGCTTGTTAAAGCTGCTACTGCTGACTGGATTATCTCTAATTGACTTTGAAGATCTTCATTATTGGGAACAGTCCAAACAGCTTTATATGCTGCCATAGACGCAGGAAGCGTTGTTCCTTCAAAGACCAACCAAGTAGTAGACACAGTTTCGTCTACATCTTCAGCCCACAAACCCTCTTCTTCTTCCAGGAGAGGGATCGAGTAGGTTGCCCAGTTTGGAGATGTCCAATCAATCGGAGGATTAGTTAGAGGAAATGCTGAGTACGCTGCTCCACTTCCCAGGTGTTCAAGTCTTCGCATTTCATCCTCGATTATGGTAGCTGACTTGCTGCAAGGTACGCAGCATTGGTTTGTTCTTCATTCATTCCCAAGGCATTAGCAAGGGTGGTAACTAATGGGTTCGTCCGAAGCATGATGTTGGCGTATTCCCAATCGGAGATAGCACATGCCCGTTCAATCGGGTCTTGGATTTCTGAAAGTAATTTGTTTACTTGGGAAGTGATTTCAGGACCGTAGTTCATAATTAACCATTTACGAACTTGACCCATAGTAGCAACTGGTTCTGCTTCTTTAGCTTCATACTCAGCGATTTTTGCTAACGCTGTGTCAAGCTGTACTTGGAAATCTGTAACTTGGGTAGTTAGTTGTGAATTTACTGTTTGCAATTCACTAATTTGAGTTTGCAGGTCATCGCGGCTAGTGGTTAGTTCCGCGACTTGCGACTGTAGCGAATCGCGTTCTGCCGCCAACTCTGCTTTGAGTCGCTCAACGAACACACCAAACGCGGCCAGAACCTCAGTCCGTCGCGGTGCATGATTGCTAATCACGTCAACGATGTTCCCTGCCGGGATGCCGTCGATCTCGATGATTTCGAATGTCTTAAATACCACTGCCATGAGTCACCTAAAATCTAACTACCGTTGCTCGGAATGTGCCGCTCGCTGGGTCGCGTGCTGTCGTTGAGCTAACGTTGCTCGCTCGTATCGTCACTGTGTTGGCTGCACTGACCCAGCCCGTATAGACCACATCAGTAGTCGCACTGCCCGCGATTGGATTGACGATTACCGTATCGCCCGAAACTGCACCTGTTACCGTGATTGTCAGGTCAGCGAAAGACGATGCGGCGATTGATGGAAAGTCGAGCGTGGCAGTTGCTGAGAGGATGTTTTGGACGATTGTTCCGCCACCGACGCGAAGTGTGCCGCTCGTTGTGATACTTCCGCAATCTATTGCGATTGGCGTTACTTGGTCGCCTTGCCTCATTTGGACAGTGCCGACGCTGGGCGTTAGCATCGAACAACGAGGGCTGAAGAATCCACCGCCAAACTCGATGTAGCCGTTGAAGTGATTAACACCGCTTGATGATGAGACGAATTGGACCGAATCGCTCCCTCCGATGCCGATTTTTATACTTCCCGCACCGTTGGAAACTATAGTGTGGCTCGACGAGCTAAATGTAATTTGACTACACGCCACCGGCCCCAACGCCGACCCATCCTGATTGCAGACTCTCAGACCGCCAGCCGCCCGAGTTTCGGCAGTCGGACCTGTGGCGTTTCGGAGGATAGAGACGCCAGTGCCGATGTTGACAATTCCGTCTGTTGCGGTAACACCGGATGCATTGACGGTGAATCGCGTTGCGCTGGCAGAGCTACGAATATTAAAGCTATTCGTGTCCCAAAATCCAAAATCTCCGGTAGCAATCAGACCGTATCCAGTACCAGCAGTATTTAGCGTCAATGCCCCCGGTGTGCGGATTGTCCCAACGTGCAATGCGCCAAAATAGTTGGTCGTGTTGCCTATGTTCTGCGTTCCGTTTGCCGATGCAAGAATATTTCCCGTAAACGCATTGCTCGCCGCATTCAGCCTCGGGACATTGCCGCTGAGCCTAGCGTCGGGTACTGTGCCGCTTGAGAGGTTCGAGGCGTTGGAGGCAAAGGCTTCGGTAGCGACTGGGGCACTATTGAGAGTTAGCGAAGTTGTAGCGTCGATTGCTGTGGCGTCTACTGTATCCGCAGATAGGCCACCAGCACTGAGTACGTTGTGGCCGTCCATATCCAAATCACCGGTCATCGTGCCACCGGCAAGCGGGAGGTATAGGCCAGCTAGATACGACACTAGATCTAGCTGGTTCGCAACGGTTCCCTGAATGGTTCCCCAAATAGCATCGCTAGATACTGATTCAGCTAAGTTGCTCATTTGTGTTTCGCTTTATCTAATTGAAACTTAAAAAGTTCTACTTTACTAACTGTCTCTAGGTATTGCGTTTCAAACTCTTCCAAACGGGATAATCTATTTTTGAGAGTTGTGTTCTCTCTTATTAAAAGGAGATTGTATTGCTCAATAGTGATTATTCGAATCGCTTGAATTGATATGAAACCTCCTAATGAACTGAAGAACAAAACAATAAGAATGAACTTAACGAGATGGTCTTTCCCTGAGGTCATTTCGTACAATCATTTCTTTCATAGTTCCGGTCAGTTCAGTTACGGAATTCGTAAACGTGGTCATCGTTGCGTTTGTTTGTTCGTGCATGTCTTTGAAGTCATCTTTCCATTCTTTTCTTTCTGTAGTATGACTACGCAGCATAAAGATTAGAAAGCCAAAGAGGGCAGCAATTACTAACCCCGCTAATCCAAAATCTGCCCAACCTTGTGTAGGAAGAATGTTCTGAATTGTTTCAGCTTCAGACATGGTATGCTTACCCCTTTCTTCTACCGAAGATCCCTCGACGCTCTGATGGGCATCCACCTGGAGGGCATGTACGATAGGTACTAGTTGAATACGACCTAGTTGAATAAGTAGTTTGTTGTACAGGGGTTGGTTGGGTATTAGATACTCTACCTTCATGCAATGAATCGTGCAAGCTGAGCATCTGTTCTTTTGACATACCCGAGGTATTTATACCATGAATTTCATTGGCTAAGTGGTTTTTTATATGGACACCTGTTGGGTCGTTATGTGATCCAGGGTACGTCCAATGAGGTCCAGAACTGACAGGAAAGTTTGCGTATGGTCCTGAGGCAGAACTTTGTGGAATTTTTTGGAAGCTACCAGAACTACTTCCAGATTTTACGGCTTGATTCGCTGGTGCTGGAAAGTTCCCTTTTACAACTTCTGCAACAGGAGTAGGAGCAGGCTTATCCTCAAGCTTCTCAATTCGACCGACCAAATCTTCAAGATCTCGGGTGATCTTATCTTTAAGGGACTCTACTTCTGCTTCAACAGCAATTACTCGGGCAGTAAGACCTGTGATGTCTCCACTTACGTCAATGAATTGACGGTTATGGTCTTGCCCCTCAGACTTTCCTGGGAAGAGAAACAAAAGTAGTATTAACCATCCCCAGCGTTTTGCCTTGCCACACATAATTAATTCCTCGTTTTCTAAAGTGAGATACGTATTAACCGATTACTCTTTGTTTGTCCCAATCCCAAATGTCAGGTTGAGCAGGGTATCCGTCGTATTGACTGAAGGAGAAAACTTCTTGGGCATTGCAGATTCTTTGGACCGCATCCATAGTAATCCAACAACCACCTCTTGCTCCTCCACCTGGATCAACAGGATAGGCGTTTCCTGACCATTGATTTTGTTCCCAAATAAGTTCACCGAGGATTGGATGATGCCAATACCCAAGCCAACTCATCTGATGTCCACCCTTACCGTTGTGCCTACCAATGCAAGCACCTTCACGAACTGTAGCAGTACCGTACTCAACGTAGTTAGTACCTCCTGCTGCCCGAGTAAGACAGTAACCATTTAGGATCGAATCACGAACTGAAACCGCATCATAGACAGGTGTAGATGTTTGGATAAGTTTGGTCTTAGCTACATCACGAACAGCTTGGGGAGCAAAGTTTCCATCAGACCATTGGTATTCAATTTCCTCAGTCCAGCAAATACCTTTTTCAGTATTTGATTTGGGCATAGGAAGCTTGAGAGCAGGGTCAGTGATTGAGGGACACCCGTACTGGGTTATGGCTTTAGCAAAGGTTGATCCAAAAGATCCTTGCCCTCTACCTCGCATACCTCCAAGCTTTCGGGAGATACCATAAGGGTACAACCAGAAAGGCATTACCGGAGTTTCACGTTCATTGTTCTTAACGATGTCAATACATAATTGTGTAAAGACAACATTGCCCCCAGCAGCACCTACACAAGATCCTGTTAGTTGCCATATACCAAAGAAGGGTTTACCAAAAACTTTGACAACTTTCGGGTGCTTCCATAAATCAGTCCAAAGAACCTTAGTACCTTTAGGAGGTGTGGCCCCAAAGAAGTTCTTAGGCATTGAGAACTTAGGCATAGCATTCATGATCCCTAAGTGGAGATCTTGCTGTTCTGTAGTTCTCAAAGATTCTTCGATGAAGCCTAGTGGGGGTGTGAATCCAGTACTCATTGTTCCGCCTTATTTAAGGGACTTCCAACCGTTCGAAATCTCTTCCAGGAGTTTAGGAGTTTCAGGGGTAACTTTCGTTTGCCCTGCCACTGGACCAAGCATATCGTTAAGCGAGGTTGCAAAAGTATCTTTGGAGGCAGTCGTTCTCTTTAGGAGAGCATTTGCCCAACTAGATACGTCTTCATGCTTTCCTTCTACAATTTCCAGTCTTGTAGCATCAAAGTCTTTAGCTAAAGAGTTGAAGTACTCGATAGCCAGTTTCTTTGCTTTGACCGATTCGTCGGAAGGTTGAACAGGAGCAGGAGTAGGAACTGGGGTCGTCCAATCTCCAATTCTGTGGAAATTTTTAACTCCAATTACACCCAAGACAACTACTGCGAACACCAAGTAAGTTCCGTACTTCGCTAGGAAGCTTGGGCTTTCTTTCTTGGGTTCTTCAACAACCTTTGGAAGCTTAGGTTTAGGCTTCCGAGGTTTTCTTGGTTTCTTGGGTTTAGGAGTAACCGGAGTAGGTTCTTCATTCAGCGTCGATTGCATCGTCGTCGTCGTCGATGGAATTGGAGTCGTCTCGGAAGTGGTCATCGGATACCTCTAACAGGATGGAAGGGACTTCTGTTGTTTTAGGGTCTGCCTTTCGATTCTTAAACCAATCCCATACCAAGAGGCAGATCTTGATGATTAGGATAATTGTCATCGGGTCAATACCAGCGACCCGAGAGTCGTTACGCAATCTCTTTCGTGCTTCCTTCCTTGAAAGCCCCTGACTCAGATATTCCTTTGTTTTATCGACGAAGTAAGGAATGTTCCTTTGGTAGTCATTTTTTCGTTTTGCGAATATGGTCATGGGTTTTCTCGGGAGTAATACTATTTCGAAGGAGGAAGGTTTGTTTTTCGAACAGATTCACCAAGCACCCATGCAGATAGGGTTGTTGATAAAGCTGTTATTTGATCGGGAGTAAGACTCAGCATCTCTCCCAGGAAAGCAAGGAGGACATTCAAAACAGAGACCTTGAATCTTCGAGATCCAAGAATAGCAAATAGCTTCTCTTTGAATGTTGCTCCTGGTTCGTTGGAGGCTCTTAGGGATTCTCCGAGAACCCAAGATCCAATTGCCATAACGAACTGCATTATTTGTTCGTCAGTAAAAGGAGTCTTGTCTCGAAGAACAACAACTAAACCAGTTGCTAAGAGAGTCCAAAATCTGGCAGACTTAAGGATGGGTGGAATCATTGGAAGTTCTCTTTAATTAATTCTTAGTTATGGAAATTCCCCACTAACCGTTAAGCTAGTGGGGAACCCTTCCAACAGCCAGATGTCGAACGACACCGGGCGAACCCTACAAGACTACGCTTCGGATGAAGTGAACGGACTCCATACGTCAGCGAAGTGTACTACTCCAGGCATGTAGAGCAACGGAACGCCATTGTCCAGTGCCTTGACATCGTATCGGCTAGGATCGATTTCAGGGGTACGCCATACACCGAAACCAGTGATATTGCGAGGAACGTCTTGACTGACCTTCTCACGAACAGGCTCAACCCCAGCAGCGTATCCAGCCCAACGTCCATCTGGTTCAGGGATGATAATCGCCTTACCATCAGGTAGGAACAGCTTGAAGTTCGCATCCGAAGTTTGGTTAGCCAAATTCGGTACAACTTCATCCAGAACTAAACCTTCGTTTAGAACGTGGAACTGAATCATCGGGCAACCACCGAAGACAACCGTGTAAACCGCTGAAGACTGAGCATCCTGTGGGGAGATCGGCTTCTTGGTGAACGTGTTGTAAATGGTGTAGTTTTGACCTTGAATTGAACGCAGAGTTGTGTTCAAGAACAAAGGAGCAATCGTATTGGAGTTTACGATACAGTGTCGAGGCGAGTAGCCTGTCTTCTGTGTCATTCGCTTTCCAATTGCCATGAAGTGTTCAAGGATCGGAGCCCCAGGCTGATCCCAACCTTCACCCGCAGCGATGATGCCTCCGAGATCTGCTTTGTTTTCAGCAGGAACCCCGTAATTGATCTGCAACCTAGCATCAGCGTCTTTCAATTCGCAAAGACGGAATTGATCTCCATCAGTTTCTTGCAATCCGAAACCCCCTCGAAGCATACGCGAGATCATAAACTCACGATTGTTTCGGAAGGTCTGAATTAAATGTTCCAATTGGAGAGCAACGTACTTGCGACCCGCAGCATCGACTTCGGACAATCGACCACCAACCGGACGACTCATAAATACCTTCTCATCAAAGATTCGAATGGCACCGTGAGTACGAACTAGGGTAGCGGTGTTTTGGCCTACAGGCTTCAGACCCATGTACGCTGGTGGTGATTGCGGAGCAGTCACCGGAGCCATTGTACGAGTAGAAGCGTAAATGTCGTAACCGAAAGTACGGTTATAGGTAATGATTGAAGGAGCATCAGAAGCCCTCATTCGCATGAGGTTCTGGAAAAATGCACCTTGTTGATACAACAGTTTCACCAATTTGTAAATCTGAATTGGCTTCATCAGTTGTTCATAGGAAACTCCAGGCATAGTAAGTTATTCCTGATTTGAGAAAAAAGGGTGAATGAAACTAACCAACTGATGAAGTTAATTAGGTTACGATGGTAGGTGTTTGGCCTTCCCACAGTGCAGGTACAACGATCCAACCAGTACCGTCTCCGAAGACTTCGAAGGTGCCACCGATGAGTTCTCCTGCTGTAGAGAGTGTTACACTATCAGCAGTTAAGTCATTGAAGCAAACCATCGTATCCGCAGTACCCGCAGCAATCGTGAGGTTCTGAGCAGACGCATTGGTTACTCGGAAACGCATTCCTCGCTTAGGAGTAGCAGGAAGAGTCAGTGTTACCGCAGCAGAAGCACCACGAACTACTAGGTGAGAACCTAAGTGAAGTTCAGATAACGTTGCTGTAGCAGTAAGGATCATCACTCCCTTGAACTGTCCAGTAAGATAACCAAATACGTCATCAACAAGTTGGCAAGCAGGAGCGAGCATTGCTCGAATCACGTACTCATCGTCGAGTCCATCAATGCCGTAGTTGGCACTGGAAGCAACACAGAGACCCCGAGCAGGGAGTGATCCACCGACGATAACACTAAAGAAACGGTCTGTATCTTCACCACCCTGGGTCATCTTCAAAGATTGGTACAGAATACCTGCGATACGGTGTGAACCGTCAGTAGCAGTAGGACTCCATTGCTTCAACTTACCCGTTGAAAACACTTGTCCCAAAAGAAGACCAGGACGAAGTACATCGGTGTAGCCAGTATTACCAGCATCCCGAGCAGTACCGTCAATTCGAGCTTGTTTGAATTGCAAGCTGAATGGCTTACCCCATCCTAATCCAGTTGGGGTTTGCACTTCTTCAATAGCAGTTCCCATTCCAGGATTGCCAAAGTGTGCATCAAAGTTATAAGCAGCACCCATTGTGTTGTTAAACCTTTAACTAAAGTTTGAAATTGGAAATTGGAACTTGGATACTACTGAATTTCAGCAAGCATCTGAGCAGCAAGGTCGTCAGAGTCCTTGTCGGACATATCGCCTTGTTCACGGAATACGTCTTCGTAGCTACCGGAGAAATTATCCGCAGCACCCGAACGAACAGGAGTAGGGATTGATTCCAGGCTCATCAGGATTACGTCAACAGGAGAAGGAGTAGATCCTGCTTCAGTAATTTGAGGTTTGTACGCTTCAATCTGGGGAATCAGATGGGTGTTAGCGTAATCTTGTGTAACAATACCTCGCTCGATGAGAGCATTTGTACGGGCTCGATAAGCACGTTGTCGTTCGTCTGCCATCTGAGTGTTCATGTTGCTCATCATAAGTGTTACCTTATTGAGAGCCTCTTGAAGTTCAGATGTTTGCTTGGTATCGCCACCTTCTGACTCTGAACTAAGTTCCTGAGCAGTAAAAGGCTTACCTGTTGCAGGATTGACTGGCTTAGCAGCAAGCAAAGCATTCAATTGTTCCTGAGTCAGTTTCGACATGACTATAGGTTCCATTGTAAAAGAGTCTTTGTCTGCTGGTTGCCCTGATCCAGTACCAGAGTTTCCAATAGACAGTTTCATTTGGTTTAGAGCAAGAATCAGATTTCCTACTAGGTTGCTCATTGTTGTCGAAGTAGGAAGAAACACTTTAGCCACTGAAGCTAATAGGTTACTCAGTTCAGATAAGTCACCATCAGAAACAGGATCTTCTTCCTTTTTCTCATAGGTTTCATCGGGCACCATCTGACTCATAGCGATGAACATATCATCACCTTGAAGTTCGAAGTTCTTTTGTCCAGGCTCAATTGCATGAGTTACAAGAGCAATGTGCATTGGGCAGTCAATGATCTCTGCACCTTCCTCATCAGTAAGTTGATGCTTACCCTTGAGGTAGATAGAGGTCTCACGAACTGTAGTTCCAACCATTCCCGCAGGAGTCTTGGGATCATTGGGATCTCCAGGAACTTCGATGTCTCCCCAGACTTCGTACTTGCCTTCAGAATTGATGATTCCTTCTACCTTCTTCCAGAATCCACCATTAACGGTAGAGTCCTGTAGAAGACCATTGGAACCTTCTTCAAGTTTGGCAATTACTGCATCAGGAGAATGCTTCCAAGGAGCAGGAATAGAGTATCCCTTTCCCAGGAGAGTTGTGGCATTGTTGACCATTCGTTCAAGACGTTCTCGGGGAACACTTTTTAACGTGATCGTACCATCAGGATTTTGGGTTCGGTGCTTACCTTCAGTAACAATATGTTTCCGAAAAGTATGCACTCGGGGCTTTGCAGGTTTCTTAGCCATTTATACAAGTCCATCTTCAAGTCAGAAGAAATTTGCAAGATGGAGTGTAGTTTGCAGAATGGAAAAGAATACGTCAAGTAATTACTTAGAATTAGCTATTGAAGTCAATAATTCCGCTTTGACCAAAGAAATCATTGAAGATTTGTTGACTCATAGGTTCTTGATAAGAAGAAAAATGTGAAGGACTCATGGAAATTACTGAAGGAGATCCATCAGGAAGTCCGGTATTATCTCCTTGGGTCATAATCGGGTCTCGCCCTCTACCCTTGTCTGTGAGGATATTACAGGCATCAGAGAGAGTATCTACGACATCATCTGGAAGTCCTGGGTGTCCTGTCCAAGAGAAGACTTCATCCATAGCAGGCTTAAGCCAGTGGGCATCTTCAGGGAACCAAACTCTTCCTGCTTTCATTCGGTAGATTGCGTTACTAGCGTTTTGTATTTTATCTTTGTTCTTCCTATTATCCACCATGCTAACGCCTTTAGCCATTAGGATTTGAGCAGGACCAATACCCAATCCGTTAGTCTCACAGGCTACATACTTAGCATTAAATCTTTTATAGGAATCTTGAATCTGATCGATGACATACGGAATCTCTTCTCGGAATCTCTTCATGTGCATCCATATTAATTGAAAGTCTTGAGTAAGACCCCAAACAGAGATAACCGTAAATGAAGGTCCTTTCTTTTTGTTAGTGTCTTTATCAATCATACCTTCCAAGGTAGAAGCAGCAGGGTCTACGGTAATGAAGATCTCTTGAAGATCGTCTAGATGGTACGTGTAAGGACCGAGTACAAAGTAATCACCCCGAGAGCGATAGAACCTAGCCCACTTAGTATTGAAGCGAGAATCAGGAGAGATGTCCCAATCCCCTTCTTCCAATTGTTGACGGGTAATCTCATTTAAGTTTGAAAGGGATTGTTTGTAGCCTCTTTGGTCAAGGTAGGTATTATCTCGAAGTTTAGATGAGATGAATGGACGATTGGGATCTCTACCTACCCAAACAATTTTAGGCTTATCATTTACAATAACTACTTCTTTTTCAATACGGTATCTTTGCTTTAACCACAAGTGACCTGGACCACCTGGGTTAGCTGTTACTCGATAACGCAAAGGAAGAGATTCATACATCATACATATAGGGCATGTAGTAATGTAGTTAGGAACCATCTCAATCTCACCCTCTGAATTCATTTCTTCTTTTAGTTGGTGTTTAGGACATACTGGCTTTCTAAGACGGGAGAATAGGTAAAGAGGAGCAGTATCATTCTCGAAGTGACCTGCTTCATCTATACCAACGAATTGGTATGCTGCCCCTTGGTATCGAGCTTCTACCCCGTAGTCCCCCAAGTATCCGAACTGAAGCTTAGCAGGAGGAGGAGCGTAATCCATCTTCGCTCCCTTGGGCCATTGAGTCTCAAACTCATATGTATGATCTTCAGCAGAATACCTAACCCCTGGCTTGCCAGTCAGCCACTTAGAAGCGATGTCCAGCAATGCGGCTGGTTGCTTTAATTCTGCCAGAGTCCTTCTAAGTATTAGTCCAGCATAGCCAGGGATATGGGTATATTGAAGGGAGTTCGCTAGTAGAACAAATGACTTACCACCACCTGCTGCTCCACCATACAGTGCCTCCATGTGAGGAAGCATAGTGAAAGCCTTCTGTCGAAGGGTTAGGGTGATAGGTATGTATTTACTCCACTGGATCTCCATTATCTTTTTCCTTTAGATTTCTTCGATGGTGAAGATTGTTTTCTCTTCTCCTCTTGTCTTAACTTGGCGATGAGTAATTTCCGTGATTTGTTTGGACGAATCGTCTGCAAGTATCTTTGACCTGACAAGTTGGTCCAAGACTGCTTTGATCGATAAGTTGTCTGGGTCTGCGAATCTATTTCGGTAGTGAGTACAGATGATACGCACTGGTGAATTAAATCTCGCATTCCCTTTCTTGCCATTGGGTGCATTGCGAGAATGCGATTCCAAGTAGGCATTGGGATTGGTAGCTCGATGGAGAGGCTTCTTTTTGGCATAGCCCACCATCTTACTCCATTACTTGGGGATTGTCGTAGACTTCATCTACCATATCCAAGGCAAGCTTAAGATCTTGGATGATAGCCCGAGTAATTGATTGCTTCTTACCTAGAAGACCAATCACACCGTATCGAGAAGCATTGTCTTGGAAGATGACTGTAGCAATTGCTTGCTTGCACACATCTCGATTACTTAGAGAAGCTATGGATCTCTTAGCTTGCTTGTCAGAAGTAAGTTGTTGAAGAATTCCTGACTTTTCGTTTTGTTCTTTATTTCCGTTGGACATATCTTTACCTTTGGAAGGAAGGATTGGGTTTGATAGAACCATTGTGACATCAACCAGATAAACAAGTCAACCCCTAGAGATTGCCGTTTAATTCTCTCTGAAGGAAATTAGGTAGACAAGGAGCTACTTCAGGAAGAAGTTTGTTAGCTACTAAAGGATCTTCTAGCTGTTTCTTCTTAGGAGGAGTAATCATTAAGCTAAGGCTATTTGTGTCAATAACCTCGTTCAAGTCTACCTTCTGTTCTCGTAAGATCTTTAGGGTTTCAATTAAATCCATTCCCATCTCGATCTTAGTGGACATAGAGTTCTCATCCTCTTGAGAGTTAGCCTCTTCAATCCAATCATCCCCCACTAACGCAGCAGTCTTACTCTGAAGATACTTCTCAGGATCGCGGGTAGCTAAGGATGCTTCAGCGAGTACTCGGGCATCAGCGATACCTTCACTAATGATGAACCAGAGTCGCATATAAGGAGTCTGAGCGAAGTCCTGGTCGTAGGTAGCAGCATCCTCTTTCCCTTGATCTATCCACTTATTGAAGGTGTGATAGTTGATCTTGAGGAGTGCAGCAATGGACCCTGTAGAGCATCCTAATGCTGCTCTTTGTCGAATGAGATCGACTAGGGTAGGGTCAGATAGAAGCTTCTCTAAGTTGGATTCATGCTTAGCAGGGTCTATCTTAACCAAAGAAAGAGTCGGGATGGTTAGTCCCGACTTCTTAGCAAGAGTCTTTTGAACTGTATTGGAGGATCGCTTTTTAGGCAGTAAGTTCTTCGCCATTTCCCAAAGTCCTATTTTCCTGGGAGAGAGTTGGATTCTCTACCAAGTATAAGCTAGCAGCTTGGGATAGTACAAGATCCTCTCCAGAATTTACTGCAAGAACTTCACTGAGAGCTTCTGCATCTGGAACTAAGGGAAAGTCTAGTACTGTCATAATTTATCCTCCTTTCTTATAGGAAAGACAATAGGGTAATTGGAAGGTTCACCCTATTGTAAGCAATTCAAAGAATTAGGCAAGTACTACTGATATTTTAATTCAGGAGGAGCAGGCTTCTCCATCCAGCAAACTACTTCGTAGGCTTCGCCTTCAACAGTTCGGTAAGTCATTCCCCATACTGGACCTGTAGGAAAACCTGTTGCTTCGTAGACATGAAACGTCTGTTTGGGGCTACGCCATTCGCCCTCCCAAACACCAATAAGGAACTCTCCTTCTTGAGGCATAGAAGAAACAGGCTTCCAAGGAAGACTAGGTAATTCCGCCCATCCATCTGGTTTACAATTCTTGTAAGTAGCCTCACAAGCAGGTCCGTGTCGATCTGCCGCATCTACAAACCATCGTTCTTCCGTCAAATGAGGATTCCACCAACCTTGAACCCAAACACCATCCATGTGTAATAGAATCGTGGTTCCATCCTTAGGTGCTGTTTCAATTGGTTTCATTGTTTTCCTTCTCCTTCAATAACTTTTCAGTAGCTTCTAAGTTCGCATTATTATTGGCTAGTAAATATTGGAAAAGGTCCTTTGCGTTAATTTTGTATTCTGTTTCACATCGGTACCCAGACATACTGGTGTACTTAATGACCACATCAGCGATATGGTCTGAGTAAACTCCGCAGATACTCTTCTCTAAAGACTCTTTTTTGTTAGTCAGAGCATCAATCTTTGACTTTAGCGTAATAATGACTCTCTCTTTAGCCTTCAGAGATTCAAGCTTGGCAGTAGCTTCCTTAATTTGTTCATCTAAGGTCATGGGTGGATTCTTTCTTTTGAGTTCTGAATGGTAAAAATTAACAAGGGATTCAACCCTATCACCAGGGATAGCAGTCATTTCAACACCGTTAAAAGAAAAGACTACAGGAAAGAGATGGACTCTAAACAGTTCTTGTAGAACTTCAGAGAGGTTATCTCCCCAAATTTCAATAGGCCCTAAGTCTTTAACTACTGTAGTAATCTTTTTGACATTTGGGATATAAGTATGGTATCTTGGACCGGGAAGTTGTTTGGTAGTTCGGTACTTATCATCTACATTGACAGTACACATACGATTGATTGGATCGATAAAAATAATCCAACCAAGAGCAGTACCTTCTGGTAAGTACAGAATAACCGGATCATTCTTTTTAAGGGCAGTATCCTCCATTAAAGTTCTTCTCCAATTTTTTCGAGTAAGTATTTGCAAAACTCTCTTCTTTTTTCAGTCATAATACCTGGAGTATCCAGGTATCCTTTATTAGTGAGAGAGATACCTTTTGATGCTACCCAATCCTTGCAATGGGATTGCGTCCAGTCAAAGATCGTTTGAGATCCAATACGATTACCTAAGAGGGTACAGACTCCTCCGTTAGTAGCCATTCGCTCTCCATTGGATAATGAAAGAGCCTCTTTTAGGTAACGAATGCAATGGGGTAATAGATGTTTCATTTTCGGGTTCCTTAATTTCCTGGGAAGGAAGACTATCCGCCGAGGGCGATACAAATAACGAAGAAGAAAAAGAGACCCATTACTACCACAGGTATCCAGATCATTAGACCCAGAATAAAGAATCTCCAGAGGTCTTTTAGTTTCACTTAATTAGTTCTTTCTTTTAAGGTTCTCGGAAGATTCACAGGTTGTTCTTAATCGAGATAGGATGAACTGCAAAGCAGGAAATTCATAAGAAGCACCTGCCATAACTTCAACGCTTATTAGAAGCAATCCTCCAAACATTCGATAGGCATCCTTCAAGGTAAGTTCGCATACGAACATTGTGTCACCTACAATGGTGGACTTCATTACACCAGGGACTACATTTGCTGGTGCGATAATGACTTTGGTTGGTGCCATGATTAGGTTCCTGCTCCGTTGTCTTCTGGGAGAGGAAACATACCAACTAATTCTTTCACTGTTTCCAGTAGAACTAGTGCTGCTTGTCGATTAGCACACTTGATGATCGTGTCCTTGGCTTGGATGGTGTACTGTTCTTCGTATCCATCAACCATTGCACCGACTTCATGGGGTGTATCTCCAGGTTCGAAGATAATTCCGAATTGCCCATCGGGAGTTGTTCCACAGCCCATCAATACCTTTCCTTCTCCCAGGGAAATAATTCGGGGTTGTTCTTCCGGGGTGGTGGAGATGACTATCATCTTCTTAAATTGCTCATGGAGGTACTGAAGTCTTTCAACAGTACTCTCAGACCATCCATGTTTCTTTGCTATCTCGTTGATGGAATCTTCCCATCCACAAATAATCCCGTAGATCCAAGATTCACATCGATCCCTTGACCAGTCCCGAGTATCTAGTGCGATGCAGTTCACCAAAGATAGGATTGGGTTAGTTTCGCCATTGTGCAGATTACTTCTATTCATTGTTTCTCTTTCTTGAAATTCTGGATTGTTGAGGATGTGGTACAGTTGAGCAGGGTCCATGTTACGCCTTAGGGTTAAAGACCCAAGTGAAGTCTGGGTGTTCAGGGCAGAGTACCAAGTACTTCTTGTCAGATCTGAAGTACTGCTTCTCACTGAGGAAGTTCTCAACTGTTTCCCGAGATACGTTATCGTTGCAGTTGAACCAATCTACATTGATGAAGTTGATAGGTTTCTTAGTGAAGCAGAATCCATCGGTAAGGGTCTTGGGTAGTTCGTAGATTCGAAGTAGGAGTTCCATTTAGTTCTTTCTTCCAGGAAGGTGGTATTGGATAGGGCGTTAGCCAATAGTACAATACGCATTCGTATTAGTCAATACTGCATTTAATTAATTCTGTTTATCTTGCAATCCCATCAAGGGTATGGTAGGATAGTGCCTCCTATTACTTTCCTGGAAGAGAAGAGAGATTAGAGAATGTTAGAAGAGTACTGTAAAGACCTTTGGAAACTCCACGATGATGGGCTCCTCATCTGCATCACCACTAACTACGGTTGGAGAAGAGATGGTAGTAATGTAATGGGGAGAGGTATTGCGAGGGAAGCAGCAGATAGGTACCCAAGGCTTCCTTACGAGTATGGGAAGTTCTGCAAGTCCTGGAGGAAGAAGATTCCGTTCTTGAACTACATCCCAGTGTACTATTCAAAGAAGTGTAATCTACTGCTGTTTGGGACTAAGGAGTTGAATCCTTCTGCTCCCCATCTCTCCTGGAAGAGTGAATCGAGCATCCAGCAGATCCAGTATTCCTGTGCTACCTTAATCCGTTGGTGTCAGATCGTAGGAGGGTTTAATTCAACACCAGGAAAGAAGGTGTATCTACCTAGACCTGGATGTTCAAATGGATTACTAGATTGGGTAGACGTTAGACCTGTGATTGCTCCGATACTTCCTGATTATGTGGTGATAGCGGATAAAGCTAAGTAGTCTTTCCTTCCCAGGAATTTCTTAAGGGGTCGGAGCAATCTAGCCCCTTTTCTATTTATCCAAGGGCTTTAGTCCCTTATGGAGAGTCCTCAAGAGACTCCCTATCTATGTAGATACCCTCCCTTTAATACCTATCTGTCAATTACTTAGTCTATTAATAATTAAATACTTAATTAATACTTATTACTTAATAGCAGAGAGAGAGAGAGAGAGAGTAGTAAGGGGAAATGTATGAGTCTTGGAAAAAGTAGTATGAGGACTCTCCATATACCACCCTACACCTCAGCTACTACTTAGACTCCTCCAGTATACATATAGTCTCTTATCTAATACAAGTATATACCTGATCTCTACTATATACATATATAGACAGATAGAGGTAAGAGATCAGGTATCTATATATCTATAGGAGAGAGGAGTCTATTAGTATAGATAGACAAGTAGATATATAAGATCAGGTATATAGAGTATGTATATAAGGAGAGGATATATAGAATATGTAAAGAATCAAACCCTCCTACTCTCACCCTTACTTCTATATGCCCACTAATCAGCACCTCTCGATTTTCTCTCCTCCTTATTCGCTACCAATTGAAATATCAATAGACGTAAAAATACCCTAGCAACTATTGCAAGCTACTAGGGTTTTAATTGGTAGAATTGTGGTTAGATACGTTAGCTATTGTCTGCGGTAGTTAGTTCATGGATTGCATTGGTTTCAATGAATACAATCGAGCAGCTATCAATAGGTCTCAACACAATTTGATCCCCATATCCTCCCGTTTACACCTCACACCAGTTAATCCTAGTTCAGCTTTAACCCTCCTAACTATTTGGGAATCGCTTAGGAGGTCGTGATCCAATTCTCCTCTTTTAACCCAGCTATAGTTTGGCTCTCCTCCAAAAGTATCTGTGTATTCAAATTTGGTTGTGTAGTTTCGAATGCTCATTGTCTAGCCCTTAGTTACTGTGGAATTAATTGGACGGAAGGGGAGGCTTAGCTTCTCACCCATAGGCCAGGATCGATTGGAGGATCGACAATGGATGGCTCTTGGGTGGATACCTCCTTCCCCTGGGAAGAGAGTATTTTCGTACCATTCAGCATCGGTTGAATACTGTGGAGCATAAAAGGAACCATCAGCACGAGGTTTATTTGCCCATTGTGGAACATGCTCCATAGTGAATCGATTTGGGAATCGCTGTTTGGCCTCATCGAAGGATAGGCTACGTTTGATGATGTTATTCGTCATTATTCAACTGCCTTTGATGCTTTATGAAATTGGAGGGAAGCTAACCTCAGGAACGATAACCCTTGAAGTAGCTCTAATGCTGCTGAGCTATCATCCTGGATTGCCTCAGTCAATTGACCTACGGCAGGGGAAACTAGTTCGATGCCTTTGGTGTCTTTCAACCATTCAGCATCATCGGTATTCGCCTCAATCAAAATTTGTTTCATGGTGGTGGTGGTTTTCCTTAAGGTTAGTTAATGGTTAGTAGTTGGTTTGGAATACCCTTCCAAAGGGGGTCCCTAGCGTTAAAGAGCCTGGGATCGATTTTGAGACGATTAAACGCTAGCCAGTCTATTGAACCCTTTGGGCTATCGTCGTGAAAATAGGGGCAAGCCAAGAGGGTAGATAACAGGATTGCATCCTCTCCGATGGCTACAAAGTAGCTTGGAGTAGGAAATAGTATTATAGGGGGGTGTCTGAATGGTGGAAGCTTCGATAGAACCCCCTCCCGATTGGGTAGGGGGTTGAATGGAAATGGTTTCAGAATCCTAGCCATTGGTCGAGATCTCAAGAGGTGGGCTTACCTCATCCGATACGTCTAGTACATCAAAAGCTAGCCCAAGTAGTGTGGCTATCTTCTCCACTTCGTTCCACTCAAGCATGTGACATCCAATCTGAAGGTATGCTCGATCTTCGGGCTGTCGGGTAGGATCGAAACGATAGATTCCCCATTGTCCTGGAAGAGAAGAAGAATTAATTAGGCCAGAACGATAGGCCAGAAGCTTAGGCCAAACATAGCGGGCAAGCTTCACAGGTACACTAGCACCCAAGGAGGTTTCGACATCATTGGACTGTGGAGCCAATCGCAAATAAATTTTATCGTTGTAACCCCTTAGGGCTTGTGGGAAGTAATTGCTGCGACCTGCGAGCCACTCATCCAAATTGTGCTGGTTTGATCTAGTTCGGGCTAGTTCCTCCTCTTTACGTCTCTGATTGCGTCTCTCAAATTCTAGAGCTTCTGCTTCTGCTCTTTGGTTCCTGCGGATCTCGCATACTCTGTCGAATTCAGAGCGGAACAAAGCGTTTACTTTAGTTGCTAGTTCCAGCAAATTGAAGTAATCAAAGAGATCAGTAGTAGGACTATCCTTAGTGACTCTCTTGAATTTCAGCGGTAAGACTCTGATTTCTTCGATCAGCTCTGCGGGGATCTCTGGGAAAGTAAAGTCAATCGCTGGTCGATCATCAACGATTGCCGAATTCTCAAGCAAGTAAGCCGCATAGCTAAGCTTATCCTGCCACTGCTTTCGAGTGGCGTATTGGGTTACTGAATAGAGGCCGAAGTAATAAGCAACTAGGCTATCCTTAGAAGAGGAGCATAGGCGAAGTAACGCAGACATCACCAAGCTATAAACTTCCGGTGAGATGCTATCCAGGTGCTTCTGCATTCGATCATAAAATTTGATCAGAAGCGTAAATTGGGAGTAGGCAACAAACTTTTTGGTCTTCTGATACTTCGTGCGGATCTCTTGGAAATTTGATAGTTTGAAGGGTTCACAGAATACGCCAAAAAGGTATTGGAGGATCTCAGAATTTTCGATCAGTTCCAAGCGGTTCAAAGCGGTATCGTAGTTACTCTTGCGAGTAGCGTAGGCTGCCTTTACTGCTGCTGCCTTTGATAGTGCTTTGGCTTTATCAAAATCGGCATAGAATCGGGAAGCTTGAAGCTTCGATAATGCTGTTTTGCTCTTGACTGGAAGCGTTACAAATTGTCTTGCTACTGGGAACCATTCCAGGTAGTTGATTAAGGCAAGCTGTGCAGAATCGAAGCGTTGACTAGCCCAGCGTTGGTTATTGGTGGGCAGGGGGTTTTCGGATGTTCCACCTACTTCGTTCCGATGCTTCCAAACCTCTTTTGCAGCGTCGATGACCTCATTGCAGAGATGCTTGACGTTGTATTCTAAGGGCTTGGGATTTTGTTCAATGTAGCGGTGATCGATTTCAGGTACTTCGATATAGGCACCTGGGATTGATCGCCTTACCATTGAAATTTGTTTTGCTGTGGTATTGCTGTATCGTACGGATGAGACCAAATAGCGGTCAGAGTCAAGACGTAAGGCAATGCGGGTTGAATACGACCACAAATAGCCCGAACAATCTCGGGAGCAGTTTGCAGATTCTACAATCTCAGATTTCCTAGGGTTACTGTGGTCGATGTTTGCATCATGTGCCCAGTTGTGAATTACTGTGTCGGTGGAGCCTTTAATAGCCATAGTTAAGCATTCCTTAAATAGTTGAAACTGAAACGAACAAAGGGAAGAGGGGGCTAGACAATCTAGCCCCCTGGGAAGGAAGATACCTAGATACCAAATTTGGAGAGGGTAACGCACATAGAAAAACTAACATCATCCAAGAGGATCTCATTGGAGGATAGTTGAGTCAGTTTGCGTTGACGTTGAAGCCAAGCCCGAATATTGTGGCGAAACTTCTTTTCTAGTTGATGCATATCAAACCAAACATTGGCACCATCGTAATTGGGCAGGAACACGTTGAGTTCTCTGTGTTCTTGCCAAGTAACTATTCCGCGTGTTCCGTGAGTGTTACGGGTTGAGTCGATACGATAATCCCACCCCTCAGAGTCTACCGAATCTTTGGAGGAGTAAACGCAAATTGACCATTTGCAAGTTAGTCCGATAACCAAACTAATTGCCTCAGCCATCGACTTAGCTGGGCATGACCGGATACCAAGGGAACCATCGGCCTTGACTGGGTGAACAAATACTAGAGCAAACATTTTGAGCATTCCTCAAATAGTGGTTTCGCAGGGGAGAAGTTCCCCTGGGGAAGAGTATCCTATGCGAAGTATCGGATTGAGTCAATTAGATTCTGCAAAGATAATTCAGAGAATCGGTAATTGTATTTCCTATTCTAGTTCTCTTGGGAGGGTATCTT
>JACCDR011050454.1_pt1 | contig 58791 bp, 73 predicted proteins | sample 7446431 | NCBI WGS metagenome assembly JACCDR01 (sample SAMN15323443, study PRJNA562643) | freshwater metagenome | isolation source: river surface water | place: USA:Blue River Watershed | collected 2017-08-17 | reverse complement strand
GTTGGATCTGTAGCCATTGTGCCGCTGCACAGGATCAACGGGAAGTGCTGACGAACGGCGGCAAGTCCAAGGTTCTGATTGAGACTGCCCTGAGTCTTCATGTTGTGAGCCTCATCAAAGATGATTAGGGTTTCAGTGGGGTCCATGGACCAAGTAAACCGACGTGCTGGCCGTCCTTCGGCATTGACGAATGCCTCTTTCTTCACCCACTCGCGATTCCCGGTTCTGAGCGACTCGTAGTTGCGGACGAACTTGGGGAATGCTCCAAAGTGTTGGAAAGCGCGTTTCCATGCTGGGATGACGGCTAGTGGACAGACAACGGCAACCTCATAGCCGGACGCAATGGCGGCGGCGAGGGATTGATAAGTCTTCCCTGTCCCCATTTCGCTAGTGTCCCACGCGCCAGGGTATCCCCATTCTGCTTCGCCTTGCATGATGGCGCGGAGTAGTTGCCTCGCTGGGTCGATCTGGTAGCCAAAAAGCTTAGCGGCGATAGCGGGCGGAAGCTCTGGGAGGTCTAGTTGAACGGGTTCTGGTTCAGGCAAGCCGAGGTCTTTCGGCATGTCGATCTTTCGGAGGCGGTCAGCACCGATTGGCGTCAGATAGTAACCATCCGGCATCGGAACGAGCCACTGGTTCGCATACCATGCGCCACGGTCGTTACGCATACCGAAACCTCGCGCCGTCCATTCACGACGACGTTGCGCCCAACACTTCCGCCAAGCGTCGTTTGCCGGGAGCGGAATACGAATCTCGCGGAAGTGGCAGGTGCCGACATTAGTGAAGCGCTCACGAAGGGGAGGCCAGGACACTCCAGCCACCTCGACGGGTGGCGACGGGTCTGGCACGGGAATAGCCCCGCCCACAGTGGCGGGAGTCATCGGTTGTTGGGCGGGGCCTTCCATATGGTATGATACGGTGTAGTTTACTCGTCGTCCGCGAGTAGTGCCATTTGACGGTCATCGGTGGTGATGTCGCGGATTTCCACGACTTCGCCAGTGTCACAACGAATCAGAGTCTTCTTGTCGGGGTGTCCGATGCGCTCACCTGTGCCAGCGTCGATGCCAGCACACTCGAAGATCCATTCACAATCTACTTGGCGGTCTTCCCGGCCTTCGCGGATGATCTTGGAAAAGACAAACTGCTGACACTCGATAGCCTTGATTTTAGCTTTGAACGTGTCGGCGGCAGATTTTGCTTCACTCTCAAGCTGGGCGAGGTCGGGAATTGTGTTCGCCATCAGGCGACCATAAGACTCGATTTCGGAGGGGTTGAGAACGACGGAGAGAAGCCGCTTGTCGGTGGATTGAGGCCAGTCGAACTTTGCGGGGTTGGTATCTACTACTGTTAGGGTGGTCTTAGCCATATTTGGGTGTGGTTGTTGCGTTATTGCGGTTGTCCATCGTGGGGCGATGGGAGATCTGGATTTCCGAAGTCTTGGCGCTGCCAACCCTCGGACGTTTTGAAGATGATGCAGAAGCGGAAGGGGAAGAGTTCGGCAGCGATCTTGAGCTTGAGCTTCGCGTCCTCCTCGCACCATGGGGCCTTGACTGGTCCCTTGGCCGTCTTCTTGGTGGTTGTCCCCTTGGTGTCGTGCAACTCGACAACCCCATCAGCAGCGTAGACAACGAAGTCAGGCGTGAAGAACGTGTTATCGGCGAGCTTGACCTTAATGCCCTCGAATCTGTAGCCCTGGATAAGCCCAGCGCGGTAAAGGGTTTCAAGGTGAGCTTCGTATGCAGCTTCGAGCTTGTTGCGCTCACCGGGAGCGCGGCGTTTGAACTTGGCGAATCGATTGGTCATGATTGCTCCTCTTCTGCGCTTGATGGGATGGCTTCCAGTTGCTCAGTGAGAACGTTCACGAACTCCTCAGCTTCGAGGGCTTCGATAAACTGCGGATTCGCTTCACCAAAACCAAGCGTTGAAAGTCGCTCAGCGACGCTATCGAGGTTAGTCTTAACGCGCTCTTTAGCCTCAGTGCGTGCGGCCCTAATTCCCGCCGCACTTAGTATGCTAGCCAGAGCGGACATTCCGTTCGAGTCGTCATACTTGATGCTGACCAGTGGAGTTGGTCCGTTAGGGAACTGCTTTTCATAAGCTCGCCGTGATTCTTGCTGACAAGCAAGGCATCCGCGACCTTTGCAGAAGCTACAGCCCCAAAAGGCGTCTGATAATGGTTGACGGCTCATATCAATGATAGGTGATGTGTTTGGGTTTGGCTGGCGCGGCACTCAGGGCCTTGCACAACTCGGTTTCGTTGACCATAAACTTCACGGCGGCGGTGTGGATCGGGTGGCCGTCCTGCACGTATGCCACGGCTTGCTTGAAGCGTTTACAATCATTGTCCTGGCGGAGCGCTTCCTTGTAGAGGCGAACGCATTGTGAAGCCCGACTTGGATTGATACCCAAAGCAGCACCAGAACTGCGCTGGTTGAGTTGGTGAGCGGCCATGTAGGCGACGATAGCGCGACCGTCGTTGATCCTGGCTTGCTTGGTGGCTGGGGAAATATTCGGGGTCATTCGCCAGCCTCCAGATTTGCTTTTTCGTTGGCAGTCATAAAATCAATCTCTCAATACCCAGCGGCCATTCTCGCCGCTCTCGGTTTCGTATGCTGGCCAGCAACGCCGAATCCCGGCGAAGTCGGTAGGCTCCCCTGCGACGACATACTCGCGAACGCAGTTCATAAACACGTCAACGCGGCTCAATCCCTCGGGAATCCCTAGCGTGGCTTGTGCAACGCGGATGCCGTTGGAGAGCGACGGATCAATGGGTAGGTCGGCAACTCTCGCCATCGGAGGGCGAGCCTTCCGGCCTTCCTCGGGCTTCGCCAGGATGATGAACGTGAATTTACCAACGTGAAGATTCATGTTGGACATCAGCAGTTCATGACAGTGAGCGTAGAACGCGGCTTGCAGGTAGTAGCCAAACTGCCAGCAGTCTTTCCCGAACTCGGACGGGTGCCGCGAGGTCGTTTTAACATCAACTAGATAGCGGCAGTGCTTCGGCAGGATATCGAGACGCCACTTTACCCAGCATTGCCACTTCGGATGCCAGCGAATGCCGCTCACCTCAGTGTCTACGTCGGCTAGCTCTCCCATGGCGTCAGGATTGACAGACAACGCCATTTGCAGGTTCCGACACTGCGTAATGTGCTCTTGAAGCGTGGACTCGGTGACAACGATCTTGCCGGGGTTCTCAGCGCGGGCTTCTTCCCATGCGGCGGCGGCTTTTTTGGTATTCTCGCCGTATGGCTCGCCCGTCTTCGGATTGATAGGGATATCAGCCAGTGCAAAACGTTCGCCCCAAGAGGTTTCAGGCTCAAGGGTTGCCATATGCACTAGGGTTCCGGTAGTCAGCGCGTCGGTTTGCTTCTGCGGCGTAGTGAGTTGTTGGAACATCTCGGCCGGAGTCTTCGCTTTGAGCAGCGAAGCGTTGACGGCGGGGAATGCGCGATAATCCGCCTCCGACACGCGGCGATAACCAAACCTGCCGGGGATGGGTGTTCCTGGAAGCTCCAGGGCAGGGTTCATAAAATCAGGCCAGTTCATGACGACTATTTGAGTTTGAATCCGAGATTTACGAGTTGCTCGGGCGAGCACTGCCGGAACCAGACCGGCAATGACAGATCTTTATTCGCTTGGCGAACCTCCTCCCAATCCATGCCCTTCGTGCTTGCCCGAGTTGCAACTAACTCAGCACGCCAAGCGTTCAGTCCGGGATCTTGCGGGAACTGACTTGAGCGCTTCGCCCTAGCGCCGTCTGAAAGGTCGCCAAGCGTAGAGTGACCATCGCCACCAGGATCAACCAGCAGCGCCCATGCTCCAAGGGTTTCTTCTGCCCCGGCATCAAACGCCCAGCAGAATTGTGACCAGTGGGCATCATCAGCAGCCTGAGGCGCACGGTCAACAGCTTCAGGTTGCCCCAGGCGGTGCGCGTCGTCATCGTCGCCCGTGATGACATGGAAGAAGTCGGTGAGAGCATACCGCCGCCCGTAGGTGTGAGACATACCTTGGCGCTGCGATAGGTTCACACCCCTGTTGCCCTCGGGTAGTAGGATCTCAAACGGCACGGTTAGAGACTCTGAGCCATCGCTCACGACGAGAGTGAGAGTCTGAACCCAAGCCTCGGCGTCCTTACGGGCGGACCCTGGAAGGAATCCGACAGACAGGCCATTGTCAGCGAGCGGTTGCCGGAGAGTGTCCCATACGTCGGCATACGACGCATAGTTACTCTGAATACCGGAGTTCTTTGCCGTCTTGACGCAGACTAGGCCGAGAGCGCGAACATTGTGAATGGATTGGTGAAGGCTCATGGATGCTTTTGTGGGATAGGGAGTTGAGACAGCGCGTAGTCTGTCAGGGTGACGATGGCGTTGCGTCCACTGCGAGCGCGAGTGGCGATGTCGAGACGCTCCAGCTTGTCGATAAGACCAGTCATGGCGGACGTCGTGCAGTCGCACTGCTCGGCTAACTCGGTCATGGTCGCAGAGGCCTTGTGCAGCAGGTAGACAATGACGATTCCAACGTTGAGAGATGCGCGGTCATCGGTGCGAGTCAGTTCGCGGATGGTCTTGAGGGTGGCGAGCATTAGACCTTCTCCTTTCTGCATGGCTCCCCTGCGTTAGGGTTCCACTTGCCAGCGGCGAGGGAGCGGTTGGCTTTCCATCCCTCGTAATGAAGAGCACTGTAGGACTTAGAATGAATGCCCTCATTCCAACCAAAGCAGACGCCATTAGAATCGATGTTCGTTACCATCATCCACGGAACTGAAGTATCAGCGCCACTGTTGAGCACGCTTCCAGGAGGGAAATCCTCTGGCCCAAGGTCAACGTATTCAGGCTGCACGACTCGGTAGGCGATGATGTCGGCGTAGTTACCGTGGTGAGTCCACGACCAATTCTCAGAGCGCGTTGTTCTAGCATAGGCGCGTTTCAAAAGAACCTCACACTGCTTCCCAGGAATAGGATTCTCGCCGCCGTGCCACTCGATCCAACCAGCGGCTTTTTGCTCGTCGGTGAGGATTGATGGCTTGGGGATGGGGCGAGTTGTGCGGTATTTGCGGCCTGCGGGAACTGGCGCATTTTCATCTAATGATGCTGTCCGCCAACTAATAGCGCCGGAAACTACCCCTTTCCACTGGGACTCAAAAGGGCCGACCTCACCCACCATAGCGGGACGCCACGGCGGAGGTAAATCCTCCTCAGTCCACGGATCATCCGCAGAGGCACTCCACTCCTTACCATCTGGCAGGACATGGCCGTTGATTTCACGACCCAGCTTCCAGGGTTTGATGCGGATTTCGAACCCGTTGGTAACTGCCCAAGCCGGCGAACAAGTTTCCGTCGGCTGAGTCCAATCGCCGTGCTTCTTGCGCTCCCACTTAATTGGAGTACCGGCTTCTTTGGCTTTGATTATTTTGATTGCGAGTTCGAGTTGTTCGATCTTGTTCATTAGGCGTGCCCTCCTTTCGTTGCGTCGAACATCTGCGCGGCGTGCTTGAGCATCGGCAGCGCTAGCACCTTGGCGGCGATGTCGTCGGAGTCCTCATCATTGGAAACTCCCTCGGAGATGATAGCAGTGACCAGAGCCAACGGGTCGCCACTCAGAACTTCAGCCGAGAACTTGCTGTCAGATCGCAGCATGATCGACAGCGGCGAATCACTGCCGATGATTAGAACGGGCGAATAGCCGCACGGTTTGAGCCAGTCAGGGATCAGCGAGTTGGTATGCTCAACTCCGGTATCGTCCTCGTCCACGGCGTCAATCACCGTATAGAACTTGGCGGTAGTGGTGCACTGCCAACCGTCGTCACCATGCCAGAAGCGCACAGTGGAGCCGTCAGAGAGAAGGAAGTGTTCAGCGTAATACTCGGAGTATTGCGCGGCGTCAGAGGTGGCTGACATGACAACGTCGTCAGAGTAGCCAGAGAAGTAGAGGCGATGTGGTTTATTCATGTGGTTGTTTGGGTGTGGGACAGTGTAGTGAAATGATTCTATCGAATGTTGTCTTTAGCTTTGCGGCGGCGTCTCATGACACCGTTGAGCGAGTGGTAGCAGCGGCGTTGATCAGCGGCGGAGACTTGCCCCTCAGCGACCAGCCACGCGACGGACTGCCAGAGCGTCATTCGCTTGGACATAAGGATCTCCACGACTTCGAGCAGGTGGGACCAGTTCGAGCGCTTGCTTGGGGCCTTGACTTGCTGGGCCTTGGCTTTGAGTTCTTCGAGCGTCATCGCGTAGCCCTCCATTCAGCCATCATTGCTTTAGCTTCTGAAGCATTAGCCTTGAGCGCGGCTTTCAGTTCAGCGACTTGCTCGGGCGTGTATTGGCTAGGCTTTTCCAGTGACCGGACTAGTTTCGCGGTGGTCATCTCGAAGCACTTGGCAAGGGCCTGAAGCTCGGTCAAATCGGGGACGCCCTTATTGCACTCAAAGCGAGTGACACGACCGCGCCGGACGTTGGCCTTGCGCTCCAGGTCGATTTGGGAAAGGCCCGTCCGCTCGCGCAGAAGCTTCCAGACATGGCCCATGGTCCAGGGGTGAGGACTCATAGACGATCCTCCAGGCTGACGACGCGGATAGGTGGATACTGCTTGCGGTGGTCGCGCAGGGTCCGGTTAAAGTCCTCTAGCAACTTGCGGCGAAAGAACTCACCGGGAGAGCAGACGCACTGGATAATGTCCCAGCCCAGCGACTTGAGCGCGGCCCAAATGGCTTTCCCGTTCTCCTCGATGACGACGCCGATACACGCTAGGAACAGCGCTAGCCAGCAACCAGCAGCGACAAGCGCGGCGAGGAAAACGACAGTAACGGCGTTGGAGTTGTAGGGGCAGGGAAGAATCCACCAAAGGACGGGGACCAAGAGCGAGGCAAGGCACGCTTGGGTGGACATGATGCAGAGTTGACGTGTGGTTGTGTTCATAGATTTACTTGGTGCGGATTGGCATGAGTAGGCCCTGGCCACCGTCAAAGGTGAAACATGAGTGCTCGGGTTCTGGCCTTGGGTAGAACTTCAACCCTGGAAGCTTCACCATTTTGGAAATGAAGCGTTCGGAGAATCGGGCGGGGCCAATCTCGATAGTTGGCCACGTCTCAATAAAGCAATCTCCATCACAGTGGTCGCAAGTGTGCATATGGCCCATGTCGCACTGTCGATCGCCCGCGCAAGCCTCGCACTCCCTCCGATTCGCGCCCACTAGCGCCGGAATCTCTACAGGTTCCAAGCCATCAACGTTGAAGCCGTCGAATAACTCTGGCGCAGATTTCGGGATTGTGAGGCGCTTCTCAGGGTCGTTCTCGCTGTCTGGTTGGTCGGTAGGAATCCGAACGCAGCAACGGCCATCGGTAGCGTAAAGCCATCCTCCAAGCGCAAAAGGAAAACAGATGCCGAGACGGGTTTCGTCCTGGGAAACGAACGGGGTAATGTCGGGTGTGGTTGTATTCATGGGTGTAATGCTAATCTTCGTGTTTGAGCGCCCTGCGGAGACTGTGGTAAGCTGCCGTTTTCTGGGCGTTCGTGATAGCCTTGTGATCCACCAACCACTCCACGGCAGCGCGTAACGAGAACCGCCTGGAAAGCAGCGTCTTCACCACGGGCAAGAGCGCTTCCCACTTCGTCGCCTTGTGGGCCGGGATAGCTTCTTGTGCTGCCGCTAGGAGTGCTGGGCTGAGTTTCATCAGACAGGGATTCCGGCGACTGAGTTACGACCCTTGCCGACCATCGCACGCTTAGCGGCGTAGGCTTGCAGGCAGGAACGACGGTGAGCAAGACGGCGCTTGGCGTTGCCGTGCTCGCGGGCCTCGGAGTGGTAGGCGGGATTCGCCAGCAGTTCGCGGCGGCAGTGCTCGGCCTCACGTTTGGTTTTCGGGGCTATAGCGCGGATGATGGTTTGAAGGAACTTCATGGGTTTAGGTGTGGGACAGTGGGGGACAGTGTAGTTTTGGATGATTGGGAAACATCTCCAGGAGCACGACTTGGAGCTTCCGCGATGTCTCAGCGGCGGCGGAGTGAATCCGCTGAATCCTGTGTAAGTGCATCACTCCGGCAGCGACAATGCGAGACGGTATAAGCTCAGGCTCAGCATCTGCGGCAAGCTCAGCGCGGACTTCGCAGTCTACGCAGACGCCATGCTGTAGGTTTTCGGAGCCGCAGTGAGTGCACCAGTCGGGGGCGGTATCAGGGGTGCCACCAAAGGCGGGAAGTAGGCAATCGCGGGACATGGTTGTTTTGGGCGAGTTGGGAGTTAGATCGGCTTGCAGTCTTTCGCTATCAGCTTCACAAGGCGATTGCGTCCGTTCTGCACTTCACGCTTGGAAATGAGGCGGCGGATTGATAGGAAGCACAAGGCATCAGCGCAGCGCTGCCAATATGCGAAATCGCTAGTGGTTGCCGTAAATCCCTGCTCCTTGAGTTGAGCCTTGATCGGGCGAGTGGTTGCGCCCATGGTTAGCTGAATGTGGTTCATAGGCCTACTTCAGTGGTTGAGGCTCATTGTTAGCCTTATGCCAAGGGGACGTTTCAATGGCTCGCTCGATCCGGCGTTGGTCCTTAAACTCTTCCTCAACCTCCCAGGATTCCAGTTCCCACCCGCTCAATGAATCAACGGTGTCGCTGGCTATCTCGGTAGCCCGCTCCTCGTCTTCCGCTTGCACGACGACGAATGTGTAAGCCTTAATCAAGACTTCAAAAGTCTTCATACAGCCTCCCCCTTGCGAATGGTTTTGCCGCGATTAGTGCGACGCCGATAGTTAGTGATACCAGCCTCGATCATGCGGGAAAGAACATCATTCACGTTCTCGCCGTTTGACTCGCAGCGATCTTTGAACTTGGCCAAGTCGTCAGCCGAAAGTCTGCGGCTTGGAACGATTGGAACGGTTACGAATGGAATCGGGTTTGTCATAGTGATGTGCAAAGTGATAATTGAGAATATGCAAACTGACAAGAACAAAATGAAAAATGTTTGCAAAGTGATAACTTTGGGTTTCATTCCAGGAATGGACACCCAAAAAATAGTAGAGTGGTTGAAGCAGAATAAGCGAACTCGCGATTGGCTCGCTGAGCAGTGCGGCGTGTCGAAATCCACAGTGAACGGTTGGCTTAGCGCGGGCCGAAACATTCCAGCTCCATCCATCAGAATCATTCAAAGTTTGATGGACTCGGGCCGGGAAATCAATCCACGAATCCCACTCAACAAGTATCCCGACGCCGAGAGAATAGCGGCATCCAAGGGGTTGACGATTCAAGAGTGGATAGAGGAGTTGATCCTAAATGCACTGAAGCTCATCATCCTCGCCGGAATAGCCTCATTTGCCATAACGGGGACCCCGTGCCCGGCCTTGCGATTGGCTGCGAAGTGATTGGAACCGCCGCCTACTACCTAGCGGCGACATGCACCAAGCTCAACTTGTCCTCGGCCTGATCCTCATTGTGATCTTCGCCATAGCGCGAGGCCTTCAAATGCTGTTCGGGAATTAGCATTTCTTGTAAATACCTTTTTGTGATAGCAATGTAACGACGATAACAATATGAGCGCACCGCACGACAAAATGCACCCATCAGAACCGTTGAGGCTAATGCCTACGATTACTGAATGCCCAGACTGCAAAAACATGCATTGGCAAGACCGCAAATGTCCGTGCTCGGCTCCTGGTGGAACCGAGTGGGAGTGGATCAACCGCCGCCGAGTAAAGCTAATCAATCGCGATGTGCGCTCGAAAAACCTGAGTGATGCTGAAAAGCAGGAACTGGCCGCGCTGGAGATCGTTGCCGATCTGCGGTGCGACCACAAGTTTCCCGCGAACGCCCATCGTGAGCTACCGCCGCCCACGATACCCGAAAACACGACAGAGAGCTACGGCGGTTAGCTCCACGAAATGGTTCAGCCCGATTTACCCAAGACAACATTATGAGCTACAACTACAACGCACTACTCCAGGGCGGCATCGGTCCCGATGTGTGGGACAAAGATCTGCAAATCTCAGCCGTCGATATGAAAGACGCGCTCAATCAAGCAACTGGCACCGCCGAAGAAATGGGCGGGCATGTCGTGCTGCTTGAGCAGGTCGATTGGCCGACGAAAATAGAAGGCACTGTCACCGCGATCAAAGAGACTCTGCGAAGGCTCAACCATCGCGTGCATACCGGCTACGACTTCAACGCTGACCCTGACTTCATGACTCTCGAAGTGGGCAAGGCTCTTGGCTGAACGTCCCTGCTCTGCCGACGGCGAGCGAAAAATCATGAATACACCACAAGACATCTCCGAGCTGGGCCAGATCCACCGAGCCTTTCCGCACGGTGTTCCAGCCGTTCTCCAAGTTCACAACGAACTCACCCTGCTGAGGTTGCCCGTTGCAACTGAGCTGCCTCACCGTTTTGAAGGTGCCACTGAGGAGACCGGAGAAACTGCCAGTCACGCGATGGTATGGCCCCTTGACCGGCTCACTGCTGGCGTTGAGGCAAATGGTAGTGCCGCCAAAGTTGCCGCTGTTTCCACGGCGGAAATAGTTCCGATTGCTGCTGATGACCTGATGCTCCACGGTATCCCAGCCGTCTAGCTTCTGATCCCTCACCCTTATGGAGTCGCTCGTCATCTTTGCTGGCACCTTGGATGGCTCAGTCGTGCCAGGTGTTAATACGCCCAGCTCAGTGGCAGAGGCGCGCTTCGGGCCGTGGCCTTACTCTCACCGCATCGTCCACAGCCGAAGCCCGTATGTGGGCTACATGGATATCGAGCTCAGCTATGAGCGGGCTAAGGCCTCCACTGGGCCGAGTTACGGTGTGAGCCTTTGCTCAGCAATCCGGCAGAGACGTGGTGAGGGCAGAGGCTCTCACGATCATGGAGTGGGAATGGTCCATCGACCTGGATGGTGCTCCGCCTGGCACTCCTGTATCCGCGTTTTTGCGGCAGGATGCACCAGACGAGGCATTAAAAAACGCCGAGGACTTCCTTCTTGGTCGCTAACGCCTCGGATCGGCTAGCGAGCAGTAAGCCGAACGTCCAGCGCAGCGCACCGGCTGAGAGTGAAAAGCGAAAGTAAACGAGAAAGGAAAAGCTATGGGAAACGACACTGAGAAGAAAATGAAAGTAGTAGAGCCAGCCGTTGAGCCGGTTGGCTGCCGCGATTTGTTCGGCCCCGTGATGACTGTCCCAGATTCGTCTGGTTGGTGGTGGTATCGGCACGCCCATGACCTGAATCCGGTTTGTGTCGAGGTGACAATCACCATTCACACCAACGGAAGCATCACAGGGAGGGTGCAGTATGGACGATCCGGCTACTCTCTCAGTGCCTGGATGGACTACCGCGAAAACAACGAATGGATCAAGGCTGCTAATCCTTGGCCGAACAACCCAGCGCAGGGACCGGCTGCGATGGACAAACCCTGACACACTAGACATAGCCCAGCCGGTTCCCTGCCGCGCCTAGTTCGGCTTTGCAGCGACTCACCCAAGACACCTTATGACCAGAGAAGATCAACAAATAGAATGGGCGCTAACTAAGTGGGCTCTCGCTGAGGTAGATGATGAGGACATCTACGACCCGACATCCCCTGCGTTTATTCCCGATGTGGATGCCATGGGGATGACATCTCTAGACTCATGGCTGACTGATGAGCCGAACGCCTCGGATCAGCCGACCTCTGGGGCATAACTAGTATGGACGCTGCAAACCAAAACGCGCCCGCCGGAGCGCCAGAATCCGGCATAAGACAGCCCGCCCCAGATGGTCGGCTGCATCCGCTTGTTCGTCCTGACGCCGTTGGCTGGTGGTGGGTCTATCATTGCGGTCATTGGAGCTGTGGCCGCGTGATCGAAGACTGGGACAGTGACTCTGGAGGACTGATGTGGAGTGATGGCGGGTGTTGGTATTCGTGCTCTCGGATCAATGTTGACCTCATGATGCAGACTCATTGGTTCCCAGCGACTCCGCCCGATTGGACGAACGATCAAACTGACGCACGATGACCGCGCCCACCGACTCCGTATCCACCAAAAGACAGCAACGCGGTCAGCGTTGCGTCCAGTGCCTTGTTCGGCGTTTGGTGGACGCCCGCGAAAACCTTCGATGGACTCAGGCCGACCTCGCAAAAGCGACTGGCCTGCAACCCGCAGCCGTGTCGCACTTCGAGACGGGATCGCGCCTGCCAAACGTCCCGAACCTCGTCCGCCTCGCCAAAGCTCTCCGCGTCTCGACCGACTGGCTTCTCGGACTGACGGATGAGCAAGAGCAGCCCGTCGTGGAGATTGACGGTGTGCGCTACTTTCCTTCGCCGAACACTGAGCTGAGCCAGCGGCGCGAATGAGAAGCCACTGGCACGCTACAGGCAAGCGAATGCCGCTTGGCTCAAGCGGCTGGTTCTCCGCCGTTACCCACGTTGCAGGCCTCATAAAACGGGCGTTCCAGAGCAAAGTGAAAATAAATCAAATCTCCGCTTGATAAAGCCAACAGATAGGTTATTGATAACGGGTCAGCGAAACACTCAACTCATCAAATATATGTTCAAACTCATCGATACCTTCAACGCTCGCACGATCTCCACTCACCGCACTCTCGACGCCGCAGTCAAGGCCCAGGCCAAACACAGCCGCGCAGTGCGCAAAGCAAACGGCAGCAGCTCATACATCCCCAAGAAAATCGTCGAAGTGGTCAACGGCGAGGAAATGCCAGTCGATCAATATGACCTCATGGCCGCTGAGCAACGAGTAGGAGCATGAGCGACAACTGCAACTGCCCACACTGCGGACAGCCCCTCAACCTCGGCTCCCTCATGGGGAGCCGAAAGTCTGCCGCGAAAGCCGCCGCATCCAAAGCGAATGGAGCCGCTCCTGTGAAGCCTGGAAGCCGCCCGCGTGGCAGGCCGAAAAAGCCCAGTGACCAGAAGGCGGAGAACGCTCCACATCAGGCGACGGCGAGCGCTGGACGCCCGCAAGCATGACAGATGAGCTACGAGCCGTTGCCTGCATGTGATGGTTCTGCTCCGTTGGTTAAATACTTCTAAATAACGCTTGCGTCATAAGCCGCTTACGATACAATACAGGCCATGAGAGCACCAAACACATTCGCGCAACGGGCAAGGAACAACCGCATATGGAACAACTCACAAGTCCGCCACGACTACGCCGGAGGAACCTATCGCACCACGACCAAGGGCCGCGTGCTGATGACCTGGAGCGAGATGTCAGGGAAGTGGATCAACGATACCAGCGTCACGACCTGCAAGGGTGAAATCGTTCCTCACGCTATCGCCAAAGTTCTCTACCCGTTCACCTCCCGATGAAGCGCGAACTCAAGAAATACCTCGCTGAGATCGGAGCGAAAGGCGGCAAGGCAAGTCGCCGCACCATCACACCCGCACAGCAGGCCGCTATGCAGGAAGCTCGAAAGGCCGCAAGACTCCGCAAGGAGCAGAACACTGAGCTGAGCCAGCGGCGAGAATGAGACGCCCCTGAGATGCTACAGGCCCGCCATTGCCGCTTGGCTCCTGCGGCTGGTTGGGCCTTGGTGGCCTGCTGGAAAAATAATCGAAAAAAGATTTGCAAAGGTAGCTACCTTGCGTAGAATAGTCTCACCATGAAACTCGACATGACCACCACCAATATGACGGCAAGTCTCCTGCGCGACGGCGACATCATCTCACACGATGGCAAAACAGGACAGGCCAGCGATGTGAGGAAGGAAGACGGAATCGTGAAGTTCAATATCGGGCTCAACTTTACCCGCTACCATGTGAAAGAGTCTGAATACATTGCATTGTTTCGCCGCCCGATGATCACTAACACTCACTCAAACGGGGAGCCGTTCTGGAACCCTTACCACCCGCGATGCGCATGAAGCGCGAGAGCCTCAAAATGTCCGAAGAAGATTGGCAGCGGCTCACAGATGTGGCCGCTGCCACGTCGTCGATCTACAGCGGCTCCCCATCCTGGCGTAGGCTATGCCTGAGAATCGCCAGAGGGGAAGTGCAATGCAAGGAAGCACCGAAGGCTAAAGCTCGCCCGAAGGTGAGGCCCACAGCATTTCCAAAGCCACGCTCAAGGCGTCGCGTAAGCTCGCGGCCGAGGATAGTCGCAGCTTGTCGAATTGGGTCGAGCGACTGATGGAGCAGGAGATTGCTAGGCAACGTCGGTTAGCGGCGAAGAAGGCCGAGAAGGCTAGTTAGGGGTCACTTCATCTTGAGCAGCTCCTTGAGCAGCTCGTCGGTATCAATCCCAGCGAGTAGATCCACGCCCGTGCGAACCTGCTCAGCCTGGGGAGGCATCCCCGCGCACATCCGATCCAGCATAGCGCCAGGACGCTCACCGAGCACTGCCCGCGTGTGTGGGGTTACGTGCACGGTGAGTTTTACGCGCTCGCCTTTGGCTGCGTTCCGGTTGCCTACGGGCGCTCCTCTGCGTTTCTCAGGCTTCATGATCCCGTGACTATTCGCAAAAGCCGCTTGAGCAAGAAATCACGGTTTCAGGTTCATCATTCTCCCATGAACCTTGGGCGCGCTTGCCCGTCAGCGACCAGCGCACCACGTCGTCAATGGTGGCGATGTTCATTGTCTCGCCCTCGGGCGTCGTGAACGGCATGGAGCGGAACCGCTCGGGAACGGTGTTTCTAGCAAAGAACGAACTGTAGCGACCATACTCCACGAAGAAACGTTGCTCAGCCTTCCGAATAGCGTCGATGCGCTCGGGGAACTGTTGCGCAATCAGTCGGATCTCTGCTTTCCGAGACATGATGCACGGGAAGCACCCAACCCTTTGTGCCCCGATCCCATACAGGGGGTTCAGCGGAACCCTGTAGCGTTCATGAATCGCAAGCACGTCAGCAATTGCCCATTTGATCAATGGTCTCCACTGAATCGTCATCAAGTTGCCTGAGTAATCCCATTCCAGATGTTCCCGGCGCTCTTCCGACTCATCAGCACGCACGCCAGCGTTGTAGCGGTGAGTTCTGCGGATAGAGAGGGTAGCTTTCATGTGGTCGTATGTGGGTGAATGCGTAACACCACCATTACACCACATAATTAATTCCACGTCAAAACAAATCGTTACACCGTATCACGCGCCACCTTGCAACCCCGATAAATCGGGCCATCCATCCGACATGGGACGAAAAACAACCGCCGTCGAGAAACCCAAGGAGCCGGAAGAGACGCGCACTGATACAGGAACTATGCCTCCGGTGAACCCACTCGACACGGGCCGGGAGGTAGCCCTGATGTTAGCCGCGAGGTTCAGCGCTGACTATCTGGAGCGGAAACTTCGGGAAATGCTGAACGCGACGGAAACCTACGTCACCAAGACTGGCAACGAGTTCACGCGGCCATGCTGGGCACCACGGATGAAAGCCCTGGAGTTGCTCCTTGCGTATCAAGTGGGGCGTCCAGTGGAGCGCTCACAGTCCATTGTCGTCAATGAGCCGCCACGCCGGGAGGATCTGCTGGAGAAAGCCAAGCGGTCCCCTGTGTTTCGCGCGTCGCTGGTTGAACTGATTCGGGAGGTGAAGGAGAAGTGAAAGAGCTACTCGCCATCGCGTGGTTTGGTAAAATGGAGCAAGTGGCCCAGGAAATTAACATCTTCTCGAAATCATGACGTGGCCCAACTCCATCCTTGATGAACTCCCGCAGTTCCAACGGAAGCGACTTTTCCCGTTATCTCTGGAGTTGGTTCATAAGCTAATCCAACGTGGAGTTCCACGCGATATGTTCGCTCAGCGCTTTCTATCCAAAAGCCACATGCCAAACGCTCCAAAAGCGGAAAATCCCCGGCGTGATACCTGAATCAATATCGAGAATCCACATGAAGCTACCACTACACCACCGAATCATTGATAGCGCCGTGCTCCTGCTCTACGGCTGGCGTCCCTGCAAGCTTGCAACGGGCGAACGAGGCTGGCGCAAGTCCATCAATCGGCAGAACGAGCGCCGTGGACCAGCGGGATACGCAATGCAGCACCTTCGGGAACGATCATGAGTCTCCTACGACGTCTCATACTCCGTTGGCAAGTCTACCGGACGCTGCGCCAGTTCAAACGCTGGATTGCCAGGGTCTACGACGCACCGCTTCCCGTGGCGCTGATGATGATCACGCGCACCCGCTGGGAGGTTTGCAAGATATACACGAAGGTTCCCGAGTTCCAAGGCGCGTATCTCAAAGCGCTGGACACGTTGGAGGCTGGAGTCAGGGCTAAGGCTGAGAACGTTACCAAACCCCCCGTTCGCCCTCGTCATCATCACCCGGCAGTCCCTCGACGCGCATCCGCTCCACCCGGTAAGGTCGGTAGTAGGTCGTAGCGCTCGACTCGCAGGCAATAGCGATGGCCAGGGCAATCACAAAGTCGTCATGGCATCCAGCCAGCTTCAATGCACCTTCCGTGCCGTCCTTGTGCCTCACGAACGTTCGCAACTCGCTGATGATCCACTCAAACCAGATCCGCAAGCCTGTGCCGATGACGTTGAGTTGCCGGATATGCGACGCCAGGGTTTCAATCAGGAAGCGCTTACTTTCGTGTGTCGTCTCCCAGCCCCAAAGGTTGGTTGACTTCCCGGCGTCCACTTCGGTCTTCTTCCGTGGCCGTTCGTAGAGCATCACACCGCGCTTCCGTAGCTCACTGATGAGTAGCTCGCCTCGATTCGCCTCGGGAACGACCATACAGCACCCATAGAGGCCGGAAAGCCGCGCCACGACCTCAGCGAGAATATCTTGGTCCCATCGGCATTCAGTGATGAGTGATGCCACGACCTCCCCCGGTTTCCATCCGCGGTCGCTGAACCTGCCGCGCTTCCACACAACAACGGCGTGAGGGTCAGTGTCTCCGCCGTCCGTGAATGACTTCCCGCGCCCGTTGTCCGTAGCGATGATGTAGCTTTCGCCCTCTTGGGGCATCTCAGCAATGGCAACCTCGGCGTTCTGTGGTGCGCACGGCAGCGGCATAGCGAGCCTGTAGTTGCGATGCATCGGGTTAGGCCGCTGCTCTTCCTCGGGAGGTAGCGTCAAAGTCGCCCAAGTGAGCGTTGACTGCCGTGGTGCCGCGTATCCGTCCAGCATCTCCAGGGCCGCAAGGTCAAAGCGCGATGGTGCCGACGCCTTGAACCCGTCTTCCTCAAACGTCGGGTATTCCCGATCCCGCTTCATTGGGTCACCTCCGCATTCCGGCTTGTGCAGGACCTCATGGAACCATTTGATTTGCTCAGGCTTCAGGCCCAACTGGTCCCAAATGCGGATAGCCTTGTCATCACCCGCCGCCTTGAGTCTCAACCGGATGATTTCGGCGTTCTCCCCAGGCTCAAGGGCTGTCCAGCAACGTGGGAAGCGATACCATCCCGCGAAAATCTTAATGTAGCCGTTGCCATAGGTGCCGTTCTCGAACTGCTCGATTGTCACCGCGCCTTTCCAGGTCTTGGGAAACTCGCCTTTCGGGCCTTGAGCGGTGCTTTCCATGATGACGCACGTTCCCTCGCCGTCACCAACGCAGTTCAGGACCGAGTTTAGCACGTCACTCGCGTTCTTGGCTCCATCCGTGGGCCAGCGGGCTAGCTCCGTAGCAATGACAGCGTGATAGTTGCCAGATCGCCCAGCTTCCTTGTCGCCTGCCGTCTCCCGCTCCCAAATGGTGCCGTTGGAACAACTCGCCCGCTCCATGTTGCACGTCCAGGTGTTGCCCCAGTCGTATTTGTCCATGCTGCCGTAGTAGCGCAGGATCTTCCAAAGGTTGTCGGTCTGTGACGCCTGCCCGCCGATGACAAGGATCTTCATCTTCACGACCCGACCGAGCACGTAGAGCACTTCGACGGTGATGGTAGAGCATCCTTGCTGCCGTGGTTTGTAGAGGATCAACCGGATGGGCCGACGCTCGCGAATGCACACAGCTACAGCCTCGCCTACCTTCGTTTGGAGATAGTTTGCCTCGGGGGCTTTGTCGGGGTCGCTACCGACGTTTTTATCTTCGATCCGGCCCCATACCTCAAACCACGCGACGGGGTTACGGCCGTAGACGGCGCGTTCGAGTTGTTGGATGTCAATGGGATCTAGATCGAGCGTCATGATGGAACTTGCGCGACAGTGAGATTTAAGGATTGCCCACTCGGGCCGGTGTATCACAGTGTAGGGTTGGTAACTTCAGAAACAAGTTGATTGAGCGTCGCGGCTTCTTCGCCCCACGCCGCCACGACAAGGCAACCGCCTTTGACAAAGCGGACGACAAGCGGGTCATCGGGCGGAGTGGTCGGACGTTGGACCGCATCCATGAACGTGCGGAAGCGCTGGCAGAAATCGGACGTGACGTTGAAGGCCTCAGGCGGAGCTACGACGAAGAACGATTCACGGAACTGAGTGGCAAACCTATTGAGTTGCTGCCGTTGTTCATCGCGAAGTTGGTAGCGCTGGCGTTCCCACGGTGGACTAGCAGGCAGTTCAAAACTGCGCGGGAAATCGTTAGGATTGCGGCTCAAAATATCATGCAGGATGCCGCGCATTATACTATTCTCATCAAGCCCCACAAGATCCGCCAACTCAACAGCACTAACCTCATCCTCTGAGCGCAGTGAAAACAAGTCGAGCCAGGGCAACTGTTCGGGCGGAATCGCTCCGACATAGTGCGCGGGCAAGTCGCACCAAAGGCGCATTGCATCGAGCAGGCTTCTGAGAGCCTTCCAAGGTAGGAAACAGCATTGCGGGTAATGCTCTTCGTAATACGCCTGGAGCGGGGTGCTGCGGTAAGCCTCCAAGAACTCCGCATACCGTAAGTTCGCACAACTGGTGAAACCATGGGCGACGGCAGCTTGTGCCGTAGACTTCATCAGCGAGAAGTTTTCCGAACGCGCTTCGTTGAAGAGACGAGCGATATAGGCGTCGATCCGCTTCGGTGTCGTAGAGGGTGCAAAATCCACAGAATCGGTGGCTGAGATCTTCGGGATGATGGCTGATGGCGTGGCAGTATGGGCATTCATAGGGCGTGTTCATTGGGTTGGCGGTTGGTAAATCGTGTGGGCGAGCGCAAGTAGGCGCTCTTTCTCGGGATGCTGGACCTGTCGGCGGTAGCGGATGAAGATCCGAGCGAGTTGGACAGATCCCGATTCAGTCAGTCTGACCAAACCGCGCATAAACCGCTTGTCCCAACTAGCCGCAGGGTAAGTAACGCCCTCAAGTCCCTTAATCATCATGGCTTCATCTGGCGACGGCTCACGATACTCGGCTTGAGTCCTAACCTTTGGCGCTGACCTCGGCTTCGGGGCTTCATGCTTGGCTCTCCAAGCTGCAAGTTCTTGCTCGTAGGTCATGCGCATCCTTTCATGAAAACTAGCCAATGAGTTTTCGCAGTCTTCCCACAGCGTTGACCAATGAGCGGCCGCTCGGGAGTCAGTGCGAGGATTTGCGACACTGGCACTTCATGCTCGTTCCACTTGAAAATCAGCGTGCCCTCTGGCTTGAGGACTCGGAAGCACTCAGCGAATCCACGGCGGATCATCTCGCGCCAGTCGCCTTCGAGCTTTCCGTATTTCTTGGCCTGCCAGCCTTTCTTTCCCGCTCGCACGAGGTGAGGAGGATCGAATACCACCATGGCGAAGTGATCGGCAGGGAACGGCAGTTCAGTGAAGTCTGCCACGATGTCGGGATTGATTTCGAGGGTGCGGACACCGCCTGCGCTGCTCACGTCTGGCAGAGTGTGAGTCTCGCGGCGTTTGTCCACGAACACGGCGCGGTTATCCTGCCTGTCGAACCAGAACATTTTTGAGCCGCAGCAGGCATCTAGAACGGGGGCTGAATCACTCATTGAATAACCCGCCCCTCCTCGGCAATCATCGCGTCAATCTCCGCCTTGGGATACATCACACGGTAACTCGCTGGGTTGGTTTTAGACGTGAGCTTGATGAACGAAATCTTCCCGTCTCGCCTCCAGCGGTAGAGGGTAATACGGTGTATCGGCACAAGCGCTCCTTTGTCGTCTCTCCGCGAGAAGAGTCGGCGCACTTGGCCAGGGGAATAGCAGTCGCGGCGTAGTATTTGGGTTGTCATGATGGGGCGGTGCAGCCAAGCCCTCGGGACTTGTGCTGATGATAGCATGGTATCGTTGGTGTTGTGTGTTTTCGTGGCAAAGTCGAACAAATCGCGGCAGGCAACCGGCTAGGGCGTTCCTGTCGCATCTCCTGGGCGGGCCACTTGCGCCGGTCCCTGCGCTGGGACGTTCGGCTCATCAATCGGCGGGATGCGCAGCCAGTGCGTAGTTGGGAACGATTCAGGGCCATTGTTGCGCCAGAATCTCCCGCGAGCATACATCCCGTATTCAGGCGCTCTCACTCCTGCGTAAGTGTGCAACACCCACTCCCCTTCTTCGGGGGTTGCTTGCTTCGGGGTCACCCAAGCCGAACCAGCAGAATGCAGCGAACCGTCCAAAGGCGTCTCCTGCACTAGCTGGGCATCGTTGATCACAGACTGAGTTTCGGGCATGATGGGTGATAGTAGGTTGCGGGTCATTGGCGTTCCTTTCTCGTCGGTCACTGATTCTGAGCGTTCGCCAGATCGAGGAGCACGTCAGCATGGCAGGAAGTTCCCGGCTTGCAGAAGCACGCTAGGTTCTTCCCGCGCAGGGTTTCGAGACCGTCGAGTATGGCTTGTTTCTTTTCCGGGATTCCCGCCGTGATGTGCGGTGTGGTGAGCCATGAGCGGAAGCACTCAACGGCCTGCCGTTGAGTCCGATCCGGGCCGACCATGAACGGGTTACCGAAGCGTCCAGGGCGGCAGACGCTCACAGTGTTTTCGGGCATTTTCCAGCCCTTGACTCGCCGCCGCCAGACGCGACAAGGCGAACAAGACGCTCCTGCCAATGACTGCCCATCGGGCTGTTTTGGCGAGGTCGGAGATGTAGGGTGGGCAGTCATGGCAGAGCTAGACGTTAGACCTCACAGACAGTCTCTTGGACTACTGAGCGACAAAGCACCCCGCATTCCACGTCCTCTTCTGCTTCGTAGTTTCCTCTGGACGGGTCTAGCTCATCCAGAAAGACGCCGCCCAAGCATGAGCGGCCCAATAGCCTTTCTTGCGCTGCACGACGCGCAAAGACTTCAGGGAAGTCGGTTCTTATTTTGTTCCAGTATCCCATTCCGCCTTTTACGCATCCGATGCAGTTGTTGTTCTTATAGCCCATCGCATACATCACTGGCGTCTTGGACGTTATGCGCTATTCCGTATTCCGTCCCGCAGTTGGGGCAGTAGAGGCATGGGGGAATCTCAGGTTCCTCGCGAGTCATGCGGTTCCCGCCGTCATAGTCCATCGTCTCTCCGCAGTCAGGACACGCGCTGCCAAGCGCATAACAAGCCTGCTGCTGGTCAACAGAGCGGGGCTCTGTGGCATCATCCGGTTGATTTTGATTCATGAGTTTGATTCCTTCGGTGTTGTTCGTTCGACTTACAGATGCGGAGTTTATCTCCGACTTGCCTCATCGTGATCCTGCATCGACGCCCATGAACTTTAGTGAGGCGGGATGTAATCTTGACGAGTTCATCGACGGGGACGGGTAGTGGTATTTCCATAAGGAGTGTCACCCCGTCCGGCAAAGTCGAACAATCCAGTGGACCCAACGCGGGTTTCGCGTGGGTCGAAGGTTGAGAGTGTTGGTCAAAGTCCATAGTTATTTCGCCGCGTGGGTCACTTCTGCGTTGGGCCAATCCGCATCCGTCTCGGAAAGCGGCGCACATTTCCGGCAGTAGCAGCTTCCTGCCATCGGTGCGCGGTTGAAGACTTTCAGCGCGGGTGCAGGCTCTCCGCAGAAGTCGCAGATACCTCCAGCGATGGTTTCGTTCTTCTCATACACTTGCGCAGGATGCAGCATTGCCAGACCTGCAAGGCCCAACAAGCCCGCTGCTGCCAACGGCTCGGAGTTCGTCTGTTTTGTATTCATGGCTTTGTGCTCGCCGTAGGCAGAGCGGGGACGTTCGCCGGACACAGAGCACGCGCCCCATGTCCGGCGATAACCCTAATCGTTTGGACGTTTTGCGTTTTGCTCCAACGTTGCTTTCAGCGACTCCAGCAGTCCTTCTGCTTGCTGTTGAGTCAGGAAGAGATCATGCACGGCGTTTGGCTCCGTTTCCGCCTCATGCGTGAATGCAATCATTACGTCACGGCTGTGGCTTCGTTTCGCGGTCACTGATCCGAGACGTTCGCTGGACGGACAAAGGTTATGGCAAACAACGGTGAGTCATTCATTGTAACAGAGTGTATCACACCGTAGCAGGGCTATCAACAATAAACTTTCCCTCCAGGGCGAGGCGGTAATGCTGCGGCAATGACACCGCTCGAAGAATACAACGCAGAAGTCGCCCAATTGGCGGGATTGCCAGCCAGCGAGGTGATTGATCCCCATATCGAGGAGCAAATCGCCAGAGCCGAAGCGAATCCCGACGCTGACGTTGACCCCGTTGGGCCGACTGACGAAGAGCTTGAGCGCGGCAATGAAGTTGACCCCGTCAACCAGGATGAAGATCCGCAGCTCGCCGAAGTCGAAGGAGAACCAGCCGCAGCCGAGACTGTAACTACTGACCCGCTCGATACCGCGGTCGCCAAGCTTCGCGAAATCAATCCGTCCCTCTCCCTCCGCGATGCTCTCACCCTCGCTGAGCAGGCCCTTGGAAGCAACGCCGCCACGAACGAGCCTCAAGAGCCTGAGACGCCGCTGCCGACCGTCCAAGAGCTGCGGCAGCAACTCCGCGACACCCAACGGGAATGGCGGAGCAAGATCAAGGAATACGCTGACGAGGCGGAAATCGCGGAACTTGAGAAGAAGATTGACGCCCTAGAGGACGCAATCCCAGAGTCCGAGAGCTACCACGCACGCAAAGCCCAGGAGGTGAATACGCAGTTCGCTCGCTACGCCGAGCAAGCCGTTGCGCTCTACCCCGACGCCGAAGTCGCAGGCTCCCCACTTTACGCCCGGATGGAGCAGATCCACGCCGATCTTGAGGCCACGGGCAACCCACTGGTCAACGCACCAGACAAAGCTTTGAAAATCGCGCAGATGGCAGCTAACGAGCTGAACATTGCGCCTCGCTCACGGTCAGCACAGCCGACCCAAGCAAAACCCGCCGCTCGGAGCACAGCCCCGATGACAGCACCGCTGGCGAAGCCATCGGCTCGCACCATCGCACCACGTCAGCCCTCAGTTATCACTGAAATCGAGTCCGCAAAGACGCCCGACCAGTTCGAGGCGCTTATGCGCAAGCTCACCAGGGGGTAACACCACTTCAAAACCTCTTCACCACTACACTGTAGTATCCTCCAATGTCCAATCCTGCTAACCCAGCATACGCATCCCCCGGTTATACCGGTTCTCCCATCACTGGCGACCGCCTCAAGGCTCTCGCTCCCGACGCAGTCCGCACCCTTTGGAAAAAAGGTGTCGAAGTCCACGCTGAGACTAACGACTTCTGCGCGGAAATGACAGGCCAATCTCCCTTGTCCATCATCCAGACCGAAACCGACACTTCTCGCGGTGCAGGTCAGAAGATCGTGTTCACCAACCGTTCCGGCCTCTACGGTGACGCTCACCTTGGTGACGCACTGTTCGAAACGGGCGCTCACTACGAGGAGTTGCTGATGGGTTCCAACGAACTCACGGTTGACTGGTTCCGGCACGCCGTCCGTTATACCGAGCGCTCTGAGGAGGCTATGGGTATGCGCGGCGAGATCGTCCAGGGCGTTCCCCAGGCTCTCGGAGAGTGGGGCGGTCGAATGGCCACCGAGAAGATGATGATGCTGTGGCGCGATCAAGTGCCAGCGGAAAACATCTTCACCGAGCGCAACAACCTCGGCTGGCAGGAAATCGTCGAGTATGGCCAAATCATGAAGCGTTGGGGTGCCGCCGCCCCGATGATCGGACGTGACCCAGGCGGCAAAATGGTGCGCGGCTACTGCGTCGTTGCCACCACGGACAGTCTCACCGCCCTGGAGCAGGACGACGACTTCAAGCAAGCGCTGCGTGCAACAAACTACGCCCCCAACACGAAGTATATCTTCTCTGGTGGCTACACCCCTGTTCGCGGCCACATCATCAAGGAATATGAAGCCATCGAGCACGACGGTTACGGTGCTATCGGTTCCCCGATGAACCCTATGGGCCGTCTCGGTGCCGCTCGCACCTCGGTGGCTGTTAACGCCGCCAACTACATCATTCTTGGTGGCAGCGACTACGATGCGGGCAACATCCTTGTTAAGCCCTCGAAGTTCTTCCCCGGCTACGCTTACCCCGTCCAGGCTGGCGTGACGCTCACCCCGTCCGCCGACGACTTCTATGTGGCGATCATCAACCCTCCTAACGCAGCCACCGACCCCGGCAAGTATGGCCTCTACAAGTGCGGCACTGTCAGCGACGGCAGCACCACGCTTTCCGCCAACAACGGCGTTAAGCTGACCATCAAGGCCGGACTCGCCGCTACCGCGACCTCTGCCACTAGTTCGACTCACGGAGCCGAGAAAGTGTCCGCCGCTGGTGCGCTCGGCACGGATTCGCCAGCTTGGGACGCAACCAAGCACACGAACAACCACCCAATCGACGCCCTTGTCGTTCTGGTGTGGCCAACGGGTATCGCAAAGTTCTGCTCGTTCATCCTCGGCGCAGCTTCCAGCCGTCGCGGTTGGGGCAAATACCGCAACCATCGCTCCACTCAGGAGAAAGAAGGCGGCTTCGTGCGTGACGTGTATTTCAACTCCGTCCTCGGTCAAGCCGTTCGCCTGAACCGCAAAGACCGCGCCCCAGGCGTCATGACCATCTGGCATGAAGGCTTCTACGCCGGAACGCCTCTCCCCCGCTAACCCCTGACTCCGACCCCCAAGTATGAAGCTCATTGTCTCTCGCATCGACCTAAACCGCCACACTTCCGGTTCGAAAGTGGGTGAATGGATCTACAGCGAGGCACACAAAGCTTTCATACTGGGGGGCAAGGAGTTTTCCGGCACGGAATGGAACAGGCTCGTTGAGACACCTCAGTTCAAGACCATGCTCGAAGATTACGGCGCTGGCCTCAAAATCCAGTGCGTCGGCATCAAGGACATGGCCGCAGCGCGAGCCAAAAGCCCCATTGGAAAGCGGAAAAATGAGCCTCGCGTCATCCAAACAGCATCATGATGCATCTTGGGCGTCCCAGATGCTTGAAGCGCAGCGGGGGACTCTCCCGACTGCGGTGTTAGGCGCTGACGGCGTGCAGATTTACCACGTCGAAGAAGGTCAAGAGCCTCATGGCGTGTTTGCGGGTCCGTCCTTCACTGGGCGAGGCTACGGAACGCTGATGGATGAGCCTCCCGGTATCGCTCCTGATTCGCCGTGGACCAATGACGTGGGAAAGGGCGCTCGCGATATGTCCGCGCTCATTGACGGGCAACTCGCTAGCCCTACGGTTCTGATACCAACCCCAAACGGGGACTTTCTCCGCACAAAAGGGCAACTTGCAGGTTGGCGCAAGATGCCGCTTAGCATCAGTCACGTTGGAGGCCTTCAATTTTTGGTCCAAGGCGGATCTATCAACGATTTCGACGGTCAACCTTACAATCCAACAGCCAAGGAACCAGATGGTAGCAACATCATCATCACTTGCCCAAGGGGAGGCGGCGTTGTCGTTGGGGTCTACACAACTGAAGTCGGTATTGTAAACAAGACATTCACCGTGCTCACCTATAGCGCCACCAGCGAAGTGACATACAGCAACCCCAAGACGTTCGACTTCTCGGAGTCGGTCACTTTTTCCATTTTTACGCCATTGGTCGCTGTGTCTGCCACTGCGAGCGGAGCATGGACGATCATGGGTTACGCGCCACCACTTTCCCGATGAGACAACTAGCCGTCAACGCCCATAAACAGGATCTCGAACGAGTCGAGGTTGTGGCGGATTTGTCGCGCTGGACCGGGGGCGATACCTCTGGTGGCAATCAGTTTTGGAACCGTCCGCTATCCTCAAGTCAACAGCCCCATGTTTTAGGCGTCAAAGTAGCCCGTCAAACTACCACGTTTGTCGCCGGGGTATCACTAGCGCCAAATGGTAAAAAGGTCAGCTTGGACGGACTATTCGTTTACGGCGGATTCCTGGAACCCGTGGAGCTTCCAGTGGAGGCACCGCACTCCTACGTGTGCCTATGGCAAAATGTGGGATTCGAGACTCAATCCTATCCAGATCCCGAGCTTGGCGAATACAAGACAGGGGCCTTCACTGCGACATACCGTTTCCGAGTAATACCCGCTACTGACGTGTCAGTATCCCAAGACATCGTTACCTTACCAGGGGACAACGTGAACGAGGCGACCAGCTTCGGAACAGTGCTCGCAGAGATTACCAAGGACTCAGACGGGAACTTTTCACTGATTGGCCCACTCAACGGAGAGCACACACCACTTAGCACAACCGCTTCAACGCTTTTCACCCCCTACGCCGGATTCGGTTACTTCGGCGCTGGCTCACTGCAAATCACCGGACTTTTAGCCCACTAACGCCATGTTTACCAACTACACTCTTTCCAAGTTCGCCGATGTCTTTTTCGGTAAGTTCACTTGGCAGCGTCCCGCTACACTGTATTTCGCCGCTCTAACAACCGGACCATCGGACAATGACGGCACCGACCTAGTGGAGTGCACTGGTTCAGGCTATGCCCGCGTTGCCGTTGCTGCCAACAGTTCAAACTTTGGCGATCCTGACGGCGGCGGAGCCTTGGACGATGGCCGTTCTCTGCTCTACGGGATGACCAACATCAATCAAATCAGCTTTGCCACCGCAACCGGAGATTGGGGGCAAATCAGCGACCTTGCAATCTACTCGGCAAGTAAGGGTGGCAACCTGCTGGCTGTCATTCCCCTGGAGGCAGTCATCAACCTCCCAGCAAATGCGACACTGTATTTTGCCGCAGAGACGCTACGCTTCACCGCTGGGGGCGGTATCATGCCAGCGCTCGGTGACAAGTTGCTCAACTACCTGTTCCGTGGTGTTGCTATTGGGGCACCAGCCAACTTCTATCTTGCCCTCGGCAATGGGTTGTCCGTAGCCATCACAGAGAATAGCTCTGGGACGTCAGACGACACTATGGACGTTTCATTCACTGAACTGTCCGGCAACGGCTACGCTAGAAAGGTCATCCCCAATACCGCGGGACGCTGGCCCGCCGCTACCAATGGCGTGAAAAGCATCGCGGGATCTACGATCAGTTTCGCGGCGGCTTCAACCTCCGACTGGACGACTGCGACGAACTGGCTGCTCTACGACGCGTTGACGAGCGGTAACGCGCTATTCGGAGGAAACCTCGATTCACCCATCGACGCCGCTGTCGGTGACGTAGTCCAGATTCCAGCCGCATCCATCAAGATCACGCTCCAGTAATGGCCAACATCTCCATTTCCGCGACTGCAACCACGGGCACTCTCTACGCCAGTGCAGACGGAGCGGCGCGGACTGGAATCGTTGTTCAGGCGACAACATCGATTGGCATCTTATCGGCCACGGCGAGAGCAAGCTACGCCCCAATCATCAGGGCATTATCGACAGTCGGAACGTTCACCATCAGCGGCACTCCTACCGTCGATGTAGCGGCAGCTATTCCGCTTCCCGTCACGTTCACAGGGTCTGGCAAGTGTCTTCTACGCCTCGAAGGGCAGAAAATGAGCCTCGACCGCGTTGTAGCGCAAATCTACAACCTGTTCGGCATCGAAATCACAACAGGCCTGGACATTGAGTTCGCCCGTGAGCGGGTGCTAGAAATCATCAACTCAGCGCTTCAAATCATGTATTCCAGGGCTGAAAAGCTCGACTTCTTCAATCGCTCTACGCTGACACTGACCTACGCGACGGGCGAGACATCGAAGACTCTACCCGTAAGCATCCAAATGCTACTTGGTCCAGTGAAGACGGATGACGGCGACCTAGAGATGGCCTCTACAATCTCGCAGTTCGAGCAATACCTCGACATCTACTTTAGCGGCGAGACGATTACCTCGCCACGGGTGGCATTCCTCGACCGTAGAGCTTCATCCGCATCCTTCGACTCCCAGGAGTGTATCCTTCGCATCGCTCCAGCGCCAGCCGATGATACCGACGTAACGCTAGACTTCGCCCAGGAGGCGCCATACTTCGGTGTTCAAGAATACCTCACTAACGCAAGGCTTCGCATTCCGCATTCCTACGTTGAAAGCGTGTTCCTACCTCTGTGCAAATACTTCGCCACCATGGACCCGCTGTTCAAAAAGGAGGCACTGCGGAAGGCTATCAACGACGACTATCAACGCGCCATGATCCAACTCGGAGAGGTAAATCCTGACACGGTGCCGACACGCTCCACTAAGCCATGACATCCAAGCAAATAGCCTTTCACACCCTCAAAGCAGTCACCAAACTGGACTTGGCGACTGCACCCATGGAAGTGAAACAAGAGCTTGTTGATTCGCTCAACCTGACCTTGGCGGGATGGTTGACCAAGTTACCAACTGAGCGGAAAATCATCCCTCAGAGCGGGACGGCGCGGGCCCCGGTCACACAATCCATTTCCATTACTTCCGGCTCCAATGGGTTTGCCTATGTGCTGGGATCGGGGGCCTACCCTGCGGGCGGCTATGCGTCCGAAGAAACCGCCATCGGTGCCACGGTGAAACTGGAAGGCATCCATGAAGCCAACATGCTCAAAGCTCCGGGGCAACTGCTACACCCTTACCTTGGAGGCACTGCTACCATGGCGATGACGCTTTACGGCGATGCAGTGCACCTTCCCGCGAACACCTGGAACGTTCAAGGTGACGTGATGCTGCTCAACTCCGCGCTTCGACCGCTCAAAGTGCTGGCCTACAATCCCGACCTCAAGGGATACACTGCGCAGGTTGGTGAGCCTACCGAGTGGATGATTGACCCTATCGAGCCGCTTTCCGAAGAAGATAGCCGCCGCTTCGTCCTGAGACTATGGCCGCTGCCCGATGTCGCCTATGCTGTGAGCGTCCGCGCTTGCGCATTCCCCGACCATTTCACTATCTCGGATCTCTACGCCCAGCGCTCCCTCCCGTTCCTTGGACTTGAGGCTAGTTTGTTCCTGAATACTGCCGTTGGCGACTTCTCCTCGACATCCTTCCGACATGAGGCGGTTGACAGGGCCGCACTCGAAGACCGTGGCGCAAAAGCTGACGAACGACTCACTCAAATCACAAACGCTGCACTGCTGGACGGGCCGGGATTCGTCGGCACCCCACCAGGATACTAACCATGGCCATCAGAATCAAAAACCTCGAAGACACCCTTGTTGAATGCGTGCGCCACGTATGCAACATGAAGGGCAGGCTTCTACGTGAAAACACCATCAGCGTTGATGTGGAATCCATCAGCGTGCAAGTCAGCGTTGTAGCTGAAGAGAATAGCCTAGCGGTGCAGAGCATCCAGTTCCAGCCCGTGCGCAAAAGCACGAACATTTCAACTCAGGAAGCAGACGGGACTGTCGCACTTGCCACCGAACGTAGCGACAACACCACTGCGAACCAGGACTCCGCCCAAGAGTCCAATGTTCAGACCTACGGGCGGCAGACCATCGGAGAAACCACTTACCCAGGAACATAAATGGCCACCGCAACACGACAGACCCAAGAGCAGCGCGGAAGCGACAGGAGCGACGGACAGTCCAACCGCTCGGGAACACAACGCGCTATCAGCAACTCTACAAGGCGAAACGAGGAAGGCCCTAAGCGGCAGGTCACCGTTGCGGAGTCTACCGACGCCGCAGTGGAGACAATTGCCACTCAGCGCGAACATGCTGACATCACTCTTTCCTTCGAGATCAAACTCAATGGATTCGACCCTACCAAAGCCTACCAAGTCTAATGCCCAACATCACCGTCAGCACTACCGCAACGTTGCTCTTCGCCGCCAAGAACGCGGTTCAGCGCAACTGGCTACTTGCCGAAGTCGCGGCGGGCGGTAGCACGGTGTATGTGGGGCCATCGCCAAGCGTCACAGTGGCCACGGGTCACGCATTGACGCCAAACTCTGCCGTAGCCTGCTCAATGTTCGCCTCGGGCGTCCCGGCGACATCGGCATGGTATGGCATCGTGGCGAGCGGAACGCAGGTAGTGAAGACATCCGAAGGCGGGACTGGCACAACGACCCGCTCGGGTGAGTCACTTATCAACATCTTCCGCCCTGGATCAGGTCCGCAAGGACCCCAAGGTGAACCAGGGGAACCGGGAGAATCCGGCAACAACTACACTCACCCAAACCACAGTGGAGACGTTACCAGCGTCGGGGATGGAGAGCAGACTATCGCCAATGACGCAGTTACAAACGCAAAGCTAGCCAACATGTCATCGGCGACACTGAAAGGTCGCGCTGCCGCTGGCACTGGCGACCCCGCAGACCTCACCGCTTCAGAAGTGCGGACACTGCTCAATGTTGCCGATGGAGCTAATAACTATACGCTCCCCGTTGCCGGAACTTCCGCCATTGGCGGAGTGAAGCGCAACCTGCCCAATGACACCTGGGGTATCGTTACGGGAATTGATTCCTCGGGAAATCTTGTTTACTCGGCTCTCATCTACCCAAGCAACGGAACCACGGGACTGAACATTTCGGGTGACGAAATTGTGCTAGGGTCTAGCGGTCCAATTAGCATCAATGGCGCTCAAATCGGACTCTTCACTGCCACCCCCATTTCCCAGCCCACCAGCAGTATTACCGACACTTGCGCAGCTACGGGCGGCAGCACTTCGCAGATTTACGATGACACCACTTTCGGCGGCTACACCATCGGGCAGGTGGTAACAGCCCTTAAAGCACTCGGAGCATTGGCCTAACCTCGAAACCCATGAACTCACCCACAATACTCGCCTCAGCAGCCCGCTATGTGGCGTCAAAACCCAAAAAATACGCCATGTCAGCACAAGCCGCGCACTCCCTAGCAGAGGTTCTAACTCTCCTCATGTCGAGCATTCCGATTGCCATCGTGGTCACGGGTCCGACGACCTCAGACCACTATGCACTCGCCGGGGCCGCGCTCGCCGCGCTGATTGCCGGGCTGTATGCGCTTTCACGGCGTCGGGCATTCCTGAACGTAGCGCTGACGGTCATTTCGAGCGCTGGAGTTGGCACCATGGGGCCGGGAATCTTCCTCATTATCATGCAACTCATCTCACCGTCATTTGTGACATACCTTTACACCGCGCTGACATGGCACGCCTATGCAGGCGGCGGCTTCTTCTTCGGCCTTGGTGGGTGGGCGTTGGTCCACGCGATCATTGAACGCTGGGAGGTTCACGCCGACAACGTGGCCGGGAAGGCTTTCAAGTTCGTCGATGACGAGGAATAGCATTGCGTCCTACAGTGTGATACAGTATATCCAATAACCACATGAGCGAACAACTTCCAGCACATCAACAACGAGTTCTCGACGAGGAGCGTGAGGTTGAAATACGCAGGTCAAAACTGGCTGATTTCATCAAATCTAACCCAGCATTTTCAAGCGTTGATCCAGCCGAACAAGACAGGCTTCGGAAGCAACTGATCATCATGCAGTGGTATGTCGAAATCCTCAGAGAGCGCATCGGAAACTTCTCATGACCAGCCTCGCCAACGACTCGCAGATTGCAGGTTTCCTAGAGCGCCTTCCGGCGAACTATGACGCCACTGGCAGCGACGAGCCGATGGTGATCTTCCGTGGGGCAATGGACCTCTCCCGCGAGCAGGAAAACTTTCTTGTTGCTGAGGCTATCCGCTGGGCTGAGGACCTCGATAACCAGACCGGCCGCACAGATGGCGACGACGAAAACCCGTCGGTAGGTGCGGACATGGAGGTTGACGACCTCAAGCACATTCCCAAGCGGGCGTTTTGGGAGCGGATTTATAACCAGCGGCTTGCTTGGCGTCGGCACATCAACGGGATCTACAAGGACGGGACGAACATCCATTTCCCGATGACTCGCCGGATCGTCAATCAGATGATTTCCAGGGCGCAGAACTACTTCTTCCAGACTGAACCCTATTTCTCTGCCAATGCCGTTGGCGTTGACATCGACACCGGGAAAGCGGCGAACGACTGGGCGCAATACCGTTTCTCAGAGGCACGCGTCAAAGAGCAGCTTGAACAGGCCGTTTCCCTCGCCTTTCAACGCGGTGAAGCTATCCTAAAGACACAAGTTGTCTCGTCATATGACTACTACGAATCCTTTGCCATGGTCATGGTGGACGCTGACGGCAAGCCGATCATGGGGCAAGACGGTGATTACGTGTTCGATACTGACGAAGCTATCGCCTTGGAAGATGGCACCGCAGTCTTGAAGCGCGATGGCACCACCCCGATGACCGTGAACTTTGTGCGGCAAAAGGTCCGGCGTAAGAGCGTCATCTTCAAGGGTCCGAGAGTATCGTGCATCCCTCTCCGCGATTTCGTCGCATCCACCAACGAGCCGACGCTTCAAGAGGAGAACTGCCTGATCCACTACTACGACATGGAGGCCATCCAGATCGTCGAAGAGTATCTTGAGCGACTCCAGGCTGAGGACGCATTCGACCCCAAGGAATACCCACGGGTGCTCGAACTGCTCAACAGCGCGGCGGGTGGCAGTCGGGATATTCGCTCTGGCGGTGGCGTCCGCCGCCCTGAGATTGGCGATCCTACAGACGCACCCAGCGAGCGCTCAGACCCGCTTGTAAGGGTGGGAGAGTTCCATATGTGGTGCGACGTGAACCAAGACGGTATTCGTGAGAACGTGACGCTGCTCTTGGACATGGACACCAAGCGCCCGATTCTCTACGACTACACCGCCAACATGTATGAGAATCAGAAGCGCCCGTTTACCGTGGTGCGAGCGATTCCCGTAGATGGTCGATGGACTGGCATTTCCGCCGTGGAAATCATCTGGCAGATGCAGAAGCTGATTGACCTCAACATGAACCGTTGGGACTTCAGCAATAGCCAGTCCGGTAGTGTGACGTTCTGGAACCCCGAGCTTGTCGAAGAGAGCGCGGGCAACAAGAATCTGAAACTCAACAACGGTCGGACCTACCGCAAGCGCGACCCGAAGACAAAAGCCACCGACATCATCGAGCGCGTCCCGTTGAACGAATACAAGGGAGCGCAGATGCAAGACGTTCTGCAATGGTTCACGCAGATGGTGACCAACCTCGGAGGCGTGGCGAACGTAAATGACGCCAACATGGCCGGGCTTGATAGCACCAAGCTCGCCACGGGCATTCGCAACATGGACGCGAGCGGGCAAGAGCAGTTTGCGCCGTTCTTGTCCGCCCTTACTCCCGGCCTGACTGAAACGGCGGAGGCTTGCTTGATCCTTTCCATTCAAAGCGCCGACGACGAGGAGACATACGAAGTCCTCGGTGAGGCTGGCGCGGTAGCACTCGGCACCATCCAGAAGCGCGACTTGAAGCGGCTACGCTGGGCGCTGGAGATGGAGTTGACCCGCTACAAGAGCGAGCAGGAAGCCAAACAAGCGCAGTTCGCCCGGCCCGTGGCCGTGGAATACTATAAATTGCCTCCCATCCTTCAAACGCGTCTCATCTCGCTGTATCAGCAGGAACTGAAAGCCTACGGAGTGCGCAACGTGGACAGTATCATTGTGCAACCCACTCAAGACGATTTCGCCGCCTACGCAGCGGCTCAACAACAACAGGCCGCTGGACCGTCTGGCAGTAAGGGCGGGCCTGGGCGATCCCCATCACTGACATGAACGACAAGCTAACAATCCCCGCTTGGGACGACTCAACCGACGCAACTATTGACCTCAGCACTATTCGCGTGCCTGGGGGAGCGGACAAGCTCAAGATGATTCGCTGTGCAGGCGACAAGGTGCGGCTCCACTTCGGGACCGCTCCAACGACCACCGCGCAGAAGAATAAGGGAATGCCCCTAGCTGCCGCCACTGGTTCCGACCCCGACCTTGGCGAAGCGCTTCCGCTGGATCGGCTCAGCGGTGCTAGTGGTAACATCTGGATCACCGCCGACACTGCCAGCGCGGTGTTTATCATGTCCGACGACTAACCACCGCCATGCTTTCCCTGCTCTTCAGCAACTCCCAAGATAGCTTCCTGACAACGGGGAAGATCTCCAAGCGTGCGGAGGAATCTGGCGACGGGGATGGCGGACCTTTTACCAACAAGCTTTGGGATGACTCCACGACCTGGGATGACTCCGGAACCTTCGCCGATTAACCTCTATGCCCATTTCTTCCATCACTAACGGACTCAGCAGCGCCACCGCTCGCAGCAGGATCAATGAAGCCATCACCGCCGTGAACGGACTCGGTGACGCCGCTAGCAAAAACGTTGGCACCACGGCAGGCTCAGTGGCTGCTGGCGATGATTCCAGACTCTCGGATGCTCGCACTCCCACCAGCCACACCCACGACGACCGCTACTACACGGAGTCGGAGGTGAATGCGCTGCTCACTGGCAAGGCGGATGCATCTCACAGTCACGCCGCCTATCAAATCACCACTCCGCGCATATACCATGTTGCTACCAACGGCAACGACACGACCGGAGATGGTAGTCCGGCAAAGCCTTTTGCCACTGGGAACGCCGCGCTAGCAGCAGGCATCGCTGGCGCGACTGGAACTGTTGGGTTTGCTATCAGCTTTGGTGCTGGTGCATTCAGCATCACGTTTGATGCGGCCAACTACAACGGTGGAGCAACTCCAAACTGCGGCAATCTTAGGCGTGTGGTTGGGGCTGGCATCGAGCTGACAACACTCGACATTGAGGCCGATGGAGCAAGCGTAACTGGCGAGGGCAATACCGCAACGAGTGGTTACGCCATCCAGTTGGAGGTTCTTGACCTAGCACTAAATTACTCCTCGAACGGCGGCACGGGCGGAGATGGAGCCAATGGAGGCCATGGAGGCTCAGTGGTTTTGCGAGGCTCCAACTATCACGTTCTTAGTGGCGAAGCCAAAGGCCGCAATGATGGAGCTACACCTGGAGACGGGGGCTTCGTTAGTCACGTTGGGGGCATCACTGATGCGGTCGATGTATCTTCAGCAACAAGCAACGGCACTATCCGACTCTATCAAAGCGACCTGCGAAATGTTTCCCTCACTGGCACCATTTCCATTGAGGTCGGTGGCTGCATCTGCGCAAGCTCAATCCCTGGCACCGACAAAGGTGGCAACATCATCGTTTAATCACATCGCCCATCCACCCAAGACCCATGAAACGCACCGACCTATTAGCCCTCCAAGCCACACAGTTGGCCAACCTCCAGGTTGCATTGCCAGCTTGCAGGCAGAGCTTGCAAGCCTCCAGCAGCAGCGTGCCGAGCTAAACGCCCGCATCGACCAAGCCCAGGGACAAGTGCGCCAATGACATCATCCCATCAAACCGCCCTGGACAACGCCGGGGTTCTCCGCCCACTGCTAGCGAGTGACGGCTGGGCGCTTGTCACCCGCGAACTCGATGATGAACTAGCCAACCTCACAAAGGCCGTCATGGAGGATTGGGAGCAGGGTCCAGAGCGCGACAAGCTGATTGACCGCTACCGCACGGTGAAGGCCTGCCGGGATAAGCCTCAGCAAATCTACGCGGCGGCGATGTCGGTCATTGAGGCGGAGGCGGAAGGCCGCGACCACGAATAGTTTCATGGGCGTCACCTGCCCTTGAGTGGTGAGGCTCACGCGTGGAAGATCACAATGGAAACCTACCTTGTTCAAACAGTAAAAACCGTAACTGCCCTTGTCACCATTCAAGCAATCAGCGAGGAAGACGCGATTCACAAAGTAAACGCTGGCGGCGGCGACACTGGCGAGTCGCAAACATCCGTTACCGTGACGGCTCAAACGAAGAGATAAATCGACGGCTCCTAGTCATCGAATAAAAAAAACCCGCGCCGGGATTACCTGCGCGGGTTTTGTTTGCCTATCAACGGCCAATCGACTAGGCCGAACCTTTGATAAAGCCTTTCTCGACCGATGCAGCGCGAAGCTCATTGGCCAGCGTTGCCAGCGATGCCACGGCGTCGGCGGTGTCCAGGTTCTGGATCTTGAGCACGAAGTAGCCAGCTCCGGCGCTGAACACGGTGCCACCAGCGGCCATTTCAAGGCTGATGGTATCGGTAGCACTACCGACGTTGGCCGCAGTGATGGCCGTTGCTGCCGTCACAGTGCCGATAGTGGCCTGAGACGCCAGAGTCAGCGTGAGAACGCCGCCAGTCACGTTGGTAGTGCCGATTTCCAAGTTGAACACTTGGCTAGCACCTGCGCCAGTTCCGGCCACAGTCGTCACGAAGGACAGGCCGAGCAGCTTGAAGCGATAGCCGGGGGTGTATCCGGTCAGGAGGTCGATTGCCGACGTGCTCAAGCCAGTGGCGAGAGACGTGATGGGCAACGCCACAGTGTTGACGCCAACACCTGCGGCGAGCGTAGTGCCAGCGGTGCCAGTGGTGGAGTCGGTGAGCGCCAATTGAGCGGCACCGGAGCGCTGAACCGTAGGAGTAGCGCCGTGGAACCCGAGTTCAGCCTTGAGGGCAGAGGTTCCGATTTGCAGGCCACGACGGCCAATTTCTTTGATGCGAGGGGTCATGTCAGTGGGTGTGGGTGTGTTTGTGAAAGCCAGTGTATCACAGTGGGATACACCGGACAACGTTAATCACCGTCGCTGTTGATGGCGTCGGCGATGAGATGGGCGGCGTCTCGGTTGCTCTCTTCAGATGTGAACAACTCAGCCATGCGGAAAGACGAATACGGGGAGCCGCGCTTGTAGGATAGAACGTTCCACATGCCGTCTGAGCGCTCGATTTCGAGGAGGAGCAGGATGGATGAGCCAGTGAGTTCCGCCAGTTCGTTGATAAGCGTCTCTGCGCGGAGTTTGGCTTGGCTGATTTCGTCGTCGGTTAGCTTCATGGGGTGCGAGGCTTGATGCCGAACAACTCGGCAATGGTTGGAGCTTGGCGAGCAGGGAGAACTGGAGCGCGACCAGGGAACATCTGTTCTTTGGTTTCGCGGAACGTCTTATCCCTGGCGCTCTTGAGGTCTGCGATTTGCTTTGGCGTGGCAGATGCACCGAATGGAAACAGCGTCGCGGCCTGACTAGCAAACTGCTGGCCAGCCTTGGCTCGATAAGCTGCGGCTTCCCGTGGCGTCATGTCCACGGTTGCAGTCTTCGGCTTGCCCTTGGCGTCGACCCCTGGAGCGGGCGTTTTGTAGCGGAACGTCGCACGGTCGGGCTGGGTTGGGAAATACGTGTCGTTGGGGTTCTCCAGGTTGTAGCGCTGGAGAGCCTTGTCTGCGGCCTGCACGGGTAGCTGTCGCGTTGGCACGTCAGCGACCACTCGTAGCAGCGGGTTGCCCGCCTTCTCGATGGGTCGTCCATACAGGTCGTAGAGCGGTTCAGCGAATCCCCCAAGCGGCATGGCTTGGTAATACCATGGGGCGTTTCGAGAGTCGCGGGCGAACTCATCGACTGAGCGGACGGGCTGGCGGACAAGATTAGGGACCATTCCTTGAGCTACCGCTTTGACGGCGCTGTCGGAAAGGTTCTTGTGACCTTCAACGAGACTCATGAGTCCTTCGAGGCCCTGAAGGAACGTCTTGGAGCGAGCCTGATTCAGGAACCCTCTCCAGGTCGAATCAAACGCCTCGGAGGTAGCGCGACCCTGCCCAACGGCCTTCATGTTGCGGGCAGCATCGACAATGGACGCGATTACCGTAGCGAATGGCTCAATCCGGCCATAGTTGAAGATGGGTTTACCATTCCAGAGGATCGAGGTCTCACCGCCCTTGGTCCGGTTCAATAGTTGATCCTCTCCCCGATTGTCAGCAAGCGAGCGGCTACCCGTGAACAGGAGGAGTTTCTTGTCGTCGTCGGGATCACCTTCGGCGATGCCCCAAAGCATCACGGTTGCCATCCATGCGAGCATCTGCTCGGCGATGTCCTGCGCGAGCGCGGCTTTCGGGTAGGAGTCAAAGAACGGTTGTCCACTGCGGTAAGCGGCAATCCCCTTGCCAACCATACGCAGCCCGCCGATTGGGGTTTTGCGAAGGCCAGTCTTGAAGATGTTGTAGGGCGTCTTGATGAACGGGAACACGAACCGCAAGAACGTCTTGAGAACTGCGCCCTGGGGAGTCTTCGCTTTCTGGTGTAGCGCATCCTGTAGTTTCTGCATCGCGGGTGGCAGATCCTCCGAGAACGTCAACTTGTGCGCCTGATCGACTGCGAGCAACCACGCGGGAGAGCCTGGGGTCTTCACCAGTTGATCAACGCGCTTGTCGAACGCTTCCCCGGTCAGTCCGTCAGCCTTGGCGAGGCGGTGAGCTTGTGCGGCCGCTTCGAGTTGCCCAATCAGGTGCTTGGCGAACTCGTCGGAGAACTGGAGGAACCGGGACGGCATACGGATTACGCGGCCAGTGGTGCCTTTGATGGCGAACCGTTGCACCTGCCCCTTGTCGCCCGTCGATGATCCAACGTTGATGGGCTTCATCATCCACTGATGATCAAAGAGCGAAACCTCAGTGTTCCAAGCGATCTTGGCGTAGCGCCATGCGGTAGAAACTGCCTCGCCGAGATACTTGGCCATGCTGGCGTATTCCCCGGCCTGCGGTCCTGCTGCATCGCGGAGGATGATGGAGTTTACCAGAGTCTCAACCGGACGCTGGACGGCGTATTCCCACGCGGACGAACCAAAGTTGCCAATGAGGTTGGCGGTGTGGGTCTTGGGTCCAGACAGTAGACCGTTGATCCAGTATTCATAGACTGCATCCACCGCCGTGGAGTCGAGGCGCTGGATACTACGGAGAAGCATCGCGGTATGCTCGGGCCGTGACATGTCGAACCCGTATTCTCCTGTCTCGGGGTTCTTCGGGCGTCGAGTTGCCACGCCAGTAGCGCGGGCCTCGTCGGAGATCGGGAGCACAAACTTGCGGAGGGCGGCGATGCGCTCTTTCCGCTGCTCGGGCGTCAAGGTGATGACTGCCGATGCCAGCAGGTTACCCTTGTCGTCAATGATCTTGCTCAAGTCGGTGCTACCATCCAGGTCAGCCACTGAGAACCCACGGTCTACCCATGCTCCAGCGACCTCGTCAAAGGTCGAGTCAAAACGCTGGTGCATAGCCTTCACGGCGGCAACGGATACCTTGAGCTTGTCGGCGATATGGCGGTCAGAACGTCCCTCCATGCGCAACTTGACGGAAAGACGCTCCTTCTCGTTGAACTTGGCGAGCGTGTCAGTCATCAGGGTGGATGACTTCAGCTTTGCAACAACCGACTTGTCCACAAACAAGTCTTGGAAGGTCACGCCCATTTCTCCAAGTGCCTGCTCGATGTCCTTGAGGCGCTTCTTGTTGGCTTCGGCGAGTAACGTGAGCTTGTCCTTGGACGCTTTCACCTTCTCCAGTTCGTCGCGTAGCTTCTGAATCTCGGCTTTTGCCTTCTTGCGAAGGTCGAACAGCTCCTTGCGAAGGTTGGCAGTCATGCCGCCCACTTGAGTCAGGATGTTCTTCTCCCGCTCCATGGCATCGGCCCTCACCTTGGCTAACTCAGCTTCCAGAGCTTTGATCTTGCGGCTACGTTCGCCGGGGGACGGTGCACGCTCAATGTTGGCGCGGTCCTGCGGCCCAGGGGTGAAGATGGCCTTGGAAAGAACCTCGCGGTTACGTTCCTCGGGAGTCTTTCCAGGCTGATGACGGGCAGCGAGAGAGCGGGCGATTTCCGTTCCGGCAATGTCGTAGCTCCAGGCGATAGATTGAGTGTCGAGAAGCGCCTGTTGATCACCTGAGACAAGGGCGCGGGCGGTAAGCTCGGGAGCCAGGATCATAGCGGCTTTCACCTGCACGGGGTTGGCGAGGATTTCACCACGGGCGGCAGCTTCGGCTAGGTCACGAATCACCTTGTTCTTGTCCTTGGCGATGAGGCGGCGGGCTTCCTCGTTCCATTCCTCGTGCTTCTGACGGTCAAGTTGATCATCGTAGGCCGTCCGCATACCCTTGCGCACTCCAGCGACGACGGGAACAATCTCTTCCTCGGTGTAGGTGCGATTCCAATTGTAGCCAGCGCGTTCAAGCACGCCGTCGAGGTCGGGAATCTGCGAGTTGAGGTAGTCCATTGTCTCGGCAAACTCAGGATCGTCGATGCCGAGACGGGGAGCGGAGAACAGCGCTTGACCGGATTGCACTCCGGCTTTCATCTGCGGTGTGATGTCTACGCGCCAGATGGGGGTGGTTATCTTGGTTTGAAATGGACCGTTAAAATGTGGGATACCTGATTTCTCCACGCTCGCTCCCCACTGCTTGACATACTTGCCGATTTCCTTCGGCAGCATGTTGTCATAGAAGCCCTTCATGCCTGAACCTCCGACTTTGAGTCCATCGCCGGAAAGATCACCGCTATCTTCGGCCATAATCCTTTCAGCCATGTCCTTACCGATTACCTCATCAAGCGACTTCCCTTGATACTGGTTAGCCTGCATCAATGGCGAAGATGTAACTTTCCCCGTAGTCACATCGACAGAGAACTGCATCACGTCGCCACTTTTTGGGGTCACGGAAATAATGCGGTTATCAGGTTGTTGGACTCCATTAATTTTGCCCGGAGTTCTGGTTTCCCATTTAACCCGCCTAACCTGCTTGGATAGGTCGAACCGCTCGTTCTGAGTCTCTCCCGTCGTCCAGCCTATCCACGACTTGCCAGCGGCCACGGCGTCAGCCAGCGCCCGCTTGAACATCTGGAGCGGCCAGTCTTTGCGGAATGGAGCGTCAGGAACGCCTGTGCGAGTTTTATTGCCGCCAGTCCGCAGTTCTTCTTTCATGCGGTCCAACAACGTGACGTCGGCAGCGCTGCGATTTTCCGCCGGGATAGCGACAATACGCCGCCACTCACGTTCGCGTTCTTCATCGGTGAGTTGATACCCATTCTTCCGCCCTGCCTGATGGCGGTCGCTCTGGATCTCCTCGATGAACGTCCCTGCCTTACCATCGGCGTCCGTGCGGTCGTTCAACCTCATGTGCGCGACGTAGTTTGGAACGTCGGTGAAGTGGTTGGAGGTGTAGTTGCCCTGTTTCCAAATGCCAGTTGCTAGCTCTGCGTCGTATTGTGTTCGGGCAATCTGCGTTCTACGAGGGCCAAACCTAGGATCGGTTAACGAGCCTTCTGTGTAACGGCTCTTTGCCCATTCCTCAAATGGAGGAGCAACTGATTGTTCCGGCATTGCCAGCACAACCTCGCGGTAGTTCTCGCCGCCTGGAAGTTGGTATTGGGCGTATTTACCCCCAGGTGGACGTAACTCCATTTGCTCTGCCTGTTGTAGCGTGAGGCCTCTTTGCACCAATGTATTACCCGCATAGGCCGAGTATCCGCCATTTTCATCAGGAAGGATGCGCGTGATTTTCTCACCGCTAATCCGCACTTCTTCCAACGTCACCGCGCCATCCGTCTCCAGATAGTCGAGAACGTCGGCCTTGGTGATGGGTCCGGTTTGGCCTTCCAGCCACGGCAGGATACCGCTCCACTTCAGTTCCTCGGCCTTGATGCCCGTTTGAGGGTTACTGATGAGTCCCGCAATAGTCTTTGAGTCCGCCCGAGACGGCATCTTCTGGTCGATGACCTGGGCTAGCTTGGAGTAGAATGGAGTTGGCGCGGCGGCAATGCGTGGCGCGGAGGCGAGTTCCTCACCGCGCTTCCCATCCTTGGCGCTCATAAAGGTTTCACCGTTGCCAGTGAGGTAATTAAACACCTTTTCCAGGTTCTTCCTTGGAATGATGCCGTTCATCGTGCCTTGAACCTCGGCAAACTCGCCGCCCTCAAGCAGTGCGTTCAACGCTGGATCACGCCAGTATTTACCACCAGCGGCCCGAGATGATGGCGCGTAGATGAAGAACATGCCGTTTCCTCCTGCAAATCGCAGAGTCTTGGACGGGTTGGAGACGGTGAACTCTTTACTCAAACGATCAATGAATCGCTCGGCGTCGGCCACGGGATCCATGGAGCCTTCCCGCTTCTGCATGTCCTTAGTGAAGCCAGTTGGAAGCAAGATGCCCATGCGGCTTGAACCTTCAGCCGTAGTGAACGAGATGATTTGCCCTTTACCCTCAAGCGTCGGCAGGGCGGAAAGCAAGTTGCCAGTGATAATGCTGCGGGTGCTGCCGAAATCGTAGGTTCTAGCCCACTGCTCAGCCTCTCCATACGTGATGGAGGAAAAGAACTCGGGCAGTTTGGTCAACGCTACGGTGACTTCATAGCGGCTATCGTTGATCACGATGCGAGCCGTTTGCAGGGAGGGCGTCGTCGGCTTGTTCTCATCGAGATTGATGGAGCGAAGCATTGCATAGCCGAAAGTATCGTCAGAACGCTTGTAGGCTCCAAAGGTGCCAATCATGCCGATAGCGCTGGCGATAGAGCGCATTGCCTCTTCCTGGTTGGCAATCCAGTTTTCACGCTTCTCTTCCCATTTGTTTTGAACGACGGCTTTGCGCTTATCCTCTTTCTCGACCCACGCCTCAGCGAGCGCTAGGTAAGCGTCACGCTTTTTAGTAGCCTCGGCCTTCAATGGCTTGGCCATTTCGATGACGTCAGCGGCTTCCATCGGCTTCCGCCCCATCTTGGTGTCGACCGTCTCAATCCATGAAGGCTCAGCAAACACCGATTTGGTGTCCGTGCCGCCCCCGGTGTAGAGCGTCTGACTGACGGTCTTGGCCTTCATGTCCAGAACCGTGGCGCGAAGGTCGTTCTGGCCCATCTGGTCCAAGTAGGCGATGAGGGCGCGGTAATCCGCTTCGATGGCGTCCCAAAACGCCTCTTGTTCATCCACGGGGAGGATGGCGAGATGCCCCGTGACGCTGCGGGTCAAGTATCCCTCTTCCCCGCCGTTCTCAGAGCTTTGGAAGTCAGCGAGAGGCTTCAACTTGCCATCTGAGACTAGTTTGTCGCTCCATGACTTGTTAATCATGGTCACAAGGCCTGGATTCTTGGATAGATAACTCCAGGTCACTTCATCGCCATACTTGTTGAACACGTCGATGATGTCCTTTTGCGAGACTTCAGAGTCAGCGTTGCTCGTCGTGTTGGCGTTAAGCATCGCCATCTTGGTCCCAAGAATGGCGGCGGGTCGCTTTTCTGCGGGTAGTGCCGTTTGTGGCACGACGTAGGAAGGAAGCTCAACCTGTCCGGCGCGGTGAATGCGCCCGAGAGTCTGCATGAACTCGTTGATGTCGAGGTTTGGCTGAACAACCATCATCATCCGTGGTCGGCGGTCGGCAAACTTCTCTGAGGCGTGCATGGAAACGCCAGTGGATCCGCTCTTATTGATCACCAAGAAATGTAGGTCCGAGTTGTTGAAATCGTCCTTGGCTTTCATTCGGCCCTTCTTCTCGGAGGCGGAACGCTCGTAAACTTCACCGTTGGAGTCGATACCAACAGAGCGCCCCGTCATTTCCCCGGTGCGGATCCCTTCAGCTTCCACAAGTTGCCGCATCGCGTCGATTGGCGAAACGGGCATATCGGCCAGTTGCAACTTCTCAAGTTGCGCCTGGGCAGAAGTGAATGCGCTGTTCATAGCTCTCCACACCAACTCCTTCAGGACAGCCTGATCAATATCGACGGTCTTTTCGTTGGTGGTCGGGTGGCGTCCAGTGGTGATAAGTCTATCCTGAAGTTGCCGCCCATTAAGTTTCTCGAACTCAGGGTTTCCCGTTTTTGGTAGGGTCCACGTTTCTTTCTCACGACCAAAGGCACCGCCTTTGACAACGAATTCGCGCTGTTGCTCTAGATACATATCGAGCATCCCATTGAAAGTCAGCGGGAACCCGCGTTCACGTAGTTCCTTGATGGCGGATTCCATCGTGTTGTCGACAGCGACGATTACCTTGTGAGGGCGAACATTGCCGCTGGCATCAGGAACACCTTCTTTGATGGCCTTCACTGCCATGCGTGCCGACGATAGGGACTTGATAGCAAATAGGTATTGCCTGACCATGTTGTGAAGCTTTGCCGAGAAGTTCTGAGACTCCAGGCGTGCACGGTTGGAAACTGGCACTTGCCAACGCTTCCCAGCACTAGCCACCATCTGGTTCACCGCATCAGCGGCCTTGTTCATGCGGTCTTGAACCTCAACGATGGCGCGTAGACCTTCCGTGTAGTTGTCGGCGAGCATCTTGTCACGCTCGTAAGTGTCGTTGGCAATGAAGGTTTCAAACCGCACTCCAGCAAAGGAGCGCTCACGGCGCATATACTGACCATCGCGGGCCAGCATCGAGCTTGCTACCTGCATAGCGGGAACTCCACCCGCCTTCATGACGGCCATTAGGTCTTGTAGGTTCCCTGCCACCTGCCCCAAGTTGGTGCGGAAATACAACCCCATGTTGTCGGGGCGCTTCGCAAACGTGGCACTGGAGTAGTAGACGTTGGGCGACCTACGGAGAAGATCAGCGAGACGCCATCCAGTCGTAGAGGCTCCAGATGCAATATGGCTCTCGTCCAAGATCATGAGCGCGTTTGGAGCCAATGAGCGTAGAGCTTCCATGCGCCAGTAATCGGGCGGCGGTTCTTCGTTCTTCTTCGCCTCGGCTCGCTCGGCCTTTGTTAGCCCCGGCCTGTCGTCCGACGCGATTTGAGAATACGACGTGAAAACGGCGTTAGCTCCCTTGGGTAGCTTTCCGGTGCGGTTGTATTCCTCGAACGATTCTTGCCCGCTTGGCATACCCGCTTCCTTCATGCGGGCCTTTAGTTCAGGGAAGTTGTTAAAATCGTTGTTTGTCAACGCTGGCAGGATCTCGGGCGCTTCAATGTCCTTGAGGTCGTCAAGCATTGCATCGTAAAGCGTGGGGTCTTTGGTGAAAAACACAGGAACCAGTCCACGGTTCACGGCATACTTCATGAGTCCGGCAGCGATACGCCCCTTGCCCGCTCCGGTCTGGTCGCCAATCACCAAAGCTCCGCCGTTTTCGACGTTGTAGACGGCCTGCGCCAGTGCGTCGATTTGATCACCAAAGAAGAACTTCGTGATGTCGGTGTTTGCTGGGTAGCCTAGCTTTGTGGTGACGTAGCTCTTGAGGTCGCCGACTTCATCGGAAAGTTTAGTCAGGGCCTCGCGCATTGGAGTGGCGAGATTGACGGGGGATAGTAGACCTGCCGGATTGACTCCTGATATGGGAGCGTAGGCCGTTTGATACTCTGAACCTACGTCAAGACTTGCTGTTCCAGTAGGCTGAACATCACCGCTGGGTGCGTTCTCTTCTCGTCCTTCAGTAGGCTGGACGGAATCACTAGCTGTAGCAGGTCCGACATCACCGTTTCCAATCTCAGATACAACTCTTCGATTTCGTGGCGATCTGTTGGCAGTTCCGGCATTTCCTCCACGGTCGGATACTTGCGGAAGTTCCCCGCCATTTGCCGGAGTCTCGTCAACTTGTCCGACCACTCCGCCGAGTCCTTCAAGCTGAGCAACCATTGTGTCAGCGTCCTTGCGTAGGTCTGCCTCAGTAAGTCGGTTTGATTCAATTCGCTCATTGTCGGTGCGGTTGAGTTCAGCGCCTAGCGCCTCCCATGTTTCGATAATACGCGGTGCCTTGCGTCCTGGCAATGCTAAAGGTGAACGACCTTTCCCAGCGACGACAATAACATCGACAGGCCAGCCAGCGCCTTGCTTCGCGTAAAGGTCGCCGGGAATAGTGAAATGCTCGATGACGTTGAAGTTTTGGTAAAGATGGCTGTAGAAGTCTCCCTTCTTGCCGCCACGATAGAACTCCGCCCGTCCTTTTGGAGTGCGAACGGTTGGGGGCGGTCCGCCGATGATGAACACGGCCCGCCCGTCATCTTGGAGCGTTTCCAGCGACTTCAGAACGATAGCATGATCAATCGCCGTGGTTTGGCCTGCTGGAGTGTCGAAGACGCGGTTAGCGCCTCCGCTTTCCATAACCTGCCCAAAGGGAGGGTTGGCAATTACACGGTCGGGTCGCTGGGCTGGCTCCCATGTCGTAGCGTCCTCGCCTGTGGCGGCGATTCCCTGCGCCTGGAGTCGCTCCCTGCGCTTAGGGTCGAGTTCGTTGGCAAGAATCACCTGTTCAGACTGGCGCTCAATCAGCAACATGCCGTTGCCTGCGGTGCGCTCCTCAATAATCGTCCCGGCCTTTACGTCGCCAAGGCGCGAGGCAAGGTAAGCCATCGGTGCGGGGGTAGAATAGGCTTGATTGATCTTCGATGTGCTGGTTTTCGCTCCTAGCGTCGGTTGCCGATTGGAGAACTCCACCAGAGCGTTAAAGATGGCCTGGGGTTCCTCTCCAGCCGATTCCATGCGTAGAACGATGTCACGCGCTCCCTGGGTAAGCCCGAGTTCCACGGCTTCATCGAAGTCCTTGGCTGGCATCTCTGGGAACCGCTTCTTCAGCACCTTGAAATCTACTGGACCATCAGCGAGCTTGCGGGACTCGTCCGCTACGGACTGCTGCAAACGCTGCAACCCCGTGAGAGGTTCAGCGGGAGGCTCGTTGCTCGATTTACTGAGGCGGCTCACGTCGATGACATCATTCCGACGAATCGGGATGTCGCCAACAAACTCGGTTTGATTCGTTCGGATCATCGCCTTACCGTCATTGCCGACGTAGGTCACTGTTCCGGTTAGAGTTTGGTCGCCCTCGTTCCAGGTCACGAAATCACCCTTTTCCACAGCTACGGAATCCGCAGCGGCCCCATCAATGCCCGAGTAAATCGCGGCCCAGTCGGGAATGGCGGACGTCCGAAGTTCACGCTTCATACCGCCCATAATTTGCCAGATACCAGCAACGTAGGGCCGCGAACCGCCTCCTGGGAACGTGCGCTCCATGAATGCGGCGAAGTCCTCGGGGGTGCGGATGCCAGCCTCAAACACAAGTTTGGTCGTGGCCATGATGCCGGGGATACGATCCTCTGGAATGTCTTTGTCTTCCCACGCTGCCGGACGGGCTGGGGTGTATTCGGCGTCTTGTTGGTCACTGACGACCCTAGGCGCGGAGAATAACCCTTTAAGGTTGGAGCGCATTGCTTCGGCAGCTTTCTCCTCGGCGGTCTGCTCTGGCACTGCACCCTTCGGTGTCTTTGCTGGTGCTCTACGCTGCCGCTCGGTCGCCCAAGCCTTGAAGGTTGCCACATCGGGAAAGCGGGCAATCGTTCCAGCGCCCTGCCACCCTGGCGAGTAGTTCGAGAGATAGAGAGCCTTGGCAGCTTCCTCAGTGGCGATTGACGGACCCATGACAGCCTTGTGCTCGTCAAACTCCATGTCGGAAGTTTTGATGCTGGTGGAACCGCCACCTCCAAGCGGTTGAACGACGAGTTCAATCGGGCGCATCTGGTTCACCACGTAGACGGGTCCGGCGAAGTCCTCGGGAGTCCCGGACTCGATGAAGATGTCGATATGGTCGCCGTCTTTGCCCTCGGTTCCCTTGATGTAGCCATAGTGAGCCTTCATCTCGACTTGCCAAGTCTCGCCGTCCTTATCCTTACCGCTACGGATACTTCCGGCTGGGTTCTCGATTGAGATGTCCATGCCGCTGATGCGGGTATGACCTAACTCATAGTTTCCAGCCTTTTTCATCGCCTCGGTAGGCTGCGGCTTGTCATTGACTGGACTGGTAGCGGCCTCGTTCGCGGCTTGGTCCACAGGCGTCACAATGGGCGCGGTGGGGTCGGTCATGATGTCGGCACGGTTAACCTTGCCAGCCTCGCCACGGATCGGGGAACCCTTCTCGGTGAATGCGCGGAGTGTCGTCGCGTTAGGGTCTGCCAACTCGGCTGAGCGAACGTGAACGATTGACCCGTTTTTCAGAGCGATGACGGTGATTTTGTTCCCGGTCGCAACCTTTCCACTGCCGGGAGCAGTGGCCGAATCGGGCGCCGACTCTTTCGCCCCGGCGTCCCCTGGCGTTTGCGGGCCAGTCAAGATAGGCGGAGTCGCATTTGTTGCCACGGGAGAAACGGCTCCGGTAGCGCCCGACTCTGGCGAAGGTGTTGTTGCGGCAGGTGCCTCAGTTCGGACGCCAAGCTCTTGCAGAGCATTCCGCACCTTGGCTAGGTCAGACTCCAGGGCGGCACGCTGTGGCTTGGGTAACTTGGCAATGTTGGCGGTGATGTAGTCCGCAATCCGTTGCAGGAACGCCATCAGGTCCGCTTTGATGCCTGGAACGGCGTTGGCGGCTTCGGTGACTCGGGCGCGGAAGTCTGTGCTCTGAATCGCCATCCTGAGCAGTTCATGGTAGTTATTGGCGTCGGTGAGCTTCGGCGCTTCCCGTCCATCCCGCTCGTATGCCGAGTTGTAGGCGCGGAGAGCGTCAGTCTGTAGCTTCTTACCTTCCTTGGACTTGCTGAGACGCTGCCACGCGGCGGCGGCTTCTTCGTCCGTGATGGCGGAAGTAGAGGCGGCGTGAATGATTTCCTCGCTAACAACTCGGTCTAAGTAGTCAGTCAGTCCAGCGGCGTCCAGGTCAGAGGTTTGATTCGCGACGCGAACGGGGTTCACGCGGAGGCTCTTCTTCACCTTGTCGAACGACAGCCCAGCGCCAACCTTGTCGGCGGTGAGTTCAACGCCACCAGGGAACTGTGCGCCCCTAGCTTCGATGACCTGGGAGAGCGTGTCAATGGTCCGGCTGACGTTCTTCTTGCGCTCCGGATCTTTGAGACGCGTGAGCGCGTTCCTCGCTCGGTCCTGCCATCCTACAGGCTGGCTAGTAGTTGGTCTACTTGGTGCCGTCGCAACCCCTGAGCTAGTAGGTGCTTGCGTCGCTGCTGGTGTGGCATTGACTTGAGGAGTTGGCGCATTTTCTGTTCCAGGTTGGTTCGTGGGGGCGGGGACTGCATTGGGTTGGGCTTGGTTGGCGAGTTGTTCACGGCGCTCGGTTTCGTTGCTCTTGATGTAGGTCGCGGCGGTGGGTGCCAGTCGCTTCAATTCGGCAATCCCGGCGTCGGTGATGATCTGTTGACCGCTCTCGGCAACAACAAACGGAGTCTGGCCTTTGATGGGCTTCAACGCTTCGGATTCGGCGGCGGTAAGCAGTGCCTCACGTCCTCGGGCGATCTTGACCAATGCCCCGGCACGTTCGGCGGATGCGCGAGCGCCTTGAGCCTGTGCAAGCGCCATTTCTTTACCCGGGTCGCCATCCGGCATAGCTGCGGCTTGCGCTTCGAGTGCTTCGGCCTGAGTGCGAGCGGCTTGAATCTCGGATACGGCACGTCCTGCGCGGCCTAGTTCAGCGGTGAGAATGTCGGAACGCGAGCGTGATGCCATCACGGCACGCTGGCGAAGGCGGGAACCTTTCTCCAGGTCACCTGCCGCAATCGCTTTGTCAGAAAGTGCCACTAGCTCGTTACGCTGTTCATCGCTCTGGCGCATTACGTCCGTCTGGCCGATGTCGCCCACGGTGGATTCAACCTCTTTCAGGAGTTCGTCCGTCAGCGGTTGATAACCATCGGCGACAAGCTGAGCGTTCACGCCTTCCAACGCTTCCGGCCTTGTCATGAGAGCTTCCATCTGCGCGGAAACGTCGGCGTCGGCGGCAGACAGCGCCTTGTCCAACTTGGAGAAGTGACGGGCGGTCTGAATGCCGGATACTGCGGAAGGCACGGAGAACGCCACCATTTCCACAGCCAAGTCTTCCACGCTGGGCAACGTCAGTTCCCAATTGCCCGTTGTGGTGCCGGTGTAGATGTCGCGGAGCATGGAGCCGAGACGTTCCTCGCCCATTTCCTCGAACGTGCCGCCGATGTTGGCACCCTTGAGCATTCGCCCGATTTTGCCGATTGGAACGTCCGGATTAGCGCGAACGAGGCTCTTCACCAGTGCCGTAGACAGCAGATTGCTCTTCACGTCAGCGGAGATTTGCCGGATCTTATCCACGGCTCCCCCCAGTCCGACAGAGCGGGCGGCGGTTCCGAGTCCAGACGCAAGGTAAGCGCCGGAGCGTTCAGACACGTTTTCGATAACCGAATCTACGTAGGAATCTGCGAACCGATGGAACCCTCCCTTGCGAGCTTCGGTGTCCATCATGGCAACAATCTTACCCTCTTGCTCGTCCAGGCGCACGGCGTCGGTGGCTTGGTCGCGAACGTATCCGGCATACATCCGGGAGGCGGAAGAGAATGGAGCGCGGATAGCTTCTTGCGCCAAGCCGGACCCGATGCGCCAAGCGGCATACCTCTTCGGTGCGTCCTTACCGAACTTGCGAGCGACAGCTTCAGCGGTGGCTTTGGCAATACGCTCTTTGCCTTCTTTGGTCGCGGCCTTCATGAGCGCTTCCTTGAGCACGGCAAGCCCGCCCTTTTTGACGGCGGTGGCAATGCCTCCGGTGGTGGCGAGTTCAACTACGAATCCAGGGAGCGCGGTGATGACATCGGCAACCTTCGTTGCGAACGTCGTGTCTTTGCCAGAGAACCGAATAAACTCGGTGAACGCTTCCATTTCGTCAGCGTTCACGGGTTCACCAAGTTCCATCTTCATGGCAGTCTCAGCGTATGGCAGCAAGCCAACGGCTTCCACGGCACCGCCAACAAACGGCAGTTTCCCACCGATGGTGGCGAGAACTCCTCCGCGAGCTTCCACGGTTTCGAGAATACCAGCCTGTGACACGGCTTCGAGTTCAGCGCGGGCGATCAATCGAGGTTGTTCAGCGAGGTCAACACCACGCTTTGTCAGTTCAGCGGAGAGGGTCGAACGGCGTTGGTCGCGGAGGTCGGAAAGCTGTTTGCGAAGTTCCTCAGACGGTTCACCGCTTGCCACGGCCGCGCTAATCTGCTGAGACAGCGCCATACGCTTAGCGTCCTGGCCATCCCCCACGAAAGGCTTGATGGCGTTGACGTGAATATCATCGACGCGGCGAGCCTTAGCGGCTTCGGTCACGACTTCGGCGGAAGTCTTCGGCGATCCGGCCGCGTGGAGCATAGCGTCGAGTGACCCAGCATCGAGGTTGCCGTCGAAGAAGTCCTGAACGGCGGAATCAAGCTTCTGGTTCACGATCTCAGCCTCAGCGTCAAACCCGGCATCGTCCCCGGTGTAAAGCGCTTCGAGTTGTGCGGTAGCATCCTCTTGCGTGAGTTTCCCACGGCTGACCAACGATTGCAGACGGTCGCGTTGTTCGGACAGTTTGATTGTCTTCGCGGTGGTCGCTTCCTTGATGGCGGCGATAGTGCTAGCAGCTTCTTCTGCCTTGGCCTTCCGTGCTTCGGGAGTGACGGCAGTGGTAGCGCCTTCCTGACGGAAATAGACCCGCTGGCCATCTTTGACCAGGGCGGCGAGATTGGCGACTTGGCTCGTTTCAAAAGCCCCGTCCGGAGTGGCTACAGCGGCTTTCTTGGCGGCATCGACGGCAACGGGCGGAATGTCTGCGTTTTGGCGCTGGGCCTGAGTCGAGACTGTCGCAGCCTTGGCACGGGCGGCGAGGTTGTCGCGGCCAGCCTTAGCGAGTTCCGTTTTGCGGGCGAGTTCAGACTGTAGCCCCGCCATTTCCTCCATCATCCCGGCGAGTTCTGCCATAGGAGCGCCGGACTTGGCACGTTGCTGGAGTTCTGATAGCTTGGCGTTGCCCCGCTCAACCTCGGACTCAATGCGAGCAATGCCCACCTCGGGGTCTTCGTTCTGCGGGAATGGATCATACCCCGCTTTGCGAGCGCGGGCCACGGCGACGTCGAGATCCGCCTTGGTGCGTTGCTCCCGGCGCTTGGCGTCGTCTGCGAGCTTGGCTTTTGTCTCATCGAGCTTGGCGAACGCGGCCGGGTTGGTCGAGCGGTAGGCTTCAAGCTCCTCGTCGGATAGCTTCGATGGATCGTTGAACCGTGCAGCCTCGTTCTGGAGGCTGACGGCGGCAGCGGTAGGAGTGGAGCCAATGCCCAGGAACCCGCCTTCAGTTTCCTGCGCGGTTGGGTCGGCCATCACGTCAGCCTGGAACTTGGCGGCGGCTTCGGCGGCGATGGATTGGCGAGTTGTCGTGAAGTCGGCTTCGAGCTTCGAGCGCTCGGTGTCCGTCATCGTTTCTGGCGCGGTGGCTTTTGCAAACTCAGCCTTAGCGACCTCCAGCCCTAGCACTTGATCACGACGTTTCTCTTCAGCAGCGGCTTGGCGGTCTATTTGCTGCTGTGCGAAACGCTGCGTTTGAATGAATGATTGCTCCTGGCGCATCTCCTGCTGTGCCATCGGCTCGAACTCCGTGGCACCCATGGCAGCTAGCCGAGTCGCGGAGTAAGGGTTGGATGGAGATGAAGCGGGAGACGAAAACGGCAACTGAGGAGCAGGCTTGCCAGCGCGAGGTGCTCCAGGGGTAGAGAATGGTAAAGCCATGAGTGATTACATTGGAGGTGCCACAGGAGCGGATTTAGCGAAGGCATCCCACCATTTACCGACAGGGATAAACGCCTCAGTTGGGTCTTTCTGCTGGAAACTTGGAGGCAAAGCCGTTGGCTTAGACTTCATGCTGAGCATTCCAGCGCTTGCGGCTTTTGATGCCGCTCCAGGGGTGTCATTTGGCGGAGGTGGAACTGCTACGGCGGGCGCAGTTTTGGGCGCTGTGGCAACGGCGGCAGTAGTTCCAGCGGCGGGTGCGGGCGGAGGAGCAATGGTAGGCGAGGTTGCGGCAGCAGCAGCGGGCGGCTGTGCTGCGGTCACCTTAGCAATGGCGTTAGCGCGATCTGCGGCCAGCCGTGCCGGTGCCTGCGCGGTCATAGCTGCGGCTTGCCCTGCGATTGCCGTCCGTGATGCAGCGCCAGTTTCTTGAGCGGTCGGACCTGCCATGTATGGCATGGTGCTTGCCCCCTTCATCTTGGCCACGTCAACGGTGCCTTTCTCATCGCGGATCACTGCCGGGCCTTTCGGCGCTCCTGGGGTTGCGGTCCCAGCGCCGTATTTGTTCGACATAGCGCGGTTGCCCCCGCCCATGTCTACGATTCCGCTACGGGCAAGGCTCGTATTCTTGGCGGCAATGGACGAATCAACGACAGCGGCGGGTGTCTGCGTTGCCTTCTTGGCGGCAACGGCAGCGGCTCCAGCGGCTGCGTTCGACTTCTGACGCTCAAACATTTGGGTGAAGCGGGCGGCAGCATCAGACGACGGGCCGCTTACCTGCATACCTGTCTTCGGGTCAAACTTCTGTTGTCCCGTGAGGTCCGGCGCTCCCGGCATGTTGCGCAGAGCGGGCGGCAGTTGCTTCACTTCGGTTCCCTGGGGAATGGTAGGCGACGCCTGCTCCTGGAGACGGCTCGCGTAGGTCGGGTCACTCTTCGCCCTCGCTTGAAACTCGGTCTTAGCGTCTAACTGAGCCTGACGCGGAGTCTTGCCCCGGTATGGACCATCGGCATAGGTTCCTGTTTGTGGGTCGAGTTGAGAACCTGCGGTCTGCTGGTTGAAGAACTGCGCGAAAGAGTCCGCATTGTGTGTGAAGTGGCCCTTACGCTTTCCGGCCTTGAGCCGCTTCTTGTCTTGTGGATCTGCTGCCATGATGGCCGAGACTAACCGTTTCACAGGCGGCTGGCTACTGTAGCGGGATCGGTATGCTACACTGTGTTACATTTAATTTGACTTGGGCGGTTGATCTGAGAGAATAAGGCACCTTTGATCTTTGACAGTTTGAAACATGAGAAAGTAGAGTTGAGCGTATAGTGTAATCTGGTTTGCAGCGCTTCTGGGCAGGTCGAGGTATTGGTTCAAATCCATTGCGCTCAACTCTACTTTCTTCAACGGTGGGCGGCGTGGACAGTGACACGCGAGAAAGAGCCTTGGATTAAATCCCTGGGAAGCAAAACCTAACTGGCAAGCTACGACTTGATGCTTGCTTAGCTGGTGCAATTCCAGCCCCATTGACCAATTTTGAGAGTGCACCGAAATAGTGATATGCGCTCAGGGTGTAAGACCAGATACAAGCCGGACTCAGGAACGCCAGCAAAAGCAAGATGCGGCCTGCCTTACGAGCCTCTGTCATAGTGCTGGACTCTCAACAATTTGACTCAGCGCTTCAAGACCGGAAGACCCAATGCTGCCCTCGCGAGAGGGTCCGAGAGAATAACGGCCATCCGTGCGAAGCTCAAACATGGAGATTGGAGGGGACGCCCTTCATGAGCACAAGAACCGCGCTACGTTCCATGTCGTAAGGAATGCGCGGTGCTGAGTCAATCCTTTGATAACGTGGCCAGCGGAGCTAAGATGCCGCAACACGGAATCAAATTAAACCCCTCCCTGGGCTGTGGAAAGTCGGGGAGGGGTTTCTTGTTTACCCTTCGGCACGAAATGCCCGCTTTTCACGTCGCCCGTGCAGATACACGACCCTCGCCACAGCATTTTACCCCACTTGTCATAGCAGACGCGGCAGAATCGGCGCTGACCCTTGGCGTTGTAGATGTCTAGCTGAGTCACGCGAAAAACTTCAGTTCACCCGTCTCAAACAGATGGCGCTCAGCCTTGCGGCGACGAGTGAGGCCAGCGAGCACTTTGCCGCCGCCCTTATTCCACTTCATGAACTCCTCAGCGGCCCCGGCGTAGTTGTAGCCGTTCAGCTTCTTGAGCAGGGTTGAGCGGACTAGAGCGCCTTCACCGACATTGAAGGCAAAGCTAACCAGCGCGTCAAACTGGTGTTGTTCGAGTGGCACGGCGACCAACTTGGCAACCCTGCCGCTGAACTTTTCCAGGTCGTAGCGTAGCAGAGCTTCCGCTTGTCCTTCGTCGATCTTTCGACCTGCGTAGACCGTGCCGTCGTTGTGCATCAGTCCTGTGTGGCCATAGCCTATGGTCCAGATGCGAGCCGGGCATAGGTAGGCTTTGAGGTAAAGGCCCTCGAAGTGTTTCACAAGATCGATGCAGAGCTTTGATGGAGTCATGCGAGACGGGGAATGACCGATGCCGGGAGTGGCGTCGGAGTCTTGCTTGACGACTCGGCGACTGGCCCAAAGCTGGAGCAGGTTAGAAAGAAAGGTCATCGGTCGAAGTAGGGTTGCAGCGGCGGGAGTCGAACCCGCTACTCCAGGGTATGGGCCTAGTGACTTACCGTTTGTCCTCGCTGCGATTGTGGAAGGTTTGGAGTGATGGAAATGGTTGCTATTGAGTGCTCTTCCATGATGGCGAAAAAGGCGTTGGTGATTGCCTCGCGTTCAGTTTCGCCACGGTATAGCGTAGCGTTGACCTGGACTCGGAAAAGACCCTCTGAGTGGTTCTTACCGAGGCGCTCGATGTATCGGAGTGGTGGTGTCATGCGGTTGTTTGGGTTGCTGGAGACTCTCGAAATACTTCCGTTGCGCCGGGGAGACGCACGGATCTTCCTCGGGTTCACTGTCGTCGCTCCATCCCGGAAACGGCAGAGGGTCGGGCGGCGTGATTGGCAAGTAGCGCGAAACGGCGATGCAAAACGCGATAGTCACCACGCAGACAACGACGATCCAAAAAGCGGCCTCGCGTTTCTGCTGGAGTTGGTAGCGCCGGGTTGAGGTCATCATTGCTCTGGCGACGGCTTGAAGATGTTAGCGAGACCCCCGACAACGCCCGCAGTGATGCTTTCCCAAATCGGGACCGGAGTTGTCACAACGGTCACTTGATCAGGTTCAATCGTGATGGTTGTGCGGGTCATGGCAGGCGTTTCGACTTCGACCTTGCTGGGGAGTTCGCTTGAGACGCTTGGACCCTTGCAAGAAATACCCCCCAGCAGCACCCACGGGACAACCACGACCCGAATGGCGCGAGCCATTGTGAATCTGCTGGAGGGCAAAGGGTTCATTTCTTTTCGGGGATGTGAAGCCCGACGTGTTTGAGGAAGGTCACGAACTTATCGAGAAGCCCGTCGTCAGAGGTGGACGGCGTGAGTTTCACGATAACCCGAGCCAAGATGATGACGCCGCCGATACCTGCGACGATGTCTTGCCAGTTTGCGGTGATGGTTTGCATAGCGGCGTTAGTGTCCTACAGTGTATTTCGGATAGCAAGCGTCATTTTTGCGGCACAAAACCAACAGCTAGACCAAGTGGCCCGACGATTATTTCAAAGATAGCGATGCCGTCGCGGCTTTCACAGGGGCCAATGTGGAGCCAGCAGCGATGAGTATTACCTTTGCGACTGACAAGCCAATGCCCGCGCCAGTCAAACTGAAAGGTGTAGTGCAGTCGCCCTATGCGTCTCGGTGGGTTCATGGGTGGCATGGAGTGAGAATAGCAAAGTTGGTGTCATAGCCTCACAACCTCCATTCTCCAAAGTCGGTTTGCCAGTCCGGTTGAGTAGTTGGACGCGAAAAACTCCCTCGTCTTGTTGGCGGTCACGATGCAATGTAAGCCATCCTCCTCACGCTTGTTGATGACCTCGTAAATCGCGGCCCTCCATCCGTCGCTAGCGTTCTCCATGCCGAGATCGTCGATCAACAAAAGCGGCACCTTCTTGATGCGGTGAAGCCACTTGTCGCCACCGCCTTCAGCTAGCCACTTGGCTCGCAGTTCGTCAGCAGTCATGGCAATGACATCTTTCCCAGCGAGGTAGGCCAACCGTGCGAGTCGGTAGGCCACAAACGTCTTGCCGCTCTCAGACGCACCCAGGAGGATAATCGAGCGCTCCCCGTGGTAGGATCGACGTTCAGCGCCCGCAGCCTTTGCGGGCGACTTAAGGAGGTCGTAATTATAGGTGCGCTGCCGTGAAGGCAAAGAGTCCTGCCAAGCGAGTTCTCGGCGCATCTCTGGCGTCAGGAGAGGCATCGGGGTAACTTGCTCGGCACAGGTTTCGCAGATTGTCTGCATTCCGGTTGCCTCGAACGATTGCTCACACTGGCGGCAAACTCTTGCCCCTTGGAACTGCGCAAGGGCGGAAAGACGGTCTAGGGCATTGGTAATGGGCGTCATGGCTAAAAGCGTTCAGGGTTTGGGTTGACTGTGAAACTTGGATCTTCCCAGCTTGGCGGGATGTCGTCGGCGTTGGCGGGTCGCTTACCTCGATGTGGGAAGTTGCTGGCTCTCGCGTCATTCCTCGCGGCTTGGTCCGCTACTCGCTGCCTTGCGCCTCGGGTGTAGCTTTGGAAATCAGCCTTCCAGTTGCCGACAGGTGTTGTGCTACCGTTGGAGGATCGTTGCCAGCCGGAGGCTTCACGGGCCAGCCAATAGTCCTCGGCCTCTTGAGCTGTCATCAGCACGGTTGAGGCAAAGGCCCTCACTTGTTCCAAGGTTGGCACCCCTCGCGTATGTGGGGAAGGATGGTCAATAGCTTTAGCTATGGGGTGGGTGGTGGGTGGTGGGTGGTGGCTACCAGCTAGCAATATGGAATCACTATTGCTAGCTAGGTTGCTAGCTAGGTTGCTAGCTAGGTTGCTAGCTAGGTTGCTAGCTAGGTTGCTAGCGAGCGCGTCGCGACCTTTTTGCGTGGTTGCTAGTTTGGACTTTTGCTCATTGCTAAGCGAGTCAGCGCCATGGCGCTTTAGGGTAGTCAGCAAGCCGCCAATCTCCCTGCTAGCAATGCGTTCACGCTGCTCGCTACGGATTGTCTCAAGTCTCGGGTTACGGCGTTGACCGTCCGCGCACTCTGGAAACTTCTCAAGTAGTGCGTTAGTAACCCCCTTGCCTGCCAGTCTACGGAGAACGGCAACATCAGAGGGAAGCCCTTGCTTTAGCCACTGGTGACAGAGCAACCGAAGAAAGGCGAGTTGCTCCGAGTCGCTAAACTCAGCAACACCAGCCAGCCAGCGCTCAGGGTAGAAATCAAATGCGGGGGCGTCTTTGGGCTTCATTGTGCGGCCTCCCTCTTCTTCCTGGCGCGGGCTTCACGCTGGCGAGCGGCGTTCTTCGCGTTGCACTCGGGACACTTGACACTGTAGCCACCAAGCCCGTAAAGCTCGCATGGCTTCTTGCATTTGCAGAACGGGACCGAAGTGTTACAGCGCGGCGAATCAGTGTTAGCGTTCAGCATCTCCTGGAGTCGCTTCTCCGATGGCAGTGTTTTACTGTCCTCGGCGATCTTCGCGGCGTAGAGTAGCGTTCGCGCCTCGGGGGTAAGCCCTGGCATAGCTAGGAGTTTGTCGATGTGGTCGTGTAGGGTCATGGTTAGAATCGGTCTTCGGGGTAAAGGTCGCCGTCGTTCAGTGTTGTGATTTGAGCCATTCGCTTCCGAATGGTCTGGCAAATCGTTTCCTCGACTGTTCCGGCAGCGAAAAGGATGATCTGGCGGCTTCTGGTCTTGCCCCCGGCGCGGTGAACCCGGCCAAGTGCTTGAGTGAGCGAAACGACCTTGTTGGTTGGTAGAATGATCGACGTGCGAGGGTGGTCGCCATTCAAGTCGTGCAGAGACACGCCTACGCCCCCAGCATCGATGTTGGCGACAATCACGCGGCTACGGTCAGCCTGGAAGTCGGCGATGCACTCCTCACGCGCAAAAGGAGGTTGCCCTCCAAAGATAGCGCACTTGGTTTTGAGTGCCTCCATCAACTGCAAGCGCACGTCGGTAAAGTTAACGAAGATGGCGACACTACGCCCCGCCTCTTGCTCTTGCTCTACCATAGCGGCGATGGTCGATACTTTGGCTAGTTCGCTCTTGTGCCAAGCTTGCATGTAGGCGCTCGCCTTCCGCATCTTGACTTCGTGCTCACTGGCTCCCTGCTTCTCCATGCGCTCGATAATTTCTTGAGCCTCATCGAAGGCTTGCTTGATCTTCTGTGTCTCGTTGGTCTCGAAGGCTTCAGCTAGAATCTGAGTCTCAGGGAAGGCGTCGCCAAGGTCTTCAGTGCGAACGCGAGCACCACGGGAGGGAAACACTTTGCGGTGAATCCGTGCCAGCGCTTCACGGCCACGGCGTCCACCGACGAACTTGAAACTTGTGCCGTTGGCAGTGTCACAGTTGTGAGCAAGGGCAAAGTCTGTCCAGCTCTTGCCGCCCTGATGTAATCCAACCACGCGGCCCGTAGCTCTCATGTGGGTTGG